>WNFO01000084.1_pt1 | contig 60180 bp, 56 predicted proteins | sample 5400251 | NCBI WGS metagenome assembly WNFO01 (sample SAMN13153354, study PRJNA577476) | soil metagenome | isolation source: 100 cm saprolite under Madrone tree | place: USA:California | collected 2016-06-14 | reverse complement strand
CGACTGGGCAAAGTTCTGCGGCCGAGTCGAGCGCAAGGGGACGGTCAGGATTTGAGGGGTTTGATGATGGGTATGTACGACAATCCTTCGAAGAACCGCATGGATGCTGGATCTCTGGCGGAGACGGACTCCTGTCAAGTGCGCGCCGGTACTGCTTCTCCAGGGCGATCGATATTAGCTCCGCCAATTCGTCGTCCTGTCCACAGGTTTTCCACACGGAGCCCGACTCTTCGCACCGCGAGGTAACCGGTAGTGCAGGTGCGTACACACGCGTGCGACGCTGCGGAGCATTTCAACACGATCCTGCCGTTGCGCCTGCCCGCGCACGTCGCGCTGCCATTCCTTCTCACCGCGGGCGCTCTGCATAGCAGAGGGCGCTTTCACCGACTGGCATCGCGATGTCCGCGGAAGCGGCCGGCAGAGCGAGCACTTCGCGTCGAGTCGGCATGACGCATCTCAGCCGCCGTGCGCGGTCTTGCCGCCGTCGATGACCAGTTGCGAGCCGGTCAGGTAGGGGTGCTCGTCCGAGGCGAGCACCAGCGCAAATGCGGCGATTTCCTCGGGCTTTGCGACCCGCTGCAGGCCCGGCACGTGCGACTTGGCCCAGTAACGCAAGGCGAGCTCCCAGACCGCGTCCGGCATGCTCTCCATGCCGGCGACGCGACGCACCAGCGCGGTATCAGTGGTTCCCGGCAGCAGTGCGTTGACGCGGATGCCGTGCTGCGCGTAGTCCAGAGCCGCCGACTGCACCAGCCCCACCAGGCCGCGCTTACTCGCGCTGTATACCGAGCGCTTTTCGGAAGAGGCGATGGCGTTGGTGGAAGCGGTGATCACAATGTTGCCGCCTCCGCCTGCGAGCATCCACGGAATTTCGTATTTCATCGCCAGAAAAACGCCTCGCAGATTCGTATTGGTCACGTCGTCCCACTCTCTGGAGGAATATTCGTGCAGCGGCTTTTCGAGAGTGATGCCGGCGTTGTTGAAGGCGACATCGAGACGCCCATAGGTGGCGACCGTGCGGTCGATGAAGTTCTTGACCTCCGCTTCGTTGCGCACGTCGGCGCGAATGTAGGTCGCCTCGCCGCCGTGATCCCTGATCTGCTGAACAACTTCGCCGCCAAGCGCTTCACGTCTCCCGCAGAACGCGACCTTGCCACCCTCGGCGGCAAACTGGATCGCCGCCGCGCGGCCGATGCCGGACGTCGCACCGGTGATCGCGACCACCTTGCCCTCGAACCGCCGGCGTCCGCTCGGCGCGGGTGCGGATTGCGAGGGTTGGCTAGCTCCCAGGCCAGCGGCCAAAGCTGCTGCCAGGCCGGCACTGACCGCCGCGCCGGCGCCAAGGACCGTCCGTCGTGGAAGATTTAGCGAAGTGGAATCGGCTGAATCGCTTCTCATCAGTTGCTCCAGCTAATCGGGTGTACGGGAGACTTCAATGAAGGTTGACAGTGATCTTCGGTGTAGCTGCGATATCCACTGCGGCGGCATCGAACGATGGCGGCCCCATGGAACCGCGCGCGTCGTTTGAAAAGCCATAGGGCTCGGTTGGCATGCCGAGGAAATTCTTGTCGAGCTTGCCGTTGCGGTTTTCGTCCTGGTATACGGCCACCGCATAACGGCCGGCGGCCAGACCCTGAAACATCGCCACGACCGTATCGCCCGAGGCCTCGATGACCTGCCCCGTCAACCCTTTTTGCGTCGCCGGAAAATCGGCGGCCTTGTCGTACAGGCCGATGAAGACGACCCCGGCGTTCGGCTTCACGTGCTTTACCTCGACGGTCAGGTCTTCGGCCATTGCATTCAAACTGATTGAGCACAGCAGTAGCACAGTGAACTTGGCGAACATTGGAGCCTCCACGGTTCAGGAAATGAAGCGATAAACGACGCCGACCGCAACCGACGGCACGGAGTCGCGTTGGACGATCGAGCTACCGTTGGCCTTGCTGATGTACGTCGCGACCTCAGTTTTTCTTTGGGATGAACATGGCCTTGTAATAACCAGACCCAGTCACATTGCCCGTTCCGTAAAATGTCAGCTTGTAGAATCCCGTGAACGTCCTCTCCTCGAGACTAATGGTCTCGATCGAGAAATCGGCATTGGTAATGGCGTTGCCGATCACCATCCAATTGCAATAGAAATTGCTCAATTCGACGGAAGCCGTGTTGTTGTCGCGCGATATCACCTTGCCACCGACCGTGCCACAAATGGGCGGAATGCCGTCGACGGTCGCATCGAGCGAGGTCTCTAACGCCAGCCCGTCGGGCGACGGCTTCAGCGCCTTGACGTCCATTCCGTTGACACGCAGCGCGAGCGGGAGGAAGAGGCCTCCGACGCCTCTGGCGCTAATGCCCTCATTTTTCGCCGTGCACGATTTCGTTGACGCATCGGCCTCGCAGACCTTGACGGTGTATGGCGGAGCAAGCGACCCAAACAGCTCGCCGACCGCCTCGCGGGCGTCCTTCTGGGGTTTGTCGATGGTCAGCCGCGGCTGATCGACGAACCGGCCTGTGCCAGCGCATGCGGCCAAGGCCAGCACCGTGGCCGCAACCAGGCCGGGGCGCCGTAGTGCTGTCAGCGATTGCAAGGCGCGATGGCCCTGATGCAGGCTTCGTATGCGTATGAAGTCAAGTTGCATGGTATGTAATCCTCCGCTTCAGGGCGCTCGATCCGAGATCGGTTGTGAGACATCCTAGGAATCGTGCCCGGCGGTTTGAAGCTCTAAGTGCCTGAACGCGGCAAATACCGATCGAGCGCGTTCGCCCAGCAGGTAAGCGCAATGCCCCTTACGACAGGGAGGGTGGAACGCGTTCAGGGCCAGCGGGACCGCGCTCGCTGCCGAATTCCTGCGTTGGAAGTTGATTTCAGTGCATTCAGGTTCCGGTAGATTCACACTTGAAGGCGGGTTCACCTCAGGAATCGGCAATCGGAAATTCATGAACCCCTTGGTCAATCCGGCCGTGCTGTTCGGGCAGCTGATCGGCTACGGCTTGAGTTCAACGCTAGCGTTGGTGTTGGCGTTTCTGGCGTGGCAATCGCCGGATTCGGGGCGGCGCGCGCGCGCGATGAACGCTGCGTGCGCTGCGGTGTGGAGCCTCGGCGGCCTGGCGCGCTTCGGGTTGCTGGCCGCGGGGCTTTCGCCGGAGTCGATCGTCCTGGCCTGGATCAGCTGCCTGACGTTCGCGGCCGCCGCGGCCTGGCCGGTCTGTCTGCTGCTGTTCTGGGATGCCGGCGTTGAACCCGCGCATCGACCGCTTGCGACCCGCTGGCTACTGGCGGGAGCAAGTGCGGCGGCCGGCATCTTGGTTACGATCCTTGTCGCGACGACTCTCGAGCAACCGCAATGGCTCGACACGGTGCGTGTGGCGGTTGGCTATAACGCAGTGGCGGTCCTGTTGGGTGGAATCCTGATCCTGCGGCCGCGCTTCGAATCGGCGGTGGAGCGAGCGGCGGTCGTCCTGATCCCAAGTGGGCCCCTATTGAGCCTGGCGACGCATTGGATTCAGCACTCCGCGATTGTTCCTCTGCGTTGGGATGCCGCACTCGACGTGCTGGTCAAGCAGAGCATGGTCCTTACGATGCTTGGCGTACTGGCCTACCTCGGACGTTTCCAGGCATCCGATCGCTTTGCCAAGCTCGGCTTGCGGGTGGTCTTCGCGTGGACACTGGGCATGGCGCTCGCCTGGCTTGTCACCCGGCAGGCGGACGGTGAGCCCGCACTGCGTACGGCCACTGACGCCGTAGCCGCCGCGGTCATCTGCGCCGCAGCCGCCCTCGGCGTTCTGCTGTTTGGCTGGTTCGCACGTCTCAGCGACCGATGGGTGGACCGCCGCGTGTTCGGCCGTCGCGATCCGCAACTGATACTGGCGGATCTGCGCGAGCGTCTGGCACGGCAAGAAACCGATGCGTCGGCGTGCGAGGCGGCCGAACGGTTCCTCGGCGACACCCTGAACGTGGGCGTGCGCATCGTTCCCGCGGGAGAGTCCGCCGCGGCGGAGGGCACCTTTCCGGTGCGGGTCGGCAATGCCGAGCCGCTTGCGCTTTCCGTCCAGCAGGGCGCACGGCGCGGCCTTCTGCTGAGCGGCGAGATGGATATGATCCGGCAAGGGGCGCAGGTGCTCGGGCGCCGGTTGGAAGCGCTCGCCCGCGAGCGCGAGCGCATCGAGTTGTCCCAGCGCGAAGCCAGCCTGGTGCACCAGCTCGTGCAGGCCGAGTTGCGGGTTCTGCGCGCACAAATCAACCCGCACTTCCTGTTCAATTCTTTGAACACGATCGCCGCGCTGGTTCACCAGGACCCGACGCTGGCAGAAGCCATGACGCTCAGGCTGGCACGCATATTCCGGTACGTGCTGACCCAGACTGATAAGTCGTTTTCCCCATTGCACGAGGAGATCGACTTTCTGCGGACCTATCTGGATATCGAACAGATGCGATTCGGGGAGCGCCTGCAGGTTCAGTTCCACGTCGCCGACGCAGTTGCCGATCGGCCGATTCCATCCTTAATCCTACAGCCACTGGTAGAGAACGCGATCAAGCACGGCTTTTCACCCAAGGTCGGACCCTGCCGCCTGGTGATCTGTGGTGCCGTGGGGGATGAAGAACTCGTGCTGAGCGTCGAGGACAACGGCGTCGGTACCGGAACGGACCCCCAGGATGGGCGGCCGGGTGGAGTCGGGCTGCGCAATGTGCGCGAACGGCTGGCGACGGTCTACGGCGCACGAGCGCGCCTGTCGTTCGAGAGCTGGCCACGACAGGGCAGCCGTGCGACCGTGTTCCTGCCGTTGAACGAAACAGCCGCATCCGCATGACGCCGACTCTGCGCAGCCTGTTGGTTGATGACGAGCAAGCCTCTCGCGTACGCCTGCGCCGGCTGTTGTCGAGCCGCCCGCGGATCGAAATCATTGGCGAGGCGGAAGATGGACTGCGGGCGCTGGAGCTGATTGAGCGGCTGCGACCTGACCTGATCTTTCTCGACATTCAGATGCCGGGTCTGGATGGATTCGAAGTGCTGCGCGCGATTGCACGCCCTGTTTCTCTCCCGCTGGTGATCTTCGTCACCGGCTTCGATGAGCACGCGCTTCGCGCGTTCCAGGCCCAGGCACTGGCCTACCTGCTCAAGCCCGTCGAGCCCGAGCAACTGGATGCAGCGATCGAGCGTGCGTGGAGCATCCACAACTATCGCGCAGCTCGCCTCGAGCACGACCAGAAGGTCCGCGGTGTCCTGACTGCCACCCCTCGTGGGCTCGAACGCATCGTTGCGCGCAAGGCGAATCGCCTGCTGCTGCTGGATCCTGGCGACATCTGCTTTTTCCGGATTGACACAGGCATCGTGCGCGCGCAGACGGTCGAGGAGGGCTACTGGGTCAATTACGCCATGGGTGACCTAGAAGCCGTTCTGTCGGAGAAGAGTTTCTTCCGGGCCCACCGCTCCTTCCTGGTAAACCTGAACCGGGTGGCGGAAATCCGGCCGGATGTGCGCAGCAGCTTTCAACTCGTCATGCAGGACCGCGGCCAGACCGCGATCGACGTCAGCGAGCGGCAGGGGCGGCTGCTGCGCACGCTGATCCCCGGTCTGTAGATCTCGGCCGGCGCCAGCTCCGGCATGTCGTTGAAGGCGGTGCCCTTGTCGAAGGCCGTTTTGCTGCCCCCGTCGACATGGGCGGTATCGACCGGTCGACCTATGAATCCACCCTGGCATTCGGATCACTTCGAAGTAAATGGACGCTGGGGAGATGGAGGCGGGGGTCGTGTCAATACACCGCACCGGTCCTGGATCTTGCATGCGCCACCGGGTGAACCCCCGGCTTTCCCCCGGACGCCCCGTCGTACGCGGTTCAAAGCCTTCTGATCGTCGTTCAGTACATCTCAATTCATGCGTCGACGCGCCCTGCAAGGGAGAGCCAGTAGGCGGCGAAGATCAGGATCGAGACGACCAGCAGCCAGCCTTCGAAGACGGCGCGCCAGATGATCGGCGCATCGCGCAGTTCCATGAAATCGAGGATCACCAACCGTCCCTTGAAATAGGCGATTGCCAGCGTACCGGCTGCGGCGGCGAGTCCGACGATGCCGCCCGCACGCACCCAACAGGTGATGCCCGTGGCGAGTACCAGCAGCAGCCAGGTCCCGTGGCGCCGATCTTTGGGAAGCGCAAGCATGAGGCGCTATTTCAGGAGGTAGAGCAGCGAAAACAGGAAGATCCAGAGCAGGTCAACCATGTGCCAGTACGATGCGCCCGTTTCCAGGCCTTTGGAATTGCTGGAGTTGTAGGCACCGCCCCGCGCATTGTTCCAGAGCACGGTGAGAATGACGGTGCCGGCGACGACATGCAGCAGATGAATCATCGTCAGGCAGAAATAGAACATGTAAAAGGTGTTCGTCATCATCGTCAGCCCTGCCCCGAGCTTGGCCGAGTACTCGAAGAATTTCACGATCGTGAAGGCGATGCCCAGCGCAATCGCCAACCCGAGATAGCGCGGCACCGCCCCCCGCTCGTTGCGCCGTGCCGCGCAAACGGCCTGCACCACCGCCCAGGAACTGCTGATCAGCAACAGCGCGTTGAGCACTCCGAGTGTCCGGTCAAGCGTCAGCTGCGATGCATTGAACAACCTGACTTCGCCCGCACGGTTGACGATATAGGCGACAAAGAAGGCTCCAAACATCAGCAACTCGGCGATGATGAAAATCCAGACATCCCGGTCGCCGGGCAGGCGCCGCGCGACAGTCCCACCGAGTTCGCGCGTTGCGGTGACTGCACTCATAAAGGCGAATGCTCTCGTCGGTTCAGGTGCATCCGCGTGCTCGGCTGCAGCCCGGTCCGCTACGTCATGTCTACAAGGCAAGGACGAATCCGGACCCTGTGGCGCGGCGGATTGGAGGCTTATGCTGCGGCGAGGCGGCCCGATGCCGCGGCAGCCTCGGCGCCGACCATGCGGCGTCGGACTTCCTTGATCATGTAGATGCTCGCGGTGGTGTACCAGCACAGCCAGCAGAAGTACGGGATGTAGTAGCTCAGCGCGCCGTTCCAGGCAAACGGGCCGGTCTTCAGCACCCCGGTCAAGCTCGCCGGGAAGAAGCTGATGCTGCACCAGATGGTCAGGAAGCAGACCCAGCGCGGGAACAGCGGCACCTTGCTCTTATCTGACAGGCCCACCAGCGCGGCGGCGACCATCTGAAGCGTGGTGCACGCGTACTGTAGGTCGATGCACAGCCAGCCGGTGTCCGTGAGCAACTGCACCACGGCCGGATCACGTTCCGGACGGAACGCCGCGACCGCCCAGAACATCGCACTGAACGACACCACCATCACCGTCAGCGCGCCGCCGATCAGCTGCAGATAAGCAAGCACCGGGAACTTGCCCTCGATGCGCGCCATCTGTGCGGCCAGCACACAGGTCCACGGCATATACAGGCAGACCAAGATCATCGAGACGATGAAGCCGACGCGGATCTCGCCGAGATTGTTGATGTAGCGCGCCGCAAGATCGCTGGCGCTCAGCGCGGGCGAGGGGTTCGGCAGGTTGTGGCCGAGGATGCCCCAGAAGAACACGAAAGTGATCAGGAATGCGGGGCCGCACCAGGCGCTGATCAGCTGATACCGCAGACTCGTATTCTCTTCCATTACCCTGCTCCTCTGGTGATGTCGAAAGTGCCAAAACCGCTTCACGTCATCCGATTCGAACTGGCCACGTCCTCGCTGTATCAGCCCGGCGCGAGTTGCGCTGGCGGGATTCCAGGACGCGCCCACGATTCTTCTTCGCCCAGCGCACAAACTCCCAAACAGGCGCCAGCAACGATGTGCCGAGCGGCGTTAGCGCGTACTCCACGCGCGGCGGGTTCGTGGGTTGTACCGCGCGAGACACGAAGCCGTCCTGCTCGAGGCGGCGTAGCGTCCGCGTCAGCATTCGAGGAGAAATGTCCTCGATGTGCATTTTCAGAGCACTGAATCGCAACGTTCCGTTCTTCGCGAGCGTGCAGAGGATCAGCATGCTCCAGCGATCCGTAGCCCGATCCAGCACGTCTCGGATTGGGCACGCGTCTGAACTGAAGGTGCGGGCCATCGTCCGGCTTTTCTATCGGTTGACATCGACTACTGTGCGCCCACGCACGTTTCCGGAAAGGACTTGTGGCGCATGATCAATGACGTCACCCAATCCAATCTGCACCGTCCTGGCCGCAAAACGTTCCGCGTTGACGTAACGCTTGAGCAGGTCCCACGCCGCTTCACGCGTATCGTTCTCAACCACGACGCTATTTACTCCGTAGAGCGCCGCACCCCGCAAAATAAATGGCATCACGCTACCCGGAAAATCGCCACCTTGAGCGAGGCCACAGGCGGTGATAGCTCCATCCCGGCGCGTCGATGCGCAGGCGCTTACCAGCGTATGGCTGCCAACGGCATCGACTACACCCGCCCAGCGCTCGCTCTGCAAAGGTTTGCCCGGTGCCGACAATGTACTTCGGTCCACAATCTGCGTCGCGCCCAGTAGTTTGAGATACTCTGCCTCGCCGGGTCGACCCGTCGACGCTACGACCTCGTAGCCCAAACCGGCAAGCAAGGCGATTGCGATCGAGCCCACGCCGCCTGCCGCTCCGGTAACAAGGATTTCGCCATCGCCCGGCGCCACAGCGTGGCGGCGCAAAGCCATCACGCACAGCGCGGCCGTGAACCCTGCAGTTCCGATGATCATCGAATCGCGCAAGGACAGGCCTTCCGGCACTCGAAGAAGCCAGTTGGACGGGAGACGTGCATGCTGCGCAAGGCCACCCCAATGAGTCTCGCCGAGCCCCCATCCTGTCACGACCACATGCTCGCCTCGTTTCCACGCGGGGTGCTCGCTGCGATCAATGACGCCAGCCAAATCGACTCCGGGCACCATGGGCCATTCGCGCACGACCGCGCCTTGCCCGGTGATGGCGAGGGCGTCTTTGAAATTGACGCTCGAATAGCTGACGCGCACCTCGACATCGCCCGCGAGCAACATCGAGTCATCCAACCGCCTCAGCTCCGCCCTCGTCCCCTCGCTCTCGCGCGAGAGGTAGATCGCGTCAAACACTCAAACCTCGGACGGGGGCACTCATCAACCCAGCTCCGCGACGAGTTGTGGCACTGCTTCGAACAGATCCGCCACCAGTCCGTAGTCAGCCACTTGGAAGATTGGCGCGTCCGGGTCCTTGTTGATCGCCACGATGACCTTGCTCTCCATCATCCCGGCCAGATGCTGGATAGCTCCGGAAATGCCGATGGCCAAATACAGATCTGGAGCGACGATTTTCCCCGTCTGTCCAACCTGAAAATCGTTGGGAACGAAACCCGCGTCGACTGCGGCACGCGAAGCAGCCATCGCTGCGCCCAGCTTGTCGGCCAGAGGCTCGAGCAGTTTGCGATAGTTCTCGCCACTGCCCAGCCCCCTTCCCCCTGACACAACAACCCGGGCCGCACCCAGATCCGGGCGTTCGTTCCTGGTCAGTTCGCGTCCGACCAGGATCGATTGGCCGCTGCCTGCCGGTGCGACCAGGTCCACGATGGCTGCGCTGCCACCGCCTCCGACCGCATCGAAACCAGTGGGTCGCACGCTGATGACGATTACCTTGTCCGTGGATTTCACCGTTGCGAGCGCGTTGCCGGCGTAAATCGGCCGTACGAACGTGTCGGGCGCTTCGACGGCGATGACGTCGGATATCTGTGCGACGTCGAGCAACGCTGCCACGCGCGGCAGGAAGTTCTTGCCGAAGGTCGTCGCAGGGGCAAGGATGTGGCTGTAATCGGCAGCAATCGCTACCACCAATCCGGCGATGTCCTCGGCCAGGTGATCTTTCAGTCCGACACCGTCTGCGCACCTTACAGTCGTCACGCCTTCGAGCTTGGCGGCAGCCTCGGCAACGCTGCGGCAGCTGCTACCGGCAACGAGTACGTGGACATCGCCACCGATCTGTCTGGCCGCTGATACCGCATTCAGGGTCACGCCCCTCAGTGCGACGTTGTCGTGTTCGGCGATCACTAGGGATGCCATAGGGGATGCCATAGCAAAATGTTCCTTCAGATGATCTTCGCTTCGCTCTTGAGGCTCGCCACAAGCTGTGGCACGTCGGCGACCCTCTTGCCGGCCTTCCGCTTCGGAGGTTCGGTCACCTTGAGCGTTATCAGCCGTGGCGTGACGTCCACACCAAGATCCGCCGGCTTCAGGGTCTCGAGGGGCTTCTTCTTCGCCTTCACGATATTCGGCAATGTCGCGTACCGTGGCTCGTTCAAGCGAAGATCTGTCGTGACGACGGCCGGCAGGCTCAATGTCAGCGTTTCAAGACCGCCGTCGATCTCCCGTGTCACGGTCAGTTTGCCGTCGACAGCAGTCACCTTCGAGGCGAAGGTTGCCTGGCCCCACCCCATCATGGCTGCAAGCATCTGGCCGGTCTGATTGCTGTCGTCATCGATGGCCTGTTTTCCGCAGATCACGAGTCGCGGACCGTCCCGCTCACAGATAGCTTTGAGAAGCCTGGCAACGGCGAGCGGCTGAAGTTCCATGTCGCTTTCGACCAGAATGGCGCGGTCCGAGCCCATCGCAAGCGCCGAACGCAGCGTTTCCTGGCAGGCCGCAGCGCCACAGGAGACGGCGATGACTTCGGTTGCAATTCCGGCCTCTTTGAGGCGAACGGCCTCTTCGACGGCTATCTCGTCGAACGGATTCATCGACATCTTGACGTTTGTAAGGTCGATGCCTGATCCATCGGCCTTCACTCGCGCCTTGACGTTGAAATCGATCACGCGCTTTACCGCAACCACAATCTTCATCCCTGAGCCTTTCACATTTCCGGGCGTACGGATTTTTGGCCGGAGCTCTGCCAGGTCCGCTACATTCGCTCGAAGATCGCGGCAATGCCCTGCCCGCCGCCGATGCACATCGTTACCAGCGCGTAGCGTGAACCGGTCCGAAGCAACTCATATATCGCCTTGGTCGTCAGGATCGCGCCGGTAGCGCCGACCGGGTGACCGAGCGAAATGCCTGATCCATTGGGATTCACCTTTGCCGGGTCGAAACCCAGCTCGCGCATCACGGCGCAGGCCTGCGCAGCGAATGCCTCGTTCGCCTCAATGACATCCAGATCCTCCAGTCGCAGCCCGGTACGTTCCAGGACCTTGCGAGTCGCCGGCACGGGTCCGATCCCCATGTACTCGGGGTCGACCCCTGCGTGCGCGTAGCCAACCAAGCGTGCCAGCGGTTTCAGGTCCAGCTTGCGCGCGACACCGGCCTCGGCAAGCACGACGGCGGCCGCTCCATCGTTCAGGCCCGAGGAGTTGCCGGCCGTTACCAATCCATCCTTCTTGAACACCGGCTTCATCTGGGCCAGTTGTCCGGGCGTCACATCCGGCCGCACGTGCTCGTCGACCTCGAATCGAATCGGACCCTTCTTCCCTGGCACTTCGATCGGGACGATCTGTGATTTGAATCGCCCCTCCGCAATGGCCCGCGCAGCGCGGCGCTGACTTTCGAGCGCAAGCTCGTCCTGCATTTCGCGCGTGATACCGTAGGTGGCGGCGACATTCTCGGCAGTCACACCCATGTGAACCTTCCGCCACGGGTCGTGCAGGATGCCGTTCATGTAGTCGACGATCGATCCATCCCCCATACGCGCGCCCCAACGGGCAGACGGCAGAATGTAGGGTCCGCGGCTCATCGACTCGGCGCCACCGCCAATCGCGACGTCGGCGTCGCCGAGCATGATCGCTTGGGCGGCCGAAACAATCGCCTGCAGACCGGACCCGCACAATCGATTGACGTTAAAGGCCGGTACTTCCTTGGGAAGACCAGCGTCCAACGAGGCGACGCGGCTCAGATATGCATCGCGCGGGTCGGTGGGAACCACGTTCCCCATCACAACGTGTCCAAACCTGTCGACCTGGACGCCGCTGCGTTCCACTGCGGCCCGTACTGCGGCCGTCGCGACCTGAGTCATTGGGACTTCCTTCAGCGCCCCTCCGTAGGTGCCGATCGCGGTGCGAGCGGCCCCTACGATCAGAACTTCGCGTGCGCCCATATTGCCTCCTGATGAGCAGTCATCACGTCAGTGACAGTTCCCGGCTGATTCCAGCCAAATGCCATTTCACGTGACGATCTCCGATCATGGCGGCAATGTGAAGGCAGATGCGTCCGACGCGGTAATTGGTTATGAAGTTCATTTTTCACCTCTCCGAGAAGGGAGCCTTGGTGTCGCTTCGAGAATTCGCGCCACTTGTTAGTATCCTAACATACTATTTTCTCGGTGTCTAGAGCCCTCTCGGATCTCCTCTCACTGGCAATGATCGCAGACCTGCATTCCTATGTCTACGTATAGTCCTGGTGCGGCCTAGTCGGTGCGTGGTCCGCGGATCGGGCCGGATCCTGGCCGAGGTCACACGGGCGCCGTCGGTGGGCTTCGTTGCGCGGAAACGCGTAAGATATCCATCCTGACCAATTGATCGCCATGGCCAGCACGAAACCACAGCCCGCTGTTTCCGCCCGCTCCGAAAGGCCCCGCCCGGCGCCGCGTCGATCGACCGAACCGCCGAAGGTCGGCCTCGATTCAAGTCAGCGGCGCGACATTAAGCTGGGGTATCTGATTCACGACGTCTCGCGTATGCGACGCACCGCGTTCGATCTGATGGTCAAACCGCTGGGCGTTACGCGCGCGCAATGGTGGGTTATTGCGCACTTGTCGCGCCATGACGGAATGGTTCAGACCCAGTTGGCCGAATTGCTGGACACCGGAAAGGCCAGTCTCGGCGCGCTGCTGGACCGCCTCGAAGCAACCGGCTTCATCGAGCGGCGCCCCGAGCCCACGGACCGGCGCGCAAAGCGCGTATTCCTGACGAAGAGCTCCCTGCAGCTGCTCGAGAAACTGATCTCGCTCGAAAGTGATTTCAATGAAAAGATTCTGGCGGGCGTGACAGACAAGGATCGCAAGGAGCTGATTCGTCTGCTGTCGATCATGAAAGAAAACATGTCGGCGATGTGTCTCGAGAACGACGCCAATGGCGAATGAATGGATTCACCAAGCACCCGGCAAGCGGCAGCGACGCCTTCAGGTTGAAATCAACGCCGTCCCGGAAATAACCCGAGTGCCGCTTTCCAGCACCGCTTCGAGCGCGAGTCTCGCGCCTTGTGGTGAGGCTTCCTGCAGACGTGCTCGATAGGTGACTCGCTGACCGGCCAGAATCATGCCCTCGAAGCGGACCTCGAACGAGCGTAAGCGCTCGGCCGCAAAATGATCGGTCAGCAGTCGTCCGAGCTGGGCCATGCCCAGCATTCCGTGCACGACCAGATTGTCAAAGCCTGCCTGGCGGGCGAAGTCCAGATCCAGGTGCAAAGGATTGGAATCGCCGGAAGCCTCCGCATATGCGGCGAGACTCTCGTGCGTGCCGGGTTCCGGGGAAAATTGTGCGACCAGCGCGCCAGGCGCGAGCGCGGCCAGGTCAACTGCGCGCGGCATGTGCAGGGCCCGGGGTGCGCACCAGCAGTGTCTGCCGCGACAAGGCCACCAGCGTTCCGGCGGCGTCGCGAAAGCGCGTTTCGATGACGACGAATTCGAGTTCCCCTTCCTTCTTTTGAAAGATATCGGAGACCGTGCGCACCACCGTAAGGGTCGCGCCGGCCCGCAACGGCGCGAGGTATTCGAACTCCTGCTTGGCATGCAGCATCCGCCGCAGATCAATCCCAAGTGCGTCGACAATCCGCCGCGAGCTGCCCCCGACGCCTTCAATCACCTTCAGATAGGTCGGAGGGACCGGATCGGATTCTGCGCGAAGGTGGTGCTCGCCGATAGCGCAGGCGAAGCGGGCCAGAGCGTCCGTGCCGATGGTCACCGAGAACTCCGGTAACGTGGTGCCGATCTTCCTCCTGTCCAGGCTCACGCGGCCTCCGGGCGAGAGACCTGCCCGCACAAAGTCGGCAGGCATGGCGGCAACCGGAACAACTCGCGATCGCGAGAGGCTGCCAGCGCCGCCCCGGCAGCAAGCTCCGAAAAACCGTGCTGGCGCAGGAAGTTGAATGGCCCGCCTGTGTAGGACGGGTGCACTCCGGCGAGCACTGCGGCTACGTCGGCCAGGGCGAGGTCGTCAATGCCACCGCCGCTCCAAATGTCCGCGGCCGCCAACGCGACTGCCAAAGCCTGTTCGTCTTCGCCGCAGCCGGCAGCTCTCGCCGCCGCCTGGGCGGCATGCAGCGCAGGCAGCAACGGGCGCTTGCCCCGTGTCAACAAAACGCTGGCGCGCAGCCAGCGCGCCAGCAGGACACCAGCGTCACGCGCTTGTGGATCGTCGAACGGAAGGAACACCTCGAGCCCCATTCCATGCTCTGATGAATCTGCCAGCCAGACCCCGGCACGAGCGCCGCATGCCGCAATTGCCTGCGCCGCGTCGCCCGCCACTCCGGCAAGCCAAGCCACTCCGATGCCCCGCTCTGCCCGCCTCGGCGGCATCACCACGACAATGTCCCGGTCCGTGAGCTCGCTGGCGGTGGTCAGGGGTGCCTTGCCCAGCCCGAGCCGACGCTCCAGGTCGGCCCCCTTCGGTCCGACCACAGCGACCCGGGTGGCACTGGCATCGAGCTCCAGCGGCGACTGCTTCGCCGCGCGCTGCCGCTCAAGAAACAGCGTGCGCACCAGGTTGCCCGCCACGGGATTCTGGATCAGCCGCACGAAGCAACTCATTTCCCAATTGCAAGCCTCGTCCATCGGAAGATCCCAACCATCCACCACGCAGTCCACGATCGCGCGGTAGGCGGGATAGCGACTCAGCAGCGCCTCGCCCAGGCCAAACTCGGCGGCAATCCGCGCGTGGGCGTCCGTGGCCGAAAAGTCGAATGGATCGCACTCGAAATGCGCACGGGGTCGGTCCCACGGAGCAGATCTTGGCTGAAGAACGAGGGCACGCGCACGCGCGATCGCGGCGTCAAGCAGATTTTCCGGAGCGACGACCTGATCCACCAGACCGCAGGCGAGCGCCCGCGCCGGTGTCAGCGGCTCACCGGCGAGTAGCATCTCCAGGCCAAGGCGCGCTCCTATCAGGCGCGGCAGCCGCTGGGTACCTCCTGCCCCGGGCAGCAGGCCGAGCTTTATTTCGGGCAGCCCCAGAGCGAGATTCTCCTGGTCCGCCACAAGGCGCGCGTGGCAGGCCAGACAGACTTCGAGTCCACCACCGAGCGCCAGGCCATTGATCGCCGCGACGAAGGGCTTGGCGCTGAGTTCCAGACGACGGAACAGGCGCCCGAGACGTCCGCACAGTGCGTCGAGCTGCTCGTGGCCATCCGTCCGAGCGCGCTCGGTGAAGGTCCGGATCATGTCGAGGTCGGCGCCGGCCAGGAAAGCCTGTTTGGCCGAAGTCAGCACGACGGCACGGACCGCTTCATCGCTCTCCACGCGCCGGAGCAGATGCTCCAGCGAATCCATCATGTCGACAGAGAAGACGTTCATTGTGCGCCCAGGCATGTCGATCCTGGCAATCAAGACGCCGTATTCGGTCAGATCGCTCCTTATGTTCTGATTCATGGCGGCTGCAAGAACCGGGGCGGAAGGCTACAGATACTTCTTGAAGTCGGGTTTGCGCTTTTCGTTGAATGCTCGCACGCCTTCCTTGGACTCATCACTCATGTAATAGTGTTTGACCGCTTGCACACCCATGAAGCTGATGCCCCGGATGTTCTCGCTATCGGCGTTGAACGAGCGCTTTGCGATGGCAATCGCCGTCGGGCTCAGCTCGTTGATCTCAGCCACCCAGGTCTCAACTTCGGAGTCCAGTTGGTCGTGCGGAACGACTTTGTTCACAAGGCCCATTTCGTAGGCCTGCGCAGCCGTGTAGCGACGGCACAGGAACCAGATTTCACGCGCCCGCTTCTCGCCCACGTGACGCGCCAGGAGCGCCGTACCCCAGCCCGGATCCACCGACCCGACTTTGGGTCCGACCTGACCGAAGATCGCCTTTTCCGACGCGATCGTAAGATCGCAGAGCGTCGCAAACACGTTGCCGCCGCCGATCGCAAAGCCCTGCACGCGCGCGATCGAAACCTTCCGCAAGTCGCGAATCGCCGTCTGCAGCTCTTCGATCGGCAGGCCGACGGTGCCGCGCGGCCCGTACAGCCCGTCCTCCGAGAGGTGGGACTTCTGATCGCCGCCCGTACAGAACGCCTTTTCGCCCGCTCCCGTCAGGACGACCGCATTCACCGACCTCTCTTCGTTCGCCCGAACGAATGCCTCGATCAGCTCCTCGCAGGTCTGAACACGAAATGCGTTGTAGACCTCGGGACGATTGATCGTGATTCGAACGGCGTTGGTGCCGACTTCGTACAGAATATCTTTGTAAGTGCCGGGCATGATTTCCTCGCTTCGATGTTTTGGGGAAAGTGCGTGTGAACGCCAGACCGCCGGCTCAGCCGTGCATCGTCAGGCCGCCGGAGACGCTGATCGTCTGTCCGGTCATGAAAGCCGCGTCCTCGCTCGCCAGGAAAGCAACCAGGCCCGGGTAGTCGTCCGGCTCCCCGATTCTGCCCAAGGGGACTGCTCGAATCAGCGCATCGCGAATCTTCTGTCCCTGCTCGCCCGCTCCTGCGAATGCATCCATCGCCGGGGTGTTGGTCGGGCCGGGGCAGACACAATTCAACAGCACGTTATCGCGCGACACTTCCCGCGCAAGCGCTTTCGCGAAGGCGATCGTGGCCCCCTTGCAACCGGAGTAGACGACCTCGCCCGATGAACCGACCCGGCCCGCATCCGAAGAAATGAAGATGACGCGGCCGCCGCGGCGTTTCGTCATTCCCGGAACCACGGCGTGGGTCAGATGGATCGGGCCCAAGTAATTGATATCCACGACCTTCTTCCAGAATTCCGGTGTCGTCTTTAAAAAGGGCATGGGTGTGTCCCAGCCCGCGTTATTAACCAGGGTCCAGGGCGGACCCATCCGCGCCTCGAGTGCGGAAATCGCGGCTTGCACCAGATCGTATTTCGTGATGTCGCAGGCTTCGAAGTCGGCGCGACCTCCCGCCGCCTTGATTTCGGCGACCACCGCGCGGGCGCCGTCCCCATTGACATCAAGCAGCCCGACCTGCATCCCCTCCTGGGCCAGCCGCTTTGCTATCGCGCGACCGATTCCGCTGGCAGCACCGGTGACCAACGCGACCTTGTCCTTCAATCCCCGCACGACGAGCTCCTTTCGATTCCGCTATTGACGTTCAACTGAAGAAATCCGGCTTATGCGCTTCGCTGAGCTTTGCTTTTCGCGCTCGCGGCCTGACTGTGTTCCCGAATCACCTTCCAGTCAGCATCACTGAGATTGCTCAGCGAGGCGAACGTCGAGGGGGCCGCCAGATGATGGCCGCCATCGATCGCGATTGTTTCCCCGGTTATGTAATCGCACCCGTCCGATTGGAGAAGCAGAATAAGATTGCCCAGCTCCTCGATCTGCCCGAAACGCTTCATGGGCACCCCGTCGGCCTGGGTTGCCCCAGCCGAGCTTTCGAGCGTCGGGTTCAACATCTGCCACGCGTATTCGGTCGGAAACGGCCCGGGTGCGACCGCGTTCACTCGGATGCCGTACTGTGCCCACTCGACGGCGAGCGACTTCGTCATGGCGTCGATGGCCGCCTTCGACATTGCCGACGGAACTACGTAAGGGGAGCCCGTCCACACCCAGGTCACCAGCATAGAAACGATAGATCCCTTCCTCCCATCCTTGATCCAGCGACGGCCGCAGGCCAGCGTCGTGAAAAAGGCGCCATCCATCACGGTGGAGGCTATGGCCTCGTAGGCGCGTGGGCTCAGGTCCTTCGTAGGGGCGATGAAATTCGCTGCCGCGTTGTTGATAAGGCCAGTGAGGGGACCGAACTTCTCCCATATCTCGGCCACCGCCGCATCGACCTGGTCGAACTGCCGAACGTCCACGGGCTGGACGTGCGCGACACGACCGCGCGCCGCGTTGATCTCTTCTGCCGCTGCGTTCAGGATTTCCCGACGGCGCCCCCATAAGTGCACCTCGGAGCCATGCTCCGCCAGGTGCTTGGCGATACCCTTGCCCAGTCCGGTGCCACCCCCTGTTATCAGAACGCGCTTGCCTGCGAGCGATGCCTTATCGAAGAGCACGGTTTCACCTCGGTCAAGGTCTCATTACAAGAGCACCAGGGTCGGGACTGGCCGCGCTTGGGCGTGAGCAGCGCGGATTATAATATGCCAGCATATTAATGCGGTGGGCGAAACATCGCAAGCAAATTTCTAATTTCTCTTGCGCTGCTGGCGATGGAGCGCACCGCCGGCGCCCTCCCCGCACCGGGGCTTCAAACGGTCGCGGCAGGATGTCCGGAGCTGAACGATTGGCAGCCCCGGACCTGGACATCATCTAGCTCAAGCAGCGAGTCTTCGCTCAGACTCGAACCAATCGGGCCAACCGGCGCGACGGTTCTGTGCCTTGGCCAGTTCCTTCTCGGCGGCTGAGGCGAACTGCAAATCCCACCGCTTGAGCGCCGGCTGGATGATCGCCTTGAACCAAAGCTGAGGAATCAGCGCTGCAAAGAAACAGACAAATACGCTCGGCATCGGTATCGCCTCGCGATGCGGCGTGAGAGTGTAATACGGTGTGTACGAGTTGAGGTGATGGTCGGCGTGGTTAGTGATTTCGAACGCCGACAGCCGGGACAGAGGCCGGAGGTGATTCCAAACGTGACGCCTGTCAATCGGGGTGCCCTTCACGCGTATTTGTCCGTAATGCTGGAAGTAATTGAAGGTTTCGATCCAGAACCGGGCCACGATCATGGCTCCGAGCGCGATTCCTACCGCCGACCAACCGCCGATTTCGTAGACGAGCGCCTGGAAGACCGTCTGGGCAAAAATAGCCTTCCAGAGTCGGTGCCGGATCGACCATCGACCGTACCCGCGCTTTTCCAGCGCGTCCGACTCGATCTTCTGGCAATCGATCGTCGTGAGCAAGACGGCTTTCGGGGCAAACGAATAGAGAGTCTGACCTCGAGCAGCCGTGTCGGAATCCTCCACAGTGCCCACGTCAAGGTGATGTCGCACGACGTGTCCGATGTCGCGGGTGCAGTCGAGATAGCAGACCTGCGCGTAATGACCAACCAGCCGGGCCAGCGCGCTACGCTGGTGGTAGAGCTCATGCGACGCTGGAACCAGAGGCAGCACCGACAGCCACGCACAGCTCAGTACCGCACCGGCGATCTGGATCGCGCTCAGATGATGGCTTCCCACGTACCAGGCCATCATCAGATACAACCCGGGTCCCAGGAGCGTGCACAGCCAGACAGGGATGTTGGCGATGGCGCGGCTGCTCATGCGCCGCTTGGCCAGGTCAATCGGCAAGATGCTGTCGAGGACCGCCATGATGGGCAAAGTTGCGACGCCTAGCCAGATGTAGTTGCCTCCGAGCAAGAAGCCGCCGTATCCGGCAAGTTGGATCAACACAGCAACGTAATACTTCAGGTAGTCCATCGCGTCTTCCCTTCTTCAGCCCCTGTGCACCGGCATCGCGATGGTCACGCTCTGCTCGGTCCCGTTCGGTTCTCTTTCGGATTTCCCTTGATTCTCGCGCGGCGGTGAAGCACGATGCTTTTTTATATGGTAGCGTACGATCTACGGAAACGCAAGTCATTTACGTCCACTTTGGCCCTCCGCGGAGGCACGCTTCAATGCCGCTCCCAAGCGAAATGAATCCTTCGACCGCATCATGGGTTCCAAACCCCTCTCGCATCGAATCGAGCGGAATGGCGAAGTTCTGCCTCGCCGCCGAGCAGCGCTGGGGCCGATCTTTCGACAGCTACGATGCCCTGCACAAATGGTCGATCGAGCACCTCGACGAATTTTGGATATCGGTATGGGACTTTTGCGATGTCGTGGCGGAACGGCGCGGCGACAAAGTCAGCGTTGATGACGGATCGATGGAATCGGTTTGCTGGTTTCCCGACGCTCGCCTGAATTTCGCGCAGAACGTGCTGAAATTTCGAGGGGACAAAGACGCGCTTGTTTTTTGGGGGGAGGATCGCGTAAAGCGCCGCATCAGCCGTGATGAACTCTATCTTGCGGTCGCTCGCTTGGCCGCCGCCCTTCGCGCGGCGGGCATCCAGAAGGGAGATCGGGTAGCGGCCTACATGCCCAACATGCCGGAAACGATCGTCGCAATGCTTGCATCGGCGAGCCTCGGTGCGATCTACAGTTCGGCATCGCCCGACTTCGGGCCACAGGGCGTTCTCGACCGCTTTGGGCAGATCGAGCCGGTGGTGCTCTTCGTCGCAGACGGCTACTACTACAACGGCAAACAATACGAATCCTGGCCGAAGGTTCGCGAAATCGCCGCCGCGCTGCCCTCGCTGAAACGGGTGATCGTCACTCCCTATATCGGTACGAAACCGGACCTGAGCGAGATCAAAGGCGCTTCGACACTGGACGATTTCGTCGCACCGTTCGCGACTGAATCCTCGATCCGGTTCGAACAGCTCCCGTTCGACCATCCGCTCTACATCGTCTTTTCGTCCGGTACGACGGGCGTGCCCAAATGCATCGTGCACCGGGCTGGAGGTGCACTCCTGCTGCATCTGAAGGAACACCAGCTCCACGGAGGCGTGACTCCAGACAGCCGGTTGTTCTATTTCGCAACCTGCAGCTGGGTCATGTGGAACTGGCTGGCGTCGGGGCTCGCCTCGGGCGCGGCGCTGATGCTCTACGACGGTAGTCCGTTCGCCGCCGATCAAAACATCTTGTTTGACTACATGCAGGCCGAGCGATTTACGCACTTCGGAACTTCGGCCAAATTCATCGAAGCCTGCCAGAAGGCGGCGATGGCGCCGAATCGGACTCACGATTTCTCATCGGTCCAGGTCATTTTTTCCACCGGAAGCCCACTGCTTCCCGAGGCCTACGACTACGTCTTTGAAGCGTTCAAGCGCGACGTTCACGTGTCATCGATTTCCGGCGGCACGGACCTGCTGGGCGCCTTCGTAGGCGGGAACCCGATTGCGCCGGTATGGCGCGGCGAAATTCAGTGCAAGATGCTCGGCATGTCCGTCGACGTCTACGACGAAGACGGATTCCCGACTCGTGGGAAAAAGGGCGAGCTGGTGTGCACGCGCCCCTTCCCGACCCAGCCGCTCTTTTTTTGGGGTGATCCCGACCGGGAGAAGTACCACCGCGCATATTTCGCCCGGTTCGACAATGTCTGGTGTCACGGCGACTATTGCGAAATGACGGAGCAAGGTGGTTACATCATTCACGGACGCTCGGACGCGACACTCAACCCAGGCGGTGTACGCATCGGGACCTCGGAGATTTATCGACAGGTCGACCGGGTGAGCGAGGTCGTGGAAGCCGTAACGATCGGGCAGAATTGGCCGCCCAAAGCGCCGAGCGACGTGAGAGTCGTGCTGTTCGTCAAGCTACGGGAAGGGGCGGTCCTGGACCAGGCGCTTGACGCCAAGATCAAGCAGATGATTCGTGAAAACACGACACCCCGGCATGTGCCCGCACGCATCGTTCAAGTGGACGACATTCCCCGCACCAAGAGCGGAAAGATCGTCGAACTCGCCGTACGGCAGGTCGTGCACAACGAGCCTGTGAAAAACACCGAGGCGCTCGCCAACCCAGCAGCGTTGGAGCAGTTCCGAAATCGCCCAGAACTGGCCGCGTGAAATCCTATGATCGATCACATACAGCGCAGGATGATCGGGCACGCGGCCCTGATCCTTTTCATTGGCATGCTCGCGGGGTTCGGCCTCCTGGTGAGTCTCATCGGCGGTATCGAGTTAATACCGGGAACGGTCATACCGATCTCGATCTTCGGCGGTACAGACGCATGGGTACGCGCGCACACCGGCGGCATTCTGAACGCGCTTCTGATACTGGGCGTCGCGCTCGCTCTGCCACTGCTCCGATTTCAGGCGCAGGCGGCCGGGCGCATCAAATGGATGATCGTTGGAACCGGTTGGGCCAACACGCTCTTCTATTGGGCTGCCCTGCTCGCGCCGAACCGCGCCCTGAGCTTCGCCTCGAATCGCTTTGGTCACAGCACCTTCCTGTCCGCCATCGGGCTCGGACCAGCGCTTCTTTTTGTGTTCATATCACTCTTCGCCGTGGGCCTTCTGGTGCACCAGGCCTTTGGTCCCAGACCGTAAGTGAATCCGAAACTGTATTGGGAGGACTTCCCGGCCGGCTGCGCGCGACGCATCGGTCCCAGACGCATCACCGCCAAGGAGATCGTGACCTTTGCACGGCAGTTCGATCCGCAGCCTTTCCATGTCGATGCCGAGTCGGCCGCAAACTTTCAATTTGGCGGGCTGATCGCCAGCGGCTGGCACATTTGCGCACTTGCCATGCGCATGATGTGTGACGATCACATCTTGGAGAGTGCGGGACTCGGCTCACCTGGAGCCGACTCGATCCGCTGGAAGCAGCCCCTGCGAGCGGAGGACACGATCACCGTCGAAGCAACGGTCCTGGAAACCAGACGTTCGAGAAGCCGCCCGGGTGTTGGAATTCTTCGCTGGCATTGGGACGTCAAGAATCAGCACGGTCGGTCGATCGCGGAGCTGGAAACGACGGGCATGATTCGCTGCAGATCAACCCCGGAAAACGTGCCCTGATCTTTCGAGGCAGTCGAGCGCAGGCTCCGAGCGCATGAGATGATCAGTTCGTTGCATTACTATATGCAATGATATGATAAACTCGACCATACTCGGACGAAAGAGAGAAGGCTTCATGGCTCGGCTTGATGATGCGTTGATCCACCAGAGCTACGGCACGATCGACAATGTGGTCGAAACCGATGCGCGCTGGTTCGATCGGTTCTACTTCAACGTACAGGCGCTTGACGGTTCCATGTCGCTGTCTCACGGTACCGGCGTGTATCCAAACCAGCACGTCATGGACGGCTTCGGGATCGTCGCCACCCCGGACGCCCAGGTTAATGTGCGCACCTCGCGCGAGCTGGTTAACGGCAACCGCGATGAGATGGACATCGGGCCGTTGCACGCCGAGATCCTGGAACCCATGAGGCGGTGGCGTTTCCGCCTCGACAAAAACGAATACGGAATCAGCTACGACTTTACGTACACCGCCCACTTCAAGGCGATGGAGACCAAACGTCTGATTTCCATGGTCGACGATCGACGCGTCTGGGACTGGAGTCACTTCAGCCACGTCGGTCAGGTCGAGGGCTTCGCCCGGATGGGCGACCGCAAGTTCACGCTCGCTCCGAAGACGCACTGGGCCATACGCGACCGCTCCTGGGGTGTCCGGCCGGGCGTCGCGGTGCTCGAGGACTTGTCTGCCTGGTTCCGTCAAGCCAACTGGGGCACGCGCTACAACTGGGTGTGTGTGCAAGTCGAGTCGTTTTACCTCTGGTATTTCCAGACCCAGGACGAGGACGGCACGCCGCGCTTCTTCAAGGGCCTGGTTCGCTGGAGCGAGGGGGCCGGCGGTGCGGAAGAGACCGTGAGCAAAATCTCGCGCCGCTTCGAGTTCGGTGCCGGCGAGCATTTCCAGAGCGTCGAAGTGGGTGTCCATCTCGAGTCGGGCCGGGTGCTCAACGTAAAGATGCGTCGGCTGCCGACGACGGTCCACCTGCGCGGGGGCAATTACGGCGGGTACAACGGCATCATCCACGGGATGAAACAGGGTCCGTTGAAGGTCGCCGGCGAACGCTGGGAGCCGACCGATTCGCGCAAGAATCCGATCACCCTCGGCATACTCGACCACGTGGTCGAGGTGGCGTACCAGAGCGAGCGCGGGTGCGGTATTTTTGAACTGTCTTTCGGATCTTAAACCGGCGGCAGCAGGGTGGCGATGTCCGGGACCGCGGCCGGATCCGGCTCCCAGCCCTGCATCTTCACGAACGAACGGTCGCGGATCAGCTGGTCCTTCGACATCGCCAGGACGATGCGTTCGATGCCGAGCTGCGCAGCCAGATCCTTCGTTCCAGCAACCGCCTTGACCAGCGCGCCGATCGCCTCGCGCAGCTCGCGCACACTTGCCGTGAGCGAGTCGGGCTCGACGCGGCACTGCTCGAGGACTATCGCCGCGGCCGCACCGCTATGGCGCAGGCGCTCGAGAGCAGGCTTGGTCGCAGCGTCGCCCGCGGGCACGCCCTGCAGGGCCTTGGCGCAGTCGAGCAGGCGGGCAAGCTCGTCGCGGTCGAAGCGGTACCACAGTGGCAGCTGGATCGAAAGCAGCGAGAGCAGTCCAATGATCAACTGCGACTGCTCGACGGCCAGTTTGTTGGCCGGATCGATGGCGGGGATGACCACGTCTTTCATGGCCTTGATCACGCTGGCGATCTGGATTTCGGGTCGCATCTGCATATCAGTTTCCTTGCTCGATGAGGGAGCGCAGCTCATCGATGATCATGCCGCCGATGCCGATTAGCCAGGTCACTAGGACGTCCTGGTGTGTCTTGCCGTTGCGTGCGATGCGATAGCTGGTGGCTAGGATCAGCACGCCTATGCAGTAGCTGTTGTAGGCCTTGTACCAGTGCATCGTGCGCGGGTTCACACTCAGGCCCGAGGCACGCTGATAGGCCTCGAGGAACTCCTTCTCGGGCATCAGTCCGCAAACCAGGAAGTCGCCATTGACGTCAACGCTGCCGAAGGCGCGGCTGGTGGTCCACGCGAGGTCCTGGTGCCGGTCGCCGAGCCGGCCGAGCTCCCAATCCAGCCAGGCAGAGATGCGCATGTCGTGTTCGGTAAACAGGAAATTGCCAAGGCGATAGTCCGAGTGCACCACCGAGACTCGGTCGAGGACGGGTATGTTGCGGCGAAGCCAGGCCGAAGCGACTCTCATTAGTGGCACCTCTTCGTCGCAGTCTTCTTCCCAGACCCGGTCCCACCAGTTAATGCCCCACTCGGCGCACTGCGTTGTTCCGGGTGCGGGCATGTCAAACGCGGTGAGCTCGGACTTGGTGAAGTCGTGCCGGTGAATGGCGACCAGGTGCTGGACGAACTGCGGCGCGAGCTGCGCGCGCACCGCAGGTGTCAGCTGGGTTCCCAGCCCGGTGACGCCACTGCTGGCCGTAGAGGGTTTGGTCACACCGGCCGAAAAGCCGTAGATCAAGGCCGGATAAGGCAGAAACTCCGCGTCGACGTCGCACCAGAAGGTGGTCGGGACCGGGATTACGCCCTCGAACGCGCGCAGCAGCTGGAATTCGCGCAGGCGACTCGTCTCGACGATCGATTCGGCGGGCTCCATTCGAAGGACCATCGGCGTGCGTTCGAAGCCCACTCCCGGGCGCTGCCACTCGAGCGTGAACGCCATCTGCAGTTTCGACGCGCCGCCACAGAGCCAACGCGCCTCTTTGATGTTAAAAGGCCTATCGAGGCGGCTACGCAGCATGGCCTGAAGCCCGCTTACAAGGGTCGACAGGGCTAGCGGCGCGAAGCCCGGCCCGGCCCGACGTTCGAGCTTACGGGTCAGGACGCGGTCGATCTCTCGCTCGGTCTGGAACTGGCCGCGCATCGACGAGATCCACTCCGCGGACGGCCGGTCCTTGTTCTGGGCCTGCATGGATGCTCCTCCTTGCATTTGCGGTCTCTAACGGACGATATCGGTGCATATTATATTCCAAAACCTCCACTCAATTCCAGCCCCAGGACCTCGAGCTGACCCCAGATTCCCACTCACGCGCTCGTCCCAGATAGGATACTGGCGTATAATCCTGTAGCGGAACGTCAAGCCGGTAACGTGCGGTTTTCCCCGGCCTGGAACGATTATTGCTCGCTTGAACGGGCCGATTGGCCTCAAAGGATCATCACCATGCCCGAAGACAAACGAGTCGGATCGACGTCTGTCAGGAACTCCTCGCCGCAGCTCTCCCAAGCGGAAGCGGCCAAGCCAGCACGGTCGGACACGGACGCGATGCACCGGCGTGACATGAAGCTGGGTTACCTCATCCACGACGTTTCCCGTCTGCGGCGCACCGCGTTCGACCAGGTCGTGAAGCCGCTGGGCATGACCCGCGCGCAGTGGTGGGTGATCGCGCACCTTGCGCGTCATGACGGCATGGTCCAAACCCAGCTGGCAGAGGTGCTCGACGTCGGCAAGGCCAGCCTCGGAGCCCTGCTTGACCGGCTGGAGATGACTGGATTCATCGAGCGCCGACCGGAACTGAGCGACCGGCGCGCGAAGCGCGTATTCCTGACGAAACCCTCACTGCGCTTGCTGGAGCAGCTTGTTGCCTCGGAGACGGCTTTTAACGGGAAGATCCTCGAGGGCCTGAGCGAGACCGACCGGCGCGAACTGATGCGGCTGCTGTCGATCATCCGCGAGACCCTCTCCAGCATGGAGCAAGGTGCCGCGGCCGAAGGGAACTAGGGCCACCCCCGGATCCATCCGTTCGCGGGAATCGCGCGAAAGCAGGGCCACGGGCGCTTGCCAGCCATCGGTTGAAGTGGTATGGTAGCGTACAATTTCACACTTCCTCCCTTCCCGACCTGATTGAGAGTCCGTGCATGGCCAGTTTCCTGAAGGGATTTTTCGGCGGCGCCGCGGCAAGGCGGGTCGAGGTACGCCCCTTCGGCGCCTGTTTCGATGTTCCGAGCGGGCAGACCGTCCTCGAATCCGCGCTCGCACACAACGTTCCCTTCCCTCACAACTGCACCGTCGGGACGTGCGGATCGTGCAAGTCGCGGCTCGTCTGCGGTCGGGTCAAGGCGATCACCGACTTCGGCTACACCCTGTCGCGCCAGGAGCTCGAGGCGGGCTACATCCTGGCCTGCCAGGCGGTCCCGCGCGACGAACTCACGGTGGTCGAAGTCGAGAGCACCGGCCGCGACCTGCCCGCGCACGAGCGATTCACCGGCAACATCTCGGCCGCCGAGGCGCTGACGCATGACATTGTGCGTGTGACGGTCGAGCTCGACCGTCCGCTTCGCTACGTTGCCGGCCAATACGCGAACGTGCGCAGCCCCAACGTGGTACGGCCTCGCTGTTATTCGTTCGCTGACGCACCGGATCGAAACGGCCGCAAGGACGTCAACTTCATGATCCGGCGCGTTCCCGGGGGCGGCTTCACCGACGCCCTGTTCTCCGGCCGGCTCGAGGGTGTCCGGCTCGAGATCGAGGCACCCTTGGGAAGTTTCTTCCTACGCACCAGCGCGCACCCGATGATCTGCGTCGCTGGAGGAAGCGGCTTGGCGCCGCTGCTGAGCATCCTTGAAGACGCACGGCGCATGAACGTGCGGCGCCGATGTGCCGTCCTGTTCGGGGCACGAACCACGGGCGACCTCTATGCGCTCGACCGGCTGCGGGACATCCAGGCGGCTTGGCTGGGCGGATGCGAGTTCATCCCGGTCCTGTCGGCGGAGTCGGCGCAAAGCGGATGGACGGGGTGCCGCGGCATGGTCACCGAATTCGTTGCTTCCGCCCTGCCCGACGCCGACTGGTCTCAGGTTGAGGGCTATCTGTGCGGTCCTCCTGGAATGGTCGACGCCGCGATCGATGTCCTGACCGGACTCGGCACCGGTCTGGGGTCGATTCACTACGACAAGTTCACCGACGAAAGCCACGTCGCTGCGCAAATCTAGCTGCGCGCAAACACCCATCGGGAGGAGAACAACGTGACCGCCGAAATTCTGATCGACCCGGCGAAAACCAAATCGCTCATCGGGGGCAAGTGGGTCGACGCCGCCTCGGGCGAGCGCATCGCGGTGGAGGATCCCGCCACTGAGGAACGGATCGCCTCAGTGCCACGGTCCGGCGCCGAAGAGATCGACCGAGCCGTGAAGGTGGCCCGGGCCGCGTTCGAGTCGAAGACCTGGTCGCGTATGCGCCCGATCGACCGCGGGAGTCTGCTGGAATCCATTGCCCGCAAGATCGAGGACCACGCCGACGAGCTGGCGATGCTCGAGTCGGTCGACACGGGTAAGGCGGTGGCGCACGCGAAGCTGCTCGACCTGCCCTCGACGGTCGACGTGTTCCGGTACATGGGCGGCTGGTGTACCAAGCTCACGGGCAAGACTGTGCCAGTTTCCTTTGATGGGCGGGAATACCACGCCTACACACGGCGCGAGCCCGTGGGCGTGGTCGGGGCCATCACGCCCTGGAACTATCCCCTGGCGCTGGGCTCCTGGAAGATCGCCTCCGCCCTTGCCGCCGGCTGCAGCGTCGTGATCAAGCCCTCCGAGATCACGCCCCTGAGCACGCTGCGCCTCGGCGAGTTGTGCCTGGAGGCGGGCCTGCCCGAAGGAGTCCTGAACGTGGTCACGGGCTACGGCCACGAGGCCGGCAAGGCCCTGGCCGAACACCCGGGCGTGAACAAGATCACCTTCACGGGATCGACCGTGGTGGGCAAGCAAATCGTGCAGTCGTGCCTGGGCAATCTCAAGCGGGTCACGCTCGAGTTGGGCGGCAAATCCCCCAGCCTCGTCTTCGCGGATGCCAACCTCGACCAAGTCGGGCTGGGGGCGGCGCTTGCCGTGTTCTTCAATTCCGGGCAGATTTGCTTCGCTGCGACTCGCCTGCTGATCGAACAGTCGGTTTACGACAAGGTCGTCGACGCGGTCGCCGGAGTGGCCAAGGCCTTGCCGCTGGGCAACGGCCGAGACGCCAACACGATGCTAGGTCCCCTCGTCTCCAAGAAGCAGCAGGACCGGGTGCTGTCCTACTGCGAATCGGGCGTGGCGCAGGGCGCGAAGCTGGTCACCGGGGGCAAGCGCCGCGGAGACAAGGGCTACTTCGTCGAACCAACCGTATTCGCGAACACAAACCCGTCGATGAAGATCTTCCAGGAGGAGATCTTCGGGCCGGTGGTAAGCGCGATCCCGTTCAAGGACGTGGACGAGGCCCTGCGCATCGCCAACGACAGCAGCTACGGCCTGGCCGCGAACATCTGGACGCGCGACATCAAACGGGCACACAAGCTCGCCGCCCGGCTTGAGGCCGGCTCGGTGTGGATCAACTGCCACGGCGTCGTTGACGCGGCGCTGCCCTTTGGCGGATTCAAGCAATCGGGTTGGGGCCGCGAGGTTTCGGAGGAAGGTATCAGCATCTACACCGAGACCAAGACGGTCTGCGCCCTTCTGGACGACTGAAGAGCAAGGAAATGAGCGTGCAGGTAGCCAAAGCAGTCACCGCCAGGGCCGCCGTATTGCGCGAGGTGCGCAGCCCACTCATCCTCGAGCAGATCGAAGTCGGCCCGCCGCGCGACGACGAGGTTCTCGTGCGGATGGCCGGGGTCGGTGTCTGCCACACCGACCTCGCCTGCCGCGACGGTTTTCCGGTGCCTCGACCGATCGTCCTGGGCCACGAGGGATCCGGCGTCGTCGAGGCCGTGGGCTCCCAGGTGCGCAACGTCAAGCCTGGCGACCGTGTCGTGCTCTCCTTTAACTCCTGCGAGCACTGCCACAGCTGCGGGCACGACCACCCGGCGACCTGTGCGCAGTTCCTGCCTTTCAACTTTGCTGGCGTCCGCTTGACGGACGGCTCGACTCCGCTGGCGCAGGACGGCAGGCCGGTGCATGGCATGTTCTTCGGTCAGTCTTCTTTCGCTACCTATGCCATTGCGCGCAGCGTGAACACGGTCAAGGTGGGCGACGACGTGCCACTCGAGCTGCTCGGGCCGCTAGGGTGCGGCATACAGACGGGCGCTGGTGCGGTGTTGAATTCGCTGCAGCTACGCGCGACCGACTCGCTGGCCATCTTCGGGGGCGGCGCGGTCGGGCTTAGCGCACTGATGGCGGCGGTGGCCACGGGCGCGAAGTGCATCCTGGTTGTCGAGCCCAACCCGGAGCGGCGCAAGCTCGCTTCGGCGCTGGGTGCCACCGCGGTCCTCGATCCGCGCGAACTGGCCGACATTGTCGCGGCGATCAAGGAGGCCAGCGGCGGCGGTGTGAACTATTCCCTGGACTGCACCGGCATCCCCGCAGTGATCGTCCAGGCCATCGCCAGCACGATACCGGGCGGCACGGTTGGACTGATTGGGGTGCCGCCGCCCGAAGCCGCCATTCCTGTCACCCTGCTGGACCTGCTCATCAAGGGCGTGATCTTGCGGCCGATTACGGAGGGTGACGCCAATCCGCAGACCTTCATCCCTAAGATGATCGAGCTGCACCGCCAAGGGCGCTTCCCGTTCGACCGGCTGATCCAGAAGTTCCGATTTGACCAGATCAACGAAGCCCTGCACGCGGCGGAAACGGGCAAGGTGGTCAAGCCGGTCCTGGTCTTTTGAACCATCAGGTGTTTGGGCCCTGCGGGGTCCAGCGGCGTGTTACCCGCGGCTCGACTGCTTTTTGGGTCCTTCGACGAGCAGGCGCGGCGGCACGTCGCGGTGGAATCCCCGGAAGGTCGGCGACCTGTCGTGCGCGACCAACTCCTTCCAGCAAGGCCGGGCATTGGGGGCGCCGCCGTCGACACGAATACACGAGCCCGTGATGAACGCCGCGGCTGGCGAGAGCAGGAAGGTGATCGCGGCCGACACTTCTGCCACGTTGCCATACCGCTGCATCGGGATTCGCGTCGGAAACTTCAGGATCTCTTTCTGCGCGTCAGGCTCGTAGGTGTCGAAACCGCTGCTGGCCACCCCGCCTGGGGCGACTGCGTTCACCCGTACGCCGTCCGAGGCCCATTCGGAGGCGGCGCTTTCGGTCAGGGTCCACATGCCCCCGCGGGCCGCGCCAGAGTGGGCGTAGTTCGGCCAGCCGTTCCAGATGTCGGCGATCACGTTGACGATCGCGCCGGAATGCTCCTTCATCCAACGCTTGTACACCTCGCGCATGACGATGAACCCGCCCGTCAGGTTGTTGCGCACGACCGCCTCGAAGCCCTTGGTGCTGATGTCCTCGAGCGCCATCCGATACTGGCCGCCGGCGTTGTTCACGAGCCCGTCGATGCGGCCGTGCTCCAAAAGCACGGCATCGATCGTCGTCGTCACGATGGTCTCCTCGCGGATGTCGCAGATCTGGGTGCTCGCCCTGCCACCGTCGGCCTCTATCTCCGCGCGCACCGCGGCGAGCTTGTCCGCGTTACGCCCGGCGATGACCACGGTGGCTCCGAGCGACGCGAGCTCATGCGCCGTGCAGCGGCCGATGCCGCTGCCTCCCCCAGTGACGAGGAAGACCTTGCTCTCGAACAGCCCCGGCTTGAACACTGATTGGTAGCCCATGGCGGCCCTCGCATCCCTGTCAGAGGTTGCGCGAGATGAGCTCGCGCATGATTTCGGACGTCCCGCCGTAGATCCGTTGCACCCGAGCATCGGCATAGAGGCGGCAGATCTCGTACTCGCGCATGAAGCCATAACCGCCGAAGAACTGCAGGCACTGGTCGACCAGCCGCCCGTGCATCTCGGTGCACCACAGCTTCGCGATCGAGGCGTCTTGCGCCGTCAGCTCTGCGCGATCGTGCCGTTCCAGGCACTGGTCGACGAAGGCCCATCCCACCTCAAGTTCGGCCTTGAGGTCGGCGAGTTTGTAGCGCGTGTTCTGGAAATCGATCACTGGGCGCCCGAACACCTGGCGCGTTCTGGTGTATTCACAGGTGATGTCGAATGCCTTCTGCGCCGCCGCCATCGACGAGATCCCCAGCGTGAGCCGTTCCTGCGGCAGCTCCTGCATCAGCGATGCGAAGCCCGTGCCCTCCGCACCGAGCAGGTTCTCCACGGGCACCTCGACGCCGTCAAAAAAGAGCTCGGACGTATCCGAAGAAAGATGCCCGAGCTTCTCCAGGTTGCGTCCGCGCGCGAAGCCTGGGCGGTCCGTCTCGACCAGCACAAGGCTCAGGCCGCGCGCCCCCGACTCGTCCGAGGTGCGTGCGACGACGATCGCCAGGTCGCAATGCTGGCCGTTGGAGATGAACGTCTTGGCGCCCGAAACACGCAAGCGCTCGCCCAAGCGGACCGCCCGCGTAGCGATGGACTGAAGGTCGCTACCAGTGCCGGGCTCTGTCATCGCGATTGCACACACTGTTTTGCCGCTCGTCATGCCGGAGAGCCAGCGCCGTTTCTGCGCCTCGGTTCCGAGGCGAATCAGATACCCGGCACAGACGTCGTTGTGCACCGAGATGTCGGTCTGCGGCCCGGCGACGCCCGCGTACGCAAGCTCCTCGATCACCACTGCGTTGTGCTTGAACGTGCCGCCCGCGCCACCGTACTCGGTCGCGGCCTGCGGGCACAGCAGACCGACTGCACCCGCCTTGTCCCAGACCGACCGATCGACGATGCCGGCCCGCTCCCATGCGTCAAAGTGCGGAGCGATTTCCGACTTGACGAACCGGCGAACGGTGTTGCGCAGCAGCTCGTGTTCCTCGTTGTATACGGTGCGCCGTTTGAGCATGGTCAGCTCTCGATCGAGGCTGCGAGGGGGGAAGCGCCGCCCGCTTCAGGCACCTTGCGCGATCGCCGCTTGCCCGGTGGGCGCCCGGTCGCTGCTGACAGGTTCGACCCGCACCGGCATGCCGGAGAAGCTCGCGTTGCCGTATCTTCGATCGAGTTCAATTTCTTCCCCTTCTCGGAGGAGGTTCGACCGCACGGCCCCGAAGGCGTGGTGTTACCGCTGATCACGCAGCTACCCACTGCAGGTATACCGCCTGGATAGCGAGCACGACCACGACGACCCAGACCTCGAACACCAGCCGCCAACCCCAGGGAGCGCGCCCCAGTTCCATGAAATGGATCATGATCAAGCGCACCTTGATGCCGGCAATGGCCAGGATGGCCACGCTCGCCAGAACGACTGCGCCGCCATCGGAGGACAGCCACCAGGTGCTGGCGCAGGTCGCCAGGACCAGGATCAGCCAGACGAACGTCATCCGGCGCACATGATTCGAGGTCACGGCTCACTTCAGCAGGTAAAGGAGCGGGAAAATCACGACCCACAGCAGGTCGACCATGTGCCAGAAAGTCGCGCCGCTCTCCAGGCCTGCGCAATTGCCGCTTCCGTATGCTCCTGCGCGGGCCTTACTCCAGAGGATGAGGAGGATGACCGTGCCGGCCGCCACGTGCAGCAGGTGGATCCCGGTCAGCGTGAAGTAGTACATGTAAAAATCGTTCGTGAGCATCGAAGTGCCGGCGCGCAGCTTGTGCGCGTACTCGATGACCTTCAGCACTGCGAACGCGAGCCCACAGGCCGCCGCCCAGGCGAGCAGCCGCGGAATCCGCCGTGCGGCACCCGCCTGCGCCGCCTGCACCGCCAGGGCGACGAACCAGGAACTGGTCAACAGGATCAGCGTATTGACGCCGCCGATGTCGGCGTCGAGCGTCTGTCGCGCCTGCTCGAACAGCGCCGCGTCGCGTCCGCGGTCGCGGACGAAGGAGACGAAAAACAGGCCGAATACGGTCAGGTCGGCCGCAACGAAGACCCAGACGCCCTCGATGCCCGGAAGGCGCCTGGCGGCTTGCCCCGGATCCAGCGCGGCCAATGCAACTCAGGCCGCGGCGTGCGCCAGGCCGCGCGCGATCGCGCCCTTCTCCGCCGAGCTGGCCAGGTCCTCCCTTTGCAAGCGGCTCACAGCGCGGATAACGTACGCCGACAGCGAGCCGCACCAGACGTACCAGGCGAAGAAGGCGATCCAGAAGTTGAACAGCCCGTGAAAGGCAAAGGGACCGGTCTTGAAGAACGGGATCAGACTCACCGGGAAGAAGGTCGCGGCAGTAAAGTAGCCCCACCAGCAGACCCAAGCCGGAACCAGCGGGACGTCCCGCTTGTCGCGCAGGAACGCGATGCTGACCCCGACGATCTGGAAGGTGGTGACCATGTAGGCGAGGTCGATGATCATCCAGCCCAGGTAGTACAGCATATGGATCAGCTCAGGCGGCAGGATCGCGACCTCAAGTGCTGCGGTCAGCCAAATGCCACAGGCGATAACGGGAAAAGCGACGGTGATGGTTGCCCCCAAGCTCTCGAGCTCGGCGAGGATGCTGTCGCGCCCGTCGACGCGCCGTATCACCTGGGCAATCGAAACGCCCCAGGGGAAGTAAAACGCCGAACCGACCATGCAGACCGACATGCCGACGATCAGCGCCATGCGCTTGTCGGCGTAATGCGCCGCAATTTCCAGCGGTGTCAGGTCAGCTCCTGCGGGCGGCATGTTTCCGGCCAGAACGCCCCAGAACCCGGTGAAAATGGCGAGGAAGATCGGCCCGCACCAGGCAAGCATCTTCCAGGTCGCGTAGTTCCTCTCGTCTCCATCCAGTCTCATAGCGCCTCCGGTACGGAAATTGCGGTGAAATTTCAGCCCGAGTCCTGGCAGCCGAAATCCGTATGCTTGCATCCTTTATGCAAAAATATCATTGCCGCGATTTGCTGTCAATGGCGCGCTGCGCGAGCCGGCTGAATTTCTTCGGGCTGAGTGCCTACCATCGCACCCGCACGCCTAGGCCGCCGTTTCGCCTCCGAGGCGGGCACGGATCGCGGTCTTGAGTACCTTGCCCGACGGGGTCATCGGCAGGTTGTCCGAGAAGGTGATGGCCTTGGGCACCTTGTAGCCGGCGATCAGCGTGCGGCAATGCGCGATCAGGTCGGCCTCGCTCGCGGTCTTGCCGTTCGCGAGCACGACCACCGCCACGACCTTTTCCCCCCAGCGCTCGTCGGGCACGCCGACCACCGCGACCTGCCCGACGGCCGGGTGCCGAATCAACGCCTGCTCGACCTCGCTCGAGTAGATGTTCTCCCCACCGGAGATGATCATGTCTTTGGTGCGATCGACGATGTAGAGCAGGCCGTCGGGCGCGCGGTAGCCGGCGTCCCCGGTGCGGTACCACCCGTCGACCAACGCGGCAGCCGTGACTTCCGGCTGGCGCCAATAGCCCTTGAACAGGCAAGGCGCGCGCACCAGGAATTCTCCGACCGATCCCTCCGGGACGTCGCTGCCATCGGTTCCGACGATGCGCACGTCGATCAGCGGTAAAGGCGTGCCGCAGGACTTCAGACGCACCTCATCGTCGATCCGCTGCTGTTCCGGCCGAAGCAACGTCAGCGCGCCGCCGCTCTCGGTCGCCCCGTAGAACTGCATGAAGTCGCACTTCATCTCGGTCAGGGCGCGCTTGAGCAGCTTTGCCGTGATCGCCGAGCCCGCGTACATCACGAGGCGCAGGGACGAAAAATCCGTGCTCGCAGCGGCAGGATGGTCGATCAGCATCTGGATTGCCGTCGGCACCAGGCAGCAGATCGTGGGACGGTCGCGAGCGATCGTCTCGAGCACCCGCGGCACGTCCAGCGCCGGCAGGATGGTGACCGGGACGCCGTTGTAGAGTCCCTGGATGGAAAGACCCGTGCCCACGAGGTGGAAGATGGGCATGATCAGCATCATCACGTCGTTGGGCCGCCAATCGTAAGCGGGCTCCAGGTGCTCGCACAAGCGCATGTGGCCCAGGCCCCCGTGCGTCAGCTCGACGCCCTTGGGCTTGCCGGTGGTCCCGGACGTGTACATGAGCAGCGCCGTGTCCATCGGTTCAATGGGCAAGCTCGGGTCCGACTCCGGAACGTCGCCAATCCACTCGTGAAAGGGCGAGCGCTCGCGTGAGGTCGAGTCGAACACGATCGACCGGAAGCCTGCCCCGGTGCGCGCGCGAACCTGCTCGAGCAGTTGCACGAACTCCCGATCGACGAAGACGAGCGGCGTCTGTGAATCCTCGACCACCGCGGCGAGCTCACGGGAAGTCAGGCGCCAGTTCAGCGGCAGCATGGCGCAGGCCGCCTTGTTTGCCCCGAAGAGAAGCTCGAAGTATTCGATCGAATTCTTCCCGAGAAATGCAATATGCGAACTGCGCGCGATCCGGGTCCGCAGGATCGCGGCGGCCACGCGGTTCGACGCCCTGTCGAGTTCGCGGAAGGTGCGGCGCTGATCCGCGCTGATCAGCGCAGTGCGCTCCGGGGCCGTGCGGCCGTAGTACCGCGGGATATCCGCCAGAGACTTCACTTCGGCATGCAGCCACATGGATCGAACCCCTCCCTCGCGTCCCTTCCGGTGACGTCTATTTGCCGGTGAATGCCGCCTTGCGCTTCTGCACAAAAGAGACGATCCCCTCGCGCGCGTCCGCAGTGGCGGCGATCTTCGACAGAGCCTGCGCCTCGTCTTCCAGCTGTGCCTCGAACGGCTGCGTGAGCGATTTGCGGAACAGTCTGCGGATCTCGCCGTAGGCACGGGTCGGCCCGCCGGCCAGCCGCGCGGCGGCCCGCTCGGCCTCGGCCAGCAGGGTCGCATCGTCAACGACCACATCCACCAGACCAGCGGCAGCGGCTTCGTCCGCCCCGAGAACCTCGGCGCACAGCACATATCGGCGCGCCCGGGCGATACCCATGCGCGCGGCGAGCGAGTAGGACGCCCCAGCGTCAACGCTGTAACCGATACTTGTATATGCCGATCCGAACCTGGCCCCGCGCGCCGCATACACCACGTCGCACCCGGCAACCAAAGCGACCGCTCCGCCCATCGCCGTCGCATGCACCGCCGCCACGATCGGCGCATCCAGGCGCGCGAACCGCGCCAGGCCCATGTGCAGATTGGCTGTCCAGTGGCGGATCTTGAGCGGAAGCTCATCGAGGTTTTTCGCGAACATCCCGATGTCACCGCCGACACTGAAGTACCTGCCTTCAGCGCAAATCAGCACGGCACGCACGTCAGTTCGCAGCGCCAACTCGTCGGCGACAAGGGCCCATTCGCGGCAGAAGACTTCGTTGAAAGGGTTTCCGATCTCGGGCTGGCTCAGCGCCACTCGTGCGATGCCTTCCTGCACCCGAACATCGATGGATTGGTAGCTCAAGGATTCTCCTCCACAACGCTGCGGCCGCTCGATGGCCTCAGGCAACAGCCATGCGCGCGGCTTCCTTCTTGTCGGCAAACAGGCTGCGGCCGATGATGTACTTCATGATTTCGATCGACCCACCGGCAATCTTCACGATGCGCGCATCGGCGTACGCGCGCGCAATCGGGTATTCCCACATGTAGCCCCAGCCTCCGAAGAGCTGCAGGCATTCATCGACCACTTTGCAGTGCAGGTTCGACAGCCACATTTTCGCCATGGCGGCGTCCAGCGCGTCGAGTTCGCCGTTCATGAACAACTCGATGCACCGGTCGGTGAACACCCGGCCGATGACCGATTCGGTCTTCAACTCGGCCAGCTTGAACTGGGTGTTCTGGAAATCGCCGATGGTCTGCCCGAAGGCCTTCCGCTGGGAAGTGTAGTCGACCGTGTACGCAAGCACCTCCTCACAGACCGCCGCGGAGCGTATCGCCTGGGCCAACCTTTCCTGCGCCAGCTTGGTCATCATCAGGGAAAAGCCCTGCCCTTCACCGCCGAGCATCGCGCTGGCGGGTACGCGCAGATCCTCGAAGAAAAGCTCCGACGTGTCCTGCCCCTTCATTCCAAGCTTTTTTAGGTTCTTGCCGCGCTTGAATCCCGGAAGGCTGGTGTCCACCAGAAACAAGGTGATGCCCTTCGCACCCACAGCTCCGTCGGTCTTGGTCGCCAGAACGATGACGTCGCATAGCTGGCCGTTGGAGATGAACACCTTCTGCCCGTTGATGACGTAGTCGTCGCCATGGCGCACCGCGCGAGTTCGAATGTTCTTCAGGTCGGAACCGGCGTGTGGCTCGGTCATGCCGAGCGAACCGATCGCCTGGCCGGTCACCATCTTCGGCAGCCAGTAACGCTTCTGCTCCTCGCTGCCGAATGACTTGATATAGGTAGCCACGAGATCGCAGTGGATCAGGAAGCCCGGGCCGGAGTATCCGCTTCGCGCCATCTCCTCGAAGACGATCACGTCGAACAGATAGTCCAGGCCCAGGCCGCCGTACTTCTCCTCCACGGTGCAGCACAGCATTCCCGCGGCGCCGGCCTTGCTCCATAACTGCCTCGGGACGATTCCATCCTCCTCCCAAAGGTGGTGGTGCGGCCGGATCTCCCGGTCGATGAATTTCTTCACCGAGTCGCGGAACATCTCGTGTTCTTGCCGGAACAGTCTGCGTTCGATCATCGAAGTCTCTCGAAACCGGGAACTGGCCCGCCGTTGCGCCGGTTTGCGCCGCACCGACCCGGCGAAAGGGCGGACTTGGGTGGAGTTGCCATTATTCGTATTCTAGAATACTTTATGGAACCGTGCAATACCGAGGGTTGCTCAACGAACCCCTTGCGTCGCCGCTCCAGGGCAGGCGGAGCCCGCCTCAATGCCCCATGCGGCGCAGCGCGTCGGCCTGGAAGTCGCACATGCGCCCCTTGGCGCCAAATTTCCAAGTGCCCCGGTAGGAGTTGTCGAGCCCGGTGAGCACGTAAGCGCCATTGGACAGGTCGTGCCAGATTTCCACCCGGTACCATGGCACGAGGGCATCGTAGTACTGCACCAGGGCGTGGATCCCGGTGCGCCATAAGGCACCGCGCGAATCGTAAGCGTCGCTCAAGAGGACGGACCAGCTGTCTTCGTCCAGGTAGAAGACCCGCCGGGCATAGACGTGTGACTGTCCAGGCTTGAGCCGTGCCTCGACGACCCATACGCGATGCAGTTCGTAGCGCATCAGGTCGGCGTTAATGGTCCCCTTGTGGATGATCTGATCATCACGCAGCCTCTTGTCGCCGATCCGGTAGCCGTTGTACGCGACATAGATCTCCCGCTTGCCGAGCAGGGTCCACTCGTAGCGGTCGGGAGCGCCGTTGTAGCCGTCGTACTGGTCAACCACGGCGAGTCCGTCCGAGCCGTTCTGCTCGTTGTCGTACGCGAGGTCGGGTGCGCGGCGCACGCGGCGCTGGCCCGCGTTGTAGATCCAGGCCTTGCGCGACTCTTTGACCTGGTCGATCGGCTCGTGTACGAGGTAAATCGTGCCCACGAAGTCCGCAGGGGAGACGAAGTAGCCCAGGTAGGAGAACAGGCGGTTGGGCATGCTCTTGTCGAAGTTGGCGTCGTACACGCGCAGGTCGTGCAAGCCAATGCGCAGGTAGTCGCCATTCGGGCGCACCGAGAAGGCATCGAAGGTACGTTCCACGCCCCCGCCAAGGTAGCGCAGAAGGTGGTTGAAAATGGCCTCGAGTCCCTGCTTGGGCGCCGGAAACGGAATCGTCGACCCACCGAGGTTTTGCACGCTTTCGCCGACCAGCTGGATCTTCGATGCCTGGGCAGCGGCCCGGTCGAGCACTTCTTTGGGATAGGCCGCGGTGCGCCGGGTCGCGTAGATGGGCATTCGGAAATCCGGGTAGCGAGCAAGCAGCGTCACGAAGCCGTCGGACAGGCGTTCCCGATAGCGATCGGCGTTGGCCGCGCTGATCACGAAAAGCGGCTTGTCGTTGGCGAAGGTATCGCTGAGCGGCGCATCCGCCGGCATGTCCGCCGGTCGTGCGGTCAGCCCTCCTTCCCACGGCGGGATGGATGCGTCCGCATTGCCCGCCCGCTCGGCGCCGACCGGCGTTCGGCCTTCGGAGACGAGACCCGCCTGTGCCGTCAGAGCGAGGCAGGCGGCTGCCAGCACGGCGCCAAGACGCCCTGCCCTCAAACCGATCGGGCATTGGCGCCGCAAGGCGGCTCCCCGGCGCTCATGGCAGCGCGAGCTGGCCGCGCCGGCGGCGGTTTAATGCCCCGCCCGTGGCCCGCGCGGTAGCGGTCGCCAACCACGTAGGCCGCCAGCGCCGGCAACAGCAGGATCGCCCCGAAGACGTTCACCAGGAACATGAACGCCAGCAGAATGCCCATGTCGGCCTGGAATTTGAGTGTCGAGAAGGCCCAGGTCATCACCGAGACGGTCATCGTGATGGCCGTGAACAGGGAGGCGGTCCCGCGCTGTTTGAGCGCTTCGACGAACGCTTGGCTGAGGGAATGATTGCGCTCGCGCATCTCGTGCATCATGCGTTCGAAGAGGTAGATGCCGTAGTCCACGCCCACGCCCACACTGATCGCGATGACCGGCAGCGTGTTGACTTTCACGCCAATGCCAAGCATCGCCATGATCGCGTTGCACAGCAGTGTCACCAGCCCGAGTGGCAGAATGATGCAAAGGGTCACCCGAACCGAACGGAATGTGACCAGGCAAAGGAAGGTCACGGCCGCGAAGAGCGTGAAATTCACCCACTTGCCCGAACGTTCGACCACCTCGTTGGTCGCCGCCATCACGCCGACGTTGCCCGAGGCAAGACGGAACTGGACCTTCTCATCGTCGTTTTCAGCCTTGAATTCCTTGATGCGGGAGACGATCGAGCTGATCGTCGTCGCCTGGTGGTCGGTCGTGTAGATCGAAACCGGGATCGCCGTGCACTTGGAGTTGCGGTATTCGTTGCCCAGACGGGTGGCAAATCCCACGCCCTGCGCGATCTGCTGCACCGTCTCGGGCAACATGCGCCAGCGCACCCAGCCCTCGGCGAAGTCCTGCGTCACGGCCTCTACGAAACTCTCGAGTGAACGCACTGCTGCAACCCCTTGAGTCTGGCGCATCGCGAAGTCGAACTTGCCGACCTTATCCTCGACGTCGCGCTGGACGCATGGGGAGTCGTCGCCCTTCGCCTCGGCGATGACCTGTAGCATGTCAACGCCAATGGCGAAGTTGCCGGTCACGACGTCGACATCCCGGTTGTAGCGCGAATCGGCACGCAGCTCGGGCACGCCGCGGCCGGTGTCGCCAATCTTCAGACCGCGGGCCTCCCAGTACCCGAACGCCATCAGGCCAAGGGCCAGCACGATCGGCAGCAGCGCACCGCGCTTGCTGGCGAGCGGCCCCAGCCGATTCCACAGCCAGTACCCTGTCATCTCCTTGCCGTGGAAGCGCTGCGCCTCCGCCGCGGAAAAGCGCATATAGGAAAGCAGGATCGGGAGGAGAACTTTGTTGGTCAGGATCATGACCGTTACGCCGATCGTCGCCGTCAGCGCGAGCTCGCGCACGATCTCGATGTCGACGACGGCGATCACCATGAACCCCAGGGCGTTCGCGAGCAGAGCCGTCGCCCCAGGGATGAACAGCTTGAGAAAGCAGTTGCGCGACGCGCTTACACCGTCGGCGCCGGCGAGGGTCTCCAGCTTCCAGGCGTTGGTCATCTGCACCGCGTGCGAAACGCCGATCGCGAAGATCAGGAAGGGCACGAGGATGGACATCGGATCCAGGCCCAACCCCAGCAACGGCAGAAGGCCCAGGAGCCAGACCACGGGGATGGCGGCGGCGATCAGTGCCACCGCTGTGAGCATCAACGAGCCCGAGTACCAGTAGAGCAGGACCGCCGTAATGGCGAAGGCGGCAACGAAAAACATCGTGACGCTGGCCGCACCTTCGGCGATGTCGGCCGTGGCCTTGGCGAAGCCGATGATGTGGATCGATACTTTGTCGTTCTCGAACTTCTGGCGGATCTGGTCGAGCTGCGCGCCGATCGAGCGCAGGTCCAGACGCAGCCCGGTCTCCGGGTCCCGGTCCTGCAGTGTCAGCACGACCATGGTCGCGGTCATGTCGGCCGATACGATGCGGCCAAGCCAATCCGACTTGATGATGTTGGTGCGGACTTTGTCCATCTCCTCGGGCTTGCCGGAGAAGTCCGCGGGCACGAGGTTGCCGCTGTTGAATCCCTCCTCGACCACTTCGTTGAAGCGCACGTTCGGGGTGAACAAGGATGTGAGCGAGCTGCGTTCGACCCCTTTGATGTAGAACGCCTCGTCCGTGATCTGGCGCACGGTCTGCATGACGTCCTTCTGGAAGATGTCTCCCTGGCGGACCTTGACCGCGATCAGGACCTTGTCCGCGCCGCCGAAATCGGCCTGATAGTCCTGGAAGGTGCGCATGTACTCGTGATGCAGGGGAATCATCTTCGTGAACCCCGCCGTGACGCGAAGCTGCATCGCGGACAGTCCAAGCGCAAGAGTGATCGTCAAGCCGATGGCGAGGAATACCAGGCGCCAGTGAAAGATGGTGTAGGCCACGCGCCCGACCCAACCCTTGAATTCCTCCGGGCGGAATTCCCCATGCACGTCCGGATGCGGTAGGTGATCGGCGTGGGCTTTTTCGGTTTCGTAAGTCGCGATCGCTGCCATTTGCTGCTTTCGTGGAGTGTTTGACACGCCGACTGCTCTGGCTAGCGGTCGCCCGCAGCCCGCACGCCGTTGGACATGTAGCCCACGTACAGAATCGAACCGTCCTTCAGGAACCGGGCACGCGACAACGGCAGTCCTTCGGGCGCCTTGCTCAGGACGAAAGACTTGCCATAGTCGCGGCTCACCGCGAGCAGGCCGGCGTTGCCGACCAACACCACACCGCCGTGATCGTCGGCGAAGCCGCCGTTCAGAGCGCTCGTCGTCGCCAGCGGCACCTGCTCCCACTTCATCCCGCCATCAGTGGACCGGAAGACGTGGCCGCGCATGCCGTACGCCAGCAGCGAGTTGTCTGCCAGCGCCAGCGCGCCGAAGAAGGATGCCTGGTACGGCGACTTGATCTCGTTCCATGTGGATCCGCTGTCGGCAGATATCGCCATCGTCCCGGATTCGCCCACGAGGAACAGCTTCTCGCCGAACTCTATGACCTGGGAAATATGCCGGTCGAACCCTTCCTTGATGACCGTAAGCTTCCTCCAGGTGACGCCAGCGTCAGCAGATTCCAGATACATGCCGAACGCGCCGTAGGCAATGACCGCGCCGTCCTTGCGCGCGAGCAGCCCAAGGATCGAGTCATGGTTGATCTCGGGCAATTCGATGAGATGCCAGGTGGAACCCGCGTCATCGCTGCGCATCAGAGTTCCCCCGTGTCCCGCCGCAATCGCCGTTTTCGCGGACACGAAGACGACCGAGGTCAGCGATCGGGTGGTCGGCGTCTGGATCACCGTCCAGCTTCGGCCTTCGTCCTTCGACGTCAGGATGACCCCGCGCTCGCAGACCGCGATCAGGGTGCCATCGGTGGCCGCCAGATCAAAAATGGCGGTTCGCTCGGGCCTCACCTTCAGCGGACGGGCGGGCGGCTGCTCCGCGGCGAAGCCCTGGAGCGAAAACGCGGCCCAAAGTGCAAGTCCAGCGGCCGTTCGGCGAATCATCATGATGAGGCTCCCTGCAGGTTCCTAGCGTGACTGCAAGCGCGTTCTTCTCGGCTCTGCTGCGCACCGGGCCTTAGCGGCCGAAGCCGCATTCATGGGCCCTGCCAGTGCTCCTGAGGGCCCGGCGGCGCAGGGCAGACCTAGCGGGTTCCGCGCCGGCGGATCGCGTCGACCTGGAAATCCGCCAGCTTCGCTTTCTGGGCCCAGACATACGCTGGCGCCTTGCGCTCGTTGGTCAGAGCCTCCACGAGCACATTGCCGTTGGTCAGGTCGGACGTAATGAACGGCGCCTGGAACATGACCTTTGCGTCGTACGCCTGCACCAGCGGATACGCATGGGCACGCCACAGGTTGCCACGGCCGTCGTAGGAGTCCTCCAAGGCAATGGAGTGGCTGTCCTCATCGATGAAGAATGTCTTCCTCGCAACGACGTGCGACATGCCCGGCTTCAGGGTCGCGTCGACGACCCAGACGCGGTGCAGTTCATAGCGCAGCAGGTCGGGTTTGATCCAACCCTTGTCCATCATGTCCTTGTACTTCAGGGTCGGATCCTGCGTCTTGTAGGCGTTGTACGGGATGTACATCTCGCGCTTGCCGACCAGTTTGAATTCGTAACGGTCCATGGCACCCTGGAAGCCCCAGTAGTTGTCGGTCGTGCGCATGCCTTCCGTGCCGTCGTTGATGTTGTCGTACGCCAGGTCCGGCGCGCGGCGCACCCGGCGTTGTCCGGCGTTGTAGATCCAGGCCTGGCGCTCGCCGCTCGTGTAGTCGACCGGATCGTGCACCAGGTAGATCGTGCCGACCAGGGTCGCCGGAGCGTCGTAGAAACCGAAGAAGGAGAACACGTTGTTCTTCTGGCGCGGCTCCATGTTCTGTCCCTGCACCATGTCCTCGCAGAAACCCACGCGGTAGTTGTCGCCGTTGCCGCGGGTCGGCAGCCAGTCGCGGCACGCCTTGTACGATCCGAAGAAGCGCGTCGTATGGTTGTACATCTCCTCGACGCCGCTCGCCGGCACCGGGAACGGAACGCCCGGCACGTCGTAGTTCTTGATGCTCAAGCCCTCGAGCTTCACCTTGCCGGCCTGCGCCTTGGTCGCGTCGTAGACCGACTGTGGGTTGGCGAAGCTGCGGTGCGTCGGATACACGTTGAGATGAAAATCGGGGTATTTCTTGATCATGCCCATCAGGCCGGGCGAGAGCTTGTCCTTGTACTGATCGGCGTTTTGCTGGTTGATCACCACCACGAGCTTTTCATCCTTGAAGGGGTCGACGTAACCCATCTCGGGCTTCCAACCGGCCGGCGGCTGGGTCAGGCCGCCCTCCCACGCCGGAATGGTGCCGTCCTTGTTCCCAGCCCGTTCGGCGCCGCTGGGCGTCAGATCCTTGCCCAACCGATCGACGTCGGCCGGCGACATTTCTGCCAGGGCGGGGACCACGCTCATCGCGGTGAGCAGGGTCGTGGCGGTGATCGTCAGTGCGTGGGCGAATTTCATAATCGGATCTCCTTGCTCTGTTTTCCGTCAGAACCCGACAGCGAGGTTGAATGAAATGAAGTCCCGGTCTCGCAGCGGGTCGTAGTTGGCGTTGTGGTTGTAGGTCGTGTAGTTCAGGTCCAGGGTGTAGTTTCGGGCGTATGTGAACTTCAGCCCCAGGCCGAGCGCGTACCTCGCCTGGGCGAACTGGTTGTCGACCGACCAGCCGCTTACGTCCTGCGACCAGAAGATGTTGGGCGTGAGGCTCACGCCCCGGAACACGTCGTTGTAGGTGAGGTCCAGCTTGAGGCGATAGCCCCAGGCGAAGGGCGTGGTGTAACCGTCGTTCTGGCACCCTTCCGCCGAGATGTTCAGAGCCATGCACGGCGCGCCGCCAAACAAGGGGCTAGGGCCGGGCCCGAAGATGAACGGGCGGTTGTAGCGCAGTGCATTGGGATCGGTCTTGTAGTTCGGCAGACCGTTCCACTGGAACCCTGCCTCCGCGACGAGGATGTACTGGTCGGCACCGAGGATGCGGTTGCCCGCTTTTACCGTGTTGAGCTGAAACTGCGTCACGTGGGTCCGCGTGTATCCGGGCAGGTACCCGGTCGGCCCCCGATGCGCAGCGACCGCCAGCGGCCCAACAGGCCCAAAGGGGATCGAAAGGCCTGCCGCGAACGGCAGCGCGCCACCGGCGCCAAGACCCGCGAGCAGAAGGTCGTTGCCGTCGATCTGAGCCGGAACGTTGTTGCGCCGGCTGAGTTCCGAGCCCACGGACCAGCCCAGGATATTGGTCGACGCGCTGATTCCGAATACGCGGATGTCCTCGGGATAGTCCCATTCCGCCGCGAATGGGCTGGCCGTGCCGCCTTGGCCGAACTGGACCGAGACGACCGGGGTGCGCGAGTGGATCTGCATTCCATACAAGCCGAATTCGGTATCGAGGGCTTGCGATGTGAAGCGGTAGGCTGCGCCCAACTCGCCGGCACTTTTGGGTTTGCGCCCGTCGATCGTTTTTACGTAGGCGTTGGCGTCGACACCAAACGGATTCGACCCGACGAGAGTCACGGCGTTGTTGCAAGGTCCGGGGCTGTAGCCGATGTTGCCGGCGGCGACCGCCCAGTAGTTGCCGCAGCCCATGTCAACGGGGGTGTCGGCCCACTTGACCTGGTAGAACAGATCGAAGCCGCCGTACTCGCCCAGGCTCTGGTTGGCGAAGACGATGGGAACCGGCAGAAACACCTCCTTGAGCTGAGCGCCTGGCTTGTGAAACGATGGCACGTCGATCGGGTTGATCTGATTGATGCCTTGAATGAACAGGCTCTCGCCCCAGTTCACGACCTGATTGCCGACGCGCACCTGCAACGGCTGGTTGTGGATGTCGAACGTGTCGTACGCGTAGGCGTCGAGCAAATAGACACCCTTGTAGCGGTTCAGCGGCTCGAAGCCGTTGTCTGAAAGCGGCCGTGGCGAACCCAGCCTGTTCGTGGTGAAGTTGTAGCCGTTGTAGCCGTTGTTCTGATTGCCGAACGTCGCGTCGCCATGCGTCAGCGTGTAATCGTCCCAGGCCTTCCCGCGGAGCAGAAAACCCAGCTCGTTCTTCTTGACTTCGACCTCGGAGATCAACTTGATCGGCGTGGAAAAGGCGTCGCCCTTGCCGTAGTTCAGTTCGCCTTCGTCGATGGTGTTGTTGCCGCTGCCGTTGGTAAGTCCGACTAGGGCGCCGTCGGCCTTGCCGTAAAGCCGGGGGTCTCGGTCACGCGCTCGGAAGCTCGATCCCACGGAGAACGAGGAAGTCCAGCTTCCCTTCCAGCCATCGCCGACCTCAAAGTCGATGGCCGTCGCCGGCGCCGCGATCGCGGCGCCGACGGCAACTGACAGCACGTGCAAAACGAATCCCCGGTTTTGGCCGGCATTCATGTAGGTCTCCTCCTTGCCATGGCTGACGCTTCGGTTTCGCCGAGTCTCGGGACTCGGCGAAAATCGCCTTTACTACCTCTAAAGATTCCTCACACCACTGCGCTGCTCACCCCCTTCTTACGACAGGCCCGCGGGAATCGGCTCGCCTGCCTGCAAGAGAGTCTTCATCGCCTGCATCAGATGCGGGCGGTCGTACATCTTTCCGTCGATTGCGACGACCCCTGTCCCCGGGCGCTTGACGAAGGCTTCGACGATCTGCTGCGCGAACACAATGTCGTCCGCGCCCGGTGCAAAGCACCGGTTGATGCTTTCGATCTGGTCGGGATGGATCGCGATCCGGCCCAGGAAGCCCCGGCGGCGGGCCAGACGGCAATCGCGCTCGAGCGCTTCGAGATTGCGGAAATCCGGGTACAACGTGTCGATCGGTTGCACCTGCGCCGCCGCGGCCGCCAGCAGCGTCCCGGAGCGGGCGTACACGTAAGCCGGCGACAGCGAACCGTCCTCTTCGCGGTTGTCGATCGCCCCCAGCGCCGCGGCGAGGTCCTCGGCGCCCCAGGTGATTCCGACGAGTCGGGGCGGGCGCTGGCCGTAGCTCGACAGGTTCAGCGCTCCCTGCGGGGTTTCGGTGGCGACCACGATGATCTGGATCGACCGGGGTTGCAGGCCGGCCCGAACCTCGAGCACGTCCAGATAGTCTCCCAGCCGGATCACGTCTTCCGCGCCATTGGCCTTGGGCAGGACGATGCCGTCCAGGCCTTCTCCCACGACCGCCACGAGGTCGAGCAGCGAATCCGCGGAACCGAGGGGATTGATGCGCACGAAGCCCTTCCAGTGGCGCTTGCTGCGCGTGGCGAGCAGGTGCTGTCCAGCCATCTTGCGCGCCAGCGGGCGGCGTTCGGCCGACACCGCGTCTTCCAGGTCGAGGATGAGCGCGTCGGCAGCAACGTCGGCCGACTTCAGCAACTTGCGCTCGCTGTCGGCTGGAACAAACAGCAGGGAACGCAGCGTCATGGTTGCGGCGTCCTCAGCATCAGCGCCTGGCGCAAGCAGACGCAAACCTCTTCGCCTCGCTGGTTGAAGCCCTGGTGGCGGAAGGTGACTACCCCCTGCCCGGGGCGCGAATCACTGGGACGCTTCTCAACGACCGTGGTGACTGCGCGCAGAGTGTCGCCCGCGAACACGGGTTGGGGGAACCGCACCTCGGTCATGCCCAGGTTCGCCACGGTCGTCCCGAGGGTCGTGTCCTGCACCGACAATCCGATCACGAGCCCGAGGGTGAATATGCTGTTGAAGAGGGGGCGGCCGAATTCGGTCTGGCGGCAATATTCCGCATCCACATGAATCTGGGCGGCATTGAAGGTCGCGCCGCAAAACCAGACGTTCTCGGACTCGGTGACCGTTTTTCGAATCTCATGTTCGAAAACCTGCCCCGCTTCCAGCTGTTCGAAGTACTTGCCAGCCATTTGACCTTTGCGCCCTGGATGCACGTCGATCCCGGAACAGCCGGGTATCTATTCGGTATGCTAGCATTCTATATGCTAGCTTGCAATACCCCAGGGCGATGGGCCGGGCAGAGGCACCGCCCCCGGCGCCGACTCTGCATTACAGGCGGGCCATCAGCGTCGCCCACTCCCGCGCCAGATCGGCGCGGAAAGTGGGTGCGGCCAGTTCGATCAGCCGTTCCGCGCGCCGGTGCACCGGAAGCGGGGCGAGTTCGGCCACGCCATATTCCGTGACGATCGCGTCGACGGCATGGCGCGGAACGCCGACCGCGCTGCCGGCGCCGAGCTTTGGCACGATGCGGCTGGCCGTGCCCCTGGCTGCGGTCGCGTTCAGGCAGAAGATCGCACGCCCCCCGGGCGAGCGCCTGGCGCCGGCAACGAACGGCGGCATGCCGCCGACACCGGCCTGCAGCTGGCCATCGAGGCAGTCGCTGTTGACCTGGCCGAACAGGTCGACTTCGAGCGCCGCGTTGACCGCAACGAATCCGGGGATGCCCGCGATGCGGTCGACGTCGTGCGTTTCATCCACGCTGCGGAAGGTAAAGCTGGCATCCTCGCTCAGCCGCCTGTAAAAGCTGTCGTCGCCCAGCGCTACGCCCGCGACGACCGACCCTGGGCCTCGGATTGCGCCGACGTCGAGCAGATTCACAATCTCCTCGGTCACCATGCCCGAGTGCAGTCGCAGGCGACGGTGCGAACGCAGGGCGCGCACCACTGCGCTCTGCATCTTGCCGATGCCAAGTTGCAGTGTGTCGCCGTCGCGCACCAAACTTGCCACCCGGTGCCCGATCTCGGTCAGCTCTGCGCCGGGCTCGCCGCTTCGCCGGGTAACAAGCGGGGCCTCCTCGACACACAACAGGTCGCATGCGTCGGCCGCGAGCGAGAAGCTGCCGGCGGTGCGCGGCAGCGCCGGATTGACGTGCGCCGCGCGCATGCCCGCCCTGCCCCACACGGCGGGCAGGAAGTCGTAGCAAATGCCAAGGCTCATGCGGCCGCCTTCGTCCGGCGCGCCCACGTGCGCGATGGCAAGATCGATACGCAGGGTTTGCAGGTCGCGCCAGATTCCTGGGTAGTCGAGCGGCATCAAATCGACCCGCCCCTCCCGCATCGGCGCACGCAGATGCGGCTGTGCGAAGTAGGCCCGCTGCAATGCCTGGGGGTGCAGCGCGGTGAAGTCGCTTTCGTTCATGCCGGGAAACTGCACGCATATGAAGCGCACGCCGGCCGCCATCTCCGGACGCCGCCGCAGCGCCGCGAAAAATCCCAGGGACTCGCCCGAGGTTCCGGGCACAAACACGTTCATGCCCGGCCGCAGCATCGCGACCAGCTCGTCGAGCGTGCCCCGGCGGGTCATTCCCGGTGCGCAGCGGCAGCGCCGCGCAGTGCATTGACGCAGGTCATGCGTGCCGCCCGATGATGGCGATGGCGCAGACGTTCTGGTGCGGGTGGCCTCCGAGGTTCTGGCTCAGACCCAGGTCTGCCTTCGCGAGCTGCCGCTCTCCGGCGCGCCCTTGCAGCTGCAGGTAGATCTCGTAAACCATTCGCAAGCCGGAGGCGCCGATCGGATGACCGAAGCACTTCAGGCCGCCGTCGATCTGACACGGGATCGCGCCATCGCGGTCGTAGCGTCCCTCGAGGATGTCATGGGGCGCGCGCCCAGGCAGGCTCAGGCCGAGGTCCTCCATAAGCACCAGTTCAGTGATCGAAAAGCAGTCGTGGACCTCGATCAGATCGAGTGCCTCGGACGGGTTGCGGATCCCCGCCTCCTGGTAGGCGCGCGACGAGGCAACCTGGGCAGTGCGGATCGAGGCACCATCCCAGGTGTTGAACTGCGCCTCCTCCCCGCTGGAAACCGCCAGTTGCAGTGCCTTGACCGTGATCACGTCCTTCTTGCCCAGGCCGCGGGCGATCTCGGGCGTCGTGACGATCGCACAGGCCGCGCCGTCGCTCACCCCACTGCAGTCATACAGACCCAGCGGCGAGGCGATGATCGGCGCTTTCAGGACGTCCTCGATCGAGATGCGCGAGCGCAGGTGCGCCTTGGGATTGCGCGACCCGTTCTCGTGGCTCTTCACCGAAACGTGTGCCATGGCGCGCTTGAGCTCCTCGGCCGGCAAGGCGTACTTGCTGCGGTAGGCGCTTGCCAGCTGGGCGAACGCGCCCGGCGCCGAGCCGTTGGGCTGCCACAGGTCGGTCATCGTGCCGCGGGTACGATGGGGCAGTCCGCCGTAGCCTGTGTCCTTGAGCTTTTCGACTCCCAAGGCGAGGGCGAAATCGCAGGCGCCGGACGCCACCGCGTAAACCGCTCCTCGCAGGGCCTCGGTGCCCGTCGCGCAGGCGTTCTCCACCCGCGTGGCCGGAATGTCGTGCAGGCGCAGGCCCTGGACGAGCGGACCGGCTGTCTTGCCGACATTGTTTTCCTCCAGGCACACCCCGAGCCATGCCGCCTCGATCTGGCGACGCTCCACTCCGGCGTCGGCGACCGCCTCCTGGAAGGCCTCGAGCATCAGATCTTCAGCGCTTTCGGACCAACGTTCCCCGAAGCGGGAGCAGCCCATGCCGACGATCGCTACACGGTCGCGGATTCCGTTGGCCATGTCATTCCTCCTTCTGGTCACGCAGCACGGTTGCCTTCCAGAAGTAGCGTCGGAAGCCGCGCAAAGGATCGGTGTCCTTGATCCGGAACAACATGCGTAGGGGCGCCCCAACGGCGAGTTCCTCCTCCTCGCAGTCAGCGAACTCCATCAGCACGCGCGCTCCGCTCTCGAAGCGCACGTGGCCGAACAGGAACGGCGGGCAGGGCTTGTAGGAAAGCCAGTCGCTGGTGTAGGAGAGGATGCGTGCGGATTCCCCACTCAACCGATGCGGCGCCTGGGCGTCGACTGCCGCGCAACCCGGATTGACGCAGACGCGGGAACTCGGGAACTGCACGGTACCGCAGCGGGAGCACTTGCCCGCCATGAACGCGTTCACGGTCTCATGGCCACGCCAAGCAGCCGACAGCGCGCTCTTATTGTCCATCTCGGCGCGCATACCCCATTCAAGCTTGATCTGCCCAGTGAACGAAAGATACTTGAGGTAACTGCTCTCGACCCGGCCTGCCGCCAACCACGAAGAGGAGACGGCGGGCGCGCGCAGTCCGGTCGTCTCCAGCACCAGGACATCGCAACCGTTGCCAAACTGCACGAGCACGATCCTGCGCCCGGCCGGCGCGTCCGCCAATTCCCGGGCGAGCATCAGCAGCGCATGCGCGGCGCCGGTATTCCCGCATTGTTCGAAGAGGGAGTCCGTCACTGCCTCCGGCCGGATCCCGGCTTTCTTCGCCACCGCTTGGTCGACACGCTGCAGCGCCGAGGGCATCACAAACCGGTCCACCGCGTCCGCATCGATACCTGCGGCGGCGAGCGCGCGGCGCACCACGGGCGGAACGAGTTTGAGGAAGCCTTCGTCGCGTACCCAGCGCTCTTCCCAGCCGCCCTCGCCGCCGTGCCCCGATTCGCGGTAGTGGTCCACGAAATCCCAGGTTTCGGTCGCTGTCGACAGTGCAACCGCGAGCGGGTTGCCCCAACCGACCAGCATCGCAGCCGCCCCGTCCCCGTAGGTCAATTCAGCGGCGCTGGCGGGCGTGGGCACGCGACGCTCGCTGGCAATAACGAGCTCCGACGACTGCGATCGATCCTGCAACACACGCAGCAACGCCGAAGAGCCGGCTCGCAAGCTGCCTGCCGCATCAGTGGCCGCGGCCTCCGGCGCAAGCCCCAGTGCCGCGCCGACGACCGAGGAATTCAGGCGATCGGCGAACGGAAGTGTGGTCGAAGCCAGGGTGAGGCGGCCAGGTCTCATCCCCTCGGCACAGGCAAGCGCGCTGCGACCCGCTTCCACCGCCATCGTGACGACGTCCTCGTCCCAATTCGCCATGGAGCGCGTGCCCCGGGCCAGGGCCTTCAGGCCGGGCGCCATCCACCGATGCCCCGCGGCCACGGCAGCCCGATCCAACCGCAGCCGGGGCAGATAGCCGCCCGCCGACAGGATTCCGAAGGCCTCTTTGGACCGGTCCGTCATGATCGCTCCACGCATTAATCGTCTGCTTGCATACGATACGGTATCGTCGTAGTATCGTCAAGCAAACCCGCTTCGAAGGGCCCATGGCGACGATGAACACAAAACCCGGATCGGATCTGCTCGCAGGCAAAGTCGCGCTGGTGACGGGCGCGGGGCGTGGGGTCGGGCGCGCGATCGCGCTCGGCTTGGCCGCCGCCGGTGCGCGCGTCGTGGTCAACGACGTCGGCACCTCGCCCAGCGGCGAAGGCACTGACCTGGCTCCTGCACGCGAAGTGGTCGCGGCGATCAAGGCGCAGGGAGGTCAGGCGCAGGCCGATGTCCACTCAGTGTCCGACTGGGACCAGGCGCACGCGATGGTGCAGACCGCGCTGGACGCGTACGGCCGCATCGATATCGTGGTCAACAACGCCGGAATCCTGCGCGACGCGATCTTCCACCGGATGAGTCAAGTCGAGTTCGATTCGGTTCTCGACGTCAACCTGCGCGGCGTCTTTTACGTCAGCCGGGCGGCGGCGCTGCACTTCAAAGCGCAGGGCAGCGGAAGCTACGTTCACCTCACGTCGAGCTCCGGCCTCATCGGCAACTTCGGACAGGCCAACTACTGCGCCGCCAAGCTGGGCGTGGTCGCACTGTCCAAAGCGATCGCCATGGACATGCAGCGGTTCCACGTCCGTTCCAATGCCGTCGCCCCTTGGGCCTGGACCCGCATGATCGATTCGATCCCGGCCGAAACCGAGGCCGAGAAGAAGCGCGTCGAAGGGCTGAAGAAGCTCGTGCCGGAGAAAATCGCCCCGTTCATCACTGCTTTGGCGAGCGACCAGGCGGCGGACATCTCGGGCCAGGTGTTCGGCGTGCGCAACAACGAGATCTACTTGTTCTCCCAGCCCCGACCCATTCGCACCGCACACACGGCCGACGGTTGGACGCCGGAGACGGTTATCGAGCGCGTGTTCCCGATGTTGCGCAATGACTTCTATCCGCTGCACCGTTCCGGCGACATATTCACCTGGGACCCGGTCTGAATCCGTGAACGCGAGACCCCAACTCGAGGGTGCGCCGAACTTCCGTGAGCTCTTCGTACCCCGGATGGCCGATGGCCGCAAGATGCGGCGGGGGCGCCTTTTCCGCTCCGGCGCGCTGACCCATCTGAGCGAGGCTGACCGTTCGGCCCTGGCGGCGCTGGGCATCGAGCTGGTCTTCGACCTGCGCACCCGCGACGAGCAGGAGCGCGAACTCAATCTCTGGCCGGCGGGCACACAGCCGGAATTCTGGAATAGTCCAGACGCCCGAGTGCGGGTGGCGGCGCCGGTGTTCGACTGGCGTTCACGTCTGTCCGACCCCGACTTCGATCCGGCGGACGCGCGCGCCTGGATGCTGCACGCCTACACGCGCATGCCCGGGCTTTTTGCCGGGCAGCTGTCGGCGCTGTTCGAGCGGCTCGGCGCGCCGCGCTCGCCCACGACACTGGTGCACTGCTCCGCCGGCAAGGACCGGACGGGATTCGTTTGCGCGATGGTGCTCTTCGCCCTCGGCGCCGGACGCGGCGAGGTGGTCGAAGACTACCTGCTGAGCGGGCACCGAATGTCCGCCGCTGGGCTGCTGCAGGCGATGCTGGGTCGGGAGATGAACGGGATCACCACGAAATGTCACGCGGCATTGAGGGTCATGGCCGAAGTGCGTGAGGACTACCTGGACGCTGCCCTGCTCGAGATCGGGCGCGCATTCGGCGGGGTCGATCGCTACCTCCAAGAGACCTGCGGCCTCGACGCGGAGCGGTGCCGCAGGCTGCAGGCGCAGATGTTGGAGTAGGCGACCGTGGAGTTGCGCGCTATATCATATGCATGCATACTATATAGCAACGCAACCAGATTCCGAACATCCAGGGGAACCCTATGAATTTCGCGCTGACCGAGGAACAGATCGCCATCCGCGAGGCGGTCGAGTCCGTCTGCTCCGACTTCACGGACGAGTACTGGCTGCGCAAGGACCGCGAGGGCGGCTTCCCGGAGGACTTCTACCGCGCCATGGCGGGCGCGGGCTGGCTGGGCATCGCGATGCCGACCGATTGCGGTGGCGCCGGCCTGGGCATCAGCGAGGCGGCACTGATGATGGAGACGGTATCTGCATCCGGGGCGGGGCTCTCCGGAGCCTCCGCCATTCACATGAATGTATTCGGGCTGCACCCGGTGGTTGTGCACGGCAGTAACGAGCAGAGGAAGCGATGGCTGCCGCCGATCATCAGCGGCGAGAATAAGGCCTGCTTCGGCGTCACCGAGCCCAACACGGGTCTGAATACGCTCAAGCTCAAGACGACCGCGGTGCGCAAGGGCGACCGGTACGTGGTCAATGGCCAGAAGGTGTGGATCTCGACCGCGCAGGTGGCACACAAGATCATTCTGCTCGCCCGCACCACACCTCTGGAAGAAGTCAAGTCGCCCGGGCACGGGCTGAGCCTGTTCTACACGGATCTCGACCGCAGCCACATCGAGGTGCGCGAGATCGAGAAGCTTGGCCGCAAAGCAGTCGATTCGAACCAGCTCTTCATCGACAACCTCGAAATCCCATTGCAGGACCGCATCGGCGAGGAAGGCCAGGGTTTCCAGTACATCCTGCACGGCCTGAACCCGGAGCGGGTTCTGCTCGCCGCCGAGGCGACGGGTCTGGGCCGGGCGGCGCTGCGCCGCGCGGCCAAGTACGCCGGGGAACGCATTGTCTTCGATCGGCCGATCGGCCAGAATCAGGGCATCCAGCATCCCCTGGCCGAGCGCTGGGTCGAACTCGAGGCTGGCACCCTGCTCTACCAGCGTGCGGCCTGGCTCTACGACCAGGGCCTCGCGTGCGGCGCCGAGGCAAATGCCGCCAAGTTCTTCTGTGCCGAATCCGGGTTCAAAGCCTGCGAGACCGCCGTCCTCACGCACGGTGGCTTCGGGTACGCTAAGGAGTACCACGTCGAGCGCTACTTCCGCGAGGCCATGCTGCCTCGCATCGCCCCGGTCTCGCCACAACTGATATTGTGCTTTATCGCCGAAAAGGTGCTCGGCCTTCCCAAGTCCTACTAGAGACCGCGCGTCGCAACCGCACGCCGCCGCCTTAGCGATCATGCTGCCGACCCACAACCGCCAGGTCCAGTTGGCGTCGCGTCCCGTTGGGATCCCGCAGGCGGACCATTTCAGCATTGTCTCCGTGCCGCTGCCGCAGCTGCAGCCCGGCGAATTGCTGGTTCGCAACGAATTCCTTTCGATCGATCCGGCGATGCGCGGCTGGGTGAACGCCGTGGCGAACTACTCCGAGCCCGTGGCCATCGGCGCGCCAATGCGTTCCTTCGCCTGCGGCACGGTGGTGGCCTCGAGACACCCGGGATACGCCGAAGGCGACGTCGTCATGGGAATGCTCGGCTGGCAGGAATATGCCATCACCGACGGCCGCCCGATCCGACGCAAGGTGCGGGAGGCCGATCTTCCCCGGTCCCTGTCGCTGGGCATCCTGGGCATAAACGGCGTCACCGCCTACTTCGCGTTGACAGCCGTCGGCCGGCCTCGGCCGGGGGACACCGTCGTCGTGTCCACGGCCGCGGGCGCAGTTGGATCGGCGGTCGGCCAGATCGCGAAGATTGCCGGATGCAGCACCGTCGGCATCGCGGGCGGGGCCCGGAAGCGGCAGCTTTGCCGGGACGAGTTCGGCTACGACTTCGCCGTCGACTACAAAGCGGCTGGCTTCGAGGACGCGCTGTCCGCGGCTACCCCAGCGGGGGTCGACGTCTACCACGACAACACGGCAGGGTCGATCAGCGACGCGGTGATCCGGCGTATCAACCGCGGTGCTCGCATCGTCGTGTGCGGCACAGCATCGGTGTCGAGCTGGGACGACTGGCCGAGCGGTCCGCGGGTGGAACGCCACCTGCTGAACAAGGCCGCGCGCATGCAGGGCTTCCTGATCTGGGACTACGAGCATCGCTATGAGGAGGCCGTGGCCCGTCTTGCCGACTGGGTGCGCGACGGCCGCCTGCGCTACCGGGAGGAGATTCTCGACGGCATCGAACAGGCGCCCGGATCGATCGCCCGGCTCTATCGCGGCGAGAACGACGGCAAACTGCTGGTGAGGCTGGATGACTCGCGCTGATGCTGATCTGCCGCGCCGCCGCGACAAAGGCGCCGGCATTCGGCCGGCGGTGTCTCGCGGCCGGCGCGTCGCTCTCGACGTGCCGGGTCAGCCCGAGGTGGTCCTGCTCCACCACGATTTGCCCTCCTCTTTCGTCGCCGCAGGCTGGGCCTCTTCGAGCCGATGTTCCGGCAGATCCAGCAGGGCGTCTACATGCTGCGCCGATAGCGCCCGCCGACCTCGTACAGCGTGTTACTGATCTGCCCCAGCGAGCAATGGCGGACGGCTTCAATCAGGACTTCGAACACGTTTCCGCTATCGATCGCCACCTGCCGCAGCTTCGCCAGCCAGGCAGGACATTGCGAAGCATTGCGTGCGTGGAAATCGCTCAGGCGCGCCAACTGGCTCCGCTTTTCTTCCTCGGAAGAGCGAGCCAGTTCGATGTCTTGCTCCGCTGAACTGCCCCGAGGATCGCGGAAGGTGTTCACCCCGATGATCGGATGCGAGCCGTCGTGCTTGCGGCGCTCATACAGCAGGCTCTCCTCCTGGATCTTGCCGCGCTGGTAGCCGGTTTCCATCGCACCCAAGACCCCGCCACGGCTGCTGATCGCGTCGAACTCCTTCAGCACGGCCTCCTCCACCAGGTCGGTAAGGTCGTCGATGATGAAAGCGCCCTGGTTCGGGTTCTCGTTCTTCGCCAGACCCCACTCCCGGTTGATGATCAGCTGGATCGCCATTGCGCGCCGTACCGATTCCTCGGTCGGCGTCGTGATGGCTTCGTCGTAGGCGTTGGTGTGGAGGCTGTTGCAGTTGTCGTAGATGGCGATCAGCGCCTGCAGCGTAGTGCGGATGTCGTTGAACGCGATCTCCTGGGCGTGCAGGCTGCGGCCCGAGGTCTGGATGTGGTACTTGAGCTTCTGGCTGCGCTCGTTAGCACCGTAGCGGTTCTTCATCGCGACCGCCCAGATCCGGCGCGCGACGCGGCCGAGCACCGTGTACTCCGGGTCCATCCCGTTGCTGAAGAAAAAGCTCAGATTCGGCGCGAAATCGTCGATGTGCATCCCGCGCGCCAGATAGCTTTCCACGTATGTGAAGCCGTTGGACAGCGTGAAGGCGAGCTGGCTGATCGGGTTGGCTCCCGCCTCGGCGATGTGGTAGCCAGAAATCGAAACCGAGTAGAAATTCCGTACACCGTGGTGGACGAAATACTCCTGGATGTCCCCCATCATCTTGAGCGCGAACTCGGTGGAGAAAATGCAGGTGTTCTGGCCCTGGTCCTCCTTCAGGATGTCGGCCTGGACGGTGCCGCGCACCGTCGACAAGGTCCACTCCCTGATCTTGCCCAGTTCGTCCTCGGTCGGTTCCCGGTGGTTGTCAGATTTGAACTTGTCCACCTGCTGCTCGATCGCCGTGTTGAAGAACATGGCGAGAATCATCGGCGCTGGTCCGTTGATGGTCATCGAGATGGAGGTATCGGAACTGCACAGGTCGAAGCCGTCGTACAGAACCTTCATGTCATCGAGCGTGGCGATAGACACGCCGGAATTACCGACCTTGCCGTAGATGTCCGGCCGCCGATCCGGATCGCATCCATACAGCGTGACCGAGTCGAAGGCCGTCGACAGCCGCTGCGCCGGCATGCCCTCGGAGACCTTCTTGAAGCGACGATTGGTCCGGAAGGCGTCCCCCTCGCCGGCGAACATCCGGGTTGGGTCCTCGTTCTCGCGCTTGAAGGCGAACACACCGGCGGTAAAGGGAAAGGATCCCGGTACGTTTTCTTTCATCAGGAAGCGCAGGATCTCACCCTGGTCGTCGAAGTTCGGCAGCGCCACCTTGCGAATCCGGCTGCCAGAGAGCGTCTCGGTGACAAGCTGCGTGCAGATCTCCTTGTCCCGGATTCTCACCACGTACTCGTTGGCGGCATACAAGGACCGGGTGGTCGGCCACTGTTCCAGCAGCTTTGAGGCCGCTGGCACGAGCTCACCCGCCTTGCAGGCGACCAGCTCGTCGAAGTGCAAGGTTGGCTTGCCGGACTGCTCGAAGAGGCTCTTCGCGGTCATCAGCGACTGGCGCTCGCGGGCGATCCTCGCCTGCTGCGCCACCAGCCGATGGTAGCTGCGGACCGCCTCGGCAATTTCGGCCAGGTACCGGACCCGATCGGCCGGAACGGTAGCCCTTAGCTTGGAGGAGGCCTGCACGGCCACTCTGGGCAGCCGGCCGGCTCCGAGCTTCAAGCCCTTGGCCTGCAGGGAGCCGGAAATGGCCTGGTACAGCGCGGTCACGCCATCATCGTTGAACCGGCTCGCCTGGGTGCCGAAGACCGGCAGGTCCTGCGGGCGCGCCAAAAACAGCTGCCGATTGCGCTGATATTGCTTGCGCACGTCCCGCAGTGCGTCCTCTGCGCCCTTCCGGTCGAACTTGTTGATCGCGACGAAATCGGCGAAATCCAGCATGTCGATCTTCTCGAGCTGGCTGGCGGCGCCGAATTCCGGTGTCATCACGTACAGCGATACATCGACGAGCGGCACGATCGCCGCGTTGCCCTGCCCGATCCCGGAAGTTTCGACAATGATCAGGTCGAAGCCGGCGATCTTGCACGCCGAAATCACTTCGGGCAGCGCCGCCGAAATCTCCGTGCCGGTGTCCCGCGTCGCCAACGAGCGCATGAAGATATGTTCGTGTTCAATCGCGTTCATCCGGATGCGGTCGCCGAGCAGCGCTCCACCGCCCCGTCTGCGCGACGGATCGATCGAGATCACGGCGATCTTGAGCCGGTCCTCCTGGTCCAAGCGCAGCCGCAGCACCAGTTCGTCCGCCAGAGAACTCTTGCCGGCTCCGCCGGTGCCGGTTATGCCGAGGGCCGGCACCGTTAGTGCTGCGGCGGCCTCGTTCAGCGATTTCCTGGTCTCTTCGTCGTAAGTGCCGTTTTCCAGTGCGGTGATGACGCGAGCGAGCTGACGGAAATTGCCCGAGCGTAGAGCCGGGAGGACAACTGCGCCTTGCGGCGCGTCGCCGGTGAGATCGAAGTCCGACTTCTGGATCAGGTCGTTGATCATGCCCTGCAGCCCGAGCACTGCCCCGTCCTCGGGCGAGTAGATGCGGGCGACGCCATATTCATGAAGTTCGCGAATCTCGCGCGGGACGATGACCCCCCCTCCTCCGCCGAACACCTTGATCGACTCGCCGCCGCGCTGTTGCAACAGGTCGAGCATGTACTTGAAGTACTCGACGTGCCCACCCTGGTAGCTGGTGATCGCGATCGAACAGCGATGCCGCGGTGATGAACCGGATCTTCTGCCTGGCCTTGTACGGCAGCAGTTGCCTGCTTTCGGAATGATCGGTCATCGAAGTTCCTCTACCAATGTCTGCGCCGCGTGAGAGACGCGGTACACATCGCCCGATTGCCTCGATGTGGTATCGAGGTGCATTAATTGTAGTACTGCTACATATTGTATGCTAGAATGCAAAACGATGAAAGTGGCCAGCCTTACAGCCGCTTTCAGCGAAGGAATCGAGAATTCCGTTGCAATTAGCCGGCTAGCGGGAAGCCGATCGTGAAGGGAACATGAAAGCCTCGCACCGAGAAGCTCGAGGCATCGAAGGCCATCAAAGCTAGGAGGATCTGATCATGGTTAAGATTTCAATGGTGTTGATCGCAATCGCTGCGTTGGCCTTCGTTTCTGCAGTCAGTGCCCCGGGGGGCGCGGCGGAAGATCTGAATCATCGTCGGGCCGAGCCCTGCGCTCAGCACCCCCACATTTGTGCGAATGCTCCCCTCGGCTGGGAGATGCTAGGGCGCGCGGGTCGCTGATTAAAGCAATGGAATGTCAGCCGATGCGGCGAGTCGAACGACTCGATTCTGAGGGCTCTTCCTCGGCTGCACATTACGTTTGCCCCAAGTCGAAAAGTCTCACCGAGGGCTTCGCGACGCGGGACCTGACCGATGCCAAGGATCGTCGTGGGTCTTTCCCCACGCATGCGGCGAGATCATCGATTGCTTCGCAAACCTCGGACCTAAATCCGTCGGCCGCGAGCAGGCTGCGCTCCCGGTACCACAGAAAGGCTTCGCGGATGTCGGCTTCCGCCTCGGGCAAGACCGAGACTGTGAAGCGGGTCACAGCGAATGCAGGCGGCCTCTTGCGTCGCTCCAGGGAACCGGTTGCGTGGCTCCGGCGCGAAGCGCGATGCGGCGACGGTGAATCTCCTCGCGCCACGCGT
>WNFO01000187.1_pt1 | contig 60306 bp, 48 predicted proteins | sample 5400251 | NCBI WGS metagenome assembly WNFO01 (sample SAMN13153354, study PRJNA577476) | soil metagenome | isolation source: 100 cm saprolite under Madrone tree | place: USA:California | collected 2016-06-14 | reverse complement strand
GGGAGTGTAGCCCACGGGTTTGTAGAGATAGCCGGAGATGGGAGTGCCATCTTTGCTTTTGAAATGGACGTAGTCGACTTGGGCGAGGCGGAGCTGAGAGAAAAGGGCGTCGTTTGTTTTTGTGAGGCGAGTGAGCTTGTTGTCGTTGAAGAGGAAGACTTCGTCGGGGCGATCGAGAGTGCTGATTTGCGCGGCAATAGCGCCGTCCTTCCCGAGCGAATAGTAATTGACACTGGCGGGGCTACCGATGGGCCGAGATACCTCTCCGCCTGCGACAGCGATGCGACCGAGAATTTGCATGCCATCATCGTCGGCGATGAAGTAGATCGCGCGGCCATCCGGGGAGAAGCGGGGACGGCCAACGCTACGATCGAAAGCAAGGGTCAAAACTTTTGCTTCGCCGCCAGTGGACGGGGCGATGGCGAGATGGTGCGTGGCGTAAATCATGGCCTTGAGGTCGATTTCGGTGACGAAAGCGATCCATTTGCCGTCGGGAGACCATGTGGGGGAACGGTCGGGGCCAGGATTGGTGAGATGCGCGCCTTTGTCGGTATTGTCGGCGGCGACGACCCAAATGTCAGTGTTGTAGTTGCGATCAGGATCGGGGGTGCTGCGGTTGCTGGTGAAAGCCAGCGATTTGCCATCGGGGGACCAGGCAGGCTCGTTGTCGTCGAAATCGCCGGAGGTGATTTGGGTAACCTTCTTGGAGGCGACATCGAAAGTGTAAAGGTGGTCGCGGCGGTGATCGAGGTAGCCGACGGTGTCTTGTTTGAATTGGAGGCGATCGATGACGAAAGGTGGAGGAGTTTTCGGTTTTGCGGCGGGCTTGTCTTTGTCCTTGTCTTTGGCGGCTTCCAAGTCTTCGGGCTTAGGATCTTGAAGTATTAGAACGAGGCGAGTGGAATCGGGAGACCATTCGAAATCGTTGACGCCTTGAGCGACGTCAGTGAGCTTTTGCGCTTCGCCGCCGCGGCGATCGAGAAGCCAAACTTGGTTCTTGCCGCCGTTGCGGGCGGAAAGGAAGGCGAGATATTTGCCGTCGGGGCTCCAGCGGGGGTGCGAGGAGGAAACGCCTTCGACGGTCATGGGAAGAGGATCGCCACCGTGAGTCGAGACCACCCAGAGGCGCTGCTCGTTTTTGTCCTCTTTGAGCATTCTGGTTCGGACGGCGTAGGCGATCCACTGGCTATCGGGGCTCATCTCGGCCTGGGAGACGTCGCGGATCTGAAAGAAGTCGTCGATGGTAATGCCGCGCGGCGTGGACGGAGCGGCGGCGGAAGCGGGCTTAGGGGCCGATTCCTTGGCGAATGTGGGAAGCGAAACCCACACAACCAAAGACGCAAACGCGATGCGGCGAAAGATTCTCATGCGGACAACTCCTCAGAAGAGAGATGCAACCCAAACCGGGGACGAAGTGTAGCAGAGAGACAGCCGGAGAATGATTCAAAAAAATGCAGGGCGCGAACCTGCGAGAGCGTTTGCCAATGACAACGAGCAATCAGCTACTCATAGCGCAAGGCTGTCAGTGGATCGAGTTTGGAAGCGCGATAGGCCGGCAAAAAGCTGGCGAGAGCGGCGACGGCGGAAAGCGTGACAACCGCCATCACAAGGGTGAGTGGATCGCGCGGCTTCAATCCGAAGAGGAGAGATTTGGCTGCTTGCGCGGCGGCAAGCGCCAGACCGGTGCCAAACACCAAGCCTGTAACAGTGAGCAAGGCCGCTTCGCGAAGAATCATTCTTAGGACGTCGGAGCGCCCGGCGCCAATGGCCATGCGGATGCCGATTTCCTTGGTCCGCTGGATCACCATGTAGGACATGACGCCGTAGAGCCCAATAGCCGCGAGGAGCGCGGCCAGGAATCCGAAGAAGCCCGAAAGGGTGGCCATCAATTGATCTTGAAGCAGCGAATTTTGAATGCGCGTCTTGAAAACCAAAAATTCAAGGTCGATGCTGGGATTCACATCGGCAATGGTTTGCTTCAGCGAGGCCATGAGGCCGGTCAAAGGCAGCGACGAGCGAATTAGGATCATATCGTCTGGACTGGGCTTTTCTTGCTGCGTGGCCGGGAAATACATGAACGGCAAAAATTCCTCATGCATGTTCTGGAACTTGTTATCTCCCGTCACACCCACAATCTCATAGAGGGGACGAGGCTTGCCCGGCGGTTCGTGTATACGGAAGCGCTTGCCAAGAGGATCGGCTCCTTTGAGAATTTTGCGCACAAACGCCTGATTCACAATGGCAACTTTGACCGAAGTGCCCGTGTCGCGATCGTCAAAATCGCGCCCGGCGAGGAGCGGCGTGCCAACAGTCTTAAAATAGCCCGGGCCAAGATAATTGATCCACGCGACGCCTGCATCCTGATCGGAACCCTCGTTGATGACGTCATCATTCCAGGAGCTTCCGCCAAAGGGGACAAGCATGGCGTTGGCAGCGGACTCCACGCCAGGAATGGCCTGCACGCGCTTGACGAGATCGCGTTTGTATTCGGTGTAGCGCTCCCCGGGAAGGTGCAGGCGGTCGAAATCGACGCTGGTAACCAAGATTCCGGTCTGCTGGAAGCCAACATTCAGGGTGGTCAGGTTGCGCAGACTGCGGACAAAAAGCAGCGCACCCATCAAAAGGACGACGGAGAGGCCCACCTGTGAGACGATGAGAATGCGCCGAAGACTAAAGCGCTCCCGGCCTCCGGTCGACCCCCGGCTCCCTGACTGGAGTAGCGTGGCGGGTTCGGCCCGCGTGGCGCGCAGGGCAGGCGCCAACCCAAAGGAGATCGTTGTCAGGGCCGCGAGAGCGGTGGTAAACGCCAGGACGCGCCAATCCATTTCGAGATCGAGAAAAATCGGATTCTGCTGGGTGCTGATGAAAGCCACAAGCATGCGGCTGATCGCGAACGCCAAAAACAATCCGCAAATGGACCCAGCCGCGGCAAGCAGCAGGCTTTCCGAAAGCAACTCGCGAACCATTCGCCAGCGCGTGGCTCCCAGCGCTCGCCGGATGGTGATCTGGCGTTCGCGGGCGCTGGCGCGTGCGAGCATCAAGTTGGCCAGGTTGGCGCACGCGATGAGCAAGACCAACCCGGAGATTCCCAGGAGCAGCCACAGGGATGTCTCCGAGTCCGAGCGCAATTCTGAAAATCCTGTGCTTGCGGAAAACGCGCCGAGTTTGTATTCGAGATACTTCTTCGTCCCCTCGGCGTCATAAACCGGCGGAATCGTTTCTTGCAAAATGGCGGGCGTCACCGCGAGGATTTGGGCATTGGCGCGCGCAACGGTCCATCCGGGTTTCAAGCGGCCGATAGTGGCGAGCCACCAGGCGTGACGGAGCGTAAGACGATTGTTGCGCGGGCTGAGGATGGGCTCGACGCAGATGGGCACGGCAACGTCATAGGTGTCGCCAATGGAAATGCCATTGAAGCCCGTCTGCGTGACGCCGATCACTTGAAACGAATTGCCATCCAGGGTGAGCCTTCTTCCAACCACCGAGGGATCGCCGCCAAAATTCCGCTGCCAGAAGGCATAACTGATGTTTGCTGCCGACGCGGCACAACCCGGCTGGTCATCTTCAGGGCCAAGGAGTCGCCCCAGAATCGGCTCAACGCCAAGGACGTGAAAAAAATCGCCGCTGACGCGGATACCTTTTGCTTTGCGGACCTCGCCGCCGGTGGCCAGATTGAATCGCTGGTCGGACCAGACGGCGATTTCTGCGAAGCCTTCCTGGCGCTTGCGGATCTGCTCCCACATGGCAAAGGTGAGCTGGGAATACTGGCTGGAGAATTGGCCGGAACCCCACTGACGGTCTGCAATCCGGATAGTCCCCAGCTCCTGAGGAGCTCCTGAGGATTCTTGACCGGAATAGTGCGCAGGCGGATGGAGTCAATGAGCTGGAAGATGGCGGTGTTGGCCCCGATGCCGAGAGCAAGGGTAAGGACGGCAACGAAGGTGAAGCCGGGACTGAGGCGAAGAAACCGGAAAGCATGGCGAAGGTCGCGCCAGAACGAGGTCATAGCATTCCCCTGGGAGTATCAGACGACGGGCGAGACCGAATGTCACGTCAAAAGACCACCAAAAACGTGCAAATCCGTAGGTCACTAATCTGAGGGAGGAAGGGCGTCCACCGCGGCGGACGCCCATAAATCACGCTCTCAGGGCATCTGCCGGGCGGGCTGCGGTTTGGGCAGCGGTTTGCGCGGAATCATTTCGTCGCGGTTGGCGGTCATGTAGACAAAGGAAGCGACGATCACCGCCATCTGCTTCATGTCGGGCTCCTGGATGCGCTCGTAGACGTCCATGTTGGAATGGTGGGTGCGAGTGTCATAGTCCAGCGGGTCCTGGATGAACTGAAAGCCCGGCAGTCCCACGGCGTTGAAGGAGAGGTGATCGGTGCCACCGGTGTTGCGGATGGTGAGGGTGTTCATGCCGAGATCGTGGAATGGGACCATCCACGCAGAGAAGATGGGAGCCACCATTTCATTGCCTTGCAAATAAACGCCGCGAATCTTGCCGGTGCCGTTGTCGATGTTGTAGTAAGCGTCGAGCTTGGCGTGCTCCGGCAGCGTCTTGATCTTGTCCGAGCCAGGATGACCGACTTCGGGGTCGCCGAAATGCTGCTTCACGTAGGCGCGCGAGCCGAGCAAGCCCTGCTCTTCGCCGGTCCATAGGCCGATGCGGACGGTGCGGCGCATCTTGAGGCCAGTGGCCTTGAGGATGCGAATAGCTTCGAGCATCACGGCGGAGCCTGCGCCGTTGTCGGTGGCGCCGGTTCCGGCGTGCCAGGAATCGAAGTGCGCGCCGAGCATGACCACCTCGTCCGCTTTGGCTTTATCGGTGCCGGGAATTTCGCCAATGATGTTGAAGGAATTCAGATCGTCGTCGTAGAACTTGTTCTGGATTTCGAGCTGCATGGTGACGGGCACTTTCTTATCCAGCATGCGATAAATGCGGCCGTAGTTTTCGCTGGCCACGGCGACACGTGGAGGAGATGGGGGATCTTTCTCTTTATTGCGGCCCCCTCCCTGCTGGACGAAGACGGTTCCGTCGTCGCTGCGCGAGGGCTCGATCCAGGCGGCAACGCCTTCTTCGAGAAGAAACTTCTGCACCTTGAGCTGAAATTCGCGCTGGGCACGGAATTGGGCGAAACGGTCTTCAGCGCCTTGCGCTGAAGGGACGGGCTGAGTGGCAAGGTCGGCCAACTCGGCATCGGTGTAGCGGTGGGCCTGCGGCTCGAAGCGCTCGGGATTTTCGGGGATGGCGGCAGTCAGGACAAACTTGCCTTTAAGCTGGCCTTTGTACTTCGCGAAATCCTCTTCCTTCAGGATGAGGGCAAGGAGCGCATCGGCTTTCACTGGACCGTCTGTGCCGGGTGTCCAGGCTTTGGGGTAGGCGATCAGTGGAAATGGCCGAGGAGAGATAACCTGGGCGGAAAAGCGTTCGTTGGACCAGCCGCGGCCGAAAGGTTCGCCCCACGGCTCGAGGTGAACGTTGGCGAGTTGCCATTCCTTCAGCTTGCCGGTGGTCCAGTTGGCCGCTTCCTTGATGTTTGGCGAATTCGTGAGGCGCGGACCATAAACATCGGTCAGGTAGCTCATGATTTCCATTACTTTGGAATTGGAATTACTGAAGCCCTCTTCCTTGATTTGATGGATCGCAGACAAGTCCGTCTGGCTGGGCGCCTGCGCCGCCAAAGGCAAAACCGCCAGCAAAACCACGAATACCGCTAACGCGCTCGCATGCTTTCGCACTATGGTCCTCCGACCGTCGTTTTTCTTAGGTTGACTCGTTTGTCGGGAAATCGCCCCAGGGAATCAGTTCCTCTTTATGGGACGCCATTGGCCCGGAATCGGTTTCATTGTCGTCCAGACTGACTCGCCCTTCAAGTAGTAAGAACGCTTGGCCAGAGAGAAAAAATTCTCGCTCAGGTGCATTTTCTCCTTGCATGCGGGGACGATTCTTGTATTCTGCAAACGCGAACTCGCTTTACCGCAGCGGCGAGAGCGAGTTTCTCTTAGGAGGACGAGAGTAAAAATTGAGTTCAATATCGGTACCCACCCAGCTACCTTCCCGCGTAATCCCAACAGTAAGAAAGAAAGTCGCCAAGCTCACGCTCTGGCCTCTTGTGGCTGCCACGTTCTTCATGGTGTCTGGCGGCACGTATGGCACGGAAGAGATCATTCACGGCGCGGGATATGGGCACGGCATATTGATTCTGTTGTTCCTGCCGGTGCTCTGGTGCCTGCCGACAGCGTTCATGATTGGCGAGCTGTCGAGCGCGCTGCCGCAAGAAGGCGGCTACTACGCGTGGGTGCGACGCGGACTCGGAAATTTCTGGGGGTTTCAGGAAGCGTGGCTTTCGCTGGCTGCAAGCATCTTTGACATGGCGATTTACCCCACGCTGTTTGTCTTTTATTTGAAGCAGATGTCGCCGTGGTTTGGCGTTGGGAATCACGGAATCTACGCCGGACTTTTCGTGGTTGCGACCTGCGCGATTCTGAATCTTGCCGGAATTCGCGTGGTGGGAATCACGTCGCTGTGGCTTTTCTTTCTGCTGTCGGCGCCGTTCGCGCTGATAGTGGCGATGGCGCCTCTCAAAATGGGGGCACTGGCAGAAGCTCATAGCGCGCCAGCTGCTACAGGGCTGGGTTTGCTCGCAGGCGTGCTGGTGGCGATGTGGAATTACATGGGCTGGGACAACGCCTCGACGATTGCACAGGAAGTGGAGCGGCCGCAAAGGACTTATCCGAGGGCCATGATCGCGACAGTGGTTCTCGTTGCGCTGACATACGTGCTACCGTTCGTGGCGGTGTATTTGGCGGGCGTTCCTTCTTCCACTTTTGGAGAAGACGGCTCGTGGGCAACCGTGGCGGGAGCGCTTGGGGGAAAGATCCTGGGATTCGAATGGCTGAGGTTCCTGATCGTGCTCGGCGGGATGATGAGCGCGTTCGGAATGTTCAACGCGCTGGTGCTGAGCTATTCGCGGCTTCCGCTGGCGATGGCACGGGACGGCATGCTGCCTAAGTTTTTTGGCAAGATAAGCGTGAGGACGCGGACGCCCTGGGTGGCCATCATTGTCTGCGCGACGTGCTGGGCGCTTTGCCTGGGGCTGGGCTTCAAGCGGCTCGTGACGCTGGACATCATGCTTTACGGGATCAGCTTGATGCTGGAATTTGTGACGCTGGTGGCGCTGCGCATCCGCGAGCCAGAGCTGAAGCGTGGGTTTCGCGTCCCGGCCGGGCTGACCGGCGCGATCAGTTGCGGAATATTCCCACTGCTGCTCCTTAGCCTGGCAATGGTGGAAAGCAACCACGAAACCGTGCTGGGCCTGAACGGGCTGGTGTTTGGCGCACTCATTGTTGTGGCAGGCTTCTTGATTTATTTCGTAACCGGCAAGCTGAAGATTCGCAAAACCAAGCCCGTGATGATGGAAGAAATCGAGGAGTTGGAAACGGCTTAGGACCTTACTTAACCTCACCGATTCCCTGCCGCCCGGTTCGAAAGAGCCGGGCGGTTTTGTTGTGTGGCTGGGATATACTCAGCAGTCTTTGTAAAAGGTTGATTTCTGCCAGGAGACTTCCGTCGTGAAACTGCGCCGCCTTGTTCTTGCAGTTGCAGCTATCTTGGCGTTGCTCTTAATGTCCGCTCGGCTATTCGGCTGGCCTGACGCGCCAAAACAGTTCGATCCAAAATTATTTCAGGAACTGCGATGGCGGCTGATCGGGCCGTCTCGTGGAGGGCGCACGCTGGCGGTGGCGGGCGTGCGCGGGCAACCAGAGGTTTACTATTTCGGGAGCGTGGGAGGCGGCGTTTGGAAAACGAATGACGCGGGTCGAACCTGGAATCCCATTTTCGATTCGCAGGCCATTGCGTCGATTGGGGCCATTGCGGTGGCGCCGTCCGATCCGAACGTAATTTATGCCGGCTCGGGCGAGGCGGACATGCGGTCGTCAATTTCTTATGGGAATGGGATTTACAAGTCCACGGACGCCGGTAAGACCTGGGCGCATATCGGACTGGAGGATTCGCGGCAGATTGGGCGGATAATCGTTGACCCGCGGGACGCGAATAGGGTTTTCGTGGCGGCGCTGGGCCATGCTTACGGGCCGAACCAGGAGCGCGGCGTGTTTCGTTCGAAGGATGGGGGAAAGAGCTGGCGGAAAATTCTGTTTCACGACGAAAACACGGGCGCGATCGATCTGGCGTTCGAGCCCGGCAATCCGAAAATGATTTACGCAGCGCTGTGGCAAACGCGAAGGCCACCGTGGAGCATCTACGCGCCTTCGAATGGGCCGGGCAGCGGGCTGTATCGCTCGAGTGACGGAGGCGATCATTGGGAACAAGTCAGCGGGCAGGGATTGCCATCGGAAGGTCTGGGGCGGATCGGGATTGCCTTCGCTCCCAGCAATCCGAAGCGGATTTATCTGATCGTGGATGCCAAGCAGGGCGGGCTCCATCGTTCTGACAACGGCGGACAGAGCTGGCAGCGCGTTTCGGACGACCGGAGGATTTGGGGGCGAGGGTGGTACTTCGGAGAAGTTAGCGTGGATCCCAAAGATCCGGATACCGTGTACGTCCCGAATACCGCAACGTACAGGTCTCGTGACGGCGGAAGGACCTTCACCGCATTCAAAGGCGCGCCGGGAGGAGACGACTACCACGAACTGTGGATTGATCCCGACGAGCCGCGGCGAATGGCCCTCAGCAGCGATCAAGGGACGATCATAACGCGCAACGGCGGCGAGACCTGGAGTTCGTGGTACAACCAGCCAACGGCGCAGTTGTATCACGTGACAACAGACAACCAGTTTCCCTACTGGGTGTACGGAGCGCAGCAGGACAGCGGCACGGTGGCCACTCCGAGCCGGAGCAAGTATCGCTCGCACAATTTTCACGATTGGCGGCCGATCGATGCAGGCGGCGAAAATGGCTACATCGCGCCGGACCCGCTGAATCCGGGCGTGGTGTTCGGCGGCACGGTCGCGCGGCAGGATTTCAGCGACGAACAAGTGCAGGAATTACCGCCGACGCTGGCGCATCCCGGCAAATACCGGAGCACGTGGACGCTGCCGCTGGTTTTTTCGCCGATCGATCCGCATGTGCTGTACTTCGGGTCGCAGGTTCTCTTTCGAACGGCGGACGGCGGAAATTCATGGCAGGTGATCAGTCCCGACCTCACGCGAGAAGATCCGGGTGTGCCGGCGAATCTGGATGCAGCTACGGCTGCGGATGTCCCAAAGGGCAAACGCCACAGTGTGATCTACACGATTGGACCATCGTTTGTGCGCGCGGGAGAAATCTGGGCGGGGACGGATGACGGGCTGATTCAACTAACGCAAGACGAAGGAAAAACTTGGGAGAACGTTACGCCGCCAGAATTGACGCCATTGAGTAAGGTGACGCATATCGAAGCGTCGCATTCCGACGGGGGGACCGCTTACGCGGCGGTGGACAGGCACCGGCTTGAGGACTATCAGGCGTATCTCTATCGCACGCGCGATTTCGGCAAGACCTGGCAACGCGTCTCAGATGGGATACCTGAGGGCAGCTTCCTGAACTGCGTGCGGGAAGATCCCGCGCGAAAGGGATTGCTGTACGTGTGCACGGAGAAGGGCGTCTACGTTTCATTCAATGATGGAGACCACTGGCAGTCGGTGCAGCTCAATCTGCCGGTGACATCGGTGCGCGATTTGGTGGTACACGAAAATGATTTGGTGGTGGCCACGTTTGGCCGCTCGTTCTGGATACTGGACGATGTGACTCCACTGCGCCAGCTCGATGCGCATGTTGCCGCCGCAGACGTTTGGCTCTTTCACCCGCAAACTGCGTTTCGTATGCGGTCAGGTTCTGATCAAGCGACACCGGTACCGATGGATGAATCGCTGGCGGCGAATCCGCCGGAAGGCGCAGTGCTGGATTATTTCTTGAAGGAAAAGCCGCGCTCGCCCATCCAACTGGAAATCTTCGACTCGGAAGGAAAGCTGGTGAGGCGATTCGCGAGCGATGACGTCTTGCGCAAGACAAATCCTAATGACGTCCCGATTCAAGTCGAGTGGATACGCGACCCGAAACCTCTTCTGGCCGAAGCGGGGATGCATCGATTCGTCTGGGATCTTCATTACGCGTTGCCGAAGGGCGTGCGCAGCTCGTTTTGGGGACCGCGCGGGCCGTCAGCGGTCCCGGGCGAATACACTGTGAAACTCACGGCGAACGGGAAGAGCAGCACACAGCCGCTGACGATCAGACTTGATCCGCGGGTGAAAACGCCGCGGGATGCGCTTGTGCGGCAATTTGGATTGGCGTTCAAGCTCGCGGACAGACTGGGCGAAGCCTCGGCGGCCTTGCAACAGGCCAATGATCTGCGAAAGCAAATCGATGCGCGCAAGAAAGAGGCGAGCGGCAACAGTGAACTTCTGGCGGCATTGGAAGAACTGGAAAGGAAGCTGGAAGCGGCGACGGAAGCTGATAGTGATGCCGGGTTTGGGCTGTTTGGGCTAGCCGCGCCGGGTAAGGATGAATCTCTTGCTAAGGCAGCTGCGGCACTGAGCGGTCTCTTAGTCGTTGTGGACGGTTCCGAGCTGGGGCCGGGAGCCGATGCGGCAATGGCAAGCGCGAGTTGGGATGAAGCTGCCCAGGAGACACTGGCGCGCTGGGCCGCGTTCCAAAAAGAAGATCTGGCAAGTGTCAATACTTTGCTTCGAAAAGCGACCCTCAAGCCGCTGAATTTCGTGGAGAGTCCCGCGCCGCAGTAACGAGACGAATCGTGAATGCAGAAGGGGCGCCCGCCGCGGCGGACGCCCCCGCACGTGCAGAGTAATTCTTGGCCGGCATCGGGGCCGTCCTTTTTTCGGCGCGCTTGCGAAGTCGGCGCGGCGCGTTTTGCGGTACGGATTTGGTATGCTGCTCTGAGTGCAAAACCTTCTCCGAAGCAAGCCGCTCTCTCTAATTGGTCTGCTCTCTGTGGCTGTTGTGGCCGCGGTGGTGGTCTCTCCATCTCAGACGCCTTCACAGGCCCAGCAGCCCGCAACCGGCGCGCCGCAGTCCCCGGCAACTGCAGTTGTGGCTTCTCCGCAAGGAGGAGTGGCGGGATCGGTGGCTTCCCCGTTTGGCGCGCAAGCCCAAGCGAACGGGCTCAATATTGTCGTACTTGATCCCGCTCACGGGGGAACGGACCCAGGTGCGCGAGGCACCGGCGGAATCCGCGAGAGTGATATCGTTCTGGATTTTGCAATTCAGGTTCGCCGCGCGCTGGAGTTGCAAGGATTTCAGGTGGTGCAGACGCGGCAGGGAAATGAAAATCCTTCATTTGACGATCGCTCGGCAACCGCCAATGCGCAGCGTGGAGCGGTGTTCGTATCGCTGCACATCTCATCGACCGGAATGCAAGGCACGGCACGGGCCTACGTGAATGCGGACTTGCCGCCGGTTGCTGGTTCGAACGGCTTGATTCCTTGGGACCGTGCGCAAGCGCCGTTTTTGGGATTGAGCAAGACATTTGGCGACTTGGTACAGGGATTCCTGACGCAGCGATTCAAGGGTTCGCCGGATGCCGCGCAAACTGCAAGCGTGCGCCAGCTTCGAACTACGGCAGCACCCGCGATCGCCGTGGAGATTTCCAGTGTAACAGTGGAAGACCGCGCCGAGTTGGACCGCATGGCGCCTGGCGTGGCGGACGCCATCGCCCGTGGAGCGGCCGCGTTCAAGCCATCCTATATAGTGCCGACTACCCCGGGAGGGCTGCTGTGACGCCGCCGTGGAAATTTCTGTTGGCCGGCGGATTAATCTTCGCTGTGCTTGCAGCCGCGATCTATTTTCCAATTCTCCGCAGACGCGTGAAGCGCGCTGCGAAGCTACAGCAGCAGAGCGAAGAACAAGCTCGGCGCGAATTAACGCAACCGATAGCGATGAATCCGGGTGATCCGCGGGTGAAGGCTAAGCTCTTCTGGGCTTCGGATACGATCGATTCCACGCTTGTGCCGGTGACGGTGGAGTTGCCTCTTTCGAATGATCCCGTACTACGATCGAAACAGGTTTTAAACACGCTACTCGCAGGTCCCGTGGACGCGGAGTTGCGCACGCTGCCGCCCGATGCCTTGTTGCTTGCGTTTTATCTTTTGCCGGATGGGACGGCCATCGCGGATTTTTCCGAGGCGCTGGCTACTTCCATTCCTTCGGGAATCGTCAGTGAACAGCTGGCGGTGAATTCCATTGCGCGGACGCTGGAAGCGAATGTGCCACGAGTGCAGCGGCTGAAAATCCTGATTCATGGGCAGGAAGTGGAAACGCTGGCTGGGCATCTGGATTTGACAGGGACGTTTGTCGTAAACACCAAGCCAGTTCAAGCGCCGACTCCAGCTTCCGGAGCGTTGACACCGGATAAAGCGCCCGGCAAACTGGCGCAACCGTAGCGCAAACCGTAGAATTCTTGGGGACGGAGTTGATGCCCGCAGGAGGAAGAGTGAGAGCCGACGGCCGAACCGCGGAGCAGATGCGCCCCTTGAAAATTACGCCCGATTTTATCTCCACGGCCGAAGGAAGCGTGCTTATTGAGTTGGGAAACACGCGGGTGATCTGCACGGCAACCGTCGATGATGGCGTCCCTAGTTTCCTAAAGGGCAGCGGGAAAGGCTGGATCACCAGCGAATACGGAATGTTGCCGCGTGCAACGGAGGAGCGCACGCCGCGCGAGGCCGCGCGGGGGAAGCAGTCTGGGCGGACTTTGGAGATTCAACGATTGATCGGCCGCTCGTTGCGCGCGGTGACGGATCAGGAAGCACTGGGTGAGCGCACGGTCTGGCTGGATTGCGATGTCATTCAAGCGGATGGCGGAACGCGGACGGCGTCTATTACCGGAGCGTTCGTCGCGCTGGCGCTGGCATTCGAACGGCTGGTCGCGGCGGGAATTTTGAAGAGTTCGCCGCTGATCGACAGCGTGGCGGCCACCAGCGTCGGCATTGTGGACGACCGTGCGCTTCTGGATCTCGCTTACGAAGAAGATTCGCGTGCCGAAGTGGATATGAACGTGGTCATGACCGGCGACGGACATTTTGTTGAAATCCAAGCGACGGCGGAAGGGCGCGCGTTTTCCGGAAGCGAGATGCAGGATCTGCTGGCGCTCGCCGCTGCGGGCATTCGCCGCTTGACGGAAGAACAGCGCGCCCTTCTCCCTGCAAAATTCAGTGCGCGCGCCCGCTAAGCTTTTCCTCGCGTCGTCCAATCCAGGAAAGCTCGCCGAGTATCGCGGGCTGGTCACACAATCCACATCACTGCTTCCCGTTGACCTTGCGTTGTTGCCGGATTTCGAGGCGCTTCCCGTGTTTGACGAAAACTTTCCAACATTCGCCGAAAATGCGGCGGGCAAGGCGCTGCATTACTCTCGGCTGCAGGACGGGCTGGTCTTCGCCGATGACTCCGGTCTTGTTGTGCCCGCTCTCGGCGGAGCTCCTGGGGTTCATTCCGCAAGGTATGCAGGGCCACAAGCGACGAATGCACAAAAGATTGGAAAATTGTTGGGAGAGATGCAGGGCAAGACTGGGGCTGAGCGTACCGTTTATTTCGTATGCGCGATCGCACTTGCCGAACGCGGGCAGGCGAGAGCCATTGTCACGGATCGCGTCGAGGGAGAAATCCTGGAGGCGCCGCGTGGAACAGGTGGATTCGGCTACGACCCGGTATTCTATTTCCCGGCCCTCGGGAAAACATTTGCTGAGCTTCCAGCGGAAGAAAAAAATCAGCGAAGCCACCGAGGGAAGGCATTCCGCAAGTTGCTCGCCGCACTTTCCTCCATGCTATAGTTTTGGCTCCTATGGCCACGAAATCAAAGAAAAAAACAGCGGCAAAAAGGAAATCCGCTCCGGCAAAACCAAAAGCGTCGAAGCCCGTGAAGGCAGCCAAGGCTGGCAAGCGAACTCACGCGGCAGGAACAGACCCCAAGCGCGTAGCGGCTATCCTCGCGAAACTGGACGAAGCGTATCCAAATGCGACCTGCGAACTAAAGCACGAAAATACATTTCAATTGCTGATCGCCACGATTCTTTCGGCGCAGTGCACCGATGTGCGCGTCAACCAGGTCACCGAAACGCTCTTTAAGAAATATCCGGATGCCAAGGCGTTTGCTTATGGCACTCCAAGTGAGCTGGAACTGGAAATCCGGCCTACGGGATTCTTTCGCAACAAAACGAAATCTGTGATGGGCGCAAGCAAAGCGATCCTGGAAAAGTTTGGCGGGCAAGTGCCGCGCACGATGGAAGAGATCCTCACGCTGGCTGGTGTCGCGCGAAAAACAGGAAACGTCGTGCTCGGCACGGCGTACGGAATCGCGAGCGGAGTGGTCGTGGATACGCATGTATTGCGGCTCTCCAACCGTTTGGATCTGACACGAAACGAAGATCCGAAGAAAGTCGAGCAGGATTTGATGAAGATCATTCCGCGCGAGAAGTGGATCCAGTTTTCCCACCAGCTGATCTGGCACGGGCGCCGTGTCTGCCACGCGCGCAAACCCAAATGCGTCGAGTGCAACATGGAATCGCTGTGCTACGCGAAGGACAAAACGGTGTGAGGAACTAGTCGAGCAGGTGCGAACGCGCCCATGAAGAAGCCGTGATGGACCCAAAGTTCCACCGGTGTTTCTTGACGGAGTTGATCCGCCCCGCTCGTCTATTCGTCTTACGCGGGGCGAAGCCCGTTGGGAACCATGGGCAAATTGTTGAGGCGAACGCCAGTAGCGTCAAAAATGGCATTGCCGATGGCCGGGGCCACAGCCATGATCGGCGTCTCGCCGGCACCGGCGGAAGGAATGTCTTTGCGATCCAAGAGGATCGCTTCAATCTCCGGCACGTCGCGGAAGCGCGGCACGCGGTAGCTCGCGAAATGCGCGTTCGTGATGCGGCCGTTCTCGAATTCGATGGCTTCGAAGAGCGCTCCACCGAGCCCTTGGATCATCGCGCCGACCACCTGGTTGCGCAGGCCATCGGGGTTGACAATGGCGCCGCATTCGAATGCCTCGACCAAACGCACAACGCGCACCGCGCCCGACTTCTTATCCACTGCTACTTCCGCACAGGTCGCCACGTAGCTGCCTTTCTCATCCCCGCAGGCGACTCCGAATCCTTGTCCTTCTTGCGTTTTCTTGCGCGGCCAGCCGAAAGACTCCGCGGCTGCCTCTAGCACCGCACGCATGCGTGGATTGGTGAGATTCTTCATGCGGAAAGCGAACGGATCCATTTTCGCGACGCCCGCCAGCGCATCCATGTGCGTTTCGCGCGCGAAGTGATTCGCCGTGGCAGCAAGGCCGCGATAGGAACCGCTTCGCAGAACCAACGGCACGGCATGATATTCCGTTCGTTGATTCGCAACGACGTAAGGAGTCTCGATCCCTGACGATCCCGAATGGTAATTGTGAAATTCCCACGCGGTCAGCGTTCCATCTCCGGCAATGCCGCTCTTGATTTCAATCACCCCCGCGGGACGGAAATACGCCCAGGTGAACTCCTCTTCCCGAGTCCACACCACTTTCACAGGACGCCCGGCAGCGCGCGCCAAACGTGCGGCTTCCATCGCAGCGTCGCTCGTGTGTTTTCCGCCATACGCGGAGCCTGTATCCGGCACAATCACTCGCACGCTGCTCTCCGGTAAATGGAAAGCAGCCGCGAGTTCATCGCGGTTGGCGAAGGGCCGCTGCGTGCCCGTCCACACCGTGAGTTTTCCACCGGCCCACTGCGCCACCGCCGCTCGCGGCTCGAGCGGCGCATGCGCGATGTACGCGATGTTGTACGTTGCGTCGAGTCGGTGCGCCGCGCCTGCCAGCCCCTCTTCGATGGAACCTTTTTGCTTCCTGAAACGATCTTCCGTCTTCAGAGCAGCGTTCTGCTTGAGATACGAAAAAACTTCCTTGCTCGAAATCTGCGGCACTTCTTTCCATTGCGTATGGATGGCATCAAGAGCGCGCTGAGCTTCGTGCGCGCTCGGAGCGGCTACTCCGACAAAGTCTCCGTCTCGCACGACGACTACGCCTTTCATGGCCTTCGCTGCGTTGTCATCGCAGGAAGTGAGTGTCGCGCCAAACGACGGTGGGCGCAGCACTTTGCCATGCAACATCCCTTCGAGAAGCAAATCGGGCGTGTATTGATGCTTGCCAGTCACAAAAGCTCGGCCATCAACTTTTGGAATCGGTTTCCCCGCGATAGTCCACTGCGCGGCGGGCGTGATGGGATCCTCCGCTGGAAGATTTTGCGCCAGCATCTTGCCGCGTGCGAGTTCCGCATACTTCAGAGAGCGGCCCGATGCGGGATCGGTGACCTTCGCGTCCGCCGCAACTAGTCCAGCCGGCGCAACATTCCATTCCTTGGCGGCTGCTTCAATGAGCAGGTCGCGCGCGGCCGATGCCACGCGCCGCAACTGCGGAGTCATCGTCGGCGTGGTCCGGCTGCCAAACGTGCCTGCGTCAAACGGCGTCAGCGCCGTATCCGCCATCACCATTCTTACGCTTTCAAATGGCACCCGCAGCTCATCGGCGACGGTTTGCGCCAACGCCGTGCGGATGTTCTGCCCAATCTCCGCCTTACCGGTAAATCCAGTTATGCTGCCGTCTTCACCGACGTGCAGCCACGCGTCAATGTCCTTTGGCAATTCTTCGTTGTGAAAACTGCGATGCCCCGGAGCCGTTTCCTGCTCAGCCAGTGCATCTTTTGCGACGGCGAAAACGGCAATGCCCGCACCAAGAATCTTGAAGAAGTCGCGGCGAGCCAGCTCAAATTGATGCATCGGAGCCGCACGAAATTCGTAACGTTCCGGTTCGAGAACAAATTTTTCCGTGACGCCGCTCATCGCCCGCGCTCCTGCATCGTTTTTGCCGCACTACGGATCGCCTCAATAATTCGTGGATGTGTACCGCAACGGCAAACATTCCCTTGTAAGAACTGCACAACGTCGGCCTGACTGGGATTCGCGTTCATTTGCAGCAGACCCACGCTGCTCATGATCATCCCTGAAGTGCAGTAAGCACACTGGAACGCGCCCGCGTCAAGAAACGCCTGCTGCACGGGATGCAAGCGGCCCTCTTTCTCAAGGCCCTCGATGGTCGTGACAGGCTTTCCGGTGGCCGCGCTAACAGGAATCTGACACGAGCGGCGCGGCGCTCCCGCAATCAAGACAGTGCACGCGCCGCACTGCCCTTCTCCGCAGCCGTACTTCGTTCCGTTCAGCTGGAGTTCATCGCGCAGCACGTACAAGAGAGGCGTGTCTGGAGGGTAGCTGACCGGATATCGCTTGCCGTTGACTTCAATTTCGATGGGCATCGCCACTTCTCCTCCCAACAAAAAATTCTGCGCCGAATCAGGGCTTGTGGCAAGTGTCGCAAGCGGTCTTCGCTTGGCTCATTTCATGGCAGTGCAGGCAGCTATACATTGTGGTCACACTCGTGACTTCGGACATCACCTCCATCTCGCGAACCTTTCCGTGGCACGTCTCGCATTTTACCCCTGCCTCCAGATGCGGGCGGTGGTTCCACGCAACACCCGGCAGGACGGTATAGACGCGGACCCAGGGAACGGCTTCCTTTGATTTCGCGTACGCAGCCAGTTTTTTGATGGACGGCTTATCCTTTGCGACCGCTACATGGCACAACATGCACTTGCTTGTGTCAGGGAACGTCATCACCTTGCCCGGCTCTGGATTCGTGTGACAATCTTTGCACTGCAAACCTTGCGAGAGATGCTGTTTGTGACTGTAAGGAATCGGCTGGACCGGTGGCGTGTGCTCCGACGGATTGTCCGGGACCAGCTGCTTGGTCTCTTGCGGTGACGCGGCGGATTGTGCGATGAGACCGCCAGCAAAAAGGAAAACTGCTATCACTGCCGCAGCCATCGTGCTAGAAGCGATCCACCCAATTCTTTTCACCATGAGCTGACCTCGCAATTAAAATCTGGCGCTCTTCGTCGCTCCGACTACGCTTGCTTCACGACTTCCTCGATGCTGGTCCCGAAATCCTTGAGCATCACCGTTGCCGCGTTCCGGCCGGGCGCGCCCGTCACTGACCCGCCGGGAAACGTCGTCGCGCCCGTTTGATACAAGCCCGGAATCGGCATGCGATGCTGCGCCCACCCCGGCATCGGGCGCATCGGCCCGGTTTGGGAGGCGCTTTGCGCTCCCGCGTGCGCGCTCCCATGCCAGAAGTGCGGATTCATGCGTTCGAGATCGAGGGGGCTCTCCGCAAATCGCGCCAGTATCTTGTTATCCGTCAGATTCGGCGCATATCGCCGCAAGTATTTGAGATAACCGTCGGAAACATCTTTCTTGATCTTGTCCCAGTGTTCCGGCCCTTCTTTCAACCTGTAAGGTTGCCAGCCGATGACTTTCAGCGTGTGCATCCCGGCGGGAGCGCGCGTCGGGTCAGCTACACTGCAGCAGATGATCTGCATCGGCGGATCCTCCAGATTGACCACGCCTCTTGCATCGTCGTACGCAAAGCGCAACGCTCTCTCTGGCGAAACCAGGATGCCCGCCTCCACCGGCGAGAGCGTGCCGCCATCTCCGGCAAACTTGGGGGCCTCCGAAGTCGCGTAATGCGTGACGAACATGGCATGCTCCGCCTGCCACGTTTCCACGCCGTCGATGAAATCCTCGCCCCACAATTCGCGTGGCGCCATGTCCACCAAATGCTTGATGTGAATCGTCGAGACTACTGCCTTTTCGGCGCGATACGAAGTTCCATCACTGCATTCGACGCCCACGCATTTTCCGTTCTCCACAATCAGCCGCTTCACCCATTTGTTGGTCAGCAGCACGCCGTTGTGCGCCTCGATGTATCGCGCCAACGCCTGCGTCAGCATTCCCGAACCGCCCTTGGGAAATGGCCGTCCGGAATGTTGCTGGCGCGCCGTCCCGTAAGCCAAACGTCCCGTCATTGGCGCGTCCGGCGGTTCCGCTGCTAAGTGGGACATGTAAAGCATGAAGGTGCGGCAATGTTCTTCCTCGAACGTGTCGCGAATGATTTCCCACGCCGACAGCGCGAGCCGCCGCTGCCACAACTTTCCTCGCGGCTGTTGCGCCAGTTGATCGTTCAACGGTTTGCCAAATCCAATCGGCGTGAAACTCGTTCCCATCAAGATGGGCTTGATCGCGTCGAACTCCGCCAGCATTTTCCGGTACGCTGCGGAATCTTTTTGTGAAAATTTTGCGAATCCCGCGCAGGTGCGGTCGAGGTCCCGCCACTGCGTCAGATAGGAGCCGTCGGCAAAGGGTATGTGAAAAATCGGGTCGGGGTCGACATATTCAAGTCCGTAATCGCCGAGCTTCAGCTCGTCGTTTTTGATCATCGGATTGTCGAGCAAAAACGTATGAGCGGTGGAACAAACATCGTCTTTGAATCCCTTGAGAGTTAATGAAGCGGTCTTTACGCCGCCTCCGACGATTGGCCGTCCTTCCAGAAGCAGGCAGCGATAACCGGCTTTCGCCAGGTAGGCGGCCGCAATCATGCTGTTGTGCCCCGCCCCCGCCACGACAATGTCAAATCGATCCTCCTTGGACGCTTGCTGGCCGATGGAAAACGGCGTGGCTGCGAGTGGTGCGAGCGCCGCAGCCTTCACAAACCCTCGCCTGCTGATTTTGCTCATGGGAAACGCCTCCCCGAAATTATCCGTTACGCTTTCTTCCTTACGACTTCCTCGATACTGGTCCCGAAATCTTTCAGCATCACCGTTGCTGCATTCCGCCCCGGTCCACCGGTCACGGATCCACCGGGATGTGTTGTCGCTCCTGTTTGATACAAACCAGCAATCGGCATCCGGTGTTGCGCCCAGCCCGCCACGGGACGCATCGCACCCGATTGCGCCGGGCTCGATCCGCCTGCGTGACAACTCCCATGCCAGTTGTGCGGGTTCATGCGTTCGAGATCGAGCGGGCTCTTGACGATCCGCGCGAGAATTTTGTCCTCCGTCAGGTTGGGAGAGAAACGCCGCAGAAAATTCAAATTCGCGTCCGAAACTTGATCCTTAATTTCGTCCCAGTGTTGCGGGCCTTCTTTCAATTCGTACGGCTGGTAGCTAACAACTTTCAGGGTGTGCATTCCTGCGGGGGCGCGCGTCGGATCGGCGATGCTGCAACAGATTGCATGGATCGACGGACTCTCAAGATTCACCGCTCCACGAGCAAAGTCATAACTCATGCGCAAGACGCGATCGGCGTTAACCATCACTCCGGAATGAACGGGCGAGAGCGTTCCGCCTGCTACCGCATATTTCGGCGGCTCCGTCGTCGCATAATTTGTCTCGAAGAGCGTCAAGCCGGCTTTCCACGTGTCCGCTCCGTCGATGAAATCCTGGCCCCACAATTCGCGCGGCGCCATGTCGATCAGGTGCTTGATGTGGATTGTCGAGAGCACCGCCTTTTCGGCACGATACGAACTACCATCTTCGCATTCCACTCCCGTGCATTTCCCGTTCTCGATGATGAGCGCTTTGATCCATTTGTTAGTGAAGATCGCGCCGCTGTGCGCTTCGATGAACCGCGCCAACGCCTGCGTCAATGCTCCCGAGCCGCCCTTTGGCAATGGCCGGCTCTCGCGCTGTTGATGCAGAGGAATGTAGGCGGCCCGGCCCGTCATGGGATCCTGCACTGGCTGAAGCGGGTACGGGCACCCCAACATAAAAGCTCTGCAATGGTCGTCTTCGAATGTATCGCGAATAATTTCCCAAGCTGACATCGCCAGCCGCCGCTGCCATAGCTTGCCGTGCGGGTGTTCCGCCAAACGATCGTTGGTCGGTTTTCCGAAACCAATCGGCGTGAACGCAACGGCATTCAAAATAGGCCTGACGGTTTCGTATTCCGTGATCATGCGCCGGTAGGCGAGCCCGTCTTTTTTGGAGAATTTTGCGAATTCCGCGCACGTGCGGTCGAGGTCGCGCCACTGCGTCAGGTAGCTGCCGTCGGGAAATGGCATGTGATAGACAGGATTGGGATAGATGTATTCGAGGCCGTAGTCTCCGAGTTTCAGTTCATCGTCGCGCAGAATCGGATTTCCGTGGATTCCGTTGTGTGCCGAAGAGCAAATGTCATGCACGAATCCACGCAGCGTCAATTGTGCGGACTTGACGCCTCCGCCTACGATGGGGCGGCCTTCAAGCACCACGCAGCGAAAGCCCGCTTTCGCCAGATAGGCCGCCGCAATCAGACTATTGTGCCCGGCGCCCGCGACAACGATATCGAAACGTTCTCCCATGGCAGCCTGCCGCTCCGGGTACGGGGGACCACGCGGCGCGAGAAGTCCTCACCCCTTTCCAAGAATTCCAGTGAACATTACTGCTACAGGACTTTCTCGGGCTCCCGAATAGCGCTAGCCAATTCGCCCAAGAACTCTGCCGCTCGGGCTCCGTCCACAACGCGGTGATCGCTCGAAAGCGTCATCGTCATCATTGGTCGTATGCCCGGTTTTCCATCGACGGGAACGACACGATCGGAAATGCTTCCAACCGCCAGAACCGCGGCTTGCGGCGGCGTGATAATCGCGCTGAACGCGTCGACTTTGTACATTCCTAGGTTGCTGAGTGTAAAAGTCCCGCCGGTAATATCTGCTGGCCGCAACCGCCCTGCCCGCGCGCGCTCCGTCAATTCCCTTCGCAGCGTGGAGATTTCAGCAATCTTCGCCATGTTTGCGTTGTGAATCACCGCGCCTACCACGCCATCCTTCACCGCCATCGCCACGCTGATATTGATCTCCGCATTCGAACGAATTCCTTCTCCCGTCCAACTCGCATTCATTCGCGGATACTTCGCCAGGGTTCGCACCAAAATTCCGATCAACAAATCTGTAATCGTCGGTGCTGGATTCTGCGCCTTCTCCGCCTCAGCGCTCCATTTTTTCTGGGCGGCGACCAGTTCGCTACAGTCCACATCCCGCACCAGAAAAAAATGCGGCACGCTCGTCCAGCTCTGCGTCGTGCGCTCCGCCATCAACCGCGCCACTTGGCTCAGTGTTTCCGCTCCAGCACGAGCCGCAGCCACCACACTAGCCGTGTTCTTCGAGTCCGCTGCGCGCTGCACGTCTTCGCTCGTAATCGTTCCCTCAGGCCCCGTCCCACGAATCGCGCCAATGTCTACGCCCAGTTCTTTCGCCAGCCGCCGCGCCTTCGGGGAAATTTGCGGAGTTGCTGCGGCGTCTTGTTTTGTAATCGTCGGAGATCCCGCTGAAGCTTGCACCGCACCTGCGCTTACCGCGCGCGCGGCCGGCGCAGGCGTCGCCGATTTCGCAGGCGGCTTTTCCCCCGGCCCAACGAGCCACGCAATCGTTTGCCCCACTGGGATGACCGCCCCTATATCCGCAGTTATCCCAGCAAGAACACCATCTCCCGGCGCTTCCACCTCGACAACCGCCTTATCCGTCTCGATTTCGAGCAGAGGCTCGCCCTTCGTGACGCGTTCGCCTTCCTTTTTTCGCCAGGCCAGCAGCTTCCCGGTTTCCTGCGCCATTTCCAGCGCCGGCATGACCACACTGATCGCCATAGTTTTTGTCAGGAGCCGGGACGCGCGTCAGTCCGTAGCTGCCACTCCTTCGGTCTTCGCGCTTGCCGCCACCATTTCCTTCACTCGCCGACTGGGCGCCGCCTCATGCTCACGCGTTGTGGATAGCGGCCCATTGACAGTGTGATAGTGTGCCCCCGCCACCATCAACTGTTCCGCTGGAAATCGCGTGATGACCTCATGCCCGGTTTGCGTAACCACAATCTCTTCTTCGATCCGCGCTGCGCTCCATCCATCCGTCGAAGGCCAGAATGTTTCCAGCGCAAACACCATCCCCGGCTTGATTTCGTGCGAATGTTCCAGCGACACCATCCGGCTGATCACAGGCTTTTCCCAAATCGCCAGCCCGATGCCGTGCCCGAACTGCAGCGCAAACGCCGCCTCTTCATCCGGAAATCCAAACTCTTCCGCCTTCGGCCACACTGATGCAATTTCCGCCGTCGTCCTTCCCGGCTGCACCAGAGAAATCGCCGCATCCAAATATTCCCGGCAGCATTTGTAAGCATCAATCATCGCGTGCGACGCGTACCCGATCGTGAAGCACCGGTAGTAGCAAGTCCGGTAGCCCATATACGAATGCAAAATGTCGTAATAGACCGGATCACCCGGCCGCAACACTCGGTCCGAAAACACATGCGGATGCGGATTGCAGCGTTCGCCGGAAATCGCATTCACCGCTTCGACATATTCCGAGCCCAAGTCGTACAAAACTTTGCTGGCAAGCCCCACCGCCTGGTTTTCGCTCATCCCCGGCTTCATCGCGCGATACAATTCGTCGTACGCCGCGTCCACCATCATCGCCGAGTGATTCAGCAGCGAAATTTCGTCCTGCGTCTTGATCACCCGGGCATCGCTCATCAACTGCTGCCCGTCAACAATCTTGATGCCCTCTTTTTGCAGCGCAAACAGAATCGGCGGCTCCACCACGTCAATTCCCAGCGGCTCCTTGTGCAGCCCGCGCTTTTCGAGTTCCACTTTTATTTTGTGAGCGACGTTCTCCGCGCGTCCCATCTCTGGTGACATCGCTCCGCGCAGCAGCGGAATCCCCGGCCGCGATCGTTCCCCCAGCCACGGGCAATTTTGCTGGTGATGCCGTGCCGCCGATCCAAAATCCCAAAGGATCGGCTCATCATTCTGCGGCAGCAGCGAAAACCGGCTGATCTTATCCTGCGCCCAAGTCCCAATGTGCGTCGCCGTCAGGTACCGCACATTGTTCATGTCAAAACAGAGCAGCGCGCCCATCTCCGATTTCGCCAGCAACGTCTTCGCGCGCGCCAACCGTTCGCGCCTCAGCCGTTCAAAATCAATGCGGTTTTCCCAATCCACGGCCATCGGCCCGTAAGTTTTCAGCGCCATCTCACACCTCTCATTCCGCGCAACTCACGCCTTACCGCAAAGTGTCCTCGCCGCTTCGAATACCGTTTGCTCCGTCGGCACCGTCACATCTTCCAGCGGCGGCGAAAACGGAATCGGCACGTGCATCGCACCCATCCGCTTCACCGGCGCCTCCAAGCTATAGAACGCGCCCTCCGCAATCACCGAAGCAATCTCACCCGTTACTCCGTAGCGCCCGTATCCTTCATCGACCACAACCGCCCGCGAAGTTTTCTTCACCGACTCCACCAACGCTTTCTCATCCAGCGGCCACATCGTCCGCGGATCAATCACTTCCGCGCTCAAACCAATTTTTTCCAGCAGTTCCGCAGCCCCCAGCGCCACCTGCACCATGCTGCTCGTCGCCACAATCGTGATGTCTTCACCTTTCCTTTTCACCTCCGCCACGCCCAGCGGAATCGTGTACTCCTCTTCCGGCACCGGCCCTTTCAGCTTGTACATCATCTTGTCTTCAAAAAAGACCACGGGATTCTCGTCGCGAATCGACGCCTTCAAAAGCCCCTTCGCATCGTAGGGCGTCGAAGGCATTACCACTTTTAATCCCGGCACATGGCAAAGCCACGCGTGCAGCGATTGCGAATGCTGCGCCGCCGAACGCCGCGTCGCTCCAAGCGTCGTGCGCAGCACCATCGGCACTTTCCAAGTTCCGCCGGACATGTAGTGCACCTTGGCCGCCTGGTTCACCATCTGGTCCATCGTCAGCGTTAAAAAATCCCCGAACATGATGTCGACCACCGGCCGCAACCCAGTCATCGCCGCTCCGACGCCCATGCCCGTGAATCCCGCTTCCGAAATCGGCGTATCAATCACGCGCTGCGCGCCAAACTCCTCCACCAGCCCCGCCAAAACTTTGAACGGCGTCCCCGCTTCCGCTACGTCCTCGCCAAAAATGCACACCCGCTTGTCGCGGCGCATCTCTTCCGCCAGCGCTTCGCGAACTGCTTGCGCAAACGTCAGCTCTCTTGTCGCTACTTCAGGCATAAACGTCCTGGTCCACCTGGTCTGCCGTCGGATACGGCGCGGCAATCGCAAACTCCACCGCCGCCTTCATTTCCGCGCGAACTTCTTCCCGAATTTCCTTCAGCTTCCCTTCATCCGAAATTTTTTGCTCGACAAGCCATTGTGAATAGTTTTTGATCGGATCCTTCTTCGTCTTCCATTCCAGCTCTTCCTGCTTCGATCGGTAATACTCGCGGTTGATGTCGCCTACGTGATGCCCGGTGTAGCGATACGTATTGCAAACTAAAAAAGCCGGCCCTTCGCCCTTCCGCGCCCGTTCCACCAGCCGGTGCGCCGCCTCGTAAACTGCTCGCACATCCTGCCCATCCACGCTTTCCGCCTGCACTCCGAACGCAGTTCCCCTCGCCAGAATGTCGCCCGCCGTCGTCTCCGAATAGTGCGTGTATTCCGTATAAAGATTGTTTTCGCAAGCGTATACCACCGGCAATTTCCAAAGCGCTGCCAGGTTCATCACTTCATACAAAACGCCCTGACCCAGCGCACCTTCACCAAAAAAACACACCGCCACTTGTCCGGTCCCCAATCTTTTCGAAGAAAGCGCCGCGCCTGTTGCTATCCCCGCGCTGCCACCGACGATCGCATTTGCTCCCAAATTTCCCGTCGCGGGATCAGCGATATGCATGGATCCGCCCTTGCCCCGGCAATATCCCGCCTCTTTGCCCAGCAACTCCGCGAACATCCTGTCTGGCGAAGCTCCTTTTGCCACACAATGCCCATGCCCGCGGTGCGTGCTGGTAATGTAGTCGTCCTGTCGCAGCGCTTCGCAAATTCCCACTGCCACTGCTTCTTCGCCAGTATAAAGGTGCGCCAGGCCCGGCATCAGCGCGCGCGTATAAAGTTCGTTCACTTGCTCTTCAAACTCCCGGATCATCACCATCCGCCGGTACATTCGCATCCAGTGGTCGGTTTTCGCTTCTACTTTGGTTTTGGATTGATCCGTTGCCAGTGTCATGGCTTCACTCCGGACATCTGCGCCAGAACATCAAACACCACCGCAAAATCCTTTTCCACCAACCCCATTCCGCGCGCAGCCGTCAGGAATTCATTGGTGATCGCCGTCGTTGGCATCGGCACATCCAGTTGCCGGCCCAGCTCTAGCGCCAGATTCATGTCTTTCTGCATCATGTTGACGTTGAACCACGCTTCTTCCGGCTTCTTCAAAATAAATGGCCCGCGATACTGCACCATCGGCGACGCAATCACGCTGTGCGTCAGCACATCGACTGCGGTTTCCCGCGTGATCCCGCTCTTCTCCGCCAGCAAGACTCCCTCGCAAAACGCCAGCATCTGCACCGCCAGGCTAAGGTTCGTCCCGATTTTCATCACTAATGCCAGGCCGTTGTCTCCTACATGCGTCACTTTTGGCCCGATATCCAGCAAGAGCGGCTTCACTTTCTCAAAGGTCTCTTTTCGCCCGCCCACCATCACGGAGAGTTTTCCTTCTTGCAGCGTGATCACGCTCCCGGAAACCGGCGAGTCCACCATGTCCCCGCCCTTTTCGCGCGTCTTGCCCGCGACTTCCCTGCTGTATGCCGGGCTAACGGTGCTCATGTCCACAAAAATCTTGCCCGGCGTGACTCCCGCCAGCATTCCGTCCGGGCCGTTCATCACCGCGCCAAGCGCTGCGGAATTTGTCACCATTGAAAATGCAAAGTCCGACGCCGTCACCACCGCCCGCGGCGAGTCCGCCCACTTCATCCCCTTCTTGACGAGCCACTCCGCTTTCGAACGCGTGCGGTTGTACCCCGTAACGCTGTGGCCCTTGCCGAGCAGCCGGTTCACCATTTCGCTGCCCATCACGCCCAGCCCGACAAATCCCAGATTCGCCATGAAGCTTTCTTCTCCGGGTAAATGCTCCATATTTGCGACCGAAAACTTTCTCAACCTTCCTACACGCTCGGCGCCCGTTGTGAGTCCTCGCGCACTTGACGCAAATGCGCCTTCATCGCTTCCCGCGCTCCTACCGGATCTTTGTGTACGATTGCCTCCAAGATCCTTTTGTGGTGATACTGCCCTCGGTCCGGACCGCCTTCTACCTGAAAAATTCCCATCCGCTGCTCGCGCAGAAGCCCCACAATGGAATCAATCAGCGAAAGTATGATGGGATTTGCCGCCGCTTCCGCCAGCGCCAGATGAAAATCCAGATCCGCCTCAATGAACGCGTCAGGATCTTTCCGCGCTTGGTCCATGATCCCGACCTGTTCGCGCATGGATGCCAGGTCTTCCGCGTCGGAGCGCGTTGCCGCCATTGCCGCGATCTCCGGCTCAAGGATTTCTCGAACTTCTGCCAAAAAACCGGATCCCTCTCCCTGCCCCACTTTAAGCATCCGGTCGAGCGATTGCCTCATGGAATACGAGGTTCCGTCCGTTATAAAAGTTCCTCGTCCGTGGTAGGCTTCCACCAACCCTTTTTCGCGCAGCGCCTTCACCGCTTCCCGAACCGCCGTCCGGCTAACGCCAAATTGTTGGGCTAGTTCCCGTTCGGGGGGAAGTTGGTCCCCAGGCTTCATCCCGCCCTTGTGGATGGATTCTTCGACTTGCTGCACAATCTGCTCGTAGAGGCGAGAGGAACGCACGATCTTGTACATGACATCCTCCCCGAAAAGAAGTCATTTCGCCCTTTGGTACGACCGCCGTACCAAAGAGAACTCGCCTAATGTCCAGTTGGTTGACGTGGGATTCGTCAGAATCTGGTCGAGTTGTCGGACCAATCTACCACTGCCGCCTCCGCTCCGCAACAAGCTAGGAAGCCTCTTCAATCCATACCGTCTTGATGTTAGTGAACTCCCGTATTCCATGGGCTCCTAACTCCCGCCCATGCCCCGACCATTTCACTCCCCCGAACGGGATCCGCGGATCGGATGCGACCATGCGGTTGATGAACACCATCCCCGATTCCAGATCATTGATGAATCGTTCACGCTCATTCCTGTCGTTGGTCCAGGCGCTTGCTCCCAAGCCAAATCGGCTGTCGTTGGCGATACGAATCGCATCATCCAAGTCCTTTGCCCGGAACACGCTCGCCACTGGCCCAAACAGCTCTTCTTTGTGCGCTGGCGAACCATTCGGAATATTCGTCAGCACCGTGGGAGCATAAAAGTTCCCCGGACGATCCAGCGGTTTGCCTCCGGTCAGAACTTTCGCGCCCGCCTCGATCGTTTTCTTCACATCGCGGTCCAGGTCAGCCAATCCATCCGCCGTCGAGAGCGGCCCGAGTTCCGTCTTTTCATCGAATGGATCACCCACCTTCAGCGCCGCCATTTTCTCCGCGAATAACTTCTCGAATTTGTCCGCTATTGCTTCGGCAACAACAAACCGTTTCGCTGCGATACACGACTGCCCATTATTGAAAATCCGCGCTTTCACTGCTGTCGCCGTCGCCACTTCCAGGTTCGCGCTCGGCATCACAATAAATGGGTCGCTTCCTCCCAGCTCCAGCACCACCTTCTTGATTCTCTTTGCTGCGCCAACGCCTACTTCAATTCCCGCTCCCTCGCTTCCGGTCAGCGTGGCTGCCATTACCCGCGGATCGCCCAGCACGGGATCCACTTTGTTCGAGCCGATCAGCAGCGTCTGGAAACATCCCATTGCAAAGCCGGCTCTCCGAAACAGATCTTCAATCAGCAGCGCCGACTGTGGAACGATGGAAGCGTGCTTCAGAAGGCCCACATTCCCTGCCATCAACGCCGGCGCTGCGAATCGCAGCACCTGCCAGAACGGAAAATTCCACGGCATCACCGCCAGCACCGGGCCCAGCGGCTGGTATCGAATGTAGCTGCGCTTCGCAGTCGTCTCCACGATTTCATCTGCAAGAAATTTCTCCGCATTCTCAGCGTAGTAGCGGCACACCCACGCGCACTTGGCCGCTTCGTCGACGGCCGAACGGAAGGTCTTCCCCATTTCCGTCGCCATCACGCGACCGAAACTTTCCTTTTCTTTTTCCAGGATCTCCGCGGCCTTCACCATCATTCGAGCGCGCTCGGCAAAGGGCACGTGCCGGTATCTGGCAAACGTGTCCGCTGCCGTCTGCAGCTTCACCTCAATTTGCGCGTCGGACAGCGGTTCGAACGTTTTCTCCACTTTCCCCGTGGCAGGGTTGATGGTTGCGATCGCCATTTTTCTTCTCCTCGCGATTCTCAGCTAGTTCGATCGATAGACTGGCGGCCCGCTTATTGTAAGCGAGTCTTATGCTCCGGCCCATCAATGGAACGGATGCAGATGTGGCTCGACCTTGGGAGCCATTTCTTCGATTTTGGTTGGACCACTATACCCCACTAGACTTTCTCCTGGAAAAACTAACTGCAATTTTCTCTTTCTCATACGAGAAATTTCTTGACACATTTCCTTCCCCAGTGGTACAGCGGTCCTACCATTTTTGAATGAGAAACTGGTGTCGATGCCACCCCGGGAGGGCCTGTGAAATTCTCGCGCTCTGTTCGCTGCATGTTCTGTGTTGTAGCTGCTTCCCTTCTTGCCGTCCAGATGCTACCGAGCGCGCAGGCGCCGAGCTTGCAAAAAATCAAAGTGCTGACGCTTCTCGGGCGGCCATTGCAAATTATCGTGGCGAAAAAACAAGGGCTGCTCGCGAAATATGGAATCGAAGTGGAAACGGCGAACAAGGCCAACTCGGAGGAGCTGCGTTCCGAACTCGCGGCAGGCAACGGCGCGCTTGCTTACCTGGCAGTGGACAATGCCGTCGCCATGGTCGAGCTGGCGCATCAGGACGTGATCATCGTCATGGGTGGCGAAGGTTCGCAGAACGAACTGATCGTGCAGCCGGAAATCAAATCGATCAAGGATTTGCGCGGAAAAACTTTGATCGTGGATGCGGTGAACACGGCTTACGCGCTGCAACTGATCAAAATTCTGTCTCTGAACGGCTTGAAGAAGGATGAATACACGTTGAGGCCGGTCGGCTCCACTCCGCAGCGTCTCATCGCCATGCGCGAGCACAAAGAGTACGCGGGCGCAATGCTCGGTCCGCCGACATCGATTGTGGCCGAGCGCGAAGGGTTCGTTAGCCTGTCCTCGGTGCAAGAATCGATTGGGGCTTATCAGGCCGCTGGCTACTTCACGCAGCGGCAATGGGCCAAGGAGCATGCAACCTCGCTGGTTGCTTTCCTCGCGGCGATCATCGAGGCGCAGCGCTGGTTGATGGCCCCGGCGAACAAACAGCAAGTGATTGAACTGATGTGTGAAGGAATCCCATCCTGCTTGGGAGTAGCGACGAAGTGGTATGAATCCAGCATAAATCATACGGGTGGGTTTGCGGCGGATGCGCGGTTCGATCTCGACGGATTCAAGAACGTGTTGAAGCTGCGGGCCGAGGTGGAAGGGCAATGGAATGGCCATCCGCCTGCGCCGGAAAAATATTACGACCCTTCGTATTACGACGCAGCGCTGGCGAAATTGAAAGGGGCAAAGTGAATGATCCCTATAACGCGGCTTCACCGTATCAGTTTCTTGCTGTTCCTGATACTTCTTGCGCGCCCGCTCGCAAGCGTGATAGCGGCGCAGCAACAAAGAGAGCGCACGCTCGAAGAAATCAAAACGGAAGCGATCAAGCGCGCGGAAAACGGAATGTATCCGCTGATCGGCCTAGACCCCGCCGATCTCCGCGAGGCTTTCGCTTCCATAAAAACCACAGACAAAGACGAATGGGCGGCGGCATTTATGGCCGTCGCCGACCGCTACTTGGCGGAAGCAAAATCGCTGGAGAAGAGCGATGCCGCGAAGGCCAACGCGAATTACATCCGGGCGTGGCGACTCTATTCGTTCGGCCGCTGGCCGGTACCCGCTTCTCCTGGGAAGCAGCGCGCCTATGCCAAAGCGCTCGAGGCATTCCGTGCTCACGCACGTTTCTGGGACCCGCCCTTGGAGACCGTTCACATCCCGTTTGAAGGCTCCGAGATCATCGGCTACATGCGGCTGCCGAAAAATGCACAAGGCCCAGTCCCGCTCGTGCTGGCGATCAGCGGCTTGGACAGCCGCAAGGAAGATCTGTCCGAAAACTTTAGCGCCATCTTGCCGTACGGCATCGGGTTTTTCGCGGTCGATGGACCCGGCACCGGGCAGGCACCGATCAAAGTAAGCCCGACAGCGGACCGCATGTTTTCGCGCGTGCTGGACTATCTGCAAACCAGGCCAGAAGTGGATAAGACGAGAATTGCCGTTCACGGCGTCAGTTGGGGTGGCTACTGGGGAACGAAGCTGGCCATCGTTGAGCGGGCGCGCTTGAAGGCCGTGAGCGCGCAGTCGCCGGCGGCGCATCTCTTCTTTCAGAAGGACTACATGCTTAACACCATGTTTGGGAACAGGGAGTACTTGTTCGACCATGCGCCAGCGTTTATGTCCGTCATCGAAGGGGTCAACAACGTGGACGACATGGTGGCCAGGTTTCCCAAATTGTCCCTGGTGGACCAGCAGCTCCTCGGAAAGCCAACCGCGCCGATGTTGATCGTAACGGGAGCCCTGGATACGCAGGTTCCGGTATCCGACGCGTACTTGATCCTGAGCAACGGTGACGTGCCGAAAGAGGCGTGGATCAATCCGCAGGGCGGGCATCTGGGAAGGCAGGTGAAAGTTTGGCCCGATCCGGTGATTTTCCGGCAGGTGATTATTCCGTATTTGGTGCGGAAGCTGGACGCTGGAGGTAATGAAGCAACGAAGTAAGGAGGTAGCGACGGAAACGGCAGGTTGGGCAGTCTTTCTCATCGGAAATCTGGTTAACAATAACCAGCACCCCTCCCCGTATTTTGCATAAGTGTTGCATCTAAAGAAGTTAGCTTTAACAGTAAGTCTTTTGTTTGCAACACTTGCGGGGAGACCCATAAGTGTTGCAGCTAAAGGATTTACAGTCGGCCTGGAGGGAGAGAAAAGTTTCGGGTTGAGAAGGGTGACCCGGCAGTTTTCGTAAGAGCGGATTCTTCGCGCAGAAATCGCTCGAAGGGGCAGAAGTCTAAAGGACTTACGGGCGTCACGGTTTGTACCCCTCGACTCCGCTCGGGGCAAGAGTGAGGGAAATAAAAGGAGTTGCGGTGACGGGATTTTCGTCCCGTAGAACCGTTCGGGATGCAAGAATCGCATCACGTGACGGCACTGGGTGGCTTGGCGGGGATCGATGCTGAAAATCACGACCCATACTACGATAAAATACTTAAGTTGTCAACTAACAAATAAAGTATGTAAATAGAATGAGTTGCGACGGCTTTCGAATGATTTTGTAAAGCGAAGAAAACAAAGGGGTAGAACTCACTGGGCATGTGTGTATGGGTTCGGGAGCCGCCGAATGTAGGCGGCGCGGGGTTAGCGGGGAAAAATCAACGCCGGCATACTTAGGCCCAAGGCGGTGCCGGGGCACGGCGCTCAGGAACTTGAAGGGAGAGAGGAATAGCCGAGTGCGGTCACTGCAGCTCCCGGGCTCCCTTGCTTCCAGAAGGGCTCCTTGCGAAGTTTTGTGAGAAGGTCCAGTGCCTGGCCGTAGGCTAACACCGCTCCCGTCAATTTGTGAAACGCCGAGGAGTTCTCGGGGGCTTCGCGTCTCCTTGTTTGAGCCTCGGCTGAAAGCTCAAGAATTCGATCTATGGCATCTTCTGGACTATGGTTGATTCCGTACCTCGAACCGCTAGCAGGTAGTGCGCCTGGGATCGATTGCGTTTCAATGCGAGCGGCCTTACACAGAAAGGGTGTCGGTGCCAGCGAAGGCTCCTCCCAAGGCCGAACATTATGAGTTCGCCGTCCACGAGCTTCATCATTTCTTCAACTTGATCTGGAGAGTGTTGGGAAATGATTTGGCAGAGTCTATCATTGAATACTCCTTTCCCGTCGCGCGGCTTAGATGGGGAGCAAGCCCCGGTCCGAATTTCGATTCCTTTCCCCCGTTGAATCCCCAACTGCCTTGAAGCTGACTACTCGTGTTAAATGCGGACGCCAGCTTCTCGGCCTGTTTTTCTGTCAAGACTTCTATACATGGAAAAATCTGAGAAAGCGTATTCCCGTTATCAAAGCTCCCACACGCAGGCACCGCGTCAATGAACGCATCGAGCATTCTAGATTGCATAATCAAAAGTTTAGCGAGTTTTAGGGGAGCTTCGGCCCACTTACAAGAGAGAGCTTGGAATTTTCCGATAAAGCCGTACGGGTCCTTGCCGAATTTCACGGCGATTAGGGGCACGTTGCGACCCAAGGCGTATCCCACTTCCTGGTCTGTCCAATCGCTGTCGTGAAAGTCTTCTGTTAGCAAGGCCACGAACGCATCCATTGAAGCTAATGCGTTCTCAATCTCTTCTTGCCATTCCTTGGTAGGCTGAATGTCAGCGTGCGCAACGAAAGCAGAGATCCCAAATAATTCAAGCGCCTCTTTAAGTTCCGCAGTTGCCTTCTTCACCCCAGCTTTGTGGCTGAGAAATACTCGATATCCTTTATCCCCCCAGATTCGGGTTTGAACTGTTGGCGCGGTTACACGGGGTCCAGTTGACAGGCGGTTGGCGATGATCCTGCACTGCTCTCTTACCGGCGAGCTTGTTTCGACGTATTCAACAAGGTCCTTTAGCGCCTTCCCAACGACGTGGTCAGGCTGATTATTCCAGAAATAGCGGAGACGATTCGCTTTTGAGCCTGGGCCGCCGACCTCTTCACTGTCGATGTCGAGTCCGGTGCTGTCAAGGATGAATTCCTTGAATGTGCGATTGGAAAAGTCCAACACGTATCCGCCGCTCATCTGGAGAAACTTTTCTAGCGTGCGCTTTTCGATAGGATTTAGACTGGACATGGCATGCTGGATGAATTGTGCCATACCTACCTGCACCAAGAGCCCACGTGTAACCCCGACACGTGGGGCACCCGCTGTCCACCCGCCTTGTCAGACGGTGTCCAGGCGTGCCTACGGCCAAGGTTTTTGACTAATCCCCTTACTTAAGGGGCTCGTAGTCGGTTTTCTACTTTCATTAGCGATTGCGACGCGTTCAACCTGCGATCTTGAAGACGCCCACCCTGTGGAACGCTGCGGTGACTAACACACCATCGGGACAGTAGAAACCCTCGAACAGAAGTGCTCTACGCACGCCTTTCAGCGTTGGATGCTCGACCCACAAGACGCACACCGTTGTTTTCTCTTCGCTCATTGTCAGTATCCACCTCGTCTTCTGGATTCAGCTTCGAGGTATCTACTTTGCTGGTGCCAGGTATGGAAGCGAAACCGAACGGGGCGGCTGGCACGCGATTCTCGATACTCGCGAGACCAGTAATCAGTCTGGTGAATGGCACACAAATAAGTTCCCTTAGTGGCTCCGTGAGCAAGCGGCACGTCCACGTGGTCTTTGTGGAGACAGATGGGGCAGTAAGGTCCGCTTCCGTCCTTTTTCCAGTACATGCCGTCATCATCGTTCGAAGGGATCATGTCGGCCATCAAGCGTTCGAACGCCCGTTGCGGATCGAGTTGAGCCTTCAATAGCTCGTTTTCCTTCTGAAGCTCCTTGTACCGAAAGACTTTCTTTCGAAGCCACTCTAGGCCGAACTTCCGGGCTTCGTTAGCCACTACTGGTGGAACGTGAAGCATATCAAGACTCCTTTGAACCAAACCTAGCACCCTTTTCCGGCGAGAACAACGGGCAACTACCTAAATGACGGGATGGTGGAGTTAGAGGAGCGACTAACTAATTGACCTACGGGGGCGTCGAAGCGGGCAAGGGTTCATTCCTTCGTTCCTAACGTCTGAAAATTGCGGGAGGGGTGATGCGGAGATTTCTGTTGGGATTTGTGGTGGGGATTCTGACGATTCCGGTGGGGGCGTTTGCGGCGGCGTGGATGGGATGGTTGCCGACTAACGCGAAGGCTACGCCTAGCGCGTTGGAAAGGGCTTTCATGCATCTGGCGCTCGGTCGGGCGGCGGCGCGCAAGGCTCCGCATCTTGCGAATCCGATTGCGCCTACGGAAGAAAACTTGATGGCGGGGATGCAATTGTTCAAGGGCGATTGCGCGGGTTGCCATGGCGATGCGAGCAATGCCGCAAGGCGCGAGGCCCAAAGCATTCTCTATCCGAGTCCGCCGGTGTTTGCGCTGCATCTGCCGAGCAAGCCGGACTATCAATTGTTCTGGATTATTAAAGGCGGAGTGCGGTATTCGGGGATGTTCTGGTGGGAAGGAAGTTTTGGCAAAGATGCGTCCGGGAAGGACGTTCGGATGAAAAGATTTGGACGGCGGTGACGTTTTTGAAGCACATTGATTCGTTGCCGCCAGCGGTGGCGGCGGAGTGGAGAAAGACAAACTAGAAACTAGAAGGCAGAAGGCAGAAAGAGACAGCCGCGGACAAAAGGAAAAATCAAATTCCCCACCGTTCATCCCGCTAAAGCGGCGGGATGGGACAGAGATGCACATCCCGCAAGGACGGGGCACCCGCGCTCAGGCGGCTTTTTGGAATTTGATTTTGGCGGTGTACCCGAGGGAGTAGAGGACGCGGAGGAGGAGATCGGTGGAGATGTCTTTGGTGTTGCGGTTCATGATAGCGGTGACGCGGGTGCGCGAGGTGCGAGCGAGGCGGGCAACCTGAGCGTGCGTCAGGCCCTTCCGCTGAACGACTTCGACAATTTTTGAGTTGAGATCGCTGCGAAGGGCGATTTCGGCTCCGTCGGCAGGAGTGAGGCCCAGCGCTTTGGCGAGTTCGGCGGCGGTCCGGGTGACGGTGACTTTAGACTTCTTCATGGAGCAACTCCTTTAATCGCTTTTTTCCCAAATCCAGTTCGCGTACCGGCGTGGTCCGGGTCTTTTTCACGAATGCGTGAAACACCAAAATGCCCCGGGGCGAACGGCTATAGTAGAACGCGCGATAAATCCCAGACCGGTCGCGGATTCGCAGCTCTGCGGCGCCGGGCTCGATGGAAGGCATGGGCCGGGAGAGCGGCATTGTCAGAACTTCACCCTTTTGAAGATCGTAGATAACCTTGCCGATCTCTTGCCGGACGTCTTCCGGGAATGAACGGATAGCAGCCCTCGCCGCAGGATGGAAGATCGCCGCCTTCACGGGATTAATGTCTCATATCTGGGACATACGGTCAAGCAAAAACGGCCAAGCGAGAAGCGGCCGGCCTGAGAAGGCCAGCCCTACAAAACAAAGACAAGATGGGCCATCGCGTACCCTGGTATTGATCGCAAAAGCAAAGGGCACGCCAGCCGCGCTACAGCGGTACACAGAACTCAAAAAATCGCCGTCCGCGGAGTACAAGGTCGAAGAGCAAACGTTAAATAGAATGGATTACACGCTGTTGTTCTCCGGGCAGCCCCAGGACGCGATCACGGTATTCCAACGCAACGTGCAGGAATATCCGGAGTCGGGCAACGTTTACGACAGTCTGGGTGAGGCATACATGAAAGCCGGGCAGAAGGAACTGGCCATTCAAAACTATGAAAAGTCCTTGCAACTGGATCCGAAAAATCAGAATGCGGTGGAGATGCTGAAGAAGTTGAAAGAGAAACAATGAGGAACGAAGAGGGGCACCCGCCGCGGCGTGCGCCCAAACAAAACCAGAAAAAGCAGAAGAGAGGGACGGGCTAAAGCCCGCCCCTACACATTGCCAAGATATCAGGCCCAGGAGAAGCCGTGCTTGGAGAGCGGCAACGAACGGATGCGCTCGCCGGTGGCGGCGAAGATGGCGTTGCAGAGGGCTGGAAGAACCGGAGGGAGAGCGGGTTCGCCCAGGCCGGTGGGTGAATTGTCGGTCTTCAGGAAATGGACTTCGATTTCCGCGGGGACCTGGTTCATGCGGACCGGGGGATATTCGTCAAAATTGCTCTGGACGGCGCGGCCGGAGTCAATGGTGATTTCATAGGACATGACGGAGCTAAGGCCCTCGATAACCGCGCCGCGAACCTGATTTTCAGCGTTGAGGGGATTGATGATCTGGCTGCCCACGTCGCCGGCAACCCAGATTTTGTTGACTTTGATTTTCTTGCCGGCGTCGACGCGCAGCTCGACGACTTCCGCAAAATAGCCGCGATGAGCAAATTGGAAGGCGACGCCCATGGCGGTGTCCTTGGGAAGCTTGCGTGAGCCCCAGCCGGATTTTTCGGCGACGAGTTTGAGGACGCCCTGCATGCGGGCGGCGTCGAGGTCGGAGGAAAACGGGTCCGGCTTGGCGTCGGCGTTGGTAACGCGAGGCATGCTAAGAAGATCAAGGCGGAATTGGACGGGATCTTTTCCGGCGGCATGCGCGAGTTCGTCGATGAAGGATTGGAAGACCCAGGAGAAGGCGTTGCTGCGCGGAGCGCGCAGCGCGTAAGTGGGCACACCAAGAGGCATTAGGGATGCGCCAAAGAAAAAGTTTGGCAGGAACGTGCCGGGAAATTCGTTGCCGGGAATGTTAGCGGAGGGAGCGAACTGCTGGCCTTCGCCAAAACTGATGAAGTGATTGCGCCAGGCGATGAGTTTGCCGGAGGAATCGATTCCACCTTTGAGGAAATGAAAACCGGCCGGGCGATAGTGATCGTGGTGAAAATCGTCCTCGCGGGTCCATAGAAGTTTCACGGGGATGCCGATTTGCTTGGCGATGGCGCCGGCTTCGAGCATGTAGTCATTGGTGAGGCGGCGGCCGAATCCGCCGCCGGCGCGCTTCATGTGGACGATGATGTCGTCGTGAGGGATGTTGAGAACTTTGGAGACAAGTTGGCGGCCGGATTCGGGAGTTTGGCTGGGAGACCAAAATTCGAGCTTGCCGTCGTGATAATGCGCGAGGCAATTTTCGGGCTCCATAGGAGCATGCGCGAGGAAAGGATAGGAGTAAGCGGCTTCGACGGTTTTTGCGGCGGATTGGAGGGCCTTGCCGGCGTCGCCGTCGCTGCGCAGGGTGATGGCCGGAGCTTGCTTGGAGAGTTCATCGGCGCGGCGGGCGAAACCCTGGCTGCTTTGCTGGGCGGTGGGACCTTCATTCCATTTTGCCTGCAACTTTTTGCGGGCGGAGTTGGCTTGCCACCAAGTGTCGGCAACGACGGCTATGCCCCAATGCAGGCCAAGCAGGTCTTGCGTGCCTTCGACTTCAAAGACGTGGCGGACGCCGGGCAGAGCCTTAATCTCATCGAGGTTGGCGCCTACGCACTTCCCCGCATAGACGGGACACTTGTCGTAAACGGCGTACAACATTCCCGGAACTTTGAAGTCGATACTAAACAGAGGTTTTCCGGTGACGATGGAGGGGTTGTCCACGCTGTGGGTTGGGTGGCCGATGATTTTGTAATCCTTGGGATCCTTGAGCTTGACGGACTTGAGATCGGGCGTGGGGAGCGTGGCGGCTTTTTCGGCGAGCGCGCCGTAGGTGAGCGTGCGGTTTGTGGACTGATGGATGACGCGGCCCGAGGACGTCTGGCATTCGGATTCGGGGACAGACCAGGTTTGCGCAGCAGCGGTGACGAACATCTGGCGGCAGGCGGCGCCGACGCGGCGAAGCGGATCCCAATTGGTTGGAGTGGAAGTGCTGCCACCGGCACGCTGCGGGCCATATTTAGTTTCGTCGAGATCGGCCTGCTCGATGCGGACGTCCTTCCAATCGACATCGAGTTCGTCGGCGATAAGCATGGGGAGATGAGTTTTGACGCCTTGGCCAATTTCAGGATTCTTGCTCATGATGGTAACGATGCCGTCAGCAGCGACGCGCAAAAATGCCGTGGGCTGGTAGGCGGCGGGCGGGAGTTGCGGCGCCTGAGCAAAGATTTCGGTGAAGGGATCGAAATGAAGAGCGACGAGGATTCCTCCGCCAGCGACGGCGGAGACGCGGAGAAAACTGCGACGATCGAGGAGCGTGGAGTTCACAAAGCCTCCTTCGGCGAGAGATGCGATTCAGTGGAGGGAGACACCTGCATCGCAAGCATTGTAAACCCATCCAGCAGATTTCGGAATGCTAGCCGGCATTAGCCGGAGCTGCCTGGATGGTCGTCTGATAGCTGATGGACATGACCCAATGGCCATTTCGCTTGATCCAGAGACGGGTCACATGGACGGGCTTGCCAACATAGGGCTGGTGGTGGCAGGTCATCACCACGGCATCTCCGAAATCAAACATTTGGGCGGAAACAAGCGGGGCAGGCGCGGAAGGGAAACCGGTCTGCTTCTGCAAATTGAGAGTGGCGATGCGGTCGGCTTTGGTGAGGGGATGGTCGTTGGTCGACCCGAGCATCACGAATTCATCGGCGATGTGCGGGGCCCAGGCGGCGGAGTCATGATTGGTGACGCCGGTCTCGAGAGCCTGCCAGGAAGCGATGACGGCTTGCTCGGCTTCATTTTTAGGCTTGTAGGGCAAGCTCTTGCAGGGATTCTCGCAGTCCTTCACGCCGGGTCCAGAAGGGCCGGGAGTTTGGCGACCGAGGACGACCTCGTGATAGACGAGCAAACGCCAGCCGGCGGAACGCCGCACCCAGAGGCGCAAGACGTGGGCCTTGTCGCGGGACGACATCACCGCGCCGACCTGACTGCGAGTCTGTTGCGTGATTTGCGCGCCGCTTTCGTTGCCGAGTGCGGGAGTGGGCATGGAGTCAAGGACTTGCGCTCTGCTTCGAGTCTCTCCGTCGGCGTCCGTCCAGGTAAATTCCGCGTCCAGGACTTTTCCGAGTGTAGCGGCGTCGCGTTTTCCAACGGCTTGGACAAATTCGCGGTCGGCTTGAAGAAGGGCTTGATCGTCGGCGGCAAGCGCGACTGAGCCGAGTAAGATGAAAGGCAAAACGCCAGCGAACGCGATGCCAAAGAGAAACGCGCCGGTGACGAAGGGGTTGCGTCTCATCGAATCTGTAGCCTCCCGGGAAAGTTTGTATCCCTTATACATGAAAAAGGGGCCGAGGGAATGTCCGGCCCCTTTGATTTCCATCCGTTCAATGGCGGCTAGAAGATGAACTTCAAGCCCAACTGGATGGCGCGGTTGCTGCCCGAGCCAAGCACAGGGTTGAAGGCGGCGTTGTCTGGAGTGGAACAGCCACAACCGAATGCACCCGCTTGTGACGGATCGGCCGTTGCCCCTTGGCCATAGGTGCTGGTGCCACCATTAGGATTCGCGAAATTGGGGTGATTGAAAATGTTGAACGTCTCCACGCGAAACTGGGCTTTCATCCGTTCCCCGAATTTAAAACTCTTGCTGACAGAAAGATCGACGTTGTGGAAGCCGGTATCGCGGAAAATGTTGCGACCCATGGTGCCAAAGGTCCCAAAACCATTCGGTATCAGCATGGAATTGCGGACCATGTAGCAGTAACCTGCCGCGTTCAGCGCAGCGAGCGTGCTTGCACCAACTGAGGTGGCCGCGTTCGTGCAAGCGGTTGGAATGGTGGCACCTGTACAAGCGCCGCCTCCCCCTGGACCAAAGCACGGAAGCCCATTGGGACCGATGGACTTGAAATCGGATGGTTTGCCAAAGAAATCCCAACGATCAGACAATTCGTTAGTGCCGCTGAAGTTATTCCCCTGATCATTTACATTCCATGGCTGGCCGCTCTGGAGGCTGACGATGGTATTGAGCTGCCAGCCTTCGAGGAGCTGGCTCTTGGTCTTCTTCTCTGGAAGTGCATAGGTCACGGAAACGGTGAAGCGGTGGCGAATGTCTTCATCGCCGCTGGCATGGTCTAAGAGAGGATGCTTGCTGTCCTGGGGGAGGAAGGCCACCCAGTTTGAGGACAGGTCATCCAGGGCATGAGAGTATGTGTAGCCCACCACGAAATCGAGGCCATGATAGTTGCGAGCTGTAAGGGTTGTTTGAAGGCCATTGTAAGTTGAGCCGTAAAAATTCGAGAGGTAGTTGATGAAGCCGAGATAAGGGAACTGAGCGGCGAATGGCTGCGTGGTTTGACCGTTTGCGATATCAGGCTGATTGAGATCAACGACACCAGGAAGTTTCACGCCATGGTTGCCCACGTAGGTGACGTCGAGACCAAGCTTGCCGGAGAAAGCATGCTGGATGCCCAGCGTCCAGTTCTCTACGTAAGGAGTGCGGAAATTGCGATTCATGGCGAAGGTGTCGCACGGCCCAGGGTCCGGCGTAGTACTACCGAACGGTGTATTCCCGTCGCCGCATTGGACCAGCCCGGTAACGCTAGACGGGTAAATGGCGGTGGTCTGATCCTTCCAAGTGAGGCTCGAGCCAGGAATTGTCACGCCAGTAGTCACCAGGTTGCCCACGGGGTTTGTCACGATGGGCACGCCAGTCGTAGTTTGGCAACTCAAAGGACAAGTGACAATCGTGGCGCCCGCCGGGACAGTTCCCACGCCCAAGGTGACGGTGTTTTGGGTGTTCTGCTGCGACATGAACGTGCTCATGGATAGCAAGTCGTAAACGATGCTTCCGCCGACGCGGACAATCGTGGTGCCCTTGCCGGTGACATCCCAAGCAACGCCCAAACGCGGTGAGAAGTTCTTGTGGTCCCCTTTGTAGATGGAACTGATGTTCTTGCCGACCTGCTCGAGTCCTACGACGGGTTCAAAATTCCCGAAGAGGTTCTTGGCCTCGCTGGGAACAGCTTGGTATTCGTAGCGAAAACCAAGGTTGATGGTGACCCTGGCCGTGATGCGCCAGTCGTCCTGAGCGTACCCGGAGTAAAGCCATTGGGTTATGTTGCGCGTGGGATCTCCGGCCAAGAAAGTGGTGTTCCCTGGTGTCCCGGCGAGAAAGGTTTCCAAATTATCAAATTTGATTCGGCCTCGTCCGGCCCGGAAAGTAGCCTGATGGACCTGGTCGTCGCGGAGTTCGCCGCCGAACTTGAAAGCGTGTTTGCCGCGCAGATAAGAAACCTGATCAATAGCGTCATAGACTTTATCGGGCCCGACAATCTTCGGAAAGTTGTGGAAGGCGCCCAACTGCGAGAAGAAGCCACCGCCCAACCCGACGCGCACGTCTGGAATTCCGTTTAACAGGGGATTGGAGAGGCCAGTGTTGATCTTGTACGGGAAACCGAGATCGTCGGGGAGGATCTGGAGAAGATAGTGGGTGTACCCACCGCGGAGCTCGTTGGCCCAAGTGGAGCTCGGCGTCCAGGCCCAATGGCCGGCGACCGTTTGTGCACGGGAATGAACCTTAGTCCGGAATTGTGCAAGAAGCTCGAAGAAGTCCATGCCCACGATGGTGTCGTTGCCGAAGAAATAGGAACCGCTAAGGGAGTTGTGATCGTTGATATGGTAATCCATTTTTCCGATGGCGTTCTTGGAGCTGTTCTCGTTGGGGAAGGAGAGATTTACAAACGTTCCTTGCCCGCTGTTAGGAGTATAGAATCCAAGCAAATAGTTGCTGAGAGGATTTACGGCGGTACCTTGCAACCCAAGGTCCTGGGCTGCGTCGAAGCTGCTGATGGTGCAGTCGCCAGTGGTAAGGACAACGCAACCAAAGCCAGGAGGGTTAGGTCCGCTAGTCACCGTGACCGAAGTCGGGACATGCCCGGGAAGCGCGTTGCCAACGGTATAGCGCTGACCTTCGAACGCGCCAAAATAAAAAAGCTTATCCTTAATGATGTGCCCCCCACCGGTGGCACCGAATTGCTCGAGCTCGACGGGAGTCTTGGGTGTGCCAACGGGATCGAAGTAGTTGCGGGCATCCCAGGAGTCCTTGCGACCAAAGCCATAAGCGGTACCGTGAATCTGATTGGTGCCGGACTTCAAGCCGACGCTGGTGATGGCGCCGGGCTTCCAACCGAATTCGGCCTTGGGATTGACCTGCGTATTGAACTCTTGAATGGCATCAATGGGAATAAGCGTCGCGGCGTCGCCCAGAACAGCGGCCGCGTTGGTCACGCTTAGGCCCATGAAGGCTTCGTCATTGGTAATGCCGTCGACGATGAAACTGGTGTCTTCAGGGCGGATGCCGTTGGTGGTCTGGGTCCATGGACCGCCACCCGGATAAATGGAAGTGCCGGGACGCAGCGTGAGCAGGTTCTGGTAGTTGCGGCCATTCAAGGGAAGGTCGTTGATAATCTCGTTGCTGATTGTTCCGCCCAAGGTGGTGGAGGTGGTGTCCACCATGGGGACTTCCTCAGTGATGGTTATGGTTTCCGTGGTGGAGCCGGTCTGGAGGACGGGGTCAATGCGTACATCCTTGCCGACTTCGATCAAGATGTTTTTGCGCTCATAAATCTTGAAGCCCTTGAATTCGGCGCGGAGGGTGTAAGTCCCCGGCAGAAGGTTCAATGCAACATATGCGCCGTCGGAATCCGTGGTCAGAGTTTGTGATACGCCGCGCGCCACGTCCGTGATAGTCAGAGTTGCGCCCGCAACGTTGCCGCCAGACTGGTCGGTGACGACACCCAGAATTCTGCCCGTGTTGCCTTGCGGGTGAGTTGCAACGCCAGCGAGCAGAATGGCGCACACCACCGCCAGAACGCGAACTACTTCAGCCAGGCTTACACACCTCGGCGTGACGTTCAGCCGAAAATTGGACGGCATGAGGACCTCCCCCCACAAAATAGGTATAGACGCTGTACCACTACACGATACAGGCTGTCAAGCAAATCCCTAATAGAGAGCATTGTAAAATAGCGATGAGAGCCGTCTTCGGAGCTTAGTGGTACAGAGGTTAGACCACAGTCGAGCCTGCAATTGGGTGCTCCGCCGAGGCTAGACGCTTTCACAAGTGACCCTGACAAAAGATGTTCACCGCCCGTCAAGTTCGACAGAGACTTTTATGTGCTCTTTTCGGTGTTGCTTCCCGCCGAATAACGGCAATTTTGATGGAATTGCAACTAACGGGCCCGCTCTTGTATATAATCGCGCGCGCCGCTTTCAGCGGCAGATAAGGGACCCAAGTGGAATTCGAATTCAGCAAAAAGACAAAAGAGCTGCAAGACCGGCTGCAAGCGTTCATGGATGAGCACATTTATCCGAACGAGCAGCGTTTTCTCGATGAAATCGAGAGTGCTCGGTGGAAACCGCCGCGCATTATCGAGGATCTCAAGCCGAAAGCGCGCGCGGCGGGCCTATGGAATTTATTCATGCCCGATGAGGTGAACGGCGCTGGCCTGACAAATTTAGAATATGCACCACTTTGCGAGAAGATGGGCCGCAGCGTAATGGCACCGGAGGTGTTCAACTGTTCCGCGCCGGACACGGGAAATATGGAAGTACTTGCCCGGTATGGCACGCCGGAACAGCAGGAACAATGGCTCAAGCCGTTGCTTGCAGGCGAAGTTCGGTCGTGTTTCGCGATGACGGAACCCGCAGTGGCCTCATCGGATGCGACGAACATTGAGGCGAGAATCGTGCGGGACGGCAACCACTTCATCATTAATGGCCGAAAATGGTGGACCTCCGGAGCGGGCGACCCGCGCTGCAAGATCGCCATCTTCATGGGTAAGACAGACCCTGCAGCTCCGGGACACAAACAGCAGTCAATGATTCTGGTGCCGATGGAATTGCCGGGAGTGAAGATTGAACGAAAGTTGACGGTGTTTGGGTATGACCATGCGCCGCATGGCCATTGCGAAGTCACCTTTGAAAATGTCCGTGTTCCGGTTTCCAACATCCTGCTTGGCGAGGGGCGGGGGTTCGAGATCGCGCAAGGGCGGCTGGGGCCAGGGCGCATCCATCACTGCATGCGCTGCATCGGAGTCGCGGAGCGGGCGCTTGAAACGATGTGTAAGCGCGTGCAAAGGCGCGTCGCTTTCGGAAAGGCCCTGGCCGAACAGGGAACCATTCGCGCGGACATCGCCAAGTCCCGGATGGAGATCGACCAGGCGCGTCTCTTGACGTTGAAAGCGGCGTACATGATGGATACGGTTGGAAACAAGACCGCCCGCGACGAGATTGCAATGATCAAGGTGATCGCGCCCAACATGACATTGAGCGTGCTTGACCGCGCCATTCAGGCGCACGGAGGCGCAGGAGTTTCGCAGGATACGTTCCTAGCGGCGGCCTGGGCTAATGTGCGCACGCTGCGACTTGCCGATGGGCCGGATGAAGTTCACTTGGAATCGATCGCCAAACATGAGCTGGGAAAGTGGGCCAAGGCACAGAAACAATCCGCTTCCAAATAATCCGCAAATCGTTTGCGTTTCGAAGCAGGAGAGGCAAATGCCGCCGCGCGTAATCGCTTCGTTGGACTCGCTAAAAGAATTGGTGGGCCAAGAGATCGGCTGCAGTGAGTGGTTTGTGGTAACGCAGGACCGGATTCAGCGATTTGCAGAAGCCACGGAAGACCGGCAGTGGATTCATCTGGATCGGGAGCGCGCTCAGCGTGAATCGCCATACGGAGCGACGATTGCCCATGGTTTCCTGACACTTTCCGTGATCAGTTTTCTCGCGAGACAAGCAATGGAGATTCGCACGGGCGTGCGGATGACCGTGAATTACGGCTTGAACCGCGTGCGATTTCCCGCACCGGTCCGGGCGGATTCGAGAATTCGCGCACGGTTCACATTGGCCGCGCTCAAAGAAATGCCCGACGCGGTGGAAGCTGCGTATTCCGTTTTCGTAGAGAGCGATACAACGGAAAAACCTTGCTGCGCTGCAGAATGGATTGTGCGCTACTGCCGAGAGTAGAATCGCCAACGACGACGCACCTACATCGATGTGATGTCGAAGGAATGCCGGGCGATCCGCTTCATATTTCGCCTGACTCGGCAGTTCGAAGAGAAGCAAGGAGAAGGTTTTTGATGAGTTCGGGCATGGAGGCAAAGCGCTGATCTTTTGTAAGGCCCTGGTGGTAGCGATAGTAAATCTGCTGGATGATCACAGCGATTTTGAACCGCGCAAAAACCAAATAAAAGATCATGTTTGAAACATCGCGGGCGGCGGCTTTCGTGTAGCGCTGAACCAGTTCCGCGCGAGTGAGACTCCCCGGAGAGTTGGTAGGACCCCAGCGAATCTTTTGCAGCTCTTCGGGATCTTTCGGATCAATCCAGTACGCCAGTGCCGTTCCGAGGTCGCTTAGGGGATCGCCGATGGTGCACATCTCCCAATCCAAGACGCCCACAATTTTTGTAATGTCCTGCGAATCCAAGACTACGTTGTCATATTTGTAGTCGTTGTGAATGAGAGCGGCATCGCTCGACGCCGGCAGATGATTGCTCATCCAAGAAGAAATCCGCTCGACCTCGAGAAAATCATGTGTTCGCGAGCCATGATACCGCTCGATCCAACCGCGCACCTGCCGTTCCAAGTAGCCTTGTGGTTTGCCGAGATCGGCCAAGCCGATCGAGCGAAAGTCGATACGATGAAGGCACGCGAGATTGTCGATTAGTGACTGGCTTAAGCGTCGCGCAGTATCTGTCGAGAATTGGAGACCAAGCGGAGGATCTCTCCGAAGGATGAAGCCGTGGATAGGCTTCATCAGATAAAAGGGTGAGCCCAAGATCGATTCGTCATCGGAATAACAGAGGACTTCGGGAGCGAGGGGATAGACGCCTCGGAGCTTAGAGAGAACGCGGAACTCGCGTCCCATATCGTGCGCGGATTTCACCTTGCTGCCAAAAGGGGGACGACGGAGAACGAATCCCCTGCTGCCAAGAGAAACCGCATAGGTCAGGTTGGAATGGCCACTGGGATACTGTTGTACCGTGAGCGCGCCGTGTTCGTCCGGAAAGTTTGCCCTGCTCGGCGAGTTGCTTCAGCAAGGGAGCGGGGGCCCACGTCTCGCCGTGCTGTTGCTCGAATTCGCGGATTCGTTCATAAACTGTTTTCAGTCTAATGGTGTCCGCATACCACATGGGACCACCGCGAAAGGCCGGGAAACCGTAGCCGTTGAGATAGATGATATCTATGTCCAGGGCGCGCAGCGCGTAACCTTCTTCGAGGATGCGCGCGCCTTCGTTCACAAGAGCGTAGACGCAGCGCTCGACGATTTCCTCAGCAGAGATTTGGCGCTGCGGAATCCCTGCTTCCGCAGCCCACTTCCTTAGCAATTGAGTCACTTCGGGGTCGGGAAGGGCGTGCCGTTGGTCGTCATATTTGTACCAGCCTGCGCCGGTCTTTTGTCCATAGCGCCCAAGCTCGCAAAGATTGTCTTCAGCGAGCGGCTGTCGAATGCCGGGCTTCTGCAGGTGACGATATTCCTTGCGGATGCGCCAGCCGACATCGAGACCGGCGAGGTCCCCTGTCGCCAGCGGTCCCATGGCCATGCCGAAGTCGCATAGCGCTTTATCGACAGCCTCGATGTTGGCGCCCTCTTCGACGAGGAATTGCGCCTCGCGGCGATAAGGGCCAAACATGCGGTTGCCCACAAAACCCATGCAATTGCCGACAAGAACGCCGATTTTTCCAAGCCTTTTCGAAAGCTGCATGCAGGTCGCGATGACTTCCCTGCTTGTCGCTCTGCCCCTCACGATTTCAAGCAAACGCATGACGTTGGCGGGGCTGAAAAAATGCGTTCCGATCACGAACATGGGGCGCGAGGTTGCGGACGCAATTTCGTCAATATTCAAAGTGGAGGTGTTGCTTGCCAGAATGGCACCGGGTTTACAGACGCGATCGAGTTCTCTAAAGATTTCCTTCTTGAGCGCCATGCCTTCGAAGACCGCTTCGATCACGAGGTCCACGCTTGAAAATCCATCAAAGGATAGGGTCGGCTGAATTCGCGCCAAACATTGATCCACGAATTGCTGTGTCAAGCGCCCACGCTTCACGGAGCTTGCGTAGTTTTTCTGCATTGATGCAATTCCGCGGTCAAGTGCCGCCTGATCAACTTCCTTAAGCAGGACGGAAATGCCGACGTTGGCGAGGACCATGGCGATGCCGCCGCCCATTGTGCCGGCCCCGACGACGGCGGCGGACTTTATGGGTATGAGCGGCGTTTCTTTTGGGATGTCGGGGATTTTGGCGACTTCGCGTTCACCGAAGAAGACATGAATCAACGCTTTCGATTGATCCGAAGAAAGGCATTCGGCGAACAACTTTTGTTCCACCTCGCAACCTTTGTCGAAAGGCAATTTTGTCACCGATTCAACAGCATCGATAGCAGCGAGCGGTGCCGTTAAGCCGCGTTGTTTCTTTCGGGCAGTCTCGCGCGCGGCAGCGAAGATCGGCGCATTCTGTTCTGCGGTGCCAAGCTTCTCGTTGCGCTCGCGCGTCTTGGGAAAGGATTTACCGGTGACTTCATGCGCGAAGGCCAGAGCGCCTGTCAGCAAGTCGCCCTCGATCAACCGATCGATGATCCCGAGTTTCAGCGCTTGTTCGGCCGAAATTGGCTTGCCTTCCGCGCACATCTCCACTGCTGCAGCGACACCCGCAAGACGCGGAAGGCGCTGCGTTCCGCCCGCGCCAGGAATGATGCCGAGCTTCACTTCCGGCTGACCGACTTGCGCGTCTGCCACCGCAACACGATAGTGGCCGGCCATAGCCAGTTCCAGACCGCCGCCCAAGGCTGTCCCGTGAATCGCCATTGCAATCGGCTTTTGGCAATCTTCAATCCGGAGCAACATAGGCAACATTCCCGCTCCTCGTTGGCCCTTGCCGGAGGCCATCTTTCCAAGTTCCTTGATATCCGCGCCAGCGACGAAGGTGCGGCCTCCCCCAATGAGCACCGCCGCTTTGACGCTGGCATCTCCGTCAATTTTTTCGATCGCTTCGAGGATTCCCTCCGGTACACCCGGGCTCAGAGCGTTGACCGGCGGATTGTTGATGGTGATGATGGCGATGCCGTTATGTATGGTGAGTTGGACCAGATCGCTCATGCTTCTCAGCTCTCTCGTTTCAAGTTTTAAGCGTGCTTGGCGGATGCCATGCCGGAATCGATCACCAAGCGCACGAATGCCGAGCTAGCCAGCGGACCCTTGTGCTTTATCCGTTGCAAATTCTGGCCGGATTGTTTCTTGGTCTTGCCAGTATTTCTTGCGCAGATCCTTTTTCAGGATTTTCCCGGTCCCGGTCTTAGGCAAGCTCTCTCGAAATTCAACGGAATGCGGACATTTGTAATGGGCCAAGCGCGCCCGGCAGAATTCGGTCAACTCAGTCTCGCTCACCTGCGCCGCCGGTTTCAGGACTACCAGCGCCTTCGGCACTTCACCCCACTTTTCATCCGGCACAGGAATCACCGCGGCCTCCAGAACCAGAGGATGGGCCATGACGGTTTTCTCTACTTCGAGGGAAGAGATGTTTTCACCGCCGCTGACGATGATGTCTTTCTTGCGGTCCACAATCAGCAGGTAGCCGTTTTCATCGATGGAGGCCATATCTCCGGTATGGAACCACCCGCCGCGCAACGCTTCGGCGGTCGCTTCGGGTTGATTCCAGTAACCTTTCATGACCCCGTCGCTGCGCGTGATGATTTCTCCAACGGTTTTGCCGTCATGCGGGACCTCCTTGTCTCGATCGTCCACGACGCGCAGTTCGGTGCCGGGGTCGGCAAAGCCGGTCATGGCCTGGCGCGCATACTTCTCTTCGCCTTCCAGTTCGAATCCGTGCTTGATGAAGGAATGCGACAGCGCGGGAGAAGTTTCCGTAAGGCCATAGCCTGAAATACAAGTGACGGCGAGCTTTTCTTCGACTTCGCGCACCAAAGTGGGGGAAGATGCTGCTCCCCCGATAATGACTCTCTCGAGGCTGCTTAAATCGTGTTTCAGCCGGTCCGGCGAATTGACCAAAGCGATGGCCATCGCGGGCACAAGACACATCGTGTAAATGCGCTCCTCTTCGATCAGCTTGAAGATTTGCGCACAATCAAAACGACGAAGAATGACGTGCTTACCGCCGATGAGGGCGAGGATATGCGCGACACCCCAGCCGTTGGCATGAAACAAGGGAATCGTATGAAGCTGAGCAAAGTCCCGCGTGGGGTCAAAGGTCAAACAGACACTCAAGGCATGCAGGTAAACATTTCTATGCGTCAGCATGACCCCTTTGGGATTCGCGCTTGTGCCGCTGGTGTAAAAAAGCTCGGCTACCGCATCCTCGTCAATTTGCATGATGTCTGCCTGACGAGGCGAAGCCGCGGCGAGAAGATCCTCGTAACTGTAGCGAGAAAGCCAGTCTGCTTGGGCTGAACTATCGAGAAGGAAGAAGGACTCGACCGTCGAAAGATTGTTGCGGAAAGAGCCGACGAGGTTGAGAAACTCTTTCTCCAGAAAGAGCACTTTGGTTCCAGAATCATTCAGGATGTAAGCGAGTTCCTGCGATGCCAACCTAACGTTGAGCGGAAGCAGCACGGCGCCGGCCTCGAGAACACCGTAATAAGCTTCGAGCAACCGGTGGCAATTCATGCTGAGAAATGCGACGCGGTCTCCCGGCGTGACGCCAGCATCGTGCAACGCACCGCCCAGCCGCGCAGCGCGATCGGCAAATTCCCGGTAGGTAAACCGCTCGTTCCCACATACCACGGCAGTCCGATGCGAATACTGCTGTTCCGCATATCGCAAGCACCGCAGAGGTGTGAGTGGAATATTCATTGTGCAGCTCGCCTGGGCTAGGCGGTTTGCCCTCCATCCACCACCAGCACGTGACCAGTCACATAGTCCGATGCACCAGAAGAAAGAAAGACGGCGGCGCCCTTCAAATCGTGCTCATTGCCGAAACGTCGCAAAGGAATCTTACTCAAAAAAGCGTCCTTGTTTCGTTCGAGGACTACTTTCGACATGTTGGTAGGGAACCATCCAGGCGCGATGGCATTCACTTGGATGTTGTGAATTCCCCACTTGCACGCAAGATCGTGTGTGAAGGCGATGACACCACCTTTGCTGGCATGATAGCCGATGGCTTGAAATTCCGGAGGCGCCCCGCGGAGGCCGGCAACTGAAGCGATGTTGATGATTTTTCCGTGGCGCTGAGGAACCATGACTTTGCCAACGGCCTGCGAAAAGAGGAATGTCCCGGTCAAATTCGTCTCGATGACTTTATTCCAGTGCTCGAGTTGCATCTCTTCGACGGGAGCGCCCCAGGATGTGCCCGCATTGTTGATCAAGATGTCAATACTGCCGAATTGAGAAACCGTAGACTCCACAACCGCGCGCACGTGGTCCGCGTTTTTGACGTCGCAGCCTAGAGCCACGGCTCGCACGCCGAGCCGGCTTAATTCCTCCGCGGCTTGCTCGCAACGTTCCTTCTTGCGAGCGCAGAGCACCAGGTTGGCACCCATTTCTGCGAGGCCTTCGGCCATCTGGCGTCCGAGCCCGATGGAGCCTCCGGTGATAATGGCCACACGCCCGGTGAGATCAAAAAGCTCTTTCGTGTTCATTTCGCCTAGCCAGGCCGCGTGGACTCTCTCCAAATGTGCTAATCCCGCATGCACAATGCGGGCTCTCTGAACCTAACTGCTCGCAATTGGCATTGCAGCAAGGATCATCTCAATCTTCGGGGACTGTGTCGGCAGTGCTGGGGACAGCATCGCCGGCAATCATGCTCTCGATGCTTAGAAAGTCAAGCGCACGCCGAGCTGAATCTCGCGCTTCGGAAATGCCGAGGTGAAACCCAACGGCTGGCTCGGAGAGAGCGCCCTGCTCCCGTGCACGTTAAACGTGGTATTGCCAGTGACACATGTGCCTGCGATAGGGCATGGTGCCCCAATGCCGAAACCAAGGCCAACAACGTTGTTCACGCTGGCAAAGTTTGTATGGTTGGCGATGTTGAAGCCCTCAGCGATCAATTGGAGATTGGTCTTCTCGCTCAACTTGAAGCGGCGCGAGACGCGCATGTCGAAATCAGCATAATCGGGACCGAGTCCGGTATTGCGCCCCGCGCCTATGGGGCGGTCATTCGTGGAATGGCGATCGCCGTTGACGTCGGACCCGGCCAGTAGGTTGAAGGGATGGCCCGTGTTATATCGAACGATTGGAGACAACTCGAACCCTGAGAGGACAGCGTTCTTCCACGGGCTATCAATGACGGCAGCGACGACAAACTTGTGTCGCTGGTCAAAGTCCGAAAGACCTCTTTCAGCGCCAAGGTTGGTGTTGTCGAAGGGACCAAAGTCGCTGTTGAAGTCCGTGGAGGTGTCGAAAGCTTTGCTGTAGGTGTAATTCCCGATCAGCGTGAAATTGTTGCTAAAGCGCTTTTTAACTTCGAGAATTCCGCCTTCGTAGAGAGCGGAGGCTTTCGAGCTGTACTGGTCAGCTTGGAGAATCGCCGGGTTTACAAAGCACTGCAGAATGAGGGCTCCCGCACAGGGGGCGGCGTGCATAGGGTCGATGAACAGAAGTGGATCGAGTCGCGGGTCCGAGTACCAGTCGCGATAGGTGGCTGTTTTTCCGCTGGCCAGTGTTTCCGTAACAAGCTGGAAGGGCTGGGGCACGGCATTCGTGTCGATAGCCGTGGGCAGCCTGAGCGTGTGGGAATAGATGCCGCTAAGTGAGATGGAGAAGCCCGGCGCAAATTCCCGCTCAATCCCAATGGAAGCTTGCTCGGAGTAAGGGTTCTGGTAGCCAGGCTGGCCGGTGAAGATTACAGTCAACAGAGGAAGCGGGCCAGTGTTGGAAACAGTGATACCGAACTGCGCTAAATCCGCCGGAGTGATACATGCCGCAGCGCCGGCAGCCGGAGTCGTGCAGGTAACTTTACCTTCCGCAAAGAGCGTTTGGAAAATGCAAGCGGACAGCGGGACAGTTGGGGTACTGACGCCCGCAGGGGCACAAGGAGCATTTATGCTGGCGGGAGCAAGGAAATTGGCAATCTGACGCGTGTTGTTGACGTTGCCGAGAGTCTGGATCACATCCGCAATCTGCCCGTAGACTTGAGAGTAGAAGATACCGAAGCCGCCGCGAATCACAGTCTTGTGATCCTTGAAGGGATCCCAGGCAAATGAGATGCGGGGAGCAAAGTTGTCTTTATCGGCTTTGAGTGGCCCATACTGCGAGTCCAGCTCGTAGCGAAGGCCATAGTTCAATGTGAAATTCTGTGCGATTTTCCAGGAATCCTGCCAGAAGAAAGCGGCAAAATTTCTTGGGTAATCGTAATTAGGATTGCCGAAGCCCTGCTCGTAGAACTGCGGCACTCCAAGAGAAACCGACTGGATGGAGTTTATGAAGGCGCCTTGGGAAATTATGCCGCACGGATTCGGGGTGGTAGGAGAGGAAGAGGGCAGCAAGCATAGGCTGAGAGCGGCCCCGGGGAGATTCCCAAAAACAAAGCGTCCCGGGAAGAAGGTGTGAGACTCACTGTGGTTGCCGCGGAGGAGTTCTTCACCACCAAGCTTCATGGTATGGCTGCCGCGGATCATCGTAAAACTGTCTGAGACGGAAGGCCGGCGCATGATCGTCAAGCTGGGCAAAAAGATTTGCGTTCCTAGATTGGCGAATCCCGGTATGTCGAGGCCCACTTCTCCGGGAACGTTGGGGATTACATCGAATGTGGAATAGTTGAATTGCGCTTGCAGCGAGTTTTGCAGCGACGAACTGAACAGGTGCGACCAACGGGCCTGGACTGTGTTGTCATACGCATGGATGGAACTGCCGCGAGTGAAGCCGGTGAGGGACTGTACGTCGGGAGACTCTTCGAGATCGTGTGAATAGTTGTAACGGAAGAAAACATGGTTCGCATCGCTGAAGTGATGATCCAGATTGACGGAAGCTTGATAGCGATGCGTGTTAAAGGGGAACTCGCCGCCGTTGTTTTCAAACTGATTCACGAGGAAGCCGTTGAGCGCAGCCTGGCCTGCACTGACAAAGGGATTTGAACCTGGATTCGGATTCACGGTCAAAATACTTTGGAGTGCGAAGGCGCACGTTTGGGCCGGGAGGGATTGGCCGGGGAAACAGGGGACGCTAGGATTGCCTGGTTCGGTTGCCAATCCGGCTATGGTGACTCCTTGGCCTGCGTTTGGCCGAAAGATACTGGTGCTACTGAGGATCGGGACGGCGTTCTGTGCATCCTGGCGCAGTCCCTCAAAAGCAGCGAATAGAAAGGTCTTGTCTTTCTTGATCGGAAAGCCGACGGTGCCACCAAATTGTTGGCGGCTTAAGGAGTTTTTCACGTTCTTGCCTAGGGAATCGGGCGCAGCCGGATCGAAAGTACCCCCCGGCTTCAATGCCTGGCTGATGGCGAAGGGATCGGCAGCGTCCAGGGCGTCGTTGCGGAAGAATCCGTATAGGCTACCGTGGACATTATTTGTGCCCGTCTTCGAGACAATGTTGATGGCCGCGCCGCTTGCCCCGCCCAGCTCTGCAGAATAATTGCTTCGGTTGATTTGAAACTCTTGAACGGCCTCCTGGCTGAGAGTCAAGCGCACGCCGCCTGAATCATCGTTGGCCTCGCCGCCATCCACAGTCACGCTGTTTCCTCTGCCATTGCTACCGTAGAAGGAAAGCCCGCTCTGGGGCGTCTGTTTGACGCGAAAATCTTGATCAGCAGCGAGGCGCGTGGAGTCGGACACGCCGGGCATAAGCAGAGTGAAAGTGAGGTAATCGCGGCGGTCTATTGGAAGATCCTTGATGTATTGTTCGTTGAGGGTGTCCGCCTGATGTCCCCGCTCCGTTTCCACGACCGGGGGTTCTATGCTTACCTCCACGATTTCCTTTCCCGACGATATTTTCATGTGGATGTCAAGGATGACAGTCTGGCCCACGCTGACAACGACGTCTCGCAAGATTTCCGTTTGGAACCCGGAGATTTTTGCGGTCAGGCGATAAACGGCGGGAGGGAGACCAGTAAACTCGTACTGCCCGTTCTCGTCGGCCACGGAAGATCGCCGCAGACCCTTTTCCGTGTCCTCCGCAACGATCTGGGCTCTTGGAATAACAGCACCAGCGGGATCAGTGACAGTGCCTCGAATGCTACCTGAAGAGCCCACACCTTGCGCACAGACCACTGGGCTGGCCGGCAGCAGTCCTGCCAGGAATACGAATAGGCTTGCACGTAGGGACGATTTCATGGCTCCTCCTAGTTCCTCGAAGGCATCTTGTTTATGGATTTAATCGGACTCAAGTTCGCGTGCTCCCCTTAAGATGAGTTTCGCGACGGACAAGGATTATTGTCGACGTCGCCACTCCAACTCGACCCAGAGAATGCAGCACCAACCACGCAGGGATTTAAGTTACTCGCTCTGTACTCGAACCCCAGTCCCCCGGCAGCACTATCAAATATTGTGATAGTCCGTATCACATATTAGGAACTAACGTCAATACCCAATTGCGATCGCACGGCTAGAGACTTGCTAGGAGGACGCGCGTGCTCAGTTACGCGTGGCACACGAAAAATTCATTTCATGGGGTGAAAACAATTGCGATGCAATTGACTAAGCCCATTCCGGACGAAGTACGGGTCTTTAATTCCCTGTTGGTTCCGTCAGGGCCGGACCCCGCGCAGGAAAAACTCGACGGCACTGCAGACCCGGTCGGATAGCTTATGAGGGCCCGTAAGATCCACGGCCCACTGGCGGACAATAGTGTTGTAGAGCCCGTCCATGAACTCCGCAAGGTGCTCGACGGGAAAGGTCCGAGAAACTTCGCCGCGTTTCTGGCCTTGGGCCAGAATTTCCCGGAGCAACCCCAGTGCAAATTCCTTGTGCTCGCGCATATCCGGAGAACGGACTGGATCCATCGCACCGGAAAGGACCACAGCGTGCCACAAGGGACGGTCGGCCTCCGCGTAACGAGCCAATTCTTGATACAAACGGCTCAAATGTTCGCCGGTAGTGGCCTCACTGGAAAGCTCGTTTTTCAAATGCTCGGTGATGCAGGCGAATCCTCGCTTCCCCACTTCGCCCAAAACCGCGTCCTTGGTTGGAAAATAGCGGAAAAAAGTCGGTTGGCTAATTTCGAGCGACTGCACGATATCGTCAATGCGCGTCTCTTCGTACCCGCGCTTGCGGAACAGTCGAACCGCCGTATCAATGATCTCCTGACGAAGACGTGCCTTCTTGCGTTCTCGGAGGCCGGGCATTTCTTTTTCGCCTGCCCGGTTGCTCCCCGACCGGGTTCGGTCCGGCTCCGTTCCTGAACGCCTTCGTGCCGCTGGCGGTCTCCCAGAAAACGGATTACTTCTAACAGTCTTCGTTCGTCCCATGTCTGACTGTTCTCCAGGATGAATATGCGGGCCCACACTGCGCACAGAAATATTATGTAAGTTACTCTAACATGAGAGTGGCACACGTCAAGTAGAGGAGCGTTCACCCGCTCTTCAGGCGGAGGAATCCATTCCCAACAATTCTAGTGTCGGAAGCGCTTCTAGTGTTCAGCGACTTGAAGAGCAGATGATCGTGTGCTGTAGCTCAAATTTGCCGTCATTTCGCACAGTTCAGGCACAGTCAGCGCGGGCCAATGGATGAAAGGCGCAAAAGTGCAGTAGAATCAATACCTGGCGAATGTCGGGGCGTAGCGCAGCCTGGTAGCGCGCCTGCCTTGGGCGCAGGAGGTCTCCGGTTCAAATCCGGACGCCCCGACCACTCTCTTCCTTGTATCAATCAACAGGAAAGCAGCCAATCCTCCCGTGAGTTTGTTGAGGTTTGCTCCGTTCGCTTAGCCACCGAGTGGGGCGCCCGAGAATCCCAGTCAAAGAAAACGATTCAACAGTTCTCCTGATCGCGCTTCTTTCCGTAACGATACGCCAGCGCAACGCCAAGGGTCATGAATCCGGCCGGCGGGAGAACCAGGACGATAACGGCTTTGCTGATGGCCTTTTGTCCATCCTTGGAGGCAGCAACCGCTGAACTGTAGCACATGGCGCACCCCTGGCTGAACGCAGGCGCGGCCCATAAGCAGAACAGTAAGACGAAAATTGCCAGGCGGGCTTTCATTTCACTCCAAGCTCAAGAATACGCCGAGCATCCGGAAAGAAGAAGATAGTCATCAAGATAAGGCAAGCGACCACCGAACACATGGTAAGCCACTTCATCCTCGATACTTCATATTTTAAATGCATGAAGTAGCCGATAATCAACGCGGCCTTGATCAGCGACAAGCCCATCAATATGGTCAGCATCTTCACGGGCTGCATGTTTTGATAGGTCAGGTAAACTTCGATGGCGGTCATCAGCAGCAGAGCTCCCCAAACGTAAAAGAAGAGAGATTTGCTGTGATGGCGTTGCTGTTCGGCGGCGCGTTCAGCGAGAGCTACTTGAGTGGAATCCATATCTCTCCTGCTCCTAAATCCTGGCCGACATCAGATAGACCAATGGAAAAATGAACATCCAGACGAGGTCGACAAAGTGCCAGTACAAACCGGCAACTTCCACGTCGGATGAATCGTAGATCTTGGGCTTCAGCCACAGGATGATGGAGATCACGACGGCCGCGATTAACAGCACATGAGCGCCATAGTGGAAGGGGCTGTAGGCCGGCGTTAGCAGCCACGCCGCCAGCCAAAGGACCAGCAGAACGGGAATGAACTTGCGCCGCAGGGCGACAACGCCGAGATAAATCACGCCCAGGGTCACGTGCAGCATGTGCATTCCGGTGAGAGTAAAGAATGTGGATGCGAACTGCGGCACCCCTTTGGACACATTGGCAAATTCGCTGGCCGCGTCCTGTCCGGGCACGGCGGGGAACATCGAGAGCGTCAGCCCCTCCGCGATCAGCTTGCTCCACTCGCGGCCGTGAAGAACGATGAATCCGGTGCCACACAGCATGGTGCCAAGCAACCACAGTGTTTGCGCCTTAGCATTGCGGTCCACTGATGCTCTGACGGCTAGGACCATGGTCAGCGAGCTGGTGAGCAGGAACGCCGTCATGATGGTGGCGTTGACGATGCTTTCCGAATGAAACGGTGTGGGCCAGCCTGCGGTGGAAATCCGCCCGTAGCTATAAGCGTAAAGCAGCGCGCCAAACGTCAGCGAGTCCGAGAGCAGGAACAGCCACATTCCGATTTTCTTGGAGTACGTGCCGAACAGCGACGGTTCGTAAACCGACGGGATGTCGTGCACTGCGGAATCAGCCATGCGTTCGGCCTCCTGGTCAGAATCGTTCTGCTAACGAGCAAACTCCAGCAAGCACAAAATGTAAACCCACAGCGCGGCCATGAAATGCCAATACCAAGCGGTCACGTCAATCACAATGCTGCGCCTCGCCAAAGCCTTTCCAAATAATGCAGCGATGCTGGCCACGCATAGCGCGAGAATCCCGCCCATCAAGTGGACGGCATGCGTTCCCGTCAACAAATAAACAAACGAACTGCTGGGCGTAGAGGAGACGTAAAAACCGGACGCGCCAAGCTGTTTCCAGGCCGTCCACTGCCCGAACAGGAACAACAGTCCAAGGACAAGCGTCATGCCGAGCCAAGGCATCTTGTTCTGCTCGGTGGAAGAAACCTCCGAAGCCGTCCCACCGGAAACAAGAGCAGCTTCCCCTCGAAACTGGCGTCGTGCCAGTTCCATGCCCAAGCTGCTGAGCAGCAATACAAACGTGTTCACCAGGAGAAGAGCCGGTAGCTTGACCGGAATCCAGTCTTTAACAAGCAGATTCGTTTGCGGATCAAGAGTAGGCAGTCCTTGGCGCACGATATATGCGCTGGTGAAGGACACAAACAGCATAAGGATCGGCGTCACCGCGACGATCAGCCCAAGCCGCGCACGGCGCAGCCGCGTGGTGTAGTCTGGCCTTCCGGAACCGTCATCTCCGCGACCGCCAAGAACTGGCGGTAAAATGCCGCCACCGCCCAGCGAGATTCTGGGATCGTCGACCGTCGTCGTGGTGGTGAAGCTGGCCATGTCGAATTAGTGTGCCGGCTCAATTTCCGGATCGGACTGCATAACAAAATCCCGAGGCGCCCCTGGCAAGCTGTATTCATAAGGTCCGTTGTGAACCACGGGAGTTTTCCCGCTGAAATTGTCATGTGGCGGCGGCGTTGCGGTAGTCCATTCCAAGGTTGTCGCTTCCCACGGATTGTCGCTGGCCTTCTTCCCTTTCCACATGCTCCAGAAAAGATTGAACAGGAAGATGAACTGGCCGGCGATGGTGATGAACGCGGCGATGGAAATGAACCTCTGCAGCGGAAGCAACTTCAGAATGTAGGCCACTTCCGTGGATTGCGAGTAGCGCCGCAACCCCGCGGCCATGCCGTAGTAATGCATGGGCATGAAAATCGCGTACGCTCCGATGAATGTAAGCCAGAAATGCAGCTTGGCCAGCGGTTCGTTCATCATTTTCCCAAACATTTTCGGAAACCAATAATAGGTCGCGGCAAAAATTCCGAAGATCGAAGCCACGCCCATAATCAAATGGAAATGCGCGATCACGAAATACGTCTCGTGCAGGTAGATGTCCAGTACCGGCTGCGCCAGAAACGGCCCGCTGATTCCTCCGGTTACAAACAGAGAGACAAAACCGATGGCGAACAACATGGGCGAATGGAACCGAATGCGCCCGCGCCAGAGCGTCCCTAGCCAGTTAAACGTCTTGATCGCCGATGGTACGCCAATGCCCATGGTCATGATCGAAAACGCAAACGCTGTGTAGGGGCTCATGCCACTCATGAACATGTGATGGCCCCACACCATGAATCCGAGGAACCCGATCGACAGCATGGCGTACACCATGGCCTTGTACCCAAAAATCGGTTTGCGTGAGAACACCGACAGCAGCTGTGAGCACAGTCCCATCGCCGGCAAGATCGCGATGTACACCTCGGGATGGCCAAAGAACCAGAACAGGTGTTGCCACAAAAGCGGCGAGCCGCCTTTATGCCCGGTAAGCTGGCCGTTCACCGTAACCAACGGTACAAAAAAGCTGGTGCCGAGATTGCGGTCCATCAACAGCAGAATTCCTGCGGAGAGAAGCACTCCAAAGGCCAGCAGCCCGAGAATGGCAGTGATGAACCAGGCCCACACCGTGAGCGGCATGCGCATCATGGTCATACCCTTGGCGCGCATATCGAGCGTCGTGGTGATAAAGTTCAGCGCTCCCATCAGCGCGCCAATGCAGAATATGGCGATGCTTGTAATCCACAGGTCAGCGCCCAATCCTTCACCAGGACCGGCGGATTGCAGCGCACTCAGGGGTGCGTAGCCGGTCCACCCATGCAGGGGTGCGCCTCCGGTCACAAAAAAAGCTGCAAGCAACACGATGAAACCGAGGAAGGTAGTCCAAAATGAAAGCATGTTCAGCACGGGGAATGCCATGTCCGGAGCGCCAATCTGAATCGGCAGGAAATAATTGCCGAAGCCGCCCTGCGGCGCCGTGGTCAGCACGAAAAAAACCATGATCGTGCCGTGCATAGTCAGGAGACTTAGGTAGGTTTCCGGTTTGATCTCGCCAAAAAACGGCAGGGTTGCCGTCGGCCAGATCAAGTGAATGCGCATCAGCAGCGATAAAAACATGCCGACAAATACGGCGGCCAGCGCTAGGAAGTAATACTGAAGGCCGATGACTTTATGGTCGAGACTGAAGACCCATTTGCGGATGAACCCTTGTGGTGCTCCGTGTGCGTGAGCTGCCAGCACAGCTGATTCGTGCGTAGACATGGTTATTGTTTCTCCGCCTCCCGAGCCGCCAACCATTTGTCGAATTCTTCCTGACTGACAACCTTCAGTATCCCGTGCATTTTGTAATGGCCAAGCCCACAAAGCTCCGCGCAAGCAATCTCATATTCTCC
>WNFO01000472.1_pt1 | contig 60381 bp, 56 predicted proteins | sample 5400251 | NCBI WGS metagenome assembly WNFO01 (sample SAMN13153354, study PRJNA577476) | soil metagenome | isolation source: 100 cm saprolite under Madrone tree | place: USA:California | collected 2016-06-14 | reverse complement strand
TCAGTCCTACGGCCTGGGGATTCCCACTACCTACTTCCAAGGCATCGGCAACTCAAACCGCCCGACGACGGATAAGTCGCTGGGAGTTTTTGCCCAGGACAGCTGGAAAATTAGCCAGAAGCTGACGCTCAATTACGGCCTGCGGTACGACATCGAATGGACGCCTATTTTCCCGCCAGCCACGGCACTCAATGCAGCGGCGGCGCAAGCCCAGGGCGTCCTTCAGGGGATCCCGCTCAACACCAAGAACGTGCAGCCCCGCATCGGCCTTGCTTGGGATCCCTGGGGCAATGGTAAGACGGTGATTCGCGCGGGCTACGGAATTTTTTATGACAACCCTTCCCTCGCGCTCGGGTTCCTCGCCAATGCCTTTGACGGCGCGGAATCTTCTTTGATTGAAGCTGGCGGCGGCGCCCCGTGTGTGCTTCCGGGAAACAGCTGCAACCTCGACAACGCACTCAATTTTTCGGCTCTCAATGCCACGAACATTTTTCAGGGTACGCTGACAGGGAATATCACCGGCTGCTCGACCGCAGTTCCCGCGACCATGTGCTACATGTCCCAGCAGCAGCGATTCAATTTCTTCCAGCCCAATTCTCTCTTCACCGGCCAGCGTTACCTGGGATTTCCCCTGGCTCCAGCCGTGGGGCCGCCGTTCGGCCCCGGGTACCCTCTAACAGTGCTGCCTTTCACCATTCCGGTGCAGAAAAATTTCAAATTTGGCTACGCGCAGCAAGCCAACCTCACCATCGAGCGCGAAATCACCAAGGATTGGAAGATCAGCGCCGGATACAATTACACCCACGGAGTGCATCTGGACCGCACCCGCAACCTCAATGTGACGAACCCGGCTTTGCTTGTTTCGAATGACAGCAACGCGGTTGCCGCAGGCCTGGTCACAACCGGAACGAATCCGCTCGGCGTCACGGTCCCCGCCTCGGGGAGTCTAAACGGTTGTGGAGCTGGCACGCTGGTAAATAACACGACCGGTGGCGGAAGCGTCCTGATCAGCTCCCCAACGGTCCCGATCCTTGTCCCTGGCATCGTGGGCGAGGGATTTACGGGGCCAAATTGCGGCGGAACTCCCGTCGGTTTAATCGGGACGCCCGCGGTGTTCAACTTCTTCCGGCCGTCGGGCCCGAACCCGTCCTTCGGCGCTCTGGTTCCGGGCGGTTATGCCACGCTGGTTGGTCTGGCGCAAGCCGCGGGATTCCTTGCCCCCGGAACCGGCGCGGTTCCCATCCCGTGGAGCGACATCAGCCCGCAGACCTCGTCAGGGAATTCCGTCTACCACGCCTTCACACTCACTATGACGAAGCGGTTCTCGCATGGCGTGGAATTGCTTTCAGGCTGGACCTATTCGCACACCATCGATGATTCGACGGATCTCTCAACGCTCCTGAACCCGCAGGACAATAACAACCCCAACGGCGAACGAGGCAACTCCGATTTCGACCAGCGGCACCGGTGGATCACCAGCGCAGTGTTCCTCAGCCCGTATCATCAGAGTGACCCCGGCTTCGGCAAGAAATTCCTGGCCAACTTCACAGTGGCCCCCATCATCGAAGTTGCTTCCGGCCGGCCCTACAATATTTTGATCGGCACAAATCCCAATCTGGACCTTGGCACAGCGACCAATCGCCCGGACGTGTTTCCTTCTGGAAAGGTGCCGGCGGGCTTGCCGGTGGTCAATTCCCCCTTCGTGAAAGGCTTCGATTTCACGATTCCAACCTCTTGCTTGGGTCCCACGAACAAGCCCTTTCCCGTCGACTTCACCGTGCCGTCGCCGCCGTTCGGTTGCGTTGGCAATCTCGCGCGCAACGCCTTCACACGGCCCAGCTTCTTCCAGATCGACTTGCGAATTGCGAGGAAGTTCTCAATCACGGAGCGGCTGAATCTCGAAGTGATCGCCGATGGCTTCAACATGCTCAATCGCTTTAACGTAAGCGACGTCAGCCCGCTCTGCGATCCCGTCTCGGGGACGTGCAACGCCGGGCAGCCGAGCGCTGCCCACGACCCGCGGACCTTCCAGTTCGCTCTCAAGCTGAACTGGTAGAGGAGAAGTTCCTTTTTTGCATAAGTGGCGCGGCTATTTCTCTGCCCCGTTCACAGCGGGATTGAGAGCACGCAGGGCCGTTTCAGTCGGCTCAATGGCGGGAAACTCCCCCCAATAGCCTCCCTTTTCCTTGAGCTTCCTAACAGCGGGCAGAACTCGACCCTCCAGCGAACCCACCGCGCTGTTGAAGGCTTTATTGGTACGCTCGATCCCGCCTCGGACGTCATCCATGTGCTCGAGAAACTTGAGGATCCGAAAGAAGAGTTCGCTCCCAAGATCGCTAATCTGCTGTGCATTCTCAGCAATCTGTTCCTGCCGCCAGCCATACGCCACTGCACGGAGAATGGCGATGAGATTGGCGGGACTGGCCAGCAAAACATGGTTTGTAATGGCGTCCTCCAGTAGCGCCGGGTCCCGCTCAAGGGCAGCGCTGTAAAAGGATTCGCCGGGCACGAAAAGTACTACAAACTCAGGGCATGGTTGAAATTGCTTCCAGTATTCCTTGGAAGAGAGTTGGTTCACGTGCACCCGAACAAGCCGGGCATGCTCGGCAAGGCCCGCTTCACGCTCCGCATCATTTTGGGCCGAAGCAACGCGAAGAAAGCCGTGCAGAGGCACCTTCGCGTCCACGACAACATTCCCTCCGCCGGGAAGGCGCACGATCAAGTCAGGCCGGAGGCGACCTTCCCCCGTGCCCACAGAAACCTGCTCGTCAAAATCACAGTGGGGAGACATGCCGGCGAGCTCGACGGCACGGCGGAGGGTCAATTCACCCCAACGGCCCTTGACCTGCGGTTGCTTCAGGGTGCTCACTAGTGTGCCTGTTTCCCTCTGGAGGTCACGATTGGTCGCAGCGAGTTGTTGGACTTGATTGCGCAGCTCGCCATAGGCTGACTCCCGGTTCGATTCGACTTGCCGAAGATGCGCTTGCAAGTCAGAAAGACGCTGCTGAAGAGGCTCCACAAGACCTTTGATGGCTTCCTGCCTTTGTGACAAGTCACCAGAACTCTCCTGCTGGAGTTTTGCGAGCCGCTCTTGAGCAAGCAGCAGAAACTGATCGGTACTCTGCTGCAAGGCCTTAGCTGCAAGGGAGTCAAAAGCCTGCCGAAGATTAGCCTCGGCCTCTCCGAGAAGACGTTTCTGTTCATCGAGATTCGTACGCTGGTTCTGGACGTCGGCCTCTGCGCGCGTGCGGAGCGTCGTTTCTTCCAGAACCTTCTTTCGGAGAGCCTCCGTTTCGGTGCGGCTTGTCGCGAGCTGTTGGCGCGTTTCGGAGAGCTGAGCCGCAATCCCAGCAGATTCAGAACGTAACCGGTTGGCATGAGAAGATACGATGAGCCAGGCAGTGAGGAAGCCAACAGCAAAAGCGACGATGATTCCTGTTAGAAGTGTGAAGGTCATGGGTGCGCCTCGAAGATACGCCACAGGGCAGTCTGAAACTTAACATAAATTAGAAGCGAAGAAAAGGCGAATAATTTTTGCTCGCGTGGGGGAGGAGCAGCGGTTCCTGCCTCAACTTTCTCTTGACTCTTTTCTATTCTCTGCTATACTTAACCCTGTAGAAAACCACGTTTGGACTGCGGGAGCCTGCTCCCGCTTTTCTTTTTCAAGCTGCCCATTTCAGCTCTTGCTAGTCCAAACAAGCCAAGGTCGCGTTCTTTAGAATCAATCATTTACGAATTGCAATTTTTGTAAGCCCTTTCTTTTGATTACGATACAAATTGGTGGGGGGGTAGGGGTCGCGTGCCCAACCTCGGAAGCTCAGCCTAGAGTCGCCAGCTACCGAACCCTTTTGCGCATCGACCAACTTAAATTCGCGCCGCCTCACTGTGGCAGACTCACGGGCACCGGCCGCCCGAGGGAGGGTACCAGTCGGATCGAGATCAGGAAGCTGCCGTTCTTCCGTCCCACTACTTCAAACTTGCCAAGGTTCTCCGCCCCGCCGCTGCTGGAAGTTCGCGCGGGATTGCCCCCGGAAAGCTCCGCGATCTCCGGCGCAAGGTTCCGCGCTTCGGGCGGGGTCTTTGCTTCCGTTCCGCGCACTCGCACCGTGAGCGCTCGATGTTCTCCCGGCTTCAATGGAGTGGAGTCCGCTTCGAGTTCGAGCCCGACAAATGTCATGGAAAATGGCGAAGACTGGCGTTTCGCGCAAGAAACTTGCACCGTCGCTCTGCCAGCCTGCAAGTCAAACGGCGGAAGGACGACCAGCGCGACCGGCGAAGACGCCAGCACCAACGCCGGTTGCCCACCGATCGTCACTTGATTGGCGTCCGCATCGCCACAGAAACCCTTCCCAAAAATTTCAAACCGATCTGTCAGTGATGCAACTCGCGGCGCGGAGGAGACCTCGATCGTAACCGACTCGGCCTCGCTTGGCGAGAGAATTGCCGTGGCAACTCGCCCCGTGCGCCCCGCAATCGAACCAAAAATCACCCCAGGATTGAGCGGCGCCACAAAAAGCTGCTCTGCCCGTCGCGTCCGTCGTGAACCGGTCCCCGTTTGAAAAATTCACAGTAACACCCGGAGTCAGCCGCCCGTTCACATCCAGCACCGCTAGGGTGGCTCGCTCGCCCGAAACGATTTTCCTCGGCAGCAGCAGTATCCGCGCTCCGGAAGCCGCCGGCGGAGGCTGTTGCGCACAAACGGATAGTCCAAAAATTCCGCCGGCGACGCAGACAATTAGAATCGCAGCGCTGGGGCGGCACGAGGGTATGCGGGAATTGTAATGAAGAACGTCACGGCGCGGTAGCAATGCTGCCACAATCCAGGGGCAACCCAGCGCTGCGCTACTTCTTCGCCAGCAACGGCTCCTCTTCCGGGGAATAAATCAGTACTGTCCTGCCCATCACTCCCGCCGACAATTTCCGCAGCATGTAGTGGAACGGCCGAGGAGGCATCCCGGTGCGACTCGCTTCCAGTCGGTAAAAGGTGTCCCGATAACGTACTGTGCGTGGCGCGGCCCAGTCCGCCTTTTTCCGGCTGGCGCGAATCTCAAGAAATTCATCCGGCCCGCTTCCGCTGAAGAAGAGTTCATCGGGGACTTTTGGGAGCCCCTTGGTCATCACTTTTTCTCGAAGCGCGATCAATGCCTCTCCAAGCCCGCTCAGCACCGTCGCTCTGCGCCAGTCCAGCGCGGAGCCGACGGGCAGCAAATTACGCAAACTTCGAGGAAGCAACGCCAGGAATGGTCCAAGAACGTAAGTCAGCACGGCAAATCGGCCTCTCCATAGTTTAAGAGATGTTCTTGCGAGTTTTTCTTGCCCGTACCGGGATCGAGCCAATGAGTAAGCGTCTGAAGCTAAGATGCTTTCTCAACTACGCGGTAGACCTGCGTGTCCAGAAAGATGCTGAAAAGTTCGGAATCGATTTCTTCGTCTCGCACGCAAAGTTTCAAAATATCCAGCGCGCGGTCAGTGGGAATGGCGCGCTTATAGGGACGGTCCGAAGCGGACAGCGCGTCGAAAATATCGCAAATCGTCATCATCTTGGCCTGCACCGGAATCTGCCCGGAGTTAAGCCCAAACGGGTAGCCCTTGCCATTAAGTTTTTCGTGGTGGGCGCGCGCAATTTCCGGAATTGCCCGGAATTCCGGCGTCCACGGAATCTGCGCCAGGAAATTGAAACTGTGTACCACGTGAGATTCGATCTGCCGGCGCTCGTCGGCATCCAGGCTGCCTCGGGGAATCGAAAGAAAACGCACTTCCTCTGCCGAAAGATAGGAGCGTTCTGTCCCGCGCGGATCGCGATACGTCTTTTGAGCAATCTCAGTCAGCACTTCGAAATCCCACGAAGGAAGTAGCGTGGGCTCATTGGCTTTGGCGATGAAATCCGCAAATCGATCCAGTTCACCGCGCAGCTTGCGCGATTCCTCATCAAGTAGGCGCAAGCGTTCCCCGGCTTGTCTTCGCGACAGCGAGAGCAGTGCTTCCACCTTCTGCTCCGCGATGCGCGCTTCGATGTCGCGGCGGATATAGTCGAAGCGGTCCAGCACGCGCACAAGGTGCAGCGGATAAAGTTTTTTCGCCTTGACCAGCACTTCTTCGCGCACTCCCACCTTGCCGAAATCATGCAGCAGGGCGGCGTAGCGAAGTTCCTGCAGCTGTTCACGGGAAAACCGCAAGTCTCCGTAAAGCCCGCGCGGTTCGCGGTCCACCGCTTCCGCCAAGGCCACGGTCATTTTGCAAACCCGCTGCGAATGGCCGGAGGTCGTTGGGTCGCGCTGCTCGATGGCTTTCACGGCCGCGTTCACGAACCCATCGAACAAATTCTCGATGTCTCGATACAGTTTTGAATTCTCGTAGGCTACCGCAGCTTGCGATGCCAGCGATGACCCCAGCCGCACTGCTCGTTCCGGAAACTGGTGAACCCAGCGCCGCACGGCCCTGGAATCGGTCAGCAGAGCCTTGGAATTACGCTTGCAATTGATCAACTGTAGCACGCCGAGGACCTCACCCTTCCCATTTTTCATGGGTAGGGTGATCAGCGAACGCGTGCGGTAGCCGGCTTGCTTATCAAATGTGGCATTGAAGTGAAACGGCCGCGCCTTTGGCACGCGATAGGCATCGGCCAACTCAATCACTTCGCCGTGCAGGGCGCAATACCCGGCCATGGAATCTTCCGTCAGCGGAAGCGTGTGTTCGCTGAAGGGAAACTGCACGCTGTCGTTTTGCGTCAGCTTGAATCGCAGCTGCGGAACTCGTGATGCTCCCTCGGCGGAAACCCCGCCGCTCTCCACGAGATAGAGAGAACCGGCGTCCGCTGCCGTGATTTCCCTGGCCTTCTTCAGGATCAGTTCCAGCAACTGGTCAACGTCGCGCGTTTCCGATAACGCGATGCCGACGCGGTTTAGCTCTTCGAGTTCACGAGTGGCTTTTGACGCGCTGAGCCCTTTTCCGCGAGTTCTTGGGGCGCGCTTGGGCGGCGATTGTTTGATTCTAGCCATAGAAGGGGGCGATGAACCGCAGAGGCAGGGGCTCCGCGGAAAGCGTGAGTATATCGAAAGCCCGAAAGGTAGGCACGCAATGTGTGAATCCCCAAATGCGGGCAATCGCCCTGTAAACCAGAGGACGCGCCAGTGCCCACTCCTTGTTGCGAAAGAGCGAGTAATTAGTAAGGTGCACAGCCTTTCGCGGCTCTTGTGGCTCTGTTAGCGTGGGAGCAGAGTTGCCCGGGACACGTGTGGGCAGGGGTGTTGTTTTCAGGGGGCAAAGGGAGTTCGCGTGCGAATCGCAAGTGGCGGCGTGACCGATGTAGGTCGCGTGCGTACCAACAACGAAGATTGCCATAAGATCGTTGAGCCGCTGAACCTCTTTGTGCTTTCTGACGGCATGGGGGGCGAAGCCCACGGCGAAATAGCCAGCGCCATGGCGGTGGAAACGGTCGTGAAGCATTGCCTGGACCTCGAGGCCAATCCGGCGGCTAAAATCATGGGCCCGGCACAGCCCAACTGGAGCGCCCGGACAAAACGTCTTTCGACCGCCATCCATCTCGCCAACAGGAATATTTTTAAGTCCGCCGAACAGAACGTGGACCAGCGCGGCATGGGCGCGACTCTGACGGCGGTGTGGATCGATGGCGCAAAACTCAGCATCGCTCATGTCGGCGACAGCCGCGCCTATCTGCTCCGCGGCGGCAGCTTGCTTCAGCTCACACGGGATCATTCCCTGGTAGCAGAGCAAGTGCGGCGCGGCATCCTGACTTCGGCGGAAGCGGAAGAAAGCGACATGCAAAGTGTGCTGCTGCGCGCGCTGGGTGCTCAAGCGGAAATCGAAGTGGACGTTGAGGAGCACACGCTTTTTCCCCGGGATGTGCTCCTGCTTTGCTCGGATGGATTGACGCGCATGGTCACCGATCCCGAAATCGCGGGAACGCTCCAGGCCGAGACCAACCCCGACCGGGCAGCCGAGAATCTTGTCGCGCTCGCCAATGAGCGCGGCGGCCCGGACAACATCACCATCGTGATTGTGCGGCTTGAAAAGGAATCCAAGGGATGGTTTTCGTGGTTGCGCGGCAATGCGCGCAAAAATCTAGGATCGAACGGTACTGCTGGAGGAAATTGAGATGCCGAAGCTCAGCCTCATGTTTGACAACAAAATCGTGAAGGAGGTGTCTGTGGGAAACCGGCCGGTAACCATCGGCCGCTCTCCGGACAACGACATACCGGTGGACAACCTCGCCGTGTCCAACCATCACGCGAAAGTTTATTTCGAGGCCGGCCGCATGGTCGTCGAGGACCTCGACAGCCTCAACGGCACTTTTGTGAACGACCTCCGCGTCGAGCGCGCCACTTTGCATGATGGCGACAACATCCACATCGGCAAGCACAAAATCAAGGTCGACACCAGCGGCGATGCCCCGCTGGCCTGGGACACCGGTCGCAAGGCGGCCGCGCCGCGCATCGACGAAACCATGGTGCTGGATACCAAAGAACGCCGCAAGATGCTCCAGCAGGCCGCCGCCATGGGCGAATCCATGCAGTTTGCCGGTGGGCGAATGAAAGTCCCGACGCTTGTCGTTCTCAGCGGCAACACCGATCAGAAAGAATATGTCCTGACCAACAGACTCACGGTCATCGGAAAATCCGCCATGGCCACGGTTCGCCTCAAAGGCTGGTTCAAACCGCAGATGGCGGCGCAGATCAATCAGCGCGACGACGGCTACTACCTCGGTCCCGGCGACAAGGTGCCCAAAGTCAATGGCTCCCCGGTCTCCGGCCCCGTGCGCTTGAGCGACGGCGATCTCCTCGAAGTCTCCGGCGTGCGGCTGAACTTCATTTTCCGCGAGTAGCGCGCGAAACGTGATGGCCGCTCCGTCAGAAGGTTTCTGGCAACGGCGGGGCGCTCTTGGCCTCTACGAATTGCTTCTGACGTGGTGGCGTCACCGAGTCTCGTTTCTCATTTCCGTCGCCATCACACTCGCGGCGCTCACGTTGTATTACTTCACGTTTTTCGGCGAGAAAACTACTCCCATCTTTGCTTTTCTCCAGCGCTTCGAATACAACTCGCTGGATACGCGCTTCCGTTACCGGCCAGCCAACGCAACTCCACCCGATCCCCGCGTTGTCATCGTGGAAATCGACCAGCAATCGCAAGAAGTGCTGGGAAAGTGGCCCTTCTCCCGGACGCACTTCGCTACCATGCTCGACGCGCTTCACGACGATGGCGCCAAAGTGGTCTCGTTTGATGTTACGTTCGACAAACCGGACCGCACGGCCGACCCCGTACGCGCGCTCTGGTCGAAGCTGGAACAGCGAAGAAAACGCGGCGAAACCGTGGACCCGAAACTTGAGGCGGAGGTCCGCGCTCTCGCAGCGGAGTTCGATGCCGATTCGCAATTCGGCAAGGCCATCGATCGATTTGGCCCGGTAGTACTCGGCAACTTCTTTCTTAAACCCGACGAGTTGAGAGGGATCGATCCTGCAATTTTGGATCAGTATGACGAACTGATCGAGTGGTATGCCCTCGGTCGGAACGCTCTTCATCCGGAGACAGGGAAGCAAGATTTTCTCGAGCTCGTTGAGCGCTACAGAAGAGACGGTGATCTCTACGCTGCAAATGTTGCAAACATTCCTGCCCTGGCGAACCCGGACAAGATCGAAAAAACCACCATTGGTTTCTTCAACGTTTCTTCAGACGCTGATGGTGTGCTGCGACGGATCATGCTGGTGCTGCCGTTTGGCCGCTCCAAGAATATTCAGGAGTGGCAGCTCTTCGGCTCGCTCGAAGTGCAGACGATGCGGCTTTACCTGGGACTTCGCTCCGACCAGGTTACCGTGCACTACGATCCTACAGGAGTCGTTCGAATCGATTTCGCCAACGCCCTGCTCATCAAGCCCGATGCGACGGGACACTTGTCCATCAATTATCATGGCCCGCGGGGAACTTACCCGTACTATTCGATCGCCGATGTCGTTCAGCACAAGTTTGCGCCCGGAACTTTCAAGGACAAGATTGTGCTGGTTGGGGCCTCGGCCACAGGTATCGCGGATCTGCGCACGCCACCCTACGGAGAAATCGACTATCCGGGCGTGGAGATTCACGCCAACGTCATCGACAACATGCTCCACCAGGATTTTCTGGTGCGTGGCGTCAAGCAGCAGCTGTGGGATGGAGTATTGATATTGCTTTTGGGCATCCCGCTGGGTATCTGGATGGCCCTGGTCACCCCCCGCTGGATGTGGTTCGGAATCGCGCTGTTTGGCCCGCTCATTGCCGTCAATTACTACACGTTCCTGCGCGGCTGGTGGCTGAACTTCACGATTCCGGCTCTGACCCTCAGTGCCAACGTTTTGCTCGTTTCTCTCTACCGTTCGCTGTTCGAGGAAAAAGAAAAACGCCGGGTGCGCTCCGCTTTCGGACAATATCTAAGTCCCGAAGTGATCCGGAGGCTGCTCGTTAATCCGCAACTCGTCGAGCCGAGAAAAACCGACATTACCGTGATGTTCAGCGACATCCGCGGCTTTACCACCATTTCCGAAAAGCTCGACGCCCAGGACTTGGCGCTCTTTCTCAATCAATATCTCTCGGACATGACCGGCCTCGTTTTTGATAACCACGGCACACTCGACAAATACATCGGCGATGCGGTCATGGCCTTCTGGGGTGCGCCCTTCGAAGAAGCGGGCCACGCCGCACGGGCTTGCAACACCGCGCTGAAAATGATGGAGCGTGTCCGCGAGATGCAGAAGAAATGGGAAGCCGAGGGCAAGCCGCATCTCGACATCGGCATCGGCCTGAACACCGGCGTAGCCAGCGTCGGCAATATGGGCTCAGCGCTGCGTTACGGCTACACCGCCCTCGGCGACACGGTGAATCTCTCCTCGCGCCTGGAAGGGCTGAACAAAGATTACGGGACGCACATTCTAGTCAACGAGACTACCTATTCCGCCACCAAGGAAGACGGCTACGTCTTTCGCGAACTGGATCTCATCCGCGTGAAAGGCAAGCTCCAGCCAGTGGCCATCTACGAACTCATCGGCCGCCCCGCGGAAAACTCCGTTTATGGCACCCCGGACGAATTGCGCCATCGCCTCGACCTCTTTCACCAAGCCCACGAGCTCTACCGCAAGCGTCAGTGGGAAGACGCGCAGAAATCATTCCAGACCATTCTGGACAAATGGCCGGACGATGGCCCATCCCGGACCTACTGGAAACGCTGCCAAGAATATCTCTTCGATGAACCACCATCAGGATGGGACGGCGTCTTTGCCATGACCCACAAATAGCTTTTGCAGCATGGTTCGCTGACTCCAAGCCAAACCTTACTCATCGGCAAAGATCGGCGTCCAATTTGGATGGAATCGTTTGTGTGCCCTCCGTCAGAATATCCGCATCGAACAGTTGCTGAATCAAGGGAACTCTGTCTTTCGTTTCGGTTTTCTAACTGATACGAGGCTTGAGACTTAAGCGGCGATCAATGGCTTCCCGATTCGGGCCGTACCCAAACAAACACTCTCAGGAATCTAAGTTGAATTACGATAGATGGCAGCTTTAACAAGAGCTATCGTGCCGTATCTGAGTAAGGTGGCGAGCTAAGACTTTATGTGGATTGTCCGACTAGCGCTGCGAAGGCCGTATACGTTCGTGGTGATGGCGCTTGCCATCATCCTGCTCACGCCGGTAGTGCTTCAACGTACGCCAGTCGACATTTTTCCCGACATCAATATCCCGGTCATAAGTCTCGTCTGGACGTACAACGGCCTGGAACCTCAGGAAATGGAGCAGCGCATCACCTCCAACGTCGAGCGCGGCCTCCAGACTCTTGTTAATGACGTCGAGCATATCGAGTCGCAATCGTTTAACGGGATCGCCGTCATCAAGGTTTTCTTTCAACCTGGCGCCAATATCCAAACCTCACTTGCCCAGACGACTGCAATTTCACAAACATTCTTGCGGTTCCTCCCGGCCGGAACCACTCCGCCGCTGGTGATAATCTATTCGGCTTCGACCGTGCCGGTGATTCAGCTCGGCCTGACCAGCGATACGCTCAGCGAGCAGCAGCTTTTCGATTACGGCAACTATTTTATCCGCACGCAGCTGGCAACCGTACCAGGTGCCGCCACGCCTTTCCCCTATGGAGGCAAGCAGCGTGTCATCAGCGTGGATATCAACCCAACGGCGCTCCAGGCCAAGGGGCTTTCTGCCGTTGACATCGTAAATGCCGTCAGCGCGCAAAACCTGATTCTTCCTACCGGCACCGCGAAGCTCGGCACGCTTGAGTACAACGTGGAAATGAACGGCAGCCCGCAAACCATCGGGGAGCTCAACGATCTTCCGGTCAAGACGGTGAATGGAGCGACCATCTACATGAAGGAAGTCGCTCACGTGCGTGACGGCTTTTCTCCACAGACCAATGTCGTTCTGTCCAACGGACAGCGCGGCGTGCTCATGAGCATCTACAAGACGGGCAGCGCTTCAACCATCGACATCGTCGACGGCGTAAAGCGTATGCTCGAATACAACAAGGGCGCGGTCCCCGAAGGCATGAACATCACTACCTTCTTTGACCAGTCGCTCTATGTGCGCGCTTCCATCCAGGGCGTGATCCGCGAGGGCATCATCGCCGCCTGCCTCACGGCGGTGATGATTCTGCTCTTCCTCGGCAACTGGAAAAGCACGCTGATCATCGCAGTTTCCATTCCTCTTTCCATTCTGGTGAGCATTCTGTGCCTGAGTGCGCTCGGGCAGACCATCAATATTATGACCCTCGGCGGCCTCGCGCTGGCCGTCGGCATCCTCGTCGATGACGCCACGGTGGAAATCGAGAACATCAACCGCAACCTGGCGATGGGCAAGGAAACCGTCCAGGCGATCCTGGATGGCGCGCAGCAAATTGCGGTGCCCGCATTTGTGTCCACGCTTTGCATTTGCATCGTCTTCATTCCCATGTTTTTTCTTTCCGGCGTTGCCAAGTTCCTGTTCGTGCCGCTGGCCGAAGCCGTCAGCTTCGCCATGCTGGCTTCGTACATGTGGTCGCGCACCATCGTGCCGACACTGGCCATGTATCTGCTGAGTTCGGAAGACGAATACCACGCCGAGGAACACATCGGCGAAAAGATGGGCTTCTTTCGGCGCTATCAACAAGGTTTCGAGCGAAATTTTGAAAAGTTCCGGGAAGGCTACCGAGGGGCTTTGGGCGCGGTTTTGCGCTCGCCACGGGTCTTTTCCGTCTTCTTTCTGGCCTTTTGCGTTTTATCGGTCACGCTTATCGGCGTTCTTGGCCGCGATTTCTTTCCGAAGGTCGATGCCGGGCAGATTCGGCTACACATGCGCGCTCGGACGGGCCTGCGCATCGAGGAAACGGCGCGCCTCGCCGACCAGGTAAACGGCGTCATCCGTGAAACCATCCCGAAGGACGAGTTGACCACGGTCCTCGACAATATCGGCCTGCCTTACAGCGGCATCAACCTCACGTACAGCAACGCCGGCACCATCGGTAGCTCCGACGCGGAATTTCTTGTCCAGCTGAGAGAGGTTCGCGGCAAACCCACCAGCATGTACATCAATGATTTGCGCGAAAAACTTCCGCAGCGTTTTCCCGGCGTGCAATTTTTCTTTCAGCCCGCGGATATCGTTACACAAATCCTAAATTTCGGGACCCCCGCGCCGATCGATGTGGAAGTCACCGGCATGAACCAGCGTGGAAATTATCTGGCCGGGGAAAAACTCGCCAACGAGTTCCGGCACATCCCCGGGGCGGTGGATGTCCATGTCCAGCAGGCCTTTGACAATCCCACGCTGTACATGGAAATCGACCGGGCTCGCGCGCAATCCGTGGGCATGCAGTCGCGCGACGTGGCGCAAAACGTTCTTGTTTCGCTCAGCTCCAGCTTCCAGACGGCCCCGGCGTTCTGGCTGGATCCGAAAAACGGCGTGGAGTACAACGTCGCGGTGCAGGAGCCGCAGTATCGCGTGGACTCTTACCAGGCGCTGCAAAATACTCCCATCAGCGGCAGCACGCCGGGTTCGCGACCGCAAATTCTGGGCAACCTGGTCACCACCTCAACGACCGCCCGCCCTGCTGAAGTTTCGCACTACGCCACACAGCCTATGATCAATATCTATGCGGCCGTGGATGGGCGTGACCTCGGCGGCGTCGCCACCGAAGTGGAAAAGCGCGTTCAGGCCATTGAGAAGGATTTGCCGAAGGGCAGCCACATTGTCATTCGCGGACAGGTCCAGACCATGAAGAGTTCTTTCACCGGCCTGGGCTTTGGTTTGCTCGGCGCGATTGTGCTTGTTTATTTGCTGATCGTAGTTAATTTTCAGTCTTGGCTCGATCCTTTCATCATCATAACCGCGCTGCCCGGCGCGCTCGCCGGCATCTGCTGGACCCTGCTGCTGACACATACCACGCTCAACGTCCCATCGCTTACCGGCGCGATCATGAGCGTGGGGGTAGCCACGGCGAACAGCATCTTGATGGTTTCCTTCGCGCGCGAACAAATGGACGAGGGCAAGAGCGCCAGTGAGGCCGCTATCGAAGCCGGTTTTGTGCGCATGCGGCCCGTGCTGATGACCGCGCTGGCGATGATCATCGGCATGGTGCCGATGGCCGTGGGTCTCGGCGAAGGTGGCGAGCAAAACGCGCCGCTTGGCCGGGCGGTGATTGGCGGGCTGGTCTTTGCGACCTTCGCGACGCTTTTCTTTGTGCCCTGCGTTTTCTCCTTGATCCATGGGCGCCGCGCGCGGAGATCGGCGCAGCCTGGGCCGCCGTCGCCGGCGCCGGCGATGATTTGAAATTTTTCTTTCTGGAACTAAAACCGGGGATGGAGTAATGATGGAAAATGGAGTTCAGATGGATTCTGCCGATCGAGAGCAGCCGAGGCCAAAGGGCAACCGGATCTTCACGATTCTCTTTCTGGTCGTGATTGTGCTGGTGCTCGTGGGGGCGTTTACGCTGTTCCAGCGCCGCTCCCAGTATCAGGCGCTCGCCAAGGAAACAGAAACGCTGGCGATTCCGACCGTGGCTGTGATTCATGCTTCGGTGGAATCGGCGGATGAGGACCTCGTCCTCCCTGGGGCGATGCAAGCCTATGTTGAGTCGCCGATCTATGCGCGCACCAACGGCTATCTGAAAAAGTGGTATCACGATATCGGCAGCCGCGTAGCCAAGGGAGAGATTCTCGCGGACATTGACACCCCGGAAGTGGATCAGCAATTATCTCAGGCGCGCGCCGATCTCAATACCGCGCAGGCCAACGCGAATCTGTCCAAGATTACCGCGACGCGTTACCAGGAACTCATCAAGACCGACGGCGTCTCCAAGCAGGAAGTCGACAATGCCGTCGGCGATCTGGAAGCCAAAGTCGCCATCGTAAAGTCCGCGGAAGCCAACTTGCGCCGGCTTGAGGAATTGGAATCCTTTAAACACATTTATGCGGCTTTCAGCGGGGTGATCACCCGGCGTACCGTGGATACAGGCACGTTGATCAACGCCGGGAACGGCGGCGCGTCGCAGGAGCTTTTCGTTTTAGCGCAGACCGATCCCATTCGCGTTTACGTAAGCGTGCCGGAAGCCTATGCACCCTCGATTCGCGCCGGACTCGGCGCTTTTCTCGAGCTCACTCAGTATCCCGGTCAGAAATTTCAGGGCAAGGTAGTACGAACGGCGGAGTCGATCGATCCTGGCACCCGCACCTTACTTACGGAAGTGGACATACCGAACCGCAATGGCGCGCTGCTTCCCGGCGGCTACGCGCAAGCTCACTTGCAAGTAAAAGTGACCGGCGCCCGCCTCGCCGTGCCCGTGAACGCGCTGCTCTTCCGGTCGGAAGGACTTCGCGCGGTGGTCATCGACGCCAATCACCGAACGCACCTCCGCGCGATTACCGTCGGCCGCGATTACGGCACGAGTCTCGAAGTCCTTCAAGGGCTTGACGTCAACGACTGGATCGTGCTGAATCCTGCGGATTCCCTCGACGACGGGCAGGAAGTCCGCGTCAAGGAAATGGCCGTGAACCGCGGACCAAACCAACCCGCCACCCAGCAGCAACCTCCCGCGCCAGCGGCCAAGAAACAATAATGAAACGAATCAGCCAATTTTTTGCTGTGAGTGGGCTTGGTGTTTGTGCCTCCATAGGTGGTTGCACCGTCGGGCCGAAGTATCAGCGCGCCACGGCGCCAGTACCCGCAAAGTGGGATGTGTCCGAGCCTTGGCGCGAAAGTGCTCCCAAAGACGGCGTTGCCAAGGGCGAATGGTGGAACGTTTTCCACGATGAGGAATTAAATGGTCTGGAAAAACGAGCACTCGACGCGAACCAGACCATCAAAGTTTCTGCGGGGCGGCTTGAGCAGGCGCGTGCCTCCGCCGCGCTACAGATCGCCACGCAATTCCCTACTCTTGCGACTGCTCCCAGTACCCAACGCCAACGGATTTCGGGAAACAGGCCCGCCAGTAGCAACTTCCCGGTCCGGTCTCCCGTTTCGCAAACCAGCAATGTTTTGCCTTTCACGGTGGCCTACGAAGTCGACTTGTTTGGCCGGCGACGGCGCAGCATTGAGGCGGCGCAAGCATCTTATCAGGCAAGTGCAGCCGACCTCGAGAACGTGCGGCTGGTGATCACCGCGGAGCTCGCCGGCGATTATTTCACGCTGCGCCAACTCGATACGGAACTGGGAATCTTGCATCGCACCGTGGAAACGCTGGAACGAGGCTTGCAACTGGTCGATCAGCGCCACAAAGGCGGCGTGGCTTCCGGGCTAGACGTTGCGGAAGAAGAAACGCTTCTGAACACCACGCGGACCCAGGCGATTCTGCTGCAACAACAGAGGAAACAGTTCGAGGATGCCATCGCTGTTCTTGTCGGCAAGCCGGCGCCAGACTTTCATCTTTTGCCAGAGGAACTGGTTGATGCACCGCCAGCACTGGACGCTGGACTGCCCTCCGATCTGCTGGAGCGACGGCCGGATGTCGCCGAAGCCGAGCGGCAAATGGCCGTGGCCAACGCGCAAATCGGAATCGCCCGGGCAGCCTATTATCCGTCCCTGAATCTTTTTGGAAATGGCGGATGGCAGGCCGCGGACATCGCCAAGCTGATGAATGTACAGAGCACCTTTTGGGCAGTAGGCGCCAACGTTGCGGAGAGTATTTTCACGGGCGGGTCGCGTCGCGCGCAAGTGCAATTCGCCAAAGCCGGCCACGACGCCAGCGTAGCTGCCTATCGCGATAGCGTTTTGAATGCTTTCCGAGAAGTGCAGGACGACGTAACCGGATTAACCGTGCTGGATCGGGCTAGCCAGTCGCAGCAGCAAGCGGTTGATTCGGCGCGGCGCACTCTGGATATCGCCCTCGGCCGCTACACCGGCGGCCTCGTGAATTACCTGGATGTCGTAAACGCACAGCAAAATCTTTTGAACAATGAACAGGAGCTGGCCGTGATTCACGGGCAGCGGCTGGTGACCAGCGTGCTCCTCATCAAGGCTCTCGGCGGCGGCTGGGATGCTTCCAGTCTCTCAGCCGTGCAGGTGAAGTCGAAGTTGAAAGACGTTGTTGCACCGTAACGAACGCGGGGAAGAACTTAAGACGAGTTCTAGCGATAGGCAGCGGCTAGGGTTCGGTCTCTCAGACTAATTGGCGTTCGGGTGAGATATCTTCAGATTGCCGATCAAGGGTTGCCCGTATCGTGCAAGGAAACGACGCGGCCATATTGTGAAGATCGGCTGAGGCGGTCAAACATTTGGTACGCGGCCGTAGCGATCCGCACGATCGCATCTCCACCATCTTTTTCCCGCCGCAGATAAGTTGTCATCACGCTGATGGCGAATGGCCGATTGCCGGTGAAAACAATGCCGGAGTCATTGCGCACGCCTTCGAGCTCACCGGGCTTGTTGGCGATGCGCAGATCTTCCGGCAATTCGCGCGGGATGTAGCTTTCCTTGTGCACACAGAGGAGCGCGAAAAAATCATCAGTCATCTGCTTGTTCAACACTTTTCCGCGGTACAAAGCTTCGAGCAGCGCCACCATCTCGCGCGGCGTGGCGATGTTTTCGCGGCCCTCGGCGGCGGCTTTCACATCCATCATCTTCCGGCGAAGCCGGGTATGCGTCAGGCCGAGAGAATCGAGCAGCGAATTCACGTTTTCCATGCCGATGCGGTCGATGATGACATTGGTCGCGGAGTTGTCGCTTACGGATACCATCAGCGCGGCAACGTCGCGAAGCGTCAGCCTCGTTACCCCGGGAGTGAGCGCGTTCGCGATGCCGCTCCCGCTGACCAGATCGGACGATTGCAACGTGTAGAAGTCGCCGAGCTTGATTTTGCCCTGCTGCGTTTGATGATACAGCTCCGCAAGAATGGCAATTTTTATCGAGCTTGCTGTGGGAAGCACTTCATCGGCGTGAAGCAAATATTTCTGCCCGGTGGTGAGATCAAGAATGGCGACGCCGAGGACGCCGTCAAGATTGCGATCCACCCCGCTGATGGTCGCTTCCAGCTTTTGCCATAGCACTTGCTCCTTCTCCTGAGGCGCTTTTTCTTGAGAGCCCTGCTGCGCGCAAGACGGCTTTGGAGCGCATACCACGACGGCAAGCAAGGCGAGAAAGAAGAGTCGTTTCAGCACAGTGACCTCCCGGTTAGCGCGATTATAAGGCCGAATCGGCGCAAACAAAGAAGAAGCAAGGCGCGTAACTCCGAGCAACAGCGAGCCGGTGGACCGAGTTGCAGGAAGCGGGATGGGCTTCGGGGCGTACCTTGTTCGGAACACAGAGTTCTTGGCTATTGAAGAGGCATTCTATAAGGACCACAATAGGATTAGTGCTCGGCCGCCTGCGGAAGTCTGAACCGATCAATAGGGGCCAATTGGGAGAGAAGGATCGGCCGGCAACGTAATTTTGGGAGAGACGACTCATGCGCAAAATTTTAGCCGGCATGCTTTTCATGGCCTTAGCAGGTACCTTGTCGATCGCCACGCCGCGTCAAGACCAGGACGAGCGCCACGACAACGGGAAACATAAAGGCTGGGAAAAGCACGAAGATCGCGGCGACGACCGGCATGACAATGGAAAGCACAAAGGTTGGTACAAACACGGCGACCGCGAGGACTACCGGGGTTGGGACGATGACCATGACCGCATCCGGCCCGGGCGCGCCTATCCCTACGGCCGCTACGAACACGTCAGAGAAGTATTCGTCGCGCGCCGCATCGATTACCGGACGCGCCGCGTGGTCCTCTACGACAATTCAAATTGGGTGGTCGCCAACTACGACCTCGATCGCTGCCGCGATTGGGAATGGGAGCGCGATCGCGTGTACGTCTACGACGACGATCATCACCCCGGCTGGTACTTGCTCTTCAACGCCCGCCTGGGACGTTACGTCCACGTAGAGTATTTTGGCCTGCACTAGAATTGAGGCGTCGGCCGACACTTGCCTGAGAAATGAAACCGCCGGGCGAAGCAGGAGCTTCGCCCGGCTTCAATTTGCGCTGGTATCAACACAGAGAAACCCACAGATCACCGCGGGCAACAGCGCCAATCAGAGATTGTCGAGGAAGAACTGGGTAACTTTCTGCCAGAGGACCCGGCGAGCAGCGGGGTCGCTCACCCCGTGGCCGCGGCCAGGGAAGGCCAGCACCTCCACGTACTTTCCTGCTTCGATGAGATCGTTGATCACGGAAAGGGTGTTCGCGTAATGTACGTTGTCGTCGCCGGTACCGTGGGCGATCATCAGCTTGCCCTTGAGTTGCGTTGCATATTTCACGGGTGAAGAATCCTGATACCCCTTCTCGTTTTTCTGCGGCAGGCCTAGGTAGCGCTCCGTGTAGATGGTGTCGTAGTAGCGCCAGTCCGTCACCGGGCCTCCCGCGAAACCCACTTTGAAATCGTCCCCTGCTTCAAACATGGCATGCAGCGTCATGTGGCCGCCGTAGCTCCATCCCCAGATGCCGATACGATTCGTATCAACATACGGCAATGACTTGAGATATTGCACGCCGTCGCGCTGGTCGGAAAGCTCCTGCGCCCCGAGGCGGAAATGCAGAGGTGTCTCGAAAGCGTGGCCTCGGCCGGTAGAGCCACGATTGTCGAGCGAAAAAATGACGTAGCCTTTCTGCGCCATAAGTTCGTGCCATAGAAAATTGGCGCCGCCCCAGGCGTTGCGAATGATCTGCACCCCCGGTCCTCCGTAGACCGCGACGAGCACGGGATATTTTTTCTGCGGATCGAAGCTCGCTGGCTTGATGATGCTGGCGTTCAGCAGCACACCGTCGCGGCATTTCACGGTCAGAAATTCCACCGGTGAGAGATGATAGTCGGCAAGCTCAGCGACTTTGTTTTCGTTGATGGCCGCGATCCGCGCGCCGTCCGCGCGATAGAGGTCTTGGCGCGGCGGAGTGGCCGGGTTCGAATAGGTATCCACAAAGGCGGATGAGGTCGGCGCCAGCACCGCTGCATGCGTGCCTTCTTCTTTCGTGATGCGGCTAAACCTTGAACCGTCCAGAGCGACGCGATACAAATGCCGCTCGAGCACGGATTTTTCTGTGGCGGTGAAGTAAACGAGGCCCTTTGCTTCGTCGACGCCGTCGACCGCCGCGACTTCCCAATCTCCCTTGGTAAGCTGCGCGAGTTGCTTGCCATCGAGATCATAGAGATAAAGGTGCCTGTACCCGCTGCGCTCGCTAGCCCACAAAAAACGCTTGCCGTCCTTAAGAAAGTAAAGCGCGTCATGGACGTTGATCCAGTTGGTGTCACTTTCGCTAAGAGCGACGCGCGATTTGCCCGTGGCGGAATCCGCAACCAGCAGATCAAGCGTGGTTTGGGCCCGATTGAGGCGCTGAATCGCAACGTGTTTTGAATCCGGGAGCCAGTTCACGCGTGGGATGTAGATTTCGGTTTCCGCGCCGGTGTCCATCGCGCGAGGTTCGCCTCCGCTCAGCGAGGCCACAAGAACGCGCACGATGGGATTAACGCCTCCGGCCGTTGGATAGCGTTCCATCTCGGCTTCCCCGCTCGGCGACGAAAAATCGACTAGCGGATACTGCGAAACTTTGCGCTCGTCCATTTCCAAATAGGCGATCGAGGATGAATCCGGCGCCCACCAGTATGCAGTCTTGATATCAAGTTCTTCCGGATAGACCCAGTCGAGTTCGCCTTTGCGAATTTCCTCCGTGCCGCGCTGCGTGACCTGGCGCTCTTTGCTGTCTGCGACGCTCACAAGCCACAGATTGTGTTCTCGAACGAAGCTGACAAAGCGCCCGTCAGGAGAGATCTTGGGATCCACGATAGCAGCCTTACCGGAAACCAGTGTGCGCCCCATTTGCGACTTCATATCCAGCCAAGCCAGCGCCGTGGCACCTTGAAACAAAATGCCCGCGTCGTCAGGCGCCCATTGGTATTGCGAAGGAGCACGACGACCAAGACCGGTGGCTTGTGTAGGTCTCGACGTGTCCGCAGGCAAAATCGATTCGAGCTTGTCAGCCGCGACCTGAAGGCGGCGTTCTCCGGACACGGCATCCATCACCCAAAGTTCCGTCTTGCCGTCCTTACCGGAACCCTTCGTTTCGAAATAACTGAGCCCCTTGCCATCCGGAGTCCACGCCAGTCCCCGTGCTAGCCGCCCGCTCAAGCTCGGCTGCGAATAAATCCGCTCGACAGTAAGAGCTTTTCCGGCGCCAGTCGGTTGTTGGGCCTTTGAAAAAGGAGCGAAGAATGCAGAAAAGAACAAGGTTGCAAAAAACAGGGTGAAGGTCGAGACGCGGCACCGCAAGGACATGCAATCCTCCTGGGAACGAACGCTAGTTTAAGCTGGAGCGGTGAGAAGAACAAACCTTCGGACGGCATTACCCCGGCGGCCAGCGGAATTGCCGGCCGCCAAGTAAATGCAGATGGAGATGGAAAACGGACTGGCCAGCGCCGGCGCCATTATTTAAAACGGTGCGGTAGCCCACGAGAAGACTGCGGTCGCGTGCCAACTGCGCGGCGACCAGTTGCAACTTGCCGAGAATAGCTTGATCGTCCGGTGCCGCGTCGGTCAGCGATGCAAAATGCTTCCGTGGGCAAATCAGAATATGCGTTGGCGCTTGCGGGCTAATGTCTTCGAAAGCAAAGACATCGGGATCCTCATAGACGATCTTTGACGGAATTTTCTTCGCGGCAATTTTGCAGAACAAACAGTCGGCACTCATCGGATCCCTCCTGCGGATGGGGCCTCATCCAATCGCGTCACAAACGGCGTGAAACCTTCGCGGTCGTGGAGTTGCTGGCCAAATTGGCGAGCAGCGTCTTCGCCCGAAATTCTGCCAACCCGAACACGGTAAAAAATCCCGTCGGGCGAATCATATTGCTGAATAAAGATTGGCGAGTAGGAGGCGCTTAGGCGGTCGTGCAGACGCTCGGCATTCGCGCGGTCGCGGAAAGCACCGACCTGGACGGTGAAAAATCCCTCCGTGGGATCCACGCCGGGCGAAAGCACTTCCACCCGCACCGGCACGACTCCGGGGCCGACTGAATCGACTCCTTGCGCCGCGGCAAAGGAGAGATCGATGATGCGATTGTCAACAAACGGGCCGCGATCGGTGATTCGAACGACCGTGGACTTGCCGTTGTTCAGATTGGTAACGCGGACCATGGTTTCGAATGGCAGCGTGCGGTGCGCGGCGGTGAGTTTGTACATGTCGTAGATTTCGCCGTTCGAAGCTCGCCGTCCGTGAAACGGCACGCCGTACCAGGAAGCGTTGCCTTCCTCCGTGTAACCGGCAGGGGCGGGCACTGGGGCGGACTTGCTGCGCTTCGGTGCAGGCCCGCCTGTCGGTGGAGTCTCCGGCACATCAGTGGATCGCTTCGCGCTGTCTGCAGTTTTCGGCGGAGTTTCTGCCGGCTGCGACGGAGGCGGCTGGCGGCGATCGGCAATCGGCTTACGCGACGCGCAGCCGGAAGAATTAAAGCACAGGACGCATAGAGCGCAGAGGACATGGAGAACAAAAAATGGCGTCGGTGAAAAGTGGCCGAAAGATTGAAATCGCCGCGGGGAAGCGCGTTTGCTCGAGGCCAGACTGACGAAAACCGTATCCGCTGAACCCTTCAAAGCGCTGCCTGCCTCATGAAGTTGGCGGATTCCGCGAAGCACGCGCGGCGTTGCGCGCTTCGATCCTCGATGCGGCCTCGGCGAGCTTTTCGGAGACTTCGCGCAAAAACTGTGCGGTGCGCTTTTCCGTTTCCGGCGCGACTTCTTCTTTTACGAAGCTTTTCACGCGCTCGAGTTCTTCATCCACCCGCTTGCCAAAATCCTCGAAATTCTTGATGCTCTTGAGGCGCGCGAATTCCTCATCGATGCGCTTGCCGAACTCCTCGAATTTGTCCATAAGTGCGAGCTCCCCCCCGGAAAAATCGCCGTAACAAGAAGAAGCGCGGCGACTTGGGTATTATAGGAACGCGGTGTGCGGGTCGCAAGGAGGAGAATTTGGCGCTTCCCTACCGGTGGCAGTGGCGCGTGGAAAAATGGAAAAACGCGATGCGCGGATTTTTCGGCGGCGGCGACCAGCAACCGCGGCCAAAATTGTGCCCGGCGTGCGGAGCCCTTGTCGGAATCAATGCGACACGCTGCCACGAGTGCGGCGCGAGCCTGCGGTTTTCTCTCGCAGCGCTAAGCAAAAAGTTTTCTGGACTTTTCGGCGAACAGGAGACGCCCGTTACCTCAGCGCTGCTGGTCGCGAATATTCTGATGTTCGGTGTGAGTTGGGTTTTGACGGCGCAAGCAGGAGAAGCTGGCGGCTTGCGCACGCTGTGGGGCATGAGCGGCGCAGCTTCTTTTCAACTCGGAGCAAGCCATCCGTACCCGTTTTTTGTTGAACACCAGTGGTGGAGACTCGTAACCGCTATGTTCCTGCATGGCGGGTTGATTCACATCGGACTCAATATGATGTCCTTGATGCAACTTGGTCCGGCCTTGGAGGAACTCTATGGCTCCGCGCGTTATCTCTTTCTGTACGTAGCCACGGGAGCGTTTGGCTTCTTGGTCAGCGTCTGGTTTGGCCACTTCTCGCTCGGCGCGAGCACCGCGCTCCTCGGTCTGGTTGGAGTGATGTTGGCGGTGACCACGAAGCGCGGTGGATCTTACATGAAGGAGTTGCGCTCAAGGTTGATCTCCTCGGTGGTTATCCTTTTTATTCTCGGGTTTTCCGGCCTGGGCATTGATAACTATGGGCACTTCGGGGGATTGGTTGCTGGATTTGGACTCGGAAAATTGTTTGCCGATCGCCAACCCATGAATTCAAATGAGCGCCGGACCGCGTATGGTTTGGGATGGCTCGCCGGTATCGTTGTGTTTGCAAGCTTCGCTTTGATGATTCTGCATTTTCGCGATCCGCTGCCCTGGCAGCGGTAAATTGAAACTTGCAAGCCGGGGTGACGCTGTAGTGTCGTCGCTCCGGCAGTTTTCTTTTGGCTGGTCGCCCGATACCCGGAAATCTGCGATACTCTTGTTCGCCGGACTCATGGACCCGCACTCGATTGTCATCGTCAGTCTGCATACGCCCAAGGAAAAAGTGTGGGGCGAACTGCTTAGCATCAACCCTTCGGGAATTACGCTGCGTTGCATCGATTTGAATTCTTTCGATCACTTCATCCGGCAAATCAATGAACCAGATGGCGAGCGCATGGGCTTTCCAACGATTTTCTTTCCCATGAACCGCGTCGAGCGCATCTCTCTTGACGAACCTTCCGGCTCCATCCCCTCGATGAACGAACTCTTCGCGCGCAAGGTGGGGCGCACTCTCGCTGACTACCTCGCGCAATTCGCGTGAATTGCGTTATCCTGAATCACAATGAAAGCTCGCATCTGGACGGTTCCCAATCAAATTACGTTTCTGCGTCTGGGCTTTCTGCCGTTCTTTCTGATTCTCATCGCTTACGATCATTATCGTTCAGCGCTTCTGGTGCTGGTCATCGCCGGACTTTCCGACGGGATAGACGGTTTACTCGCGCGCAGCTTGAATCAACGATCCGCCCTCGGCGCATATCTCGATCCCATCGCCGACAAACTTCTGCTCTCTTCTTCCTTCATCATCCTGGCATTCAAGAAGCAACTGGCCTGGTGGCTCACTATCCTCGTTCTGAGCCGTGACGTGCTGATCCTCATTGTCGCGGTGGTGATTCTTTTGGTTTCGGGCTACCGGCCATTTCCGCCAAGCATTTACGGCAAGCTAACCACGGCCACCGAGATTATTCTCGTGTTTCTCGTCGTTTTTGGTGCTGCTTATCCCAATCACCACATGGCCGTTCTTGACCACGTCTTCATTTATGCGGTTACGGCGTTGAGTATCGGATCGGGCTTCCACTATTCGTTTGCGACCGCAAGACGTCTCAGTAGTTCCCCGCCAGAAGTGAAGTGAAAATCCTATTGCTGCGGTGAGACAGCGGCGATTTTCTTGGCGGCTTCGTAGGCGCGGCCCAGCCAGCCGAGGGCATCCTTCATGGCCGAAGCTTCGTCAATCTCAAAGAAAAGCCATCCCGCGCCGCTCATGCCGGAAACGCTGCTCACTCTGGAATCTTTTTTTGCAGACTTAATAATGGCCGGAGACGCGGATGTGAACTTGAGCATGATGGACCTTGGCGACCGCATGGCGCGCGAACGGGGGAGAGCCGCAAAGATTTTTCCGTGCCGGTAAAGACCCTGGTAGCCAAACATAGGTTTCTTTGAGACGCGAGGCCAGTCCGAGACTTCCTTTTCGAGCATGGCCGAAAGTTCCTTCATCTCGTCGTCGATGGGGAAAAACTTCGGCATCTTCGGGCGTTTGGATTTTGACTTGGCTGTTTTTTTCTTGCGTTTCATGGGTCACGCTCTCACTCACAACATTTGAGTCCTACACAGGCATGGGTTTGGGGCCACCGGGAGGGAGCACAAGCTTGGGCTCGGTGAGGGACTGGACTTGTTCGAATGTGGCGTCCGGCGCGAGTTCGCGGAGGAGGAGACCTGCGGGCGTGACGTCGATAAGGGCGAGTTCGGTGACGATATGGTCGACGACTTCGACGCCAGTAAGGGGGAGCGAACATTTTTTCAGGATCTTGGGCTTATTGTCGCGAGTAGCGTGTTCCATGGCGATGAAGACGCGCTTGGCGCCCGCGACGAGGTCCATGGCTCCGCCCATGCCCTTCAGCATTTTGCCCGGGATAGCCCAGTTGGCGAGTGTCCCTTTTTCGTCGACCTGCAACGCGCCAAGAACAGTGAGGTCGACATGGCCGCCACGAATCATCGCGAAAGAATCGGCGGAAGAAAAATAAGCAGTGCCCGGAAGTTCGGTGACGGTCTCTTTGCCGGCGTTGATGAGGTCGGGATCGACTTCGGTTTCGAGCGGGTAGGGGCCGACGCCTAGCATGCCGTTTTCGGATTGCAGAATGACGTCCATGCCTTTCGGAACGTAGTTGGCGACGAGCGTGGGCATGCCGATGCCGAGATTGACATAGTAGCCGTCGCGCAATTCAAGCGCGATGCGGCGGGCGATCCGTTCACGTTTTTGCTCTTCTGTCAGAGGCATTCGTTCGACTCGAAACTATTTAAACTTGATTAATTTTACTTCCATAGTTAGCAGTGGCAGATAGAGGATAAAAATCACAAATACCCCTATGATTAGCGCGGCAAGAAAGACTCTTGCGGTCAGCAGAAGTCTGCGGCGGGGCTCGCGAGCTGCGAATTCTTTCAGGACTACAAAGACAGCCAGCGCGGTGAATAGGAGCGGCAAAAGCCACATGTAAGTGGCCAGCATAAGTCGCGTCGGCAAGGGCAGCTCAACTCCAAGCCCCTGGAACAGCGCGGCAAAAGGCTGAACGAAATGGGTCGAAAGCAATCCAAGCACGCTACATAGAAAAGCTGCAACTCCCGTCGCAAGCCATGAAAGAACAGTGCTCAGTTGAGGTTGAGTGTGAGTTTGATGCGTATCCATTGAAGTACCCCTTATTCATTGTCTGCGGACGGTCCGCCGTTCGATACGTTTTTCATAGTTGGGGCCCTGGAAAATAGCGTCCACAAAAATGCCCGGCGTATGAACTTGGTTGGGGTCAAGTTGGCCAAGCTCGACGAGCTCTTCGACTTCGGCGATGACGTAGTCGGCGGCGGTGGCCATCATGGGATTGAAATTGCGCGCGGTCTTGCGATAGATGAGGTTGCCCCAGCGGTCGCCTTTCCACGCCTTGATAAACGCAAAGTCGCCGCGGATGGCGCGCTCCATGACGTAATGGCGGCCGTCGAACTCGCGGGTTTCTTTTCCTTCGGCGACCATGGTCCCGTGCCCCGTGGGAGTGTAGAACGCAGGAATGCCCGCGCCGCCAGCACGAAGGCGTTCGCTCAGCGTGCCCTGCGGATTCAATTCCACTTGTAGTTCGCCGCTTAACACAAGCTGCTCGAAGAGTTTGTTTTCCCCGACGTAGGTGGAGATCATTTTCTTGACCTGCCGCTGTTGAAGCAGCACGCCAATGCCGAAATCATCCACGCCAGCGTTGTTGCTGACAATGGTGAGGTCTTTCGTGCCCTTATGGCGTACAGCGGCGATGAGATTTTCCGGGATGCCGCAGAGACCGAAGCGATGCGTTTGTCCATGGGTGCTCCGGATGTCCGACGCAGTTTACTTCATCCAACGCTGTGGCTGGAAGATGCGCGTAGAGCGGATTGAGGTCCTAGCGCCGCGTACTGGTCGTGGTGATCAAAGTTTTCATGGTTCCGTCACCGGCATCTACCGCGGCGGTCAGGGTATTGGAAGTCGGCGTTATGTTGATGAAAGAATCGCGGCACTTGGTCATCTTGCCGTCGACCACCTCTTCGTAGTCGTTTACAAAAGTGTCGCCCTCCCAGTGGGCCGTGCCGCGCAATTTGCAGGGGGTCTGTAAGTCGTTGAAGCAAACGAAGAGGCGGTAGATGTTCGCGGGCTTGTCCCACCAAATCACGTACAGCCCATCCAGCTTTCCTGCGGAGCCATGGGAGTGGAATTCGGCGAACAGGCTCGTGCCGCCGGCAACTAATTGGATGTGCGCGGCCATGGCGGGACCCGCCGTTCGGGAAGAACTCGCTTTTCAGCATGCTTTCAGAAGTATTCCAGTCGCCCGCGAGTGCCTTCGCGAACCTGGCCATCTCGGGGAAATACGAGCGCTAGAAAACGGCTGCTTACTTCTCTTTGAACTGCGATGGGGGCTCCATCTTTGCCCGATTCTCAGGAGAAAAGGCGGCTCCTGCCTCCTCATTGGTGCGGGGAAGTTTCTCCGGGTGGTGGATGTAGTAAAGAAAGAACACGCGCATATCAAAAGGCGCGCCGGCAAATTCCCGAAAAGTTGCGGGGAGCGGAGGGCCGCCGGGGCTGCCAGCCGGAGGAATGTGCTCGGGAAGATGGACGGCATACATGCTGCCGCCGCCGAGGGCTTCGTGGGGATACTGCATCAGCCAGAGGCAGTTATGACCGTCTTGAATCATGTTGGCGGAGATAGCGACCCATTGACCTTCATCCGAGGCCCTGGGTCTCTGGCAATCCCAGAACTCCGACTGTGGCACGGTCGCGGTGGCGTCCGAGAGGCTATAGGCATCCATGCCGATTTTCGGCAGGCCATGCTTATCAGCGAAGCGCTTTACCTCGGAGAGAGATTGATCCCAGTCCACATTGGAATCGCTCATCAAGGAATAGAGGGGCCGGCCGAAGGAGAGCCCGTTGACGTAGGGGAAATAGTACGGATACGCGCGCAAGACCGAAAACAAGCAGGTCGCGGTTAAGAGTGCGGTTAGCCCGGTCAAGAGGCGTGCCGCGACCGGGGCGGAAGCCAAAAGCTGCCCGAGCATTCGCGGAAGCGGCGCAAGCAGTAGGATCAGCAAAAGCATCGGAACAGTGAAATGACGGATGCTGATGGTGAGGCGGCTTAACAAGCAAAAACCGGTAAAGACAATTAAGGAAACCCACAGGGCACGCCAATGCGCCGCGAACTCCGGAGAGATCGTCGGCTGCGCCACTGAAGCGAGCTGCTTTTTGCCAAGAGCGACGAGGATGCCGAGCGCCAGCAGCGTGAGAAAACCAAGCGGAGATTTCAAGACGAAGACAGCCGGAAAGTAAAACCAGACTCCGTGGGAATAGGCGTGTCCGAGAAGGAAAGTCGGCCGGCTTCCTCCGATGAGGACGAACGCTGCGCCACCGAAATAGAGTAACGGCGGCATGAGTAGGCGACGTAGCAGCAATGCGCCAGGTCCATGACCGAGGCGTTCGAGAACGCCGGTGGGTTGATTCCAGGAAAAAACAAGGTAGAAGGCGTAAACGGCCAGTGCGGCCCAGAGGATTCCCCAAAGGGTGGCGAGCCTGCGGTGCTTGCGCCAAATGCGTGCATCCGGTTTGCCGGCAGGCTGGCCGGGGATAGGCCGCCAGCGCGTGCTTAGAGCAATCGCCGCAAATACGAAAAGCAAAATGCCCGCAGTGAACTTCGAGAGCAGCCCGCCCGCGAAGCTCAGGGCAAACCAAAAAGTGTTCTTTTTGCTGGGATCATTCCATAGATCTGCGAATCTCCATACCGTCAGCAGAGAAAACAGCGTGACGGCCAGGTCGGTAAGGACAAGAGGGCCAAAGGTGAGGAAAGTGGGAGTGCTGACGTAAACGCACAGGCAAAGCAGGCCACCCCATGGGCCGCCAAGCCGGCGCGCATAGACGAATACAATCCAGCCTAACAGCAGAGTCAGAAGCAACATGGGGAGACGGGCCCACGCCAATGTGGTCACCGGGTCATTCCATTTGTTGAGCAGCCAATCGCCAAAGACCCACTCGCCCATAAACGCAGGGAAGAACTGCTGGGCGTTCTGCCAGGAGGGATGGGAATAGTCCGCGTGAACTCCACGCAGAAGCAGGGGCAAAGCTGCCAGGATTTTGGGAAGCGGGGGATGCTCAGGATTGAACCGAAGCTCGAGCTTCTGCAAATAGGTTACTCCGGCGCCGATGTGAGCGACCTCATCAATAGTGGCGGACTCCCGCAAAGCGGCGCCACCGGCCAGGACCGCCATGCACAGGAGCAGCAAGCCAGCGAAAAAGGTGGAGAAATCCCGCTGGGGTTGAATGGGGCCGTTGTCGCGTGATTGGCTGCCGTTCATGTGAACCTGGTCTGTGCCGGCCTGAATCGAAAACGAACTTTTCGATTGGGTCAGTGAAAAGAGATATTAGCGTAAATTCCAAAGAATGTGTGCCGTGCTGAAGCCAGTTTCTACAGACTCCTCAAGAGTTTGTAGAGTTCGTTAGCGGCGTCGAAGTCGGCTTCAAGCTCGCGGGAGGCGAGTTTTTCGCGCAGGTCGTCGAGCCGGCGAGCAAGGAGGTCGAGCGCGGCGGAGAGGACTTCCTGGTTAGTGAGAACGATGTCGCGCCAGGTGGAGTAGGGGCTGCCGGCAAGGCGGAGCGAATCGCGGAGGCCAGGGCCGGCTAGGGTGATGGGTAGGCCATTTTCGTCGAGGCGGTCGTAAAGAAAACCAGCGAGCGCGACTGCGGCGAGCTGTGGCAAATGGGATGCCAGGCCCACAGCGTAATCGTGCTGTGGAGCGCCGAGCCAGAGCGGCCGGGCTCCGATTTTTTCGAGGATTTTGACGAAGGCGGAAACGCGAGGATCTTGAGCGGTGACTGGTTCATTCGCAGAAGAAGACGAACGGGTCTGAACACCCGCCACTACCCGTTCTGAAGCATTGGCGATCAGGGCGTACGTGTTTTCGCGGAAAAGATCGGCATTGGCGTTAGCGATTCCAGGGAGTTCCCTGCCCGCCATAGGATGCCCGCCGAGAAAAAGCGGTCCTCTTTCTCCCGGGAAAAGTTCGGCGGCTGCTTGAGAGACGCGCACTTTCGTGCTGCAGGCATCGGTGACAAGCGCGTAAGAGGGAGCGTGGCGCGCGATTTCCGGAAGAAGATCGATCGTCGCGGCGATGGGAAGCGCGATGTAGATCAAATCGGCGTTCTGCACAGCAGGCGCCAACTCGCCGGAGAAAGTTTCGTCGAAGGCGCCGCGAGTCTGCGCCTCGCGAATGACTTCAGGACGATCCCAGCCGCAGAGGTACATCCCAGTGGTGTATTTCCGTAGCGCCAGTGCGAACGAGCCGCCGATAAGGCCGGTCCCGAGAATCGTGACGCGCGAGATGAGGTGACCGGCCGTCATCGTCAGGTGATGCGGCGGCCGATGGCGGGGGCGATGATGCGGAGTTCACCCATGAGCTGCGCGAATTGGCCGGGCTCCAGAGATTGCGCGCCGTCAGAGAGTGCGTGGTCGGGGTCGTTGTGAACTTCGATGAGCAAGCCATCCGCACCGGCGGCAACCGCGGCGCGCGCCATCGGCGGCACTTTGTCGCGTCGTCCGGTGCCATGCGAAGGGTCGGCAAGCATCGGGAGGTGTGAAAGTTTCTTGATGACCGGAATCGCGGCGATGTCGAAAGTGTTGCGCGTGTAAGTTTCGAACGTGCGGATGCCGCGCTCGCAGAGAATGACGTTGTAATTGCCCCCCGCAAGGATGTATTCGGCGCTCATCAGCAACTCTTCCATGGTGGCGGACATGCCGCGTTTCAGAAGAACAGGCTTGCGGATCTCGCCAAGCGCGCGAAGAAGATAGTAGTTCTGCATGTTGCGTGCGCCAACCTGGAAAATGTCGACATAACCCATCATCATCTGGATCTGCGACGCGTCCATCACTTCGCTGATGGTGAAAAGGCCGAATTTATCCGCGGCTTCGCGCATGAGCTTGAGGCCCGGTTCACCCATGCCCTGGAAAGCGTAAGGAGAAGTGCGTGGCTTGAAGGCGCCGCCGCGCAAGATTTTTGCACCGGCTTTGGAGACACTTTCGGCGACGGAAAAGATTTGTTCACGCGATTCGACTGAGCACGGTCCCGCGGCGATGGCGACTTCCGGGCCACCGATTTTGACGCCACGGCCAAGATCGACGATGGTGCCTTCGGGCTTGAACTGGCGGCTGGCCAGTTTGAACGGCTGGGTGATGCGCATGACTTCGCGCACGCCGTCGAGCAATTCGAAGTCGCGATGATCGAAGTCGCGGTGCACTCCGACTGCGCCGAGCACGGTATGCGATTCGCCGGTGGAACGATGAACATTGAAGCCGCTGGCGACCAGGCGGTCGATGACATGCTGGATTTGGGCGTCCGTGGCCCCTTCTTGCATCACGATGACCATGAGAGTTTTTCCATTTCTTTCTGCGCCATGTAGTGGCGGGACTTTAGTCTCGTGTTTTTCGCTTCAAAAGTACTCGAACCGGAGATGCGGGTTAGGCCCGTATGCGCAAATTCTTTATCCATACATACCGTGGTGGACCTTCATTCATTCCCGCCTTTGCCGTCGCCGGAATGCATGGCGTCGCGTTCGGCAGCCCGAGCCTCGTCAATGATGCGCTCGAACAGGCGGCGGATCGCCGCGTCGGTCAATGGGCCCGGATTGTTGCGTTCCGCGTTTTCCAGCACTTCGTTCTCGCGTTCCGGCTGGTACAGTGGAATCTTGGCCTCCTGCTTGAGCTTCCCGATTTCGAGCGCGCATTGTGAACGCTCGTTCAAGAGCTGCACCAGCTTCTTGTCAATTTCGTCGATGCGGCGCCGCCAATCACCCAGGTTCATGGCGCGACCTCGCGCCTCGAGAGTCCGTGCCGGGCAGCTTCCTTGAACGACCGAACGCGTTCCGCAAGCGCTGCGGCGCCTGCATCAACGGACTTCGCCTTTTCTATCTCAGAAACTAGCGCGGAGCCCACAACCGCTGCGTCGGCGAGACCGCCAAGAACCGAAACATGGCCGGGAAGCGAGATGCCGAAGCCGACGGCGATGGGGAGTCGCGTGACGCTGCGGGCCCGCCGCAAAAGTGCCGGGAGATCGTCCGGCAAGGCATCCTTCACACCTGTAACGCCAGTGCGGGAGATGAGATAGAGAAAACCGGAAGAGCACGCCGCGATTTTCGCAAGGCGCTCGTCGGTAGAAGTCGGCGCACCAAGAAAAATCGTGTCGAGACGATGCGCGGCCAGGATGCGGCGATAGTCCTCCGATTCTTCTGGCGTCAGATCGGTGGCAAGAACGCCGTCGGCGCCTGCGGACGCGGCCGTGAATGCGAATTTTTCGAGCCCCATCTGCAAGACGGGATTGTAGTAGCTGAAGAGCACCAGCGGAACTTGTGACGACTGTCGGATGCGGCGGACAAGATCGAGAACGCCCGCGAGCGTCGCCCCAGCTTTGAGAGCGCGCTCCGAGGCCCGCTGGATCGTGGGGCCGTCGGCAAGCGGATCGCTGAAGGGCACGCCCAGTTCGACCACGTCCGCGCCAGCTTCCGCGAGTGCCAGAACAAATTTCAGCGTCGCGTCGAGCGTAGGATCGCCCGCAGTGATATAGGCGACGATGCCAAGTTCCCCGGAAGCACGCAATTCAGCAAAGCGTTTGGAAATGCGAGTCGACTTGGGCGAGACCGAAGACATGGAATTTGGGAAAGCTTAAAGATTAGAGCAGGCGGGAGTAAGTGTCCATGTCCTTGTCGCCGCGGCCGGAAAGGTTGAGGATGACGAGGTCGTCTCTCTTGAACTGAGGGAGGCGCTCGACCAGGCCAGCGATGGCGTGCGCCGATTCGAGCGCGGGAATGATGCCTTCGGTGCGCGAGAGCAGGCGCGCGGCATCGAGCGCGGCCTGATCGGAAACAGCGGAATATTCGGCGCGGCGCTGATCGGCGAGCCAGGCGTGTTCGGGGCCGATGGCGGGATAGTCGAGCCCGGCGGAAATCGAATGAGTAGTCGCAATCTGGCCGTCTTCATTCTGCAAAACGTAAGTGTACGTGCCCTGCAGAACGCCGGGGCGCGCTCCAGTGAAACCCTGATGCGCGGCGAGGCGTGCTGCGTGTTCGCCGAGTTGGCCACCCCGGCCACCGGCTTCGATGCCAATCATTTTCACGTCCGCATCGCGCAGAAAATTGTAAAAAAGGCCGATGGAATTTGAACCGCCGCCGACGCAGGCAAAAAGATGCGTGGGCAGGCGCTTTTCTGCGGCCAGGATCTGTTCGCGCGCTTCACGGCCGATCACGGCCTGAAAATCACGCACCATGGTGGGATAAGGATGCGCGCCAAGAACCGAGCCGAGAAGATAATGCGTGCTTCGCACATTCGTGACCCAATCGCGCATGGCTTCGTTGATGGCATCTTTCAACGTGCGGCTACCGGACTCTACGCCGACGACTTGTGTGCCCAGCATCCGCATGCGCGCAACGTTGAGCGCTTGCCGCGCCATATCCTCCGTGCCCATGTAAACAACGCATTCGAGGCCCAGATGCGCGGCAACCGTGGCGGAAGCGACGCCGTGCTGGCCCGCGCCCGTTTCCGCGATGATGCGCGGCTTGCCCATTTTCACGGCGAGCAAACCCTGGCCGATGGCGTTGTTGATTTTGTGCGCGCCGGTGTGCAGCAAATCTTCGCGCTTCAAATAAATGCGCGGTCCACCGAGCTTTTTGGTCAGGCGCGAAGCAAATTGCAGCGGGGTCGGGCGGCCCGCAAAATTCTTGAGCAAATCATTAAATCGCGATTGAAACGCGGCATCCGACTTCGCGGCTTCATACTCGCGCTCGAGCTCGAACAGCGGCACCATCAGCGTTTCGGGAACGTAGCGTCCGCCATAAGGGCCGAAGCGTCCTGGCGCCGTCGCTGGTGATTGTAGAATCGAGCTCATCTTCTATTTTTCAATTTCTAATTTCTGTTTTCTATTTCCTGTCGCCATACTCTACTTCCGTTCGCCGCGCCGCACTTCCTGAATGAATTCTCGGAGCCGGCCGTGATCTTTCCTTCCGGGTTTCGATTCCACGCCGCTGGCAACATCAATTCCGTAGGGACGCACGATCCGCACAGCGGCAGCCACGTTCTCGACCTTCAAGCCGCCAGCTAAAATAATACGGTGCCTGGCAGCGGCTCGCCGGGCGGCATCCCAATCCGTGGTGTGGCCCGTACCACCATATTGGCCTGTGAGCGCAGCGTCAAACAAAAAGGCAAAGGCGCCGGGATAATTGGTCAGAATTTTCAAGTCAAAACTCGGATCGACGCGAAAGGCTTTGACAACGGGAACGCTGGTAGCCAACTCGGCAACGGTTTCCGCGGTCTCGTCGCCATGAAGCTGCGCGGCGTCGAGCTTCAGCGACTTGCACAGCGCGGCGACGTCCGCGGTCGGAGCATTGACGAAAATGCCCACGGCATCCACTTCTTTGGGAAGCCGCAGGCGGATTTTTGCGGCTGCGTCTTCGGTTACGCGGCGCGGGCTCTTCTCATAAAAATTGAAGCCGAGGAGATTGGCGCCCGCATCGACCGCAGCAAGGGCGTCGGCTGCATTGGTGATTCCGCAGATTTTGACGCGGACCATGGCTAGCTAGACTGTTCCCGGCGGCGAGATAAGCAGCGAGGAAAGGGCGGCGGCCGGATCGGAAGCGAGCATAAGATGCGTGCCAATGAGGAAAGCGTCAAAACCGGCGGCGCGGAGCTTGACGAGATCGGCGTGCGTGCGCAAGCCGGATTCGCTGACGGCGATACAGTTGTCGGGAATACGCCCGATCAATTCGAGCGAGGTATTGACGTCAACGGTCAAGGTCTTCAGGTCGCGATTGTTTACACCGATGATACGCGCACCGGCGGCGAGCGCGCGATCGAGCTCTTCTTCCGTGTGAACTTCGACGAGCGGCTCCATGCCGATCTCGCGGCCAAGAGCGAGGAGGTCACGAAGCAGGCCATCTGTAAGTGTGGCAACAATCAGCAGAAAGCTGTCGGCGTCGTTGGCGCGCGTTTCCCAAACTTGCCAGGAATCGAAAATAAAATCTTTGCGCAAGACTGGGAGTTGAATCGCCTTGCGGGCATCGCGTAAATTCTTCAATGAACCGCGGAAAAATTCTCCTTCGGTAAGCACGGAGAGAGCGCAAGCGCCGGCCGCTTCCAGCGATCGCCCAAGCGCGATTGGTTCGAACGGATCGCGAATCACACCGCGCGAAGGCGAAGCCGCCTTCAGTTCCGCGAGAACGTTCAGGCCGTCGCGGCAGAGCGCCGCAGAAAAATCGCGCAGCGGCGTGGCGGCTTTCACGCCATACTTGAGCGCTGTCTCCGGCAAGACGCGCTTGCGGTGATCGACTTCGGCGCGCCGTGCTTCCAGAATGCGGTCCAGCACGGTTCCGGTGTTGGCGTGAGCAGACATTCGCGTAACTTTGTATGCTAGGGGTGCACGGCTAGAGAGTCAAATGATGTGACTGGTGGTGACTCGTGACTGGAAATAGCTCTTCAATCGAGTGAAGGCTACAGGGAGAAGGAATGGGATACGGAGAAACGTACGGTGCACTGCTGGATGCGATCGCGAAGGAGGCGGATGCGATTGCGATGCGGTATTTCCGCACCGATGAATTGCGCATCGACAGAAAAGGCGACGGAACGGCGGTGACACAGGCGGATCGCGCCGTGGAAGAAATGGCGCGCGCGAAAGTAGCGGCCAGCGGATTGCCGCTGGACGTTCTTGGAGAAGAAATGGGCGGCGGCGATACGAAGTCGCCGAGCGCTTCCGGGCGGGCGCGCCTGATCATCGACCCGATCGACGGCACGGAAGAATTTTCGCGCGGCATTCCGACCTTCGGCACGCTGATGGGAATCGAATCGAATGGCGAAATCGTCGCCGCGATGGTGAGCGCGCCCGGGCTGCATTCGCGCTGGTGGGCGTATCGCGGGGAGGGCGCGTATCGTGATGGAACACGGCTCCACGTCTCGAATGCGACCAGTTTGAGCAAGGCGATGGTTTTTACCACCGGCACGGGTCCAAGCAAGAACGCCCGCGACCAGGCGAAGATTCGCGCTTTGCTGGACGCCGCGCGCAACAGCCGCTCGTTTGGCGGTTTCTGGCAACACATGCTGGTTGCGGAAGGAGCAATTGAAGTCGCGCTCGATTGGACTTCGAAGCCATGGGACCTCGCGCCGCTCGGAATCATGGTCGAGGAAGCCGGGGGGCGCTCGACGAATGTGCGCGGCGAGCGAACGATCTATACGGGACAACTGGTCAGCACCAACGGAAAAATTCACGACGAAGTTTTGGCGATTTTGCGGCGGAGCAAGTAATGCTGCGAATCAAGAGAGTCTATGACAAATCGGCACGAGAAGACGGCTGGCGTGTGCTGGTGGACCGCCTGTGGCCGCGAGGCATGAGAAAGGAAGCGGCGAGGATTGATTTGTGGATGAAAGAAGTTGCGCCCAGCGACACCCTGCGAAAATCTTTTTCTCACGATGTAAAAAAATGGCCGGATTTTCAAAAAAGATACCGCGCCGAACTGAAACAGAAAACAGAACTTCTCGAGGAATTGAAGAGAATTGAAAAGGAGCACGGCACTTTGACACTTCTTTTTGGCGCAAAAGATGAAGAGCACAACCAGGCGGTAGTCCTTGCGGAAGTTTTGAAAGCAATGTGAAAGAACACTCCCGCGCGCCAGCTAGGCGAGTTTCCAGGAAACCGGCTAGCGAAATGCCTCTCCAAATTGGCTGTTTCGCCACGTAGGGACGAACCTTAAGCTTGGAATTCTGCATCATCCTGCATCTCGCCTTTGGAGGTTTCCCGATGGATGTGCGCATACAAGCTCAGAAAGCCGAGCGGTTCCGAAAACTTCATCACGGGCCGCGAATGCTGTTGTTGCCCAACGCCTGGGACGTAGCCAGCGCCCGAATTCTGGAAGAATGCGGACATTCCGCCATTGCAACCAGCAGCGCCGCGGTCGCTTATTCTTTGGGCTATCCAGACGGCCAACGCTTCTCGCGCGGCGAAATGCTCGACGTTGTTGGCCGCATCGCGCGCGCCGTCCGCATTCCGGTGACCGCGGATTTGGAGGCGGGCTATGGCACGACCCCAAAAGACATGGCGGAAACGGTGAAAGCGGCCATCGAAGCGGGAGCCATCGGAATGAATCTGGAAGATGTGACCGGCGATGACGAGAGCTCGCAAGTGGCCTTGCCGCTGCAAGTGGAAAAGATTCGCGCGATACGGGAGATGGCGAAATCAATCGGTGTTCCTTTCGTGTTGAACGCTCGCACAGATACTTATTTGATGCCCATCGGTCCAGAGGCCACGCGGTTCGAGCGGACGGTCGAACGTTTGTGCGCCTATCGCGACGCAGGAGCGGACTGTCTGTTTGCGCCCGGGCTCTACGATCGCGAAACGATCGCTAAGCTAGTAAAGGCCGTGGAAGCTCCCATAAATATTCTTGCGAACCCGGCATGCCCTCCAATGGCAGAATTAGAAAGAATTGGGGTGGCCCGAGTAAGCGCGGGATCGGGTATCATGCGTGCTGCGATGAGAGCCGTGAAGCGAATTGGAAAAGAAATGTTGGAAGCGCGCTCTTGCGAGACGATGTTCGTCGGAGCAATGCCCTACATCGAGCTGCAACGCTTGATGACACGCCAGCCATCGTAGGCTCATGCCTGAACAACTCTCTCAGCTTCGTGTCTTGAATGAGGAAATCGTGGCTTGCCGGAAGTGTCCACGGCTGGTGCGCTACCGCGAAAAAGTCGCGCGGGAAAAGCGGCGCGCCTATCGCGAGTGGATGTACTGGGGCAAACCAATTCCGGGATTTGGAGACGCGAACGCGCAGCTTTTGATCTTGGGACTTGCGCCAGCAGCGCACGGAGGAAATCGCACGGGAAGAATGTTCACAGGCGATCGCTCGGGTGATTTTCTGTATGCGGCACTACACAAAGCGGGCTTCGCGAATCAGGCTACATCCGAGAGCCGCGGTGACGGGTTGCAGCTGAAAAACGCGTACGTCGCGGCGACATGCCGTTGCGCTCCGCCCGACAACAAGCCTCTGCCCAAAGAGATCGCGAATTGCCGCGGGTATTTTGAGCGCGAACTCGAGATTTTGAAACCGAAAGCGATCCTGGCGCTGGGGGAAATCGCGTGGGACGCGTATCTTGAAATACTGAAACAGCGCGGCCTCATTGCTTCGCACGCGCTCTACAAATTTGCGCATGGCGCAGAGGCGGAAGTTGCGCCGGGCACGCCGCGTTTGTTCGGCGTTTACCATCCGAGCCAGCAAAACACGCAGACGGGCCGCGTTACCCCTGCGATGTACGCCGCTGTTCTGCGCCGCATCCGGCGCTTCCTGTTGCAGTAGGGGCGCAGCCCACCGCGGTGGGCGCCTCAACCACGCAATTCGACCCTGAAGGGTGTCGGGAAACCCTTGCGGAGCGATGGCGGGATTCCCCGACAGGAGCCTTGCCTTCCCTTCTGTGTGTCGCGGGGCACCTCCAAGTGTTGCTTTTTCAATTCCTTACAGCCCATCGCCAAGTGAAATAGTGGCTTCCCGTGTGCATTCAGAGGGGGTGCCCAGAAATTTGCGGGAGGAGACCATGGAACGTATGAAACTCGCAAGTGTAACCGCCAGTGTCGCCATTTTGACGATGACCCTTGCTTTGGGAGTCGTTGGCAGAGCACAGGATCAGCCCCAGGAACCCTCGAGAGAGCCGGCCACGCAAACGCCGGAGCAGGTACGCCAGAAGGCCGACGGAGAACGGCATGGGCTGCCGATTGAAACCTACGCGGTCGCGCCGGGGACCAAGTTTCTGGTGCGGCTTGAAGAGGAATTGGGCACCAAGGGCACCCAGGAAAACGCCAAGTTCAAAGTGAAGACGCTCGAGCCGCTGGAGGCGGGCAGCGGGATTTATTTGCCGTCCGGCGCGGAGATTCACGGGCATATCAGCCACGTGGAACCGGCGGGAGTGGCGGGTCGCGCGAAACTTTGGCTGACGTTCGATGAGATTCACACCAAATTTGGCAGCCTGCCGATCGTGGCGGAAGTCGTAAGCGTGCCGGGCGACCACAGCGTGAAACCTGGGACAACGCAGGAAGGATTGATCCAAGGGCGATCCAGCAACCAGCATGACGCCGCGGAAGCGGCGGCTGCAGGAGCGGCTATCGGCGCCGTGAAGGGCGTAAAGGACAAAGACAAGAAAGAAGCCGCCGAAGGCGCTGCGCTAGGGGCCCTCACCGCCTATCTAATGGAGTCCGGCCGCGGCCACGAGTTGAACCTGCCTAAAGGCGCGAAGCTGGAGTTAGAACTGGAGCGCGCCCTGTACCTCGTGAAAGAGTGAGTATGCGATGGCTGTTCTTCATCTGCGCTGGATGGGAATCCAAAAATGGAGGAAGAGGGAAAATGAAGGTCCCAATATCAGTCTTTCTAAAGTTCAGCATCGCTGCCGTTATGTTGGCGGCAGGATTCACGACTGATGCCTGGGCTCAGGTAATAAAAATTCGTGTGATCAATGTCAACAATGGGCATCCCGTACCGCGCCAAAGTGTCTCGGTCGGTCTGGCCTACGCTAAAAGCGAGAAGGCACCGGCAATGTACGATGCCAATCTACGCCTCGAAACCGATGCCAATGGTGAGGCGCAGATACGCCTCCCTGAGCCTTTCCCTGCGCACTTGGTGGCACAGGTCCGCCTAACTTCCGAACACTGGCATTGCGGGTGCGTGGCCCTGGTTGCTACGCAAGGCCTGATTCAGAAAGGAATCGTGCAGGCCTCAGGCCCTGAATCGACGGGATCTGCTACTAATACGAAGGCAGAGCCTGGAGTAATCCTCTTTCTCGCTCGTCCGTTCACATTCCTTGAGCGTCTCCTTTATCCGCTGATGAAAGGGTAGTGGAGTAGACAGCTATTTTCAGCAGTTGTTTCAGGTAGACCAAGGGAACTTGGCAGCGGCGAAAGAGTCTAGCACAGGAGGATGTGCATCAATCATCAAGAGCTTGCCGAAGAGAGGCTGAGACCCATGGGGGAAGAAACACGGGCGCCGGCACGCCACAAGCTGAAGCAGCGTGGTGGTCAAACGGTCAAGCAATTGGCAGGTAATAATACAGGTCAAGAGAGGGCGGCTTGATGCCCTGGGTGCGCAGGAGGACTGTGATCTGGGACGTGTGGCGCGCCTCGTGAAACATCACGTTCCACAACAGGCCATCCACGGTGAAGCGCTGCCCCGGCCTGTCGTGCACAGTCACAATCCGCTTCAATTCGCCGTCTGTGAGAGTGGGGAGGTAAGCGAGGGTGCTCTGCTCGACAAGCCGCCAGTAGTCCAGCAGCATTTCGAGCGCGGAAGCGGCAAAAACAGGGCCGCCATGGGTGTCCTTCAAGGCGGGAATGGTCTGCCGAACCGGCTGTACGCGCAGGATCTCCTCGCGAATCCAGAAGTCCTCCGTGGCGACTAAGTGAAACATGAGGTCCTTGATGCAATGAAACTTGTCGCCGTTCAGCAACGGGCGGGATAAAACCTCGTCCGGCACGGCCTGCAGCCCGGCCCACAAGTTCCGGCGGGCGCGAACGAGATAATCGTAGGTTTCCGGAATGTTCATCGGTCCCTCCCTAGAGTCTCGGCGGTGAAGGCTGCAAGCCTTCGGAAAAGGGGTTCGGCAAGCGATTCCTTTTGTTCGGGTGGAAGTTTCAAGTGCTGGTCGACCTCGGATTCCAGCACTTGAAGTTCTTTCGAGGGGGCGATTTCGGCGAGCCGCCGGAACAACAGCGTGTGTGCTCGCTTGCGTTCCATCACTTCCAGTCCGTCCAGGATCTGGCGATGGGAGGTTCCTTCCCAAATGGCGAGGATCATGGCTTCGCGCAGCCAGCGTTCCGCGCCGTACTCGGCCAGCACCCCCAGCCCGCCGTGGACTTCCATGGCCCATTTTGCAGTATCCACGGCAAACTCGGCGGTCCAGTATTTCGCAAGATGCGCCACCAGGCGAAAAAGGTGATAGCGATCGGAGTACGGCGGGCGCTCCATCCACACGCCGTTCAGGAGGTGAACCGCTTCCCAGGCCAGCGCGAAGGCCGATTGAAGGGAAGCCAGCTTCGTTTCAAATTGATGACGAAGCAGCGGATGACCGAGAATGCGCTTGCCGAAGGCGGCGCGGTTTTCGGCATAGGAAAGTGCTTCGGCTATGGCGCGCTGGGCCAGGGCAACGCTGACCACGCTGTTGGCCACGCGCGAGAGGTTCAAGACTTCGAGGATTAAATAGACTCCCGAGTCCGCCGAGCCGAGCAGGTAGCCTTCGCTGCCTTTCAGCTCCACTTCTCCAGTAGGAACAGAGCGGGTGGCAATCTTGTCCTTGAGCCGCCGAATGAAATAGTTGAGCTGGCCATCCTTGCGGTAGCGCGGGACCAGGAACAAGGCCAGCCCGCGCACACCAGCCGCGGCTCCTTCCGGGCGCGCGGCCACAACGGCTAACTCCGCGCCGGCATTGCTGGTGAAATATTTTTCGCCAGTAAGCCGCCAGCCATCGCCGGCAGGCCGGGCAATGGTCTCAACGGCGGCTCCCAAGTCCGAACCGCCTTTGATTTCCGTCATCCAGGTGGCGCCCTGCCACACGGAATCGTCTTTCCGCAAGAGTTGCGGGAGAAAGCGCGCCTGCAATTCGGCGCTGCCATATTTCGCAAGTGGAACGGCCGTGCCGAGCGACACGGTGTAAGGGCAGCAAATACCGGGATCGTGGAAGGAAATGTCGTATATCAGCAAATAGGTGGGGATCAGCGATTTCTCTTCCAGCGCGCGCCAAACGACTCCGGCGCGGTAGCCCCTCTTCAGAATCGTTTGATATTCGCGCGGGTAGAGAATTTCATCGACGCGTTTCCCGAGAAGGTCGAACATCCGCAGCCACGGAGTTCCGGCACGGTCGATGGCGTCCGAAATGGCGACGCCTTCGCTCTTCCACCAAGCTTCCTCAGCAGCGAGCAGATCGCCGTGGGGGATTTCCTGAAGCATGCTCTGCAGAAAGCTCAGAGGTGAACGGAGGGCGCTGAGGTCTGTCATTTCGGCGCATGTTAGGTTGGAAGCAGGAGCGCGTCAAGGAGTCGTGCACTCGCCGGAATCTTAATGGGACGCCCTCATTTGCGCCTCAAGAAAGGCTAGTACATCGTTTCCCCAAACATCGGTTGCCGAAGAACTTAGGTGACTCCAAAGAGTGCGAGACTAGGCAGCGGCTGCGGAGGCCAGCTCTCCTGAGTGCTTTGCCGGAGCCAGCGCGATCAGGGCTACACCGATGACAACCAGCGCAGCCACTCCCAGCAGTTCTCCGCGTTCGATCATTTTCTGATATGCCTGCACCGCCATAACAGCGGCGTGAGCGAAACTCGACCATGCGGTGAAGGCGATCAAGCTGCGATTCGCTGGCGGGTTGCGCACTGCCAGCAGCAAGAAAATCCCTAGCGTGACATACAGGCTGAGCATCATCGCCAACGCAGGCTCTCGCGATAGAAACATCGTCAAGGGATAGACGCCAGCCAGGAAGAGCAATCCCACCAACACCATCACAACCTTCAGCGCCCGTTCTCGAATCATTGCGCCCTCCTGCCAAAAACTAAACCAGGGGAAAGTGTACACGCTGAATCTATCGAAGTGAATCTTACGTTGGATAAGTGAAGCAGCGGGAGGCAGATTCACTGCTTTCCGGCCTGCCCTTCGCTTCCTTCAATCAACTGCCGCACCGGCTCCACCACCATCAGCAATAGGTCAGCTTTTGGAGTTCTTGTCCGCTCCACTAGGGCGAGTTGTTGCACCCTCCACGAGTTCGGGGAGGGCGTGGATTTATCGAGGTAGTCCAACGCAAGTAGGCCAGCGGCTGCGAGGTTGGAAAGGTCTTCGGAAAGAGGCGCGAGTTCGTGCAACAGAAAGGATTGCTCCAGAAAAGGATGCAGTCTCGCATCGTTGTCACGCCAAGCGGCGAGCCATGCGCGAATTTCTGCTTCAGCAGCTTTGTCCTTATAGGCGCTTCCGATGTACGTCTGAACGGCGTCCCGCAAACGCCGCGCCTGATTGCTTTCTGGAGGAACTATATCCACCAGACGGTTCAGGGGGCCTCGGAAGTCCCAGACGGTTTTCAAACTGTTCATGCGCGCGTAGTCCTTCACCGGTTCGACGGCATGCGCAAGAGTGCGAAGCGCGACAATGTCGTTTGTTCCAGCCATGCGGTAGAACGCAAGAACCATCGCGGATCTGTGCGTCAGGCCAAGCCATTCGAGACGCCGACTTAACCTATCAAGCCTGGCGTACATAGAGCCCATATCCTGTACTTCGGGCGAAGACCATAGACGTTCTGCAATCGCAGCATTGCGCGGCCAGATTCTCGAATCGATGTTCTCAGGAGTAACCCACTCCCCCCACATGCAAGCCTCGCCGCCGATGACGCGATTCTTCTCCTCTAGATTCAGCGAAGCCGCCGCGCCGCTCATCGGGTCCACGGCATAGTGCCGCGAAGCCGGCCACATCAGATCGAGGTAGTAACCGAAGGAGAGCAAGCTGCTGTAACCTTGCTGAGCCGCGGTTGCCAAGGACTCTGGCCCGCGCCAGGACTGCACGACAACCGTCTTGGGCAAATCTGGACGCAGCACTTCATCCCATCCCATCATGATTTTGTGGTGCTTGCTTAAGATCTTCTGCAGACGTTGATTGAAGTACGCTTGCAAATCTTGGTTGGTTTTCATTCCATGAGAGTGGATGAAGGCCTGAATCTTAGGGTCGGCGTCCCACTGACTGCCGTTGACCTCGTCTCCCCCGATATGAAAATATTCATCCGGGAAAAGCGTAGCCATCTCCTGAACAAACTTGTCGATAAACTTGTAGGTCTCTTCCCGCGTCGGATCCATGACTGCATCGGGGCCACCGGGTTCCACTTTGTAAGGTCCCGGCCCGCTGGCTAGTTCCGGGTAGCCGACAAATAATGAGCGGCTGTGGCCTGGCATCTCGAACTCAGGGACGATGCGTATGCCGCGATCATGGGCGTAAGCCACGAACTCGCGAATCTCATCTTGTGTGTAAAACAGTCCGTCCGACCCTGCCTCCTGCAGCCGGGGGAAGCGCTTGCTCTCGATACGGAAACCCTCGTTGTCGTACAAGTGCCAGTGCAAAACATTCATTTTCACAGCTGCCATTCCATCGAGATTACGCTTTAGCACGTCCAGCGGAATGAAATGACGGCCAACGTCAACAAGCAGGCCCCGCCAGACGAATCGGGGCTTATCTTCAATCGTTACGACAGGCACAGAAAATCCGTTTGCCGTAGTTTCCACAAGTTGAAGGAAGGTTTGCAGGCCATGCAAGATACCCAGAGGACTAGCTGCGCTGAGCTTTGCGGCTGACTCGCCGATTACCAGTTCATAAGATTCATCCTCACCGAGTTTTTGTACCCTCTCACTCCCGTGAACGGTCCGGATCGACAGAGTAGGACTGGGCGAGCCAACCACTTCTTGCTTGAGGAGCATTCCCGTTTCGCGGGAAAGTTCGGCAACAAATCTACGTATTCCACGCCCCAGCGTTGCATCCTTAAAGCCTGTAACCGCAACAGAAAAAGATTGGTCAACAGGCAACCGCCCAACTCCAAGCTGAACAGAGGTTGGCATGGGCATGAGTTTGAGCGCGCTCTGAGGTTGCGCTGCGGCATGAGAAGTAAGAAGAAGAGCCGCACCGGCGATCAGTCGGATTCGTAACTTTCTCAAAGAGTGTCCTCGCTTCCAGGATGTGGTAAATCCAGCCTAGTTCGCGATCAGGTCAAGATTGTAACCCTGAGGGCATCTGGAAGTGGAGTGGGCCTTCCATTCACAATCGCTAGCAGGGATTCCAGCTCGGCGCCTGATAAACGTTAATCAGGCACTTGGAGAAAAAATTGGTCCCCCCTAAGCCGAAAAAGGACATAATACGTTCGCTAGGAGCAGAAAATGAAAGCCTTCGCCCGCCGAGCGAACAGGCCAGTCAAGAAAGTCTCGAAGCGACAGCTGAGGAAGCCCCGCACCGCACCACCACCGCCACCCCCAGGTCCGCCGCTCAATCCTGACCTCCACTATGAGGCTGGGTGGACTGATAGTTGGAGTCATCGTCGTTGCCTGCACATACACCGGACGCTTACAGAAGCCGCAGAGTGTGCGATGCCAACTGGGGCGGGCTGGTACGTTTTTGCAGTCGAAGAGGGCGAGCCGCGCCAACTGCGGGATGCGGAGGAGAAGTTCGTGAACCGCTATCGTTTCAGCTGAGTGCAATCGGTTCCACGCGACCTGACATGGGTCCTGGGAGCCACTTCTCCGATTACCGCAGCGCTTGCCGGACAAGTGGCAATGCTCCAGGCTTTCCAGAAATCCACACGGCTGAGACTCCACCCGTGCGCAGGTTAAGAGCCCCCAGAGAACTTGGCAAGGCTCGGCTGGCTTGTTAGAGTCGAAGTGTCCAGCGAAACAGGACATGAGACCTTAAGAAAAGCGGCGGCTGCGCCCTGCAGGCGATAAGAGAAAGCGGCGGCAAGCCGCCGCACTCCAAAGAGCATGCCGAAGAGAGGCTGAGACGCATGGGTGATGAAACACGGGCGGCGGTGCGGGCCATCGAAATGGTGGAGCGGAAGGACCGCGTGCTGATTGTCGAAGATGAGGAGAACGCGCGCAAGGGCTACGAACAGCTCTTGCAGCGGTGGGGCTGCGACGTGGTGGGCGTAGGAACGGCAGAGGAAGCGCTAGCGAAGTTTGCGAGTTACCAGCCGGACACGCTGATCGCGGACGTGGAATTGCCCGGGATGAATGGGCTGGACTTACTGAGGCAGCTGGGGCCGGAACTCCACGACGTGCCGGCCATCATCATTACGGGTAAAAGCAGTGAAGAACGCGCAGTGGCGGCGATCGAGGCGGGGGCGTTCTGGTACATCGAAAAGCCGCTGAAAGGGCCGGTGCTGCGCGCGCTGCTGGACCGGGCGCTGGGCAAAGCGCGAGACGCGCGGCAACTGGCCGTGCTGCAGCGGCAACTGCGCGAGACGGGACGGCTGGGCGACCTCGTCGGGGGATCGAAGGCGATGCAGGAGGTGATGCGCATCGTGGAAACGGCTGCGCCAAGCTCGGCGTCGGTGCTGATTACGGGCGAGACAGGGTCGGGCAAGGAGATTGTAGCGCGAACGCTGCACAAGCTTTCGCCACGCGCCAATGGACCGTTTGTGGCGATCAATTGTTCGGCAATCCCGGAAACGTTGATGGAGAGCGAGATTTTTGGCCACGAGCGCGGCGCGTTTACGGGCGCGGCCGAGCGGCGCATCGGCTGCTTCGAATTGTCGGACGGAGGCACGCTGCTGCTGGACGAAATCGGGGAGATGCCGGCGCCGACGCAAGCGAAGCTATTACGCGTTCTGGAAGACCGCAAGGTGCGGCGGCTGGGGAGCAAAAGCGAGACACCGGTGGACGTGCGGGTTCTGGCAGCAACGAATAAAGAACCGGAGCAGGCGGTCAGCAGCGGCCAGTTGCGGCAAGATCTGTACTTCCGCCTGAACGTGTTTCACATCAACCTGCCGCCGCTGCGCGATCACAAGGACGATATCCAGCTTCTGGTCGATCATATTCTGCGGGACATCAACGCCAAGCATGGAAAGCATGTGCGCGGGATCGGCGCGGAAGTTCTGGACATTTTCATGGGGCACACCTGGCCGGGAAACATTCGCGAACTGCGCAACGTGCTGGAGCGCGCGGCGATCATGTGCGAAAAAGATTTGATTACGCGGGCGTGCTTGCCGGGAGAGTTCGGAAAGACGGGGGCGAAAGGGCCGAGCGATCTTTCGGCAATCAAGTTTCCCGTGGGAACAACGGTTGACGCGATGGAACGCGTGCTCATCCTACAGACGCTGGGCGCGACCGGAAACAATAAGACACGCGCAGCGGAACTGCTCGGCATCAGCCTGAAAACGCTTCATAATAAGCTGAAAGAATACGGCGGCGAGCGCGCCGAAACGGAGTAGGGACGCAGAATGCAGCTGCGGCTGCGGACAAAGCTCACACTGGTGATGACGAGCCTGGTGCTGCTCGTCGCGGCGGTTTTGTCTGGAGTATTTGCGGCGCAGTTGCTCGAGCAATTGTTGCTGGCTACCAACGCGCGGGCGGATGACCTGGGGAGGCAAGTGTTCGGGCAAGCCAAGCACGCGCTGGTGGAGGCAGGGCAACAGGGTTTGCGGCCGGCCTCAGACTCTCCCGACGAAATCCATGATTTTGTAAGACACGCCTTTGAAATCAGCGACGGCCTGCGCACGCAACTCAAAGCCGCAAAAGAGAACCCTCTGATTTATGAAGTTTCGATCACCGACCTTGACGGAATGGTTCTGGCCTCGACCGACGAAAACCTGCCGGGATTATATCTGCCGCGAAGAACGCCTCTCTCTCAGCTGGTGCAGCGAAATTTCCTGCATCAGGTGAAGGTACTCGCGGGGCCAACAAAAGTTTTTGAACTCGATTTTCCCTTCAGCAATGCCAACCGGCCGTTCGGAGAAGTGCGCGTGGTGCTGAATGTCGGTTTGCTGGTGAGTGAAATCTCGCCGAGCCTATGGACTTCCGGGACGATCGCGTTCCTCGCGCTGGTTGTTTCAACGATACTCGCGGCCATCGTGAGCAGGGCGACTCTGGCTCCCCTGCAAGACATCTCCGCGCAGTTGGACCGCATCTCCGCGGGACAATACGACGTGCCATCTTCGGAGTGGAGAGGCATCGGAGCAAGCGGCGATGAACTAGGGCTGGTGAGCCGGAAGATTACCAAGGTCGGAGAGCAATTGCGCGGGGTCCATGAAATCTTCAGCACCATGCGGGAAAACATGAATTCCGTCATGGCCGGGCTCGAAGACGGATTGCTGCTGTTCACCAGGGATTCGCGGGCCGTAATGATCAGCCCCGCTGCGGAAAAATTCCTGGGCGCTCCCGCCGGACAGTTTCTCGGACGTCGCGTTACGGAAATCTTTCCACCCGGTCATCCCCTGCACGAGCCGCTGCATATTGAAAGCGATGAACTAAGCGAAGTGGCGGCCGAAACAGAACTGGAAACGAGCGACGGGCCGAAGCGCGTAAGCGTGAGCGTACAGGCCATCCAGGAAGACGGTGAACGCATGGGCGCACTGGTGACGCTGCGCGACCTGGACTCGCTGGAGAGCATCAATACACAACTTCAAGTGAGCGAACGCCTGGCCGCGCTGGGGCGCATCACCGCAGGCGTGGCGCACGAAGTGAAGAATCCGCTGAATTCGATGCGGCTGTGGCTGGAAAACTTGAAGGAATCGCTTCCCGCGGAGGCCGACGGCGCGTCGCGGCAAGCGGTGCAGGTGCTGGACAAGGAAATCGACCGCCTGGACGCGGTGGTGAAGCGTTTCCTCGATTTCACGCGGCCGATGGATATCCGCCTGGAGGCGACGCAGCTGGCGGAGCTTTTGAAGGAAGTGCTGGAAGTGGCGCAGCCGCAATTGCGAAAATCCAACATCCAACTAGCTCAACTCTTGCCGATCGATGTGCCGGAAGTGTACGTGGATCGCGCGCTGCTCAAGCAGGCGGTGCTGAACCTGGTGCTTAACGCTGCGGAAGCCATGCCCAGCGGGGGGCAATTGCGGCTGGTTCTGAGCCGCCGCGGCGAAGCTGCGGAGATCACCGTGGGCGACACCGGCAAAGGCATTCCACTGGAAGACCGCCAGAAAATTTTCCAATTGTTTTTCACCACGCGTCCGGGAGGCAGCGGAATCGGACTTGCGAGCACGTTTCGAATTGTGCAGCTTCTGAACGGTTCGATAGACTTTACTTCGGAGGTCGGCCGGGGCACGACGTTCCGAATCGAACTGCCACTCGCGGCCTAAACATGACGGAAAAACCAGGCCGGTCCTTGTTGATGACGCCGCGCTGCCCTGCTCGCTCGGTCATTGCACTTCTTTGTTGCGCCACGGGCATGTTGAGTGGATGCAGCGCGAGGAAACGGCCGAACATTACCTGGGCCACGGCGGTGCAGGTAAGGCCTGTAACGCAGCCGCGCACCTTGGAAGCAGACGTGGCTGAGGACCCGCTCCCGGAGCTGCGGTTCGAACTGCCGCCCTTTCCCAGTCGTCTAATTTTCATGCGGACGGGGCCTCCGCGGCCGCGCGGAAGCACGCCGGTCCCCGCTGCCACGGGGAACGATGCGGAAAAGTCGGAAGCGCCAACGATTGCTCCGCAGCTAACGTCACAAGAATCGACAGTTGCCGAACAGCAGACGAACCAAAGTCTGCGCATCGCGGAGAATAATCTGCAGTCCGCGCGCGGAAAAAACCTGAATGCGACGCAGACGGACCTGGTCTCCAAGATCAAAGGGTTTATTAAGGACGCGCGGGAAGCCGCGAAGATCACCGATTGGAGCAGGGCTCGCAGCCTGGCGAAAAAAGCGCAAGTCCTGTCAGAAGAACTGGCCAGTTCACTATAGTTCCCGATTTGCCATGCATTCTGTTCGCGGGATGCACTGCACTCGTGCAAGCCTGCGGCTTCGAAGAAAGCCCGCGGGCAGATGCGCTAAGATGGCACCATGAAGAAGTTCGACGCGGCGATCGCGGGCGGCGGCGTAATCGGCGGAGCCATCGCGGTGGAGCTTACGCGCGCCGGTTTGCGAGTGGCGGTTTTTGACCGGCAGCAACCGGGCCAGGAAGCGTCCTGGGCCAGCGCGGGAATCCTTTCGCCGGCGCCAGAGAATCCCGGAATGGTGACGATGGTGCCGCTGGGAAAGGCGAGTATCGCGCTTTATCCGGAATTTGTTGCGCGGGTCGAAGAAATTTCCGGAAGGAGCACCGGCTTTCGGCCGAAGGGGACACTCGAAGCGCTGTTTTCGCATGATACGAAGGCGGAGCTCAGCACGATTATCGCGCTGCATCACGGCTTGGGATTGAAGGCGGAACCGCTTCGCGCCGAAGATGCCCGCGAGCTTGAACCGGCGCTCAGTGAAGAAGTGGAAGCTGCGGTACTCCGGCCGGAGGAAGCATCGGTTGATAACCGGGCGCTGACGGCCGCCACTCTGGAAGCGGCGAAACGCAGCGGCGCGGAGATTTTTTCTGGAAACGGCGCGCGGGGGATTTGGCGCCAGGGAAATCGCTGCGCGGGATTGGTTCTGCAGAACGAAAAAGTGGAAGCGAAATGGACGATTATTGCCGCAGGCTGTTTTTCGGCAGCGATCGATGGAATTGCGCAGTACGCGCCAGTGCGTCCGGCAAAAGGACAGATGGCCGCGCTACGCGCCGATGATTTGAAGATCGACCGCGTGCTGTGGTCCGAGAAGATTTACCTGGTGCCGCGGAACGATGGGCGAATTTTGGCCGGAGCGACCGTGGAGCACGCCGGTTTCGACAAGCGCGTGACCGCGGGCGGCATCGAGAAGATTCTTTCCGCAGCCATCGAACTTGCGCCAGGCCTCGCGAATGCGCGCTTCGAAGAAACTTGGGCAGGCCTCCGGCCCGACTCTCCGGATCACCTGCCGATACTCGGCCCGACGGACATCGATGGGCTGCTGATGGCCACGGGACATTTCCGCAGTGGAATCCTACTTACGCCCATTACCGCGCGGCTGATTCGAGAATGGATTACGAAGCAGCACGTGAGCATGGATTGGGACCGCTTCAGCCCGTTACGATTTCAGCCAGAGAAGATCGAATCTACTAAGAGAATGCCGGCCTGAAACTGGACGCCGCCCTGAAGAGGACCTTTTCGTCAGTGCGAGCGCGTCAATCAAAAACGCAGGAACGGAAACGGCAGGCCAGGCAGAGTGCGCCTTGGATAGCGCTCACGCCGATGGCTTTCCTGCTGAGAGGCAGCGGGCACGAGCGGTTGAGAAAGTTTCCCTGGATCGTTCGCGGGTAAATGATCGGCATCGAGGAGAAGCGCATGATCAAAAACGACATCCAGCGTGGTTCCGGGCGGCAGCTCCGCTTCAGGCCCGCGGGTGAGCAGGATGGCTACCAAACCAGCCGCGGCTCCGGCGCCTCCACCAATCAAGGCACCCCTAACGGGTGCGCCGACCACGGCACCTGATAGTACGCCGATGTAGGCACCTCCCCCGGTTGTGGAGAGGATGAGCATTTTGTCGCTTCCAGAGCTCGACGGTCCAATGATCCGGCCCTCGGAATCAACGCCTTCCCGGCCGCCGCGGTCCGCGCTGGACGGTGTGGCCGCAAGGCTGACAACGTAGCCATTCGGGTAGGTCATTTGCTCGAGGGCGATGCGAAACTGGCCGCGTCCCTTGATGAGCCCCGGCCGCTTGGATTCCAAAATTGTCCCGCGCACAAACGAACCCATCGGAATGACAATGCGATTGTTTTGCGCGATGGGATAGGCCGTCTCGAAATAGACGGAATCGCCAGCTTTAGCTGTGCGAGTGTTGATGCCATTGCGAAGCATTAGCGGGAGCCGAGTACCGGTGGGAACGATGATCTGATCGTTCTTTGGAGCCGGGGCGGGAGCATTTTGTGGAATCGCCGTATCCGGCGGCGGCGCCGATGAAGCCGGAGGCGCTTCTTGCGCGAAGAGAGGCGTGATCGCGACAACGGCGAGGAAGATGGAAGAAACGAGAGCCCTTCTGGGGAAATGTAAAAGCATGAGAATCACCTCACGGTCTGAATGCGCCCCTCCCGTGAAATGCATGCTATGCTCCAGACCACATGGCTATGGGGTTGGCTGCGTTAACGGTAGAACAGCTTATCCTAAAACCTTTTGATTGAATGAGTTATGGTTTCGTTCCAAGAAATTCAGCAGACCGCTCTACGGGGCCATATTATAGGCAGGAATCCAGGTTGTTGCCAGGTACAGGCACCTGTGTCGGCAAGAGGCAGCAAGGTCTCTATAGCTTGACTCTAAGCGGGAGATCTCCTGTCCGGCAGGGTATCAAGGCTCAGGCCGCTGCTGGCGCACAGGGTATTGATTGACGGGCTGAAATTGTCCGAGATTGTTGAATTGGATCTGGCTGCTGTCGAGCGCTAGCTCGTGTTCGAGGACAACGTCCATCGTGGAGCCGCGCGGGAGTTCGGCATCGGGCCCGCGGGTGAGCAAAACGGCGGCGAGGCCTGCCGCTGCGCCGATTCCCGCGCCGATGCCGGCACCCTTGGGGGTGCGCGTGGCGATGGCGCCGATCCCGGCGCCAGCGGTTGTAGTTTCCACGACGGTTCCCACTTTCTTGCCTTTGTTGCCGCCACCGGTGACTTTGCCTTCTGAATCCATGGTTTCATTGCCGCCGGAATCGGCGCTGCGCGGGGCGGCCCGCAGATCAACCGTGTAGCCATTTGGAAGGATGAGGGTATCGAGGCGCATCCGAAATTCCCCGCGACCCTTGATCCGGCCAGGGCGCTTGGCTTCCAGCAGCTCGCCGCGAAGGTAGGACCCCACTGGAATTACGATGCGGTTGCTTTGGGTAATCGGAAAGGAGGTTTGAAGATAAACCGAGTCGCCGGCTTTGGCGCTTCGTGTGGAAATACCGTTTTGGAGGACGACGCCGACCCGGGTTCCCGCAGGAACGGTGATTTTTTCGCCGGAGCCGGCTTGCGGTGCGGCGACAGGCTTCGGCGCAACAGGCGGCGGGGCATCGTTTTGAGGACCATCCGGCTGCTGCGCCATCAAATTGACAGGCAGCAAGATGGTGAAAAAGAAAAGTCCTCTGGCGAGTTGCTCGACGATTGATCTCAGATTCATCGGCTGCTCCCTGGCATGGAAAGTCCGATGCGATTGTCTGAGTTAAAGATGCTCCGCCAGGGCGCTGCGGTCAAGCGAGAATCTGCATGGTCGATGGAGTTAGTGTGTTGGCCAGACGACTCAGTCTAATCTTGAATTACTCCGGCGGCTATCAACGGATAATAGACGAGGGCTAAAGGGGCCACCACAATACAGCCTGTGACGAGGCCGGCCCACTTGAATCCCTGGCCGATGCGAGTCCCCACCGCAGGTACGGGCCGGGGCGCGGCCTTTAGCTCCGAGTAAAGAATCCACTTCGAGAACAAGATTCCATCTTTGAGCTCGAAGCCTTCGTCACGAATTGAGGTAATCACACCTGTGCGTATTCTTCCATTGGGAAGATCGCAATGCACGAAGCGTTGAGGGTTGACGCCGAGCTTTAGCACAGTATCGCGATACGAGAGTTCCTCGGGACTTAGCAGCAAGGGCGGTTTGGGAAGCCGGCGACGTGCGCGCAGCCGCGGCGGCTCTGGGATTGCGGCGGGGCTTAGTTGTGTTAGTGATTGAAGCTGCTCGGGTGAGAGCGCTGTCGGTAGAGGGCCAATTTCGTCCGTCTGTGATTGTGCGCGGGCGGCTGTGGCGAAGAAGAACCCCAAGATCAAAGTAATAGAGCGGAAGCTGTTAGACCGACGCATAGAAACCTCCTTCATGTGAGGTTGCGGAAACATGCGAGAGGAATGCATATCGTTCGCCAATTCCAGACGGCCGCGGGATTCTCCGAACGATTTCCTAACTCGTTGAAAGAAAACCATCTTGGAAACAGAATGCTCGGTAGGGGGATTGATGCGACGCAAATAGCGCCAATCTCGATCAAAAATGCTGCCCCCGACGGGCTACAGGTGGCGGCATTGGGCGGCGGTTTGACGTGCGGAAAGACGCGGGCTACGCTTGGAGCAAAGTGAGGAGAGTCGCATGGCGAAGCTGGCATTAATTTACGGGATGAGGTTGCTGCCCGAGGAAGAGCTTGGCGAAGTGAAGGACGCGACAGTGGTGTTGAAGAACGGCCGCACGGCCCGCGTGACCATGCACTTGATCGAAGGCAGCAAGGAAGAGATCGAGAACACCTTTCGCCAGTCCATCGAGGCTTTCTTTGAGATGTATCCGGAAATTTAGAGGTTGAAGGTTAGAAGTTAGAGGTTGCAAGAAAAATCAGCGGTTGCCGAAGTTTTCGGGATCGGCGTTGGGATCGCCGAGATTATCGCTGATGAGAACCGTCGACTGGCCGGTCAATTCGAAGCGCTTGCGGCATTTGTAGCAAGCGACCAGATCATCCAGCCGTACCATATAAGAACTGGCCTTCGCGAATTTTTTCCGGTCTTCCTCACCGATTCCGCGCGGCAATTCTTTCTTCTTGCGGCAAACCTTCCAGCGCACGGGAGCCTCGAATTCCCCGCGGCAGCTGGGGCAGACCAGCTTTACTTTACGGGTTTCTTCTTTTTCTGTATAAAACTGGCGCTCGTCCATGATTAGGGAGCGGGTGTGCTCACCGCTTCCCCGATTGTAACAAATTCGAGGCCGAGGTCACGCCAGCGCGGCAGCCAGTGCTCAAGAGCAGCGAGCGTGCGGGAGCGGTCGCCATTCAATTCGCGATGGCCACCATCGTGGAGGCAAAGGACATCGCCAGTGCCGGCAGCGGCGGGGTTGGTGCCGTTTCCCAGATTTCGCTTAGCATGGTCGGCGATTGGCTGCAGGCGCGGAATGAGCCATTCCGGCGGCTTCTCCCGCCAATCGCCGGGAAGCAGCGTCCACATGACGGTGCGGTAGCCAAGTTCTCGCGCCGCCGGAATGACCCAGGGATTGCGAAAGCCAAAGGGCGGGCGAAACCACTTTGGCGGCGCGCCCAGCGCGCCGCGGATCGCGTCGTGACAAAGACGAAGTTCCACCCGCACCTTTGTCGGATTCAGCCACAAAAGATTGGGATGCAATTCCGTGTGATTTCCAACCTCGTGGCCGCGCGCGACGGTTTCTTGAACGAGTTCCGGACATTCGCGCACATAGCGCCCGATCACAAAAAATGTTGCTTTTGCGTTATAGCAGTCGAGGAGATCAAGCAGTTTCGGCGTAATCGCAGGATTCGGCCCATCGTCAAACGTAAGAGCCAGCTTGCGCGCCGAGTTTGTCCTGCAAATCGTTCTTCCAAAAACTTGTGCGCGCGGATGCCTCGCGCCATAAGCAAGTGCGCCCGCCGCGGTGAGGGCGCCCGGAACCGCAATGATTAACGGATTCATGCTGGGAACCTCGTCCGTAAGCCGAAACAGCGAAGGGCCTAGGATACCCCATCCGGGGATTGCAACGACGTACTGAGATGCTGGCTGTATCAGATTGAGACAGATTCTTCGGTTCTAGGCAACCGGCTTTGTCATAACCTTCTTTCCAATTTGAAACACATGTAACCAACAGAATGTAAATCACTTAGCTTGGAAATTCACGACGGATCTCCATCGCCAATGGAGCCCTTATTGCATTGATTCCAAGAGTGCTTATGTGCGCCCTATCGTGCAAAAGGTCTCGAGGTGGATCGAGTCGCGAAGCTTTCGATCCGTCATCGATGCAACTTCTAAGGCTGGTTGTCCTTGTCATCCTGGCAGCATGCCCAGCCTTTAGCCAAGAGCACACACCGGACTGGCAAACCCAGGTTCGCAAGTATGTCCAGACACAAGACTGGGATTCGGCGCTGCGCGTTGTTGATCGCGAAGTCGCAAAGGCTCCCCAGGACATGGACGTACGCGCGTGGCGTGCGCGCGTTTTAGCGTGGTCGGGACAGCTGGGGGAAGCGGAAAAGGAGTACCTGGCAATCCTAAAGGTCTCGCGGAACGATCCGGACAATTGGATGGGTCTTGCGAGCGTGTATTCGCGCGAAGGAAAAGCAGAAGAGGCTTTGCGGGCACTCGACGCCGCCGTGGAGCTCGGCGCGGGCGCGGGCATTGCGCGCCGCGGGCGAACGAAGCGAGGCCCGCAGCGAATTTCGGAAGGCTCTTACTCTGGACCCAACCAGCACGGAGGCACGCGCGGGGCTGACCTCGGTTCGCGGGGAGCCAAAACACGAGCTGCGGTTCGGCGAGGGTAACGACGTCTTCAATTTCGCGAGCGCCAATCACGACGGAGCGGTGAGCCTCGTATCGACGTGGACGGCGCACTGGACCACTAGCTTCGCGGGCAGTTTTTACGAACGAGCGGGAACTAACGCAGGGAAGTTTTCCGGGGCAATTACCGGACGCCAGCACGGTTGGGGAGCTCTGACGGTAGGCGGCGCAAAGGGCCGCGACAACGCCGTGATTCCGAAGAGCGAAGTTTTCTTTGATCTCGACCACGGATGGAAAACCGGTGAAACGAATTTTGTGCGCGCGGTCGAATTTGATTACGGACAGCATTGGTATTGGTATCAGCAGTCACGGATTCTGACGCTGAATGTAACAACGATTGTGTATTTGCCGCGGGAGTGGACGCTGTCGCTGGGTGCCACTGGCGCACGCAGCGCGTTTTCTGGAACGTGCGCGGAATGGCGGCCTTCTGGAATGTCCCGCCTGGGATTTCCTCTGGCCGGTTGGGGAGAAAAGCGACTTTCGGGAAGCATTTTTTTCGCGGCCGGTACAGAGGATTTCGCGCAAATCGACCAGATCGGGAAATTCGCTTCACAAACGTATGGTGGCGGACTGCGTTTCCAGTTAACGGCACGGCAGGATGTGACGAGCTACGCTTCGTATCAGAAGCGGACGCAGAACAGGACGGATATGGCTTTCGGGTTTAGCTATGGAATCCATTTTTGAAAAATTGTGGAGGCTGGGCCCGGCAGCTTTTGTGCTGAAGGCAATTGTTGCGGCCATCGTTGCCGATGCGCTGCTGTTGGCCTTCATCCTGCTTCGTAGGACCTACCGGAAGCGGTTCTTCGCAAAGCGAGACGCGCGGGTCTTCGAATTACGGCAGAAATGGGACGAGCTGATTTCTGGAATGATCCCCTACGAAACGTGGCGCAAGAAACCTTTCGACCGGCGCATTGTCGAAACCATCGCGCTGGACGCGTTCGAAGCCGCTGGACCACAAGAATCCGCGCGGCTGCTGAGATTCTTAAGGGAGAGCGGTCTGATCGAAAAGCGCATTTTTGAAGCGCGGCAGTTCACCGGCTGGAGAAGGATGCGCGCGCTAGTGGCGCTGGGGCGAACACGTGCGCCAGAGGGCGTTCCAGCATTGGCGGAAGCCTTGCGTGACAGCGATCTGGAAGTACGGCTGGCAGCACTGCGAGGGTTGGGACGCATCGCGTGTCCGGAGGCGGGAGAGGAAATTCTGACGTGGCTGGGAGAAAGAGGATTGACGGTGCCGGCGCTTCCGCTGCAATGCGCACTCATCCAGTGCTGCGCAGAGCGCCCGCAATTGCTCACTCCCTACGTGCAACATGCGGAGGGCCCGGTGCGCGAACTTTTGGGCCGCGTGCTCGGCGAGGTCGCCACTCCCTCCATGGGGATGGACCTGCTGCAGTTCATGGGGGACGAACGCGAAGAACTGCGAGCCGCGGCCGCCCGTGCCATGTCGCACGTGGGATCAGGCCTGGCATTCGATGTGCTGAACGAACTGGCGCGCGACCCCGTTTGGTTTGTGCGTTTGCGCGCGATCGTGGGCCTCGGCGGACTCTGCGATCCACGCGCGATTCCTGCCTTGATGGGAGGACTCGTTGATTCGAATCGGCTGGTGCGATTGCGGGCCGCGGAAGCCCTGGTGCAACTCAAGACACAATTAGCTCCGATCTTCGAACAGGTTGTGGAAACAGGCGACCGCTACGGATTACACGCCTACTTGACCGCTCTTGAGAATGCGGATTTGCGGGCAAAGCTTGAGCAGGAGCTCCAAATCAGCGCGGAAATCACGGAAGAAGAAAGGGACCGTCTGCTGAAAGTGCTTCAGACAGGGTGCCTTTTGCCCGAAGAGTCTGCGAAAACAGGAAGCCTTTCGGATAAAGCTGCGTTGCTGCAATGATTCGCTTTCTGGACATTTCGAACCACACCCTCTTCTGGTACTACTTGGCCAGCAATATCGCCTATTTGATTATGCTGATCACTGCCTTGAAGACCAGCGCGACCCATCAGCGCAGGTTGGAAAGCCATCGTCTGAATTGGATCAAAGACTCACCTTTGGCCCCGCCCATCGCGATTATTGCGCCCGCACATAATGAAGAAGGCTCTATCCGTGTGGCGGTGCGCAATCTGCTCGAGCTGGATTACCCCGAACTCGAAGTGATCGTTGTCAACGATGGATCCAAGGATCGCACGCTCGAGGAACTGCGCGAAGAGTTTCGCCTCCGGCCGGTCCGCGCGGTGTACGTTCCGGATGTGCAGAGGGCCCCCGTGCGCGGATTGTACCGCAGCGATGCTGATGCGAGATTGCTGGTCGTCGACAAGGAGCCCGGAGGCAGTAAGGCGGATGCCGTAAATGCCGGTCTGAATGCGGTGACGTCGCCGTACGTTTGCGTCGTCGATGCGGACTCAGTCCTTGAACGTGACGCACTATTGCGCATCATGATTCCCATCCTCGCGGATCCCAAACGCGTCGTTGCAGTAGGCGGGATCATCCGCGTGTTGAACGGGTCGGAGATACAGGGCGGCACGCTGCGGCGCGTACGTTTGCCGCGCAAGAGCATCGAAGTCATCCAGGTCATCGAGTATCTCCGCGCTTTCTTGATTGGCAGGGAAGCCTGGGCGCAAGGAAACATGCTGACAATCATTTCCGGGGCGTTTGGCTTGTTTCGAACGGATTTGGTGCGGGCCGTTGGAGGCTATCGATCTCGCGCCATCGGTGAAGATTTTGATTTGGTGGCCCGGTTGCACCGGCACTTGCTCGAGAAAGGCGCGGACTATCAAATTCGTTTTGTGCCGGATCCCATGTGCTGGACGGAAGTCCCGTCGGACCTCAAATCGCTGGGGAGGCAGCGCGCTCGCTGGCAAAAGGGTTTATTAGACGTGTTGTGGCCGAATCGCGACATGCTCTTCCGCCCACGTTACGGCAGGATCGGATCGTTTGCTTTTCCTTATTTGTGGCTGTTTGAGCTGCTTGCGCCCGTCGTCGAGATCGTGGGAATCGCAACGATTGTTCTGGCGGCGTGCCTGGGCGTGCTCAGCCGGGAGTTTTTCCTGCAGTTCCTGATCTTCGGATATGCGTTTGCTACAGTGATTTCCATCGGTTCCGTGTTGCAAGAAGAAATCACGTACAAGCGTTACAACGACTGGCAAGACGTAACCCGCCTTGTCAGCTACTGCTTTCTCGAACATTTCCCTTACCGGCAGTTGCACATGATCTGGCGATTGCAAGGGCTTTGGCAGTACCTCCGCGGCGACCACGTCTGGAGACCTTTGAAGCGTAAAGGGCTCGATTCGGCCCGCGCTCAATAGGGGTTGTACCGCCGCCTCTTCGGAGCAGCCCTGCCAGGAGCCATGCTCCAGCGGTGACGCGCGAGGCATGCGGCTCACAATGGGAATGAATAAAGCGCGCTTCGTGTGTTTCCTCTTTCCCTTTGAGCATTCACGGTTTGCGAGCGCTTAACCTGCCTTTTCCGGCAACCCGCGGCGGACCTTCAAATCCGCGAGGAGGCGGTCCACCTCGGCATCGCGATCGAGGCGCGTAAGCTTATCGCCCGCGTCGTCGGTCAGGAGATCGACTTCGGCGGTGGCCACCGCCTCGGTATGCTGCACGCGGTCCTTGAGCCGGTCGAACGCGGCGCTCTTGGAGTTGTCGCCCATCGCCGTTTGCGCGTGGGCGGCTTTGCCTAGCGCAATGCCGCGCCGGTGCCGCGCAATAAGCAGATCGCGCTTGGACTTGGCTTCGTCGAGTTTTTGTCCGAGTTTCACGAGCGCCCCCTTCAGCGTTTCAACCTGCATCTTCTGATCGTCCACCTGTTCCTGGTAGCTTTGCGCCAG
>WNFO01000246.1_pt1 | contig 60883 bp, 59 predicted proteins | sample 5400251 | NCBI WGS metagenome assembly WNFO01 (sample SAMN13153354, study PRJNA577476) | soil metagenome | isolation source: 100 cm saprolite under Madrone tree | place: USA:California | collected 2016-06-14 | reverse complement strand
ATGTCACCCGTCAACGCGGCGAGCAAGATCCCGCTCCGGCCGTGCCCCGTCGCGTACCACAGGCGCGCCACCTCGGGGTCCCGGCCGAGGATGGGTCGCCCGTCGGGAGTCGCGGGACGGAGTCCGGCCCACATGCGTTCCACCGGCTGCGTCATGAGCGCAGGGAGCAGCCGGACGGCGCCGCGGAAGATCTGGGCGAGCCCCTCGTTCGTGACGCGCGCATCGTACCCGGCTCGCTCCATCGTGCTGCCGAGGACCGCGTCGCCGCCGCGGGCCAGCACGTAGCCGTGGTCGTGATAGAGGATCGCGGGTGGGCAGCCGTCGGGCCACGCGGTGGCGGCCATCTGGCCGCGCAGCGGCTCGACGGGCAGGGGGCGCGGTAGCCCGCGGATCTGCGGAGACCACACGCCGGCCGCGAGCACCACATGCTCGACCGGCGTCGTGCCGCTGGCGGTGACGACCCCGGTCACGCGGCCCTGCGCGGTGGCGAGCGCTTCGACTTTTTCGGCTTGGAGGGTGGCCCCCAGTCGGCGTGCATCGGCGAGGCAGGCGCGCGTCAGCGCCTGCGGGTCCAGCGCGCCGTCTTCGGGGGCGAGGAGTGCGCCCCGGCACTCGGGCGCGGCACCCGGCCAGCGCTCGCGCACCTCGTCGCCGTCCAGCCAGTCGCAGCGAAGGCCGGCTTGCCGCTGCCGGGCCACCTCCTCCTTGAGGCGATTGGCCGCCGGCTCGTCGAACGCCACGGCGGCGATTCCCGAGCGCCAGAACCCGATGTCGATACCGGTGGTTTCCCGAAGGGCGGGGGCGAGCGGCTCGTACAGGTCGCGGGCGCGCACCGAGAGGGCGACCAATACGTCGTCGGCGGGATCGATTTGGGCGGCCAGCATCCCGGCGGACGCCGGCGACGCGGCGGCGGGATCGGGGCCGGGCTCGAAAATGGCGACTTCCAGCCCCCGCAGCGCCGCGGCGCGGGCGCACGCCGCGCCCACGGCCCCGCCGCCTACGATCGCGACATCGACGGCCTTCACCGCCTGGCGCCCTGCTGAAACCTGCTGCTACATTGCGACGTACGGCCCGAGCGTCGGGCCACACGGAGGAATCCGCCCATGTTCCGCAGCATTTTCGGCTTCGCAGTTTTCGCTGCTCTGGCGTTCGTCGCGCTCAACATCTTCTTCGGCATCCTTGGTGGCCTGTTCGGACTGGCCCTGTGGATCTTGAAGCTCGCCGCCATCGGCTTCGTGCTCTACTTCGTCCTGCGGCTTATCAGCCCGAGCACGGCGGATAAGATCCGCGACATGATCAAGGGTCGCCCGGCCGACGCGTAGCTAGCGCGCGTCGAGCTCGCGAATCACCGCCCACGCGAGTAACGGTATCAGGATCTCGTGGTGGCCGGTGAGCTGGATCCCTCGCCCGCCTGCCAGCGTCGGCCGTTCCACGACGTTCATCCGCGGTCGGTAGTGGCGCTGCATGTCGCAATCGCATGCCGTGAACCCCGTGGGCTTGCCGCCGCTCAGGTTGCGCGCGACGGTGAGGGCCTTGAGGAACACTTCGGGCATGACCACCGCGCTTCCGACATTGAGGACCACGCCGCCGTCGTGCAGCGTGGGGAGCGATGCGGCGAGTCGCTTGAAGTCGCGGTAGCTCGTGGCGCCGAGCGCGGCGCCGTCCGCCGTGGGGTGCTGATGGATGATGTCGGCCCCGAGTGTAGCGTGCACGGTGACGGGGATGGCCCGCTCTGCGGCGGCGAGCAGGACGGAGGCCTCGCGGGCCGCGAGCTGGGGGCGGCGGGCCAGGTAGTCCGCGAGCGCCTCGCCCATGCCTTTGCCGGCGCGCGCGCCGTCGGCGATCGCGGCGTTCATGTCGCGGCCGGTCTCCTCCACCATGCCGAATGTGCCGTCTGCCAGCCCGGCGGCCACATCTTCGCTCGTGCCTCCGTACGCGGCCAGCTCGAAGTCATGGATGGCGGCGCTGCCGTTGAGCGCCAGATGCGTGATGACGCCGCGCCGGATGAGCTCGCGGAGCAGGGGTCCCAGGCCGACCTTGATGACGTGCCCGCCGAGCATCGCCACGACGCCGCGCCGCCCCGCGGCCTGGGCCAGCTGCCGCGCCACCGTGCGGATGTCCTTGGCGGCGAGGATGTCGGGGAGCGAATCCCAGAAGGCGGTGAAGCTCGGATCGCCGCCGGGCGGATGCGCGAGCAGGGAGGGGTCGACTTTGTTGGGGCGCTGCGCGATGGGGACCGTCTTCAGCCGGGAGAAGTCCGCCTCGCGGTAATCCGTCATGGGTGCTCCGGAGGGGCGGCGGAGTTCGCCTTGATCGAGCCGATCTCCTTGAGCTTGAGCGTCACCTGCCCGAACGAGAACTTCGACTGCAGCGCCAACATGACGCGCAGGCTGTCGTCCGAGAGCCACATCCGCGCGTCGGCTTTCTCGGCGAAGATGCCGCCCCCGTTCGGGATGCGCGGCCGGACGACGATGGCGTCCCACTTCTTCCCGGCCACGCCTACGCGTTCGCGCTTCAGCACCTCGACGATCACCGGGTTGCGCTCGGGGCGGAAATACCGGCGATACTCGTAGCGTTTTCCGACTTCGAGCGGTACGGTGCGGATCCAATAGAGGAAGGCGGCGTCGTCGAGCGGGTCGGTCACGGTCGCGACCGCCGTATCGCGGCCGGCTTCACGGTAAAACCCGGAGTCCGGGTAGATATCGAATCTCCGCTCCCACGATTTGCCCTTTTCCTCGGTCTGATTCAGGAAGCGACGCGAGCGGAAGTCGTGCCGTCCCACCCACGACTCGAGGTTCTGGTGGATGTGATACCACAGGGCGCCGCCGTCGATCAGGAACACGAAGTGGACTGCCTCGACGCCGCGGATCGTATCGATGCCCGCGACCTCCATCGTGGCCGTGCCGACGCTGAACGGGCCGTATCGCGCCCCGTAAACCAGCCGCTCACCGACGGGGAAGGGCACCGCGGCGGGCGGAGGGACGATCGCCATGTCTTGCGGAAATGTGGCATGGCTTGAGTCGGCCCGCGCCGAATCCGTTCGGGATGCCGTGTCCGACTGCGCGTGCAGCCCGACTGCGATGAGCAGCAGGGCGACTGCGGTGCGGGCCGCGCGGATGACCGAGCGGGCCCGCCACGCCTCGAGCAATTGGCGCCACGGCTTCACGCGCGATGGGCGCTGCACCAGATCGTACCGCGCCGCCGCCGGGACGGTGTCCAGACGGCGGGCATGCGGCGCCAGGCGCGCGACCAGCTCCGCGCTCGCGCACCAGCCTTCGGTCTGGAGGAACTGCGGCGTGTCGCGGCGCAGCGCCTGGCGCAGCACGACCAACCGCAGGGCGAGGAACCCCGACACCGTATCGCGCAACCCCGCGACACGCAGCAGCCGAGGGGTCCAGCGGCGTGCGAGGGCGAGGGCCCGAGAGATCCGTCCCCGTTGCTCCACCAGCTCGGCGACCACGAGGTCCGCCCCCGACTCCAGATGCTTCACCATGTCCTCCATGCTCTCGGGGGAGTGGACGAAGTCCGCGTGCAGCGTGATGGCGCAGTCGCGCTTCGGCCGGTCGGTCCGCTGCAGCGCGAGACGCAGCAGCTCCTCGAGACTGCGCGCGTATCCCCGCCGCTCGCGGTGCGTCACGATGGTCATGGGCAGCACCTTCGCGTACGACGCCAATACCTCGTGGGTGTCGTCGGTCGAGGCGTCGTCCAGCACCAGCAGCTGATATTCACGCGGGAACGCCGTGAACACCTGCCGCACCTTCCACAGCACGAGGCCCGCCGTACGGGCTTCATTGTGCACCGGAACGCAGACGTAGATCATGGCCCTGCAATCTAGACGAGCGAGCGATACACGGCCAAGACGCCGGCTGCCATGGCGGAGGCGGTGAACTGCTCGGGCAAGGGGGCGGGGGAGGGGTGGTCCAGCGCCTCGATCACTCTCCGCGCGAGGGCGTCCGCGTCTCCCACTGGCACGAGCCGCCGGGCGGGCACGACCTCTGCCAACCCGCCGCCCGCCGTCGCGACGACCGGTTTGCCCAGCGCCAGCGCGTGAAGCACGACGCTGCCCAGACCCTCCGCCTGCGAGGACATCACGACGACGTCGCTCTCCCCCAGGAGCGCGTCCGCCCGCGCGACATGACCGAGCAGGTGTACCCGGTCGGCGAGGTCGAGCTTCCCAACCTCCGCGGTAAGGGCGCCGCGCTCCGGCCCATCTCCCGCGATCACCCAGTGGAGATCCGGCCGGGAGCGCCGCGCGGCGTGCGCCGCGCGAACCAGCGTACGCTGATCCTTCGCGGGCTCCAGGGCGGCAACGTTTGCGACCAGGCGCGTCCCAGGCGTGAGGCCGAGCGTCTCGCGGATGCCGAGCGGCGGTGTCGCTGCGCAGCGCACCTCGTCCGCGTCGATGCCGTCGTGAACGACCACGATCTCGCCGGGAGGAAACCCTGCCGCGACCAACGTGGACCGGACCGCCGCCGAGATGGCGACTACGAAATCCGCCTGGTGGAGCGCGCTGCGAGAGCTTACGGGGAACACGACACGACGTGTCGCCACGATGCGGGGCAGGGACCCTGCGAGACGGAGGAAACGCCGGGCCCAGACCGCCAACGTGACCGCGTGGCCGTTATGCGCGTGGATGATATCGGGGGGCCACGCCAGGGCTTCGACGACCAGCCGCCACCAGGCCCGCGGGTCGAGCCCGAGAGCCCACGGGATCGCGCGGACGGCGATGCCCGCTGCGGCGGCACGGCGCGCCAGCTCGCTGCCGCGCCGCGTGACGAGCCGCTGCTCGACGCCGGGCTGACGGTCCAGCTCGCGGGCCAGCAGCCGGACCTGGTTTTGACCGCCCCGAAATTCCCGGCCGGAGTCGACGTGGAGGACGCGCACGCCCCTCAGGCGGGCTGCTTCGAGGCGTGGCCCAGCGCGGCGCGCAGCTCGGCCAGCGTGAACGGCTTGTGGAGGTAGGGCCGGCCGAGCGCTTCGAGGAACTGGAGCGTGTCGCCGCGCACCGTGTCGCCGGTGGCGAAAATGATGCGCTCGGCGACCCGCGGGTCCTGCCGCGCGAGCTTGGAATACATCTCGCGCCCGGAAAGGTGCGGCATGCGCAGGTCGCAGATGATCACGTCGAACGGGCCGGCTAGGGCGCGCTCGAGCGCATAAGTGCCGTCGCTCGCCACTTCGACGGTGTGGCCCCAGCTCTCGAGGGTGGCCCGCATGTAATGCAGGATGTGCGGTTCGTCGTCCACCACCAGGATGCTGAGCGGTTTGGACTCGCCCGCGGGCGCCGGCGCGACCTCGACGCGCGCGGGGCGCGCGCCGATCGGCAGCTCCAGCGTGAAGGTCGCCCCGCCGCCGGGTCGGGTGTCGAGGGTGATCCGGCCACCGTGCTCCTTCATGATCCCCTGGCTGATCGACAGCCCCAGTCCCGTGCCCTCGCCCTCCCGTTTGGTCGTGAAGAACGGCTCGAACACGCGAGCGGCGAGGTCCTCGGTCATCCCGGGGCCCGAGTCCGTGACGCTCACCGCAATGCTGTCGTGCACGCGCCGCGCCGCGATCCAGATGCGGCCTGAGGGCGCGTCGCTGGCGATCGCCTGGCACGCATTGTTGATCACGTTTACGAACACCTGCTTGATCTGGTTGGCATTCACTTCGACGTCGGGGAGCCCGGGCTCGACTTCCAGGGCGGCCTCGACCTTGTGCGCCATCAGCTGGTTGCGCAGCAGGGCGAGGGTCGAGTCGAGCAGGGCCCGAATCGGCTGCCGGGTGCGCTCGCCCTCCTGGCTGCGGGCGAAGGACAGCAGGTTCTTCACGATCGTCGCCGCCCGCTCGGCCTCCTGCCGGATCACCTGGAGCGGCTCCTGGAGGGAGGGCGGGATGTCGCCCGCCTCGGCGAGGAAGTCGCTGAAGCCCACCACGGAGGCCAGGGGGTTGTTCAGGTCGTGCGCCACCCCGGCGATGAGTTGACCGATCGCCGACATTTTCTCAGACTGTATGAGCTGCTCCTGCAGGCGGCGCCGCTCGGTCTGATCCTCGAACACGAGGACCGCGGAGCCCGGCTCGGCCATCGGGATCGCAGTCAGGAGCAGCACGCGCTCCCCCGCGCGGATCTCCGCCGTGCTGGCCGAGGGCTCCGCGATGGCGCGCGCCACGGGGTCCGACCAGGCGGGCGGCAGGAGACCGAGCCACGGCCGTCCGGGGATCGCGGTGACCGCGATCTGGATCAAGTCGGCGAACACGCGGTTGGCGCGGCGCACCGTGCCGTGGGCATCGACGATGCAGATCGCCTGGGAGATGGCATCGACCGTCTTTTCCCACTCGCGCTTGGCGGAGGAAAGCAGCTCCACCAGGCGGGCATTCTCGAGCGCGATCGCGGCCTGCGCGAGCACCGCGGAGACGAGCGTCAGCTCGACATTTCCCAGGACGCCGGGCCGGTCGCTGGAGAGCGACACCGCACCCATGGTGCGACCGGCGGCGATGAGCGGCGCGCCCAGCCAGGAGCCGGGGGCGGGCGCGGCGCCGGGCAGATCCGCGCCGCGTCGGCGGGCCTCTTCCCGCACGTCCTTGGGGAACGCGAGCGGCCCGCGCCGCAACGCGAGCTGCAGCAGCGGGTCGTCGGTACGCGCCGGAACGGGGTGCGTGTCGTAGGTCACCGCCAGGCGGTTCGACTCGGCATCTAGTAGTATGACGGAGAGCCGGTCGGGCTTGAGCAGCTCGGCCAGCGCGCGCGCCACCAGCTCGACCACCGTGGCCGGCCGGAACGCCCCGGCCAGCTCCTGGGCCAGCGTGGTGAGGCGCGCCAGTAACTCCGGCGCGGGTCGGGGGGTAGCAGCGCTAGAGGGAGGTTTGGTCATGATTCTCGCCAACGTCCGTGGTCGCCTGCGCGCGCAGGACTTCCTGCTGGTCGCGATCGCGCTGGCGCGCGGTGACGCGGCGCGCCGGACGCGGTACGAGCGGCTGCTGCTCGAGCAGGGACCCGATGAGCTGCTCGACGAGCCCGACCTGCTTGCGGCCTTGTTGGCCCTGCGCACGCTGATGGTCCCGTCGCCGGCGCTGTTCGCCTACGTGGCCGTGCGCCACACGTTGCGCGCTGCCGGCGTCGACGACCGCGAGCTGGCCGACTACCTGGCGGCGCTGCTGCTCGAGTTCGGCGACCATGACCGGCATGTGCGCATCCGCCGCACCGACGACGAGACCTACCACTATCTGGTGGACATGGTGGAGGACCTCACGGGGCTCGACGACGCCGGGGAACGGGCCTTTCTGCTGCGTGCGCATCTCGGCAATTACAGTCTCTGGCTCGCCGGCTTGTTTCCGGACTACATCGCTGCCCGGCGCTCCCGCAAAGGCGGGCCCGACCTGCCGTATTACGACGAGCTGGGGCGACAGGGCTTTCGGCTCGCCGCGGAGCACCGCCTTGCCGAACACCTCGGCGTCGCCACCATCTACCGCGCCGCCGCCGAGCGGTTCCCGACGCTGCGGGTGGCGTTCAATCGCCTCAGTGACCGCGTGTTCTTCCCGAACGTGTCGACTCCCGAGAAGATACTGCGGAATCTTTGATCGGTAGGGGCGCAGCATGCTGCGCCGCTACATCGGCTTCCCTATTCATCCAGAAACCGCGTCGGCACCGTAGTCGCCGCTTCAACCAGCTGCTCCGCGGACTTTACGAAACGCACCACGATCGGCAGCGACCCTTTGAGCAAGAGCTTGCGCTGCATGATCCCGGCGATGGGGCCGAGCTCTTTCCGGATCACGCGCTTCCAGTGCTGATAGTCCCCCGAGATCACGAACGCAGCCCGGTCCGCGTCGCCCTGCGACACCACCTTCGCTTCGCGGCACGCGCCCCGGTCGAGGTCGAGCCAAATGCCCACCGGCTCGCCGATCCCGATCTCGGGCTGAGGATTGACGACCAAGGCGACCGGACCGTGCGTCCATTCGAGTGAGGCGGCGCGATACGCGTCACTGGCGTTGATCGCCGAGCCGTAGGCGCTCACCCATTCGGCTGACGGGAACGCGATGCTCACGCGATCGCGTCCGCAAAGCCGCGGAACAGCGCGCCCTCCACATCGTCCTCGGGATGCCACTGGACCGCCAGCGCCCAGGGGCCCCCGGGATCCTTCCGCTCGGCTCCCTCGATCACCCCGTCCTCCGCCCAGGCGTTGACGCGCAGCGCCGGCGCCACGTCGCGGATCGCCTGGTGGTGCCGGCTGTTCACGCTCGCTTGCGCGGTCCCGAGTGTACGGTGGAGCAGCGTACCGGACTCGACGCGCAGCCCATGGCGCGAGCGCGCATCCGCGTGGTCGACGGGGCCGGGCCGCTCGCTCGCCAGGTCCTGGTACAGCGTGCCCCCCAGGGCGACGTTGAAGATCTGGATGCCACGGCAGATGGCGAGAATCGGGAGGCCGCGCCGCTCGGCGCCCGCGACGAGGGCGACCTCGACCGTATCGCGGGCCCGATCGGTTTCGCCCAGCTTGGGGTGGGGCGCCGCCCCGTAGCGGCCCGGCTCGACGTCCTCGCCCCCCGACAGGACGAGACCGTGCACTCCGTTGAGCGCGGCGCATGCCGCTTCCGGGTCGAGAATGGGAGGCACGACGAGGGGAACGAGCCCGGCGCGCATGAGGGCGTACACGTAGGCGGTGTTCAGGGCGACGCGCTCCCGCCCCGCGTCGGTGCGGCGCGTCGCGCTCACGGCCACGATGCGCGTCACTGCGCCGAGCTTGGGGAGCCCGCGGGAGGAGCGCCCAGCAACGGGCACTTCGGGTTCGAGACGCCTGCCCAATCCACCCGCACGCCGTACAAGGGGATCGTCCGGGCGTCCCCACTTAGGGCGCCGATGCTCGGATACCCCTCGGGTGGGCGGCGCGACTCGTAGATCAACACGCCCTGCGCTCGCTGCGTGGAATCGTCCACCACCAGCACGGCGTAGGCAGTGCTGTCGCTGACCGAGCCGGCGGGGAAACCGGCCCCCTGGTGCTCCATTGTCAACGCACCCTTGGTGTAGCTCACCAGCACGGCGCTCTGTTGACCGGTGCCGACCACTCGGACGGGAAGCGTGCCCGGCAGCCCGCGCGGTGCGACGGTGAGCACGAAGGGAACCTGCCGCAGCCGGTCCTGGATGAGGGATGGCCCGATGAGCTGCGCCATGCCGCAGGTGGGGGAGCGGGAGCGGTCGCCACCACAAGACAACAGCGGCGTCAAGAAGGACAGCGTCACGACCAACGGCCTCACGAGGCACCGTGTCATGGAGGTGACACTACCTCGAGGACGGTCGCCGGATATGGGGCGTCGAGGCTGACGCGCTTGAGCTCCAGGCTGTCTGCGTCGGGGACGAGAGAGGTGCCGAACCGCAGGGTGTCGCCCACGAGCCACGCCGCCGTGCGCGCGCGCGCCCAGGCCGGCTTCTCGATCTCGACTCCGATGATGAAACGCCCTTCGCCGCGGAGCGGGCCCGCTTCGACCTTGCTCCGGTCGGGCTCGCCCCGATAGCGCCGGTACAGCCTACCCGAGATCCAATCACCCACGTGCGTCTCGAGCGTGATGCGCAGGTATACGGTGGAGTCGATTGGCACGGCGCGGGTGGAGGGGACGGGGCCGGCGCGGAAGATGCGGGTCAGCTCCCAGGTACCGTTGAGCGGGGACGCCTGCACGGTGTGCAGCAGGAGCATGGCGACGACGCCACAGGGTCCCATCATCCCACCAATCTAATACGTCCACGTGAGGACCAGCGAACCCGTACGAACAGGCTCGAGCGTCCGGGGGACCAGGTTGTAGATGTAGTTGAGCGCGTTCGCGACCTGGGCTCGCAGGGTCCACGGTCCCCAGGCGGCGCTCGCCCGCAGGTTCAGGACCTTTTCCGCCACGCGAGGATCGGTCTCGTACAGCTCGACGCGCTCGAAGCGGCTCGTATAGCGGAAGTCCCCCCCGACACTCACCGCGCCGCGCTGATAGTCGGCGCCGAGCGTGACGAGATGTCTCGGGCGGAACGCGAGCGGTCGCTCCGGGATGCCGTCGTGCGCGAGCTCGCGCGCATACAGCAAGGTGTAGGACAGTGTCGCGGTGAGTCCCCGGGTGAACGGCATCGTCGTGAGCGCCAGGTCGAGGCCGGCGAGCCGGGCCCGGGCGACGTTCCGAAACTGGATCCTCGCTCCGCTCGTGTCCACGGTGGGCTCGATCAAATCGTAGGCCTCTGTCCAGAACAGGGCGGCATCGGAGCGCACCGCGGGTGAGATCGTGGTCGCGTTCCCGAGCTCGACCGACCACGCGGTCTCCGAGTGGAGATCGGGGTTCGGCACCACGCGGAACGCCTGGACGGTAGTCGAGACGAACCGCTCGGCGAGCGAGGGGGCGCGGAACCCGCGACCCACCGAGGCGCGCCACACGCCTGTTCGCGCCGTCGTGAGCACGGCCCCGATGCGCGGGCTCACCACCGTCGACAGCCCGCCGCCGTCCACCACTATGAGGTCGGTCCGCACGCCGGCCGTGAGTCGCGCGCGGCCGAGTCGTTGCTCCCCCTCGGCGTACGCCGCGAACTCGCGCTGGTCGTGCGTCCCGATCGCGTTGCTCGTCAGGTTCGTGTCGCCTGTGAAGATGTTGGTGCGCACGTCGGAGAAGCTGGCCTCCGTGCCTACGGTCGCCACGCGGTTGCCGGTCGGGTGAAGCTCGCCGCGCAACTCAGCCCCGAACCGGTTGGCCACGCCCCAGTCATCCCGCCCCGGTTGGAAGTCGGTGAAGTGCGTGCGGCCCCAAGAGGCCCGGGCGTGCCAGCCGAGCCCTTCCGATGCGTGATGCTCGACCGTCCCCGCCACGTATCCCTTGTCCGAGCGGGTGAGCGAGCCACGGCCGGAAGCGTCGATCATGAACGGCTGGAACGCCTGCCCGCGGTCGTCGCAGGTGCCGCGCGTGCACCAAACCAGCGGCGTCTCGTATTGGTCGCTGACCCACGAGCCCGAGGCGGTGACGCGGGTGTCCGGGGTCGCCAGCCACTGGGCCTTGCCGGCGGTCTGCCAGTGGTTGCGCCGGTCTTGTTCGCGATAGCCGTCCGAGTGCCACCCGCCGCCCGTGAATGTGCCGCGCGCGCGGTCTGTGCCGTACGACCCGGTCACGTCGAGCCCTTCCTGGGCGCCGGTGTAGTCGCGGAAGCTCCAGATCTCGGCGGGTGGGTTGGCGTACGCTCCGCCCAGCGCGCGAACGCGGGCGTGGAAACCCGGCTGAATGTCCCGGGTGATGACGTTCACCACGCCGCCCAACGCCGCCGAGCCGTACAGCGCGGAGCCCGCACCCTTCACGACCTCCGCGCGTTCCACCTGCTCGAGGGGGATCACGTCCCAGTTGATCCCCCCACGGTCGCCCTGGTTTGCGGGCACGCCGTCCACGAGCAGCAGCACCCGACTGCCGAGCCCCTGCACGTAGCCCGAGGAGCCGCGGATGTTCACCTGGCCGTTCAGGAATTGCACGCCCGGTGCCTTGTTTACGGCTTCGTCGATGGTCGTCACGGCATGGCGGGCGACGTCGGTGTCGGACACGATGGCCACGCTGGTCACCGCTTGATCGAGGAACTGCGAGCGCTTGGCGGCGGTGACGATGGTAGGCGGCAATTGCAGCACGGCCGGGTGGAGCCGATAGTCGCGTTGGAGCGAGTCTCCGGGCGCGAGCGTCAGGGTGTCCGTGACGGCCTCGAACCCGATGAGGGCGATCCGCACCGCGACCTCCCCCGCCGGCACGGTCAGGCGGTACCGGCCCCGGCCGTCCGCCAGCGCCGCGCGCCCGCCTTCGAGCAGCCGCACGTAGGCGCGGAGCGGTTGGCCCAGGGTGTCGTGCACCGATCCGTAGAGCACGGCGCTGCCCTGGGCGCGCAGGTCCGCGAGGGGTGCGCTCGCCAGGCAGGCGAGGATGAGCAATCGCTTCACGGGCACGGCGGGAAGTAGCTGCAGATACGGTGCATGTTGCCGAAATCGATCACGAGGTCGATCGAATCGGTGCCGGTGCCGTTGACGACGACGATGCCCGACCCATGCGACGTCGTGTCCCCGGCATCCTTGTAGAAGCCCGCCTCGCGGAATAGCGAGTCGGCGTTCGAGAAGTCCGGCTTGAGGGTGCCCTGCTTTTGCCATACGGCCAGGACCCACTCGTAACGGCCGTTGGGGAGCGGGACCGCATAGAACACGGTGCTGTCGCCGGGAGCGGGTTGGGGGGCGGCCGGCGGCGGGAGCGGCCTGAAGGTGAGAAGCGCCCGCAGGCTCTCGGGGAAGGTCGCGTACGCCACGATGAACACCCCTTGGGTACTGTCGGGCAGGGCGCCCCGGAACGTCGCCGTGCCGCAGATCCCGACGAAGCCCCGGGGGCAGCTCGTGGGCGCCGCGGTCGGTTGTAGGCCCTCGTTGCACGCCGCCATCGCGAGGAACCCCGCGAGGGCGGCGGCGACCGGCGCGGCGCGCGCGACGCGACTCCGCATGGCTGCAATCATTGCGGCGCCCCTTTGCAGCGTCAACTTGACCCCGGTTTGGGCGGGGAATAACGTACAGCCCGCCATGCCGATCTACGAGTATCGCTGCACGAAGTGCCACACGCGCTTCAGCCAGCAGCAGGCCATCGCGGAGCACGGACGCAAGCGGCCGGCCTGCCCCGCGTGCAAGTCGCAGGCGGTGGAGCAGGTGTTCTCGGCGTTCTTCGCAAAAACGGTCCGGAAAAGCTAGCCTCCGGTGTTCGAGCGCCTGCGGGATGCCTTGCGCGCCGCCCTGGACGCGGCGACGCCGCCGGGAGATCTGCGCGACCTGGCCCGGCAGATGCGGGAGGCGGTGGTGGAGGCGAAGGTGGCCGTGGGCGAGACGCGCGAGGCGGTGGCGCGCTGCGAGCGCGACCTCACCCAGGAGCGTCAGCGGCTGGCCGATGCCGAGCGTCGCGGCCGGCTCGCGGGCGAGATCCAGGACCGGGAGACGGTCGAGGTCGCGCAGCGGTTCGCGGCGAAGCATCGCGAGCGCGTCGAGGTGCTCGAGAAGAAGCTGGCGGCGCTGCGGGACGAGCTCAGCCTGTACGAGCGCGAGCTGGGGGACATGCAGGGGCAGCTGGGCCGTGCCGAGCGCGATCGACCGCTCACCGAGGCCGAGCGCTCGGCGGAGCGCGCTTGGCGCGACCTCCAAGCAGCCGGGGGACCGCGACCCGGCGTGGACCCGGCGGACGATCTGCTCAAGGCGCAGCTCGACCGCGCCACCCGGGAGGCGGCAGCCGACCGGCAGCTTCGGGAGCTCAAGAAGAAAATGAAGAAGGACTAACCATGAGCATGATCCGCGGCGTGCTGTCCTGGTTCCGTGACGCCTTCGGGCCCGGGCGACGCACCGCGGACGGGCGGCGTTCGGGAGGCAGCATGGACATCAAGCGCGACCGCATGGTCTTTCTCGGCTACGGCAAGTATTGGCGCTCCGACTCCATTATCGGGCTGATGCCGATCGAGGATGAGCGCGGTCCCAAGCGGCGCACCAACGTCTTCGTGCAGGGGCGCGCCGAGCCGATCATCGCGTCACGCACCGAACAGAGCATCCTGGACGACATGGGCGCTACCGGCGACGGCTTCCAGGTTCAGGCGCTGCGGGAGGCGATCACCGAGCTGCTCGCCGCGTTCCACGAAGTTTCGCCGGCGTTGCGCCGCACCCTTCAGAACGAGCACCACCTCGACCTCGAGCAATGGGAGCAGCGGCTGGGCGAGATCATGCGCGCGCCTCAGTCACGCGAGCCCGTCGAGCAGAACGACCTCTTCGAGTGACGAGTCCCCCACCCGGCTCGTCGTGGTTCGGCCACCCCCGCGGCCTCTCCACACTCTTCTTTACCGAGATGTGGGAGCGGTTCAGCTACTACGGGATGCGGGGGTTCCTGATCCTCTACATGACGAAGGCACTCGGCTTCACCGATCCGCACGCGGGCGCGGTCTATGGCAACTACGTCGGCAGCGTGTGGGTCACCCCGATCCTTGGCGGCCTGATTGCGGACCGGTGGCTGGGACAGTATCGCAGCGTGCTCATCGGCGGGATCATCATCGCCCTCGGACACTTCACGCTCGCCTTGCACGCGCTGCCCTTCTTCTACATCGGCCTGACGCTCATCGTGATCGGGACGGGACTGCTCAAGCCCAACGTTAGTGCCTTGGTCGGAGCCCTGTACCAGTCGGAGGATGGCCGGCGCGACGCCGGGTTCTCGATCTTCTACATGGGGATCAATCTCGGCGCGCTGCTCGGTCCGCTCATCGCCGGAAAGCTCGCGGAGGGATTCGATTGGCATCTCGGGTTCGCGTGCGCCGGCGTGGGGATGCTCCTCGGGTTGGTGCAATACGTGCTCGGCCGGCGGCGCCTCCAGCCGGCGATCGACCGCCTCGCCTCACGGCCCGGCCCTTCCGCGAGCGCGATGCCGACCTCGAGCGAACCATTCACTCCGCAAGACTGGCAGCGGATGGCGGCGGTAGGGGTGCTCTTCCTCTTCGCATCGTTCTTCTGGGGCGCGTACGAGCAGGCAGGGTCCACGCTCGCTCTGTTTGCCGACCGCTACGTTCACCTCGAACTGCTCGGGATCAAGCTCTACGCGTCGTGGTTCGTGTCCGTCCAGGCCGCGTTCGTGATCCTGCTATCGCCCGTGTTCGCGTGGATCTGGGTGAAGCTCGGGCCGCGGCAGCCATCCTCCCCGACGAAGTTCGCGCTCGCGCTGCTGTTCGTGGGCCTGGCGTTCGTGCTCCTCATGCCGGCGGGAGCCATCGCGCAAGGCGGGGTCAAGATCAGCCCGCTATGGCTCGTCGGCGTCTACTTCATCGAAGAGCTCGGAGAACTCTGCTTGAGCCCCGTCGGACTGTCCGCGGTGACCAAGCTCGCGCCCAGCCGAGTGGTCGGGGTGATGTTGGGCGTGTTCTTCCTCTCCAATGCCCTGGGTAACAAGCTGGCCGGCTGGTCCGCGGGGTTCATAAGCATTACGCCCCTGCCCACGCTGTTCGGTGTGACGGCGGCGGTCACGCTGGGCGCAGCGGCCGTCATGTTCGCGCTCATCAAGCCGGTCCAGCGGCTGATGGGTGGGGTGCGCTAGCCTCACCCCGAGGCTCGAGCCTTACATCAGTCCCGGGCTTGCCCCGGGGTCGGCAAAGACTCTGTTCGCCCCGTCGAGCACCGTCCTCCATGGACCCCGGGCTTGCGCCCGGGGTCAGTCAAGATCTCTCAGTGCCCGTCGAACACCGTCCTCCGTGGACCCCGGGCTTGCGCCCGGGGTCAGTTAAGATCTCTCAGTGCCCGTCGAACACCGTCCTCCGTGGACCCCGGGCTTGCGCCCGGGGTCAGTTAGGCCACTCCTCTCGGGTTCCGCGGAATCAAGTCGGGGTGGCGCTGGAACTGATCGGCGACGTATCGGGTCGTCCGAGGAAGGTCCCGCCTGTGAATAGTGGTCACGAAGTAACCCCGCGCCCAGCGGACGGTGCCGGTGACCCGCCGATTAGCGCGGGTTGCGGACACCGACTTCGCGAGGCGCACGAAATCGCTCAGGCGGACATCGGGTCGAAAGCTGACGACGAGGTGCACGTGATTTGCTAACACCGCGTCCCGGAATACCCGTACGCCGGTGGCCTGGCACGCGCTCGCTATGGCACTCCGCACGTCGCTCGCGGCGGCCGCATCGACACACCCGACTCGCTTCCAGGTGTGCCACGTTACGTGAGCGTACATCTGATAAGCATGGTGGTTGGACATCGCGGTTGACTGACCCCGGGCGCAAGCCCGGGGATTCAGGGACAGGGAGTCCGTCTCCACTGACCTCGGGCGCAAGCCCGGGGATTCAAGACAAGGGGAAACCGCCTCTACTGACCCCGGGCGCAAGCCCGGGGTCCCTAGGAGCTGGGCAAGCTTGTCGAGACGTTATCGAGGACCGGCATCGAAACCACGCAACCGGGAGCACGAGGTTGCGCGAGCCCGCCCCTCAGTTGAACCGCGTGGTCCGCCAAAGCAGCCAGCCGGTACCGAACAGCAGCGCCAGCATCGCCGCCGTGAGTCCCGCCACCCACCCCCAGTGGAGCGTCAGCTGGGGTACGCGAGCCACCATCCCGAATCCGATGAACGTCGCGGTCGCGATTCCGACCAGGAGCCAATCGAGCCATGTTCGCCGGGTGGGAGACTCGCCGGAGCTCTCGCCGGCGAGCGCGGCGCGGACGTACGTCGGGTCGATGCCGTAACGCGCGCCTTCGCGCTCCGCTGCCTCCTGCCAGCGGCGGTGCTCGGCGCCCGTGGCGGAGGCCAGCGCGATGGCCACCGCGCCGAGCGCCATCAGCAGCGACCCGCCGATCACCTGTCCGTACGTGGTCGCCGCGCCGCCGCGCAGCTCACCGAACACCAGCAGCCCCCACACGAGTCCCCACAGCTGGTTCGTGTTGGACAGCGGAATCCCCCGGCTGATGCCGACATACTTCGCCGCGTACTGTTGGAACAGGTCGCCCACCACCCACACGAACCCACCGAGCAGGAGCCAGAACAGCACGTCGCGTGCGCCGGCGAGCTCCGCGGCCAGCGCGGCGACGCCGCCGCGGTCGGCGAGCGCGAGCGCCAGCATCATCAAGACCTCGCCCACCGTGAAGAACGTGATGAAGGCCAGCGGGTTCATGCCGGTCAGGTAGGCTTTGCGATAGGGGATGTACATGGTGCCCCACAGCGCACCGGCCGCGAGCGCCGCAGCGACGCCGCGGGCCGCATGCCCGCTGGGTGCGCTGGCCGACGACGCGACGGCCAGCAGCGTCGCGCCCGCGAACATGACGGCGGCGCCACCGAGCACGCCGAGGCGGCGCCGCCATCCGGCTCCGTGCAGCTCGTTGAAAAACAGCGCACCCCACACGATTCCCAGCAGGCTGTTCGCGTTCCACAAGGGAAACGCGATGCTCAACCCGATGTCGCGAATGGCGAAGATGGTCAGCGTGTTGGCGACGGCCCAGAGGCAGCCGGCGAGCACCGCCCACAAAATGAGGTGCGGCGCCTGGCGCACGTCGGCGCGGATCGCCGACGTCCCGCGGAGCAGGGCGGGGAGGCTCCACCGCGCCAGGAACACACCCATCACCATGGCCAGCGAAATCACCACGGGTGAGAGGCCGAGCGTGACCATCTTGGTAGGCGCCTCGGCGGCGCCCAGCCAGGCACCGGCGGTGAAGCCGCTGGCGATGCCCGCGAGCTGCAGGCGGCGCAGCCGGCCGGCATCGAGCTCGTGGGCCGGCCCTAGCGGATCCACCAGAGGACCAGCAGGCCGGCGATGAGAACGGCGACGGGGACCCAGAGCTGGGGGTCGCGCAACATGGCGGATAGGCGCGCGCTCACAGCGGCTGCTCCGCGAAGTGGCAGGCCGCGAGCTGCCCCGGCGCGACCTCGCGCAGCGCCGGCGGCTCCGTGCGGCAGCGCGTGTCCTTCTTGGGATGCGGGCAGCGCGGGTGAAACGGGCAGCCGGACGGCGGGTGCGCCGGGGATGGCACGTCGCCCGTCAACACGATGCGCTGGCGTTGCGCCTTCGGATCGGGTACAGGCACCGCGGAGAGCAGCGACGTGGTGTAGGGATGGCGGGGCCGCGCGTACAAGGCCGGCGCGGGCGCGCGCTCCACGATCTTGCCGAGGTACATCACGGCCACATGATCCGCGATGTGTTTCACGACCGCGAGGTCGTGGGCGATGAACAGGTACGTCAGCCGGCGCCGCTGCTGCAGATCGGCGAGCAGGTTCAGGACCTGCGCCTGGACCGACACGTCGAGCGCGCTCACCGGCTCGTCGAGCACGAGGAATTGCGGCTCGACCGAGAGCGCGCGGGCGATCCCCACCCGCTGCCGCTGCCCGCCCGAGAGCTCGTGCGGGTAGCTGTCCGCGAAGCCGGGATCGAGGCCCACTTCCTCGAGCAGCGCCGCGATGCGTCGCTCGGCGTCGGCCCCGCTCGCGAGCCGATGAATCGACAGCGGCTCCGCGAGCATCTGGTGCACCGTCATGCGAGGGTTGAGGGAGCCATAGGGATCCTGAAACACGATCTGCATACGGCGCCGCAGCGCGCGCAGCGCGCTCGCCCCGAGGGTGACCACGTCCTGACCGTCGATGGTGACGCGTCCCGCATCGGGCTCGATCAGCCGCAAGATGGCCCTCCCCACAGTGGACTTGCCGCACCCCGATTCGCCCACCAGTCCCAACGTCTGGCCGGGCGCGATCGCGAACGACACGCCGTCCACGGCGCGCACCACCCCGCGCGGCCGACCGAGCCCGAGCCACCCACGCTCGCCCGGGAAGTGCTTGACGAGTCCCTGCACGTCCACCAGCGCGGGCGTCACGGGTGTGGCGTGCGACGCTTCGGGTCGGTGAGGAGCCAGCAGCGCACCGTATGGGTGCCGGGGTCAGACCCGCCCGCGTCGAGCAGGGGCGGCGCTTCCGCGCGACAACGGTCCCAGGCGTACGGGCAGCGCGGATGGAACCGGCACCCTTCCGGCCACGCGGTGGCGGCGGGCACCTGGCCCGGAATGCCGTGCAGGCGGCCGTGCTCGCGAGCCGGCGGCCCGTCGAGCCGCGGCACGGACGCGAGCAGTCCCTCCGTGTAGGGGTGCAGCGGGCGGGCGAACAGCGCGGCGGTCGGCGCCTGCTCCACGACCTGGCCGGCGTACATCACCACGACACGGTCCGCGCTGCCCGCCACGACTCCCAGGTCGTGGGTGATGAGCATGACCGCCATACCGAGCTCCGCCTGCAGCCGGTCGAGCAGCTCGAGGATCTGGGCCTGGATGGTGACGTCGAGCGCCGTGGTGGGCTCGTCGGCGATGAGCAGCTTGGGGTGGCACACCAGGGCCATCGCGATCATCACGCGCTGGCGCATGCCGCCACTCATCTGATGAGGGTAGTGGTCCACCCGCTCCTCGGGGTCGGGGATCCCGACGAGCCGCAGCATCTCGATGGCGCGGGTCCGCGCGGCCCGGCGCGACAGCCGCTGGTGGACGATGGCCGCCTCGGCGATCTGGTCGCCCACCGTGAAGACCGGATTGAGCGACGTCATCGGCTCCTGGAAGATCATCGCGATCTGGTTGCCACGCACCGCACGCAGCTCGCGAGGCTCGAGGGTGAGGAGGTTGCGTCCTTCGAACTCGATGAAGCTCCCGGGGCGAATGTGGCCGGGGGGCTCGGGGATGAGGCGCAGAATGGAGAGGGACGTGACAGTCTTACCGCACCCCGATTCGCCCACGATGCCGAGCGTCTCACCCGGCTGCACCTCGAAGGAGACGCCGTCCACCGCCCGCGCGGTCCCGCTGCCGTGCTCGGTGACGAAGTAGGTCTTGAGATCGCGCACGCGGAGCAGGGGCTCCGTCACGCCGCCTCCTTACGGGGGTCGAGCGCGTCACGCAGCGCATCGCCTACCGCGTTCAGCGCCATCACCACGAGCGAGATCGCCAGCCCCGGAAAGGTCGACGACCACCACGCGACGGTCATCCTCTGCCAGCCGTCCGCGATCATATTGCCCCAGCTGGGTATCGGAGAGGGAACGCCCAATCCGAGGAACGAGAGCCCCGCCTCGAGCAGCATCATGTGGCCGATGCCGAGGGCACCGGAGACGATGATCGGGGCGGCCGCGTTGGGCAGAACGTGGCGAAAGATAACGCGACCGGCGCCCGCGCCCAGCGCCCGCGCCGCGGCCACGAACTCGCGCTCGCGCAGGCTGAGCACTTCGGCCCGCACGAGCCGGCTCGTCCCGAACCACCCGGTGAGACCGATCAGCAGCACCAGCACCCACAGGGCGATGTGGTCCCACAGCGCCACGGCCATCAGCAGGACAAAGATGCGCGGCATGGCGAGGCCCACGTCCACGAGCCGCATGAGCACGCTGTCCACCCAGCGCCGGAAGTAGCCTGCGACCGCGCCTACCGCAGTGCCGACGGTCGCGGCGACCAGCATCGCCACCGCCCCAATGCCGAGCGAGACGCGCGCTCCGTAGACGAGGCGGCTCCACACGTCACGGCTGAATGGGTCGGTGCCGAGCAGAAACTGGAGGGAGGGTGGATGGTTGGGGTGGCTGATATCGATCTGGTAGTAGGGCGGGTAAGGCGCTACGACGGGTGCCGCGATGGCGATGGTCACGAAGAACGCGAGCACGAACAACCCGGGCCCCGCCGTCGGGTGACGGAAAAAGCGACGGCCCGGCGCGGTCCTCCGCACGCGTCGTCGCAGCGCCGCGACCACGGCGAGCGCCAGGACCACGGCCCCGCCCAGACTGAGCCAGTTCCAGACGTTCAGTCTCTCCCCCCTCCCCCTCCCCCTCCTTCTCCCGCCCGCACCCGGATCCGCGGGTCCGCCACGGCATACAGCGCGTCGGCGATCAGGTTGCCCAATACCACCATCGCGCTCGTAAGCAGCGCCGCGCCCGTCACCACGGGGTAGTCGCGCTGCAAGATCGCGCTGACGGCAAGCCGGCCCATCCCGGGCCAGGCGAACACTGTCTCGATCAACACGGCCCCGGTAAAGAGGAAAGGGAAGGCCAGGCCGAACAGCGTAATGATCGGGAGCAGGGCGTTGCGGAGCGCATGGACCAGCAGCACGCGCCGTTCCCGCAGGCCTTTGGCGCGGGCGGTCCGCACGTAGTCCTGGCGGACGACCTCGAGCATTGCCGCGCGTTGGTAGCGCGCCGTACTCGCTGCGCCCACGAGACCGAGCGTGAGTGCGGGGAGTGTGAGGTGCCAGAGGAAATCGAGCACGCAGTACGGTGATTCGATCCTGGGACACAGGACGGGATCTGTGATCCCGCCCGCGGGGAACCAATGGAGCCATTGCGCGAACACGAGCAGCAGTACCAGCCCCAACCAGAACACCGGCATGGAGTTGATGAGTAGCGCAACGTTCCCGACCGCGACGTCGCCGAACCGGCCCGCCCGTACAGCCTGATAGATCCCGAGCGCGAGGCCGAGCGCGAAGTCGATGAGCAGCGCGGCGAGCGCGAGGATGAAGGTGTTGGGGATCGCCTCAGCGAGGGCATCGGCAATGGGCCGATGCAGGCCGATGGACTCGCCCAGGTCTCCATGGCCCAAGCGGGCCAGGTACATCCCGTACTGCACCAACAGGGGTTTGTCGCAGCCGAAGCGCCGACACAGCTGCTGGCAGACTTCCGGCGGGAGCGGCCGATCTTGCGACCCGCACGGGGTACCGTGGGCGAGGTGAACGACGAAGAACGTGATGGTGACGACCGCGAAGACGATGGCGATCGACGCGACCAGCCGGCGCACCAGCCACGCCGCCACCTAGCGCTCCACGCGGTCTCGATCCGTCAGTCGGTCAGCGGGAATGCGCCACGTGCGGAGCAGCGCGAGCCAGGAGTCGGGCCGGATCGTCACATCCACGATCCGCTTGTGGACGGCCGCGACATTGGAGGTGGCGAACAGGAAAATGCCGGGCGCGTCCCGGTTGAGCGTCTCGACGGCAGCCCGCCAGGCGCGCCGTGCCTGGTCGCGGTTCGCGGCCGACGCCACCGCCTGGTCCACCAGCCGGTCCACCTCCGGGTTGTCGTACCGTGTGTAGTTGGAGCGCCCAAATCCCGCCGGCGTCCAGGTCTGGGGAAAACCCGACGAGGGCGTCGGGTCGGTGTTCCACGTGTTCAGGAGGGCGTCGAACCGGCCCGCGCGAGCGCGCTCGTTGTACAGGCCGAAGTCGACCTCGTCGAGCTGCACGTCTACGCCGGCGATCCGGAATTGCTCCTGCAGGAGCCGCGCGTACTGCCGCCGGATGGCACTCGTCGTCGGCAGGAGCAGCCGGAAGGCGAGCGGCTTGCCGTCTTTGTCGCGGATGCCGTCGCCGTCCGTGTCGATCCAGCCGGTGCGGGTGAGGAGCCGCGCCGCCTGGCCGCTGTCGTAGGGCAGCTCGCGGATCTCCGGATCCCAAATCCACCACAGCTGCGAGAGCGGGCCGGGCGGGACCTTGGCGAGATCGCCGAACACGTTGCGCAGCAGCCGCTCGCGGTCCGTCGCCATGAACAGCGCCCGCCTCAGGTCACGATCCCCGAACAGGGGGTGAGGCCGCGTCGAATCGCCGGGCGCGGCCAGGTTGAATCCCACGTAGCCGTACGCCGACCCCTTGTAGGGGTACGTGGCGAGCTGGGTGTCGGCGCGGGCGCGCTGCACGTTGTCGGGCGTGACCAGCACTTCCACCGCGTCCGCGTCGCCCGCGAGCAGCTGGGTGACGGCAACCTGCTGGTCGGGTGTGAAGCGCCAGATCACGCGCCGGAGGTGGGGGCGGCCCAGGAAGAACGCCGAGTCCGCGGCCAGCTCGATGCTCTCGCCGGCCTTCCACGCGACGAAGCGGTACGGTCCGTCGCCCACCGGCGCGCGCCCGAACGCCGTGCTGCGCCACTGCTCGCGCGGGACCTCGCGCAGGAGGTGCGCCGGCAGGATGCGCATGTGATACACGGCGTCGTAGAACATCTCGGGATAGCGCTGCCGGAACCGGAACACGACGGTGAGCGAATCGCGCGTGGTGACGGCGGCGACCTGCCGCAGCGACGAGCGGAACGAAGAATTGACGAGCGTATCAGTGTAGGCGTCGTACGTGAAGGCCACGTCCGCGGCCGTCACGGCCTGGCCGTCTTGCCACCGAGCCCGCGTGTCGAGGTGAAACACCAGCGTAGTCGGCGCGTCCCATTCCCATCGCGCCGCCAGCTGGGGTTGGAAGTCCTCGTCACCGATCGTGTTTCCCGACGGCCCCAGGTCGGCGAGCTTGAGAAACAGCTGGTCCGTCACATCCCGCGTGATCACGAATTCGCTCACGGGCGGGAGCAGGATGTCCGGCTCCCCTCCCCCGGCGATGACCATGGTGCCGCAGTACTCCCCGGTGCAGCCCACCGGGCGCTCACACCCGGCGACGAGGAACAGCACGGCGAGGGGAATCAGGCCGGTGGATCGGCGGGCGTTTGGCATGGCGCCTAAGATTTCACGCGGCGCCGAGCGGCGCCAGGTCCAAATGCGAGGTTGTGGAGGTTGGGGGAGGTTGGTGAAGGTTGGGGGAGGTGCCTTCGTCACGCCACGCCTGCAGGATCGCCTCGACTACCTCGTCCCACGTCACGCGTCGTCCCAACTCCGCGAAAAGCGTGGTCGCCGCACTTGCGACGTGTGGCATGCGGCTGACGGCTGCAATGATCGCTTGCGAGCCGTCGAGCAGGATCGACCCATGCTGCAAGAATGCACCTCGCTTCCTGACTTGCGCCGAGCCCACCAGCTTGCGACCGGTGACGAGTACCTCGCCGCCGACCGGAGTCGCGAAGCAAGACGCGGGCGGGTCGACCCTCCCGGATGGTGGAGGTTGGTGGGGCGCGAGGGTGGCATCGGCACCGAGGGACCGGAGCGCGGCGGCGATCCGTTCATGGATGGTGTGGTACGCGTTTCGTAACGAGCCGAACGCCGCCACCGGGGCGGCTACCGCGTAGGTCACCTCGTGCTCGTGCCACACGGCGCGACCACCCGTCGGTCGCCGCACGACGTCGAGCCCACGCCGCGCGATCTCGGTGTGATCGTAGTGGGCCGCAGGCTCGTTGCGACCCAGGGACAGACAGGGCGGGTCGAAGCGGTACAGCCGCAAGAAGCTTGCGCCCGTGCCGTCGGCCCGGTCGAGCAGCGCCGCGTCGATCGCCATGTTTTCGGCGCCGGAGCGGCCGGCGGCGTCGAGGGAGAGGTGGAAGGCGCATGCCGCCTCAATCCGCGGCGAGCGCATAGGCCTCCATCGGCGGACACACGCACACCAGGTTCCGATCGCCGTACGCGCCGTCCACGCGGCTCACCGACGGCCACACCTTGTGCGCCCGCGTCCAAACGGCGGGGAAGGCGGCACGCTCACGCGTATAGGGGCGGTCCCACGCGTCGGCGATGAGGTCTGCCAGCGTGTGCGGCGCATTCGTGAGCAGGTTGTTGCTGCGCGGCTGCGTGCCGTCCTCCACTTCTCCGATTTCCTGGCGGATCGAGATCAGCGCGTCGCAGAAGCGGTCCAGCTCCTCCTTCGACTCGCTCTCGGTAGGCTCGATCATCAAGGTGCCCGCGACGGGGAAGGAGACCGTCGGCGGATGGAAGCCGTAGTCGATGATGCGTTTCGCGATGTCCTCCACTTCGATGCCGGCGGACGCCTTGAAGGGCCGGCAATCGATGATGCACTCGTGCGCGACCAGGCCGTTCTGCCCCGTATAGAGCAGCGGGTAGTGCGCCGCGAGCCGCCGCGCCACGTAGTTGGCGTTGAGGATCGCGATCCTGGTCGCCTCCACCAGCCCCTCGCGGCCCATTAGCGCGACGTAGGCCCAGGAGATCGGCAGGATCCACGCGCTGCCCCACGGCGCCGCCGACACCGTCCCGCACGGCTGCTGTTGGCGCAGCGGTACTACCGGGTGGTCCGGCAGGAACGGTCCGAGGTGCGCCGCCACGCAAATCGGGCCCATGCCGGGTCCGCCCCCACCGTGCGGAATGCAGAACGTCTTGTGCAGGTTAAGGTGGCACACGTCGGCGCCGACGTCGGCGGGGCGGACCAGGCCCACCTGCGCGTTCATGTTCGCCCCGTCCATGTATACCTGCCCGCCGTGCGCGTGGATGATCTCGCACACCTGGCGGATGGACGCCTCGAAGACGCCGTGGGTCGAGGGGTACGTGATCATCAGCGCCGCGAGCGTGTCCTTGTGCTCGGCCGCCTTGGCCCGCAGGTCCGCCAGGTCGATGTTGCCCCGGGCGTCCGACTGCACCGGCACGACGTCCAGGCCGGCCATGACGGCGCTCGCGGGATTCGTCCCGTGTGCCGACGTCGGGATCAAGCAGGTGGTGCGGTGCCCTTCACCGCGGGAGCGGTGGTAGGCTCGGATGACGAGCAGTCCCGTGAACTCGCCCTGCGCCCCCGAGTTCGGCTGCAACGAGATCTTCGGGAAGCCGGTGATCTCGGCCAGCATGTCCTCGAGCTGGCGGAACAGCGTGCGGTAGCCCGTGGCCTGCTCCCGCGGGGCGAACGGGTGCAGCCGGTTGAACTCACGCCACGACAGCGGGACCATCTCGGTTGTGGCGTTGAGCTTCATCGTGCACGAGCCGAGCGGGATCATCGCCGACGTGAGCGACAGGTCGCGCGCTTCGAGCCGCTTGATGTAGCGCAGCATCTCGGTCTCGGAGCGGTAGCGGTGGAACACCGGGTGCGTCAGGTAGGACGAAGTGCGGTGCAGCGACTCGGGGATCGAGGGGCCGGCCTTGGCGCCGAGATCCTCCACCATGAAGGGCAGCACCTCGTTGAGCGAGAACGCCGTCACGAGGTCGGCGAGGTCGCCGAGCGTGGTGGCCTCGTCGAGCGAGATGCCGATCCGCGTGGGGGAGATGACCCGCAGGTTGATGCGGCGTGCCCGGGCCGCGTCGAGCAGCCGCGGCAGCACCGACGACTCGACCTCCACACACAGCGTATCGAAGAACGACGAGTGCACGACCCGATAGCCCAGCCGGGTGACGGCCTGCGCGAGCAGGACGGCGAGCGTATGCACCCGCTCCGCGATGCGGCGCAGGCCGTCGGGCCCGTGATACACGGCGTACATGCTCGCCATCACGGCGAGCAGCACCTGCGCCGTACAGATGTTGCTGGTGGCTTTCTCACGCCGGATGTGCTGCTCGCGCGTCTGCAGCGCCATGCGCAGCGCGGGGCGACCGGCGGCATCGCGCGACACTCCGATGATGCGCCCGGGCACGTGGCGCCGGTGCGCTTCGCGCGTGGCGAAGAACGCCGCGTGCGGGCCGCCGTAGCCCATCGGCACGCCGAAGCGCTGCGAGTTCCCGACGGCGATGTCCGCGCCCCATTCCCCGGGTGGCGTCAACAGGGTGAGGGCGAGCAGGTCGGTCGCGACCGTCACGAGCGCCCCCGCCGCATGCGCCCGGTCGCACAACGCGCGATAATCCTCGATTTTGCCGTCCGTCGTGGGATACTGCAGCAGCGCCCCGATCACACCGGGGCGGAACTCGAAGCCCGCGGGATCGGCGATGACGGTCTGTACGCCGCGCGCCTCCGCCCGGGTCCGCACCACGGCGATGGTCTGTGGGTGGCATCCCTCGGCGATCATGAACATCGGAGTCGTGCCGGGGGGCACCTTCGCGACGGCTTCGGTCAGATTCATCGCTTCGGCGGCGGCGGTGGCTTCATCGAGGAGGGAGGCGTTGGCGATCGGCAGGGCGGTGAGGTCGGCGACCATCGTCTGGAAGTTGAGCAGCGCCTCGAGCCGGCCCTGCGCGATCTCCGGCTGGTACGGCGTGTAGGCCGTGTACCAGCCCGGGTTCTCGACGATGTTGCGTTGGATGACCTGCGGCGTGAACGAGTGGTGATACCCCATCCCGATGTAGGAGCGATACAACTGGTTCTGGGCGGCGAGCCCGCGCAGCGCCTGCAGCACCTCGCGCTCGGTTCGCCCCGGCGGCAGGGCCAGCGGGCGCCGCAGTCGGATGTCCGCCGGCACCACGGCGTCGATGAAGGCGTCGAGCGACTCGTATCCCAGCGTGGCCAGCATGCCCCGGGTCTCGTCGGGACTCGGTCCGATGTGACGGGTCACGAAGCGGTCGGCGGGGGCGAGCGAAGCGCGTACGGTCGGCATATGGAGTTCTCAGTATGCCGTCATCAGTCGGCCTTTACTGCGCTGATGACCGATGACGTCATTGTCCGATCTGTTTCTTGTAGGCCTCGCTGTTCAGCAACTGCTCGAGCTCGCCGGCGTTCTTGGCCCTGAGCTTGAGCATCCAGCCCGCGCCATACGGGTCGCGGTTCACGAGCGCGGGATCGCCTTCGAGTGCCTGGTTCACCTCGGTCACGGTCCCCGCGAGGGGTGCGTACAACTCCGAGACGGCCTTCACCGCCTCGATCGTGCCGAACACGTCGCCGCGGCCGAAGCTGGCGCCCACCTTGGGCAAGTCCACGTACACCACGTCGCCGAGCTCGCCCTGCGCGTAGTCGGTGATCCCAATCTGCACGATGGCGTCGGCGCCGGTCTGTTTCACGTATTCGTGCTCTTTAGTGTAGCGCAGATCGGCCGGGATATTCGCCATGCAGGGTCGGGCTCCGCGGGCGTGAGAGGTCGGGGCGAAGGTTATCGGAGCACCGAACCCCTGTCAAGCCAATGGGTTGGCCGATGGAAACAGGTCGGGGCGTGGCGCTAGTCCCGCCGCGCCGGGCTCGACGAGGAGGATCCGCCCGGCGGCCCAAGGGCGCAGGTCGAGCCGCACGGCGACCGGATCGGGGTCATCGGAGAGGGACGTGAGCACGCCGGGACGGCCCGCGCGCTCCCATGCGTGCTGCGCGGCCGCTGCGGCCGCCGCAGTCGCGACGATGGCGTCGGGCGGCACGGATTGGCCCAACGCCTTCGCGATCGCGGCCTCATCGCCGGCCACGCGGCGGACGGCGAGCCCCGCGTCTGCGTAGCGCGCCGCGATCGGGTTGAGCGTCGGCTGCTCGCGCGCATCCGCCGCGGCGAGCAGCAGCACGCGCGCCGGTCGCCCACCCACCGCGGCCACCGCCGCGCGGTGGCGCAGCTCGTCGAACGTGGCGCGGGCCTTTCGCTCGAGCTGCTTGAGCGAGCCTTCGTTCTCGATCACGAAGTCGCTCTTCGCCCGCTTGCGCTCGGCGGGCATCTGCGCCGCGATCATGCGGTCGGCCTCGTCGTTGGAGAGGCCGCGCATGGCGCGCAGCCGGGTGCGCCGCAGGGCCGTGCTGGCGTCCACCAGGACCACGACATCGAACTGGGCCGGGTCGAGCGCCTCGAAGAGGAGGGGGATGTCGTTGACGACGAGCAGGTCGCCGCCCTCCGTGGCTGCGCGCAGCAGCTCGTCGCGGCGGCGGCGCACAGCGGGATGGACGATCTGGTTGAGCGCGTCGAGCGCCGCCTGATCGCCCATCACTTTCCCCCGCAGCGCCGCGCGATCGAGCGTCCCATCCGCAGCCAGGACGTCCGCGCCGAAACGGCCCGCGATCGCCGCCAGTACCTCACCGCCGGGCGCCTGGGCCTCGTGGGCGAGCGCGTCCGCGTCGATGATCGTCGCCCCCCAGCGCTGGAACAAGTCGACGACGGTCGACTTTCCCGCGGCGATATTTCCCGTCAACGCGACGTTTAACACGGAAACACGTGCGGAATGGGGAGTGCGGAATGCGGAGTAGGGGGACCGGCTTCGATTCCGCACTCCGCATTCCGCATTCCGCACCTAGAGCAGTGCAGTCTGATCCTCATCCGCCCTCGGGACCTTGTGGCAGTGTCTGCACCTCGCCTCGTACGACTCGCGGCCCCCGACCATGATGATGGGGCTTTCCCACACCGCCGGCCGTCCGTTCACGAGACGCTGATTGCGGCTCGCCGGTCCGCCGCACACGACGCAGATCGCCTGGAGCTTGTCGACGATCTCGGCGACGGCGAGCAGCGTGGGCATCGGGCCGAACGGCAGGCCGCGGAAATCCATGTCGATCCCGGCCAGCACGGTCCGCACGCCGCGGTCGGCGAGCCCGTTTGCGACTGCCACGATGCCGTCGTCGAGAAACTGCACTTCGTCGACCGCCACCACCTCCGTGTTGGGTCGCACGGCGCGCAGCACGCCTTCCGAGGAATCGACCGGCTCGGCATCAACCGTCCCGCCGTCGTGTGTGCTCACCGTGTAGAGCCCGGCGTAGCGGGCATCGAGATGCGACTTGAAGACTTGCACCTGCTTACGGGCGATCACCGCCCGCCGGACGCGGCGCACCAGCTCCTCGCTCTTCCCGGAAAACATCACGCCGGCAATGACTTCGATCCAACCGGGGCGGGTGCCGTGGAACAAGCCTAACTCCTGATTGAACCCAGCGTCTTGAAACGGCGGGGAAGGGTAGCCGGTGGGAGGGGGTGGGGTCAAGGAAGTGCCCGTCTCTTGCGGATTTCCGGGGTGGGGGCTCATATTGTGGCGGTTTTATGCGGGTTTTCTCGGGCTACCCCGCGAAACGGGCGGAATTCCAAGGGTTTTCGCCTGCCCTAGACCCTCACAAGGAGACGCCGTGAACAAAGCCGAGCTGACCGCGGCATTGGCCATGCGAACCAAGATGTCGAAGGCCGACGCCGGCCGGGCGATCGAGGCCCTGTTTGACGACAAGGGGATCATCGCCGGCGAGCTCAAGAAGGGCGCGAAGGTGCAGATCACCGGCTTCGGCAACTTCGAAGCCCGCAAGCGTGCGGCGCGCGTGGGCCGGAATCCCAAGACGGGCAGCGTGATTCAGATCAAGGCGTCGATCGCCCCCGCGTTCCGAGCCGGCAAACAGTTGAAGCAGGTGGTGAACAAGAAATAACCCGACAAACCAGCGTCGGGTTTGCTGTTCACGGGCCGCCCCGCTGGGCGGCCCGTCGGCGTTTGGGGGCGCTCTAGGCGCGAGATCGAGCACCTGCTCGGCGCCGCAATCGGGACAGATGCCGCGCGCGTCGCGTTACCGCTCGCGGTCGCGCCGGGCCAGCACCCGGCGCCCGCGGATGGTCGCTCCGGTGAGACCCCGGATGGCCCGGTCCGCCGCTCCGGCCGCCACGTCGACGATGCTGAACGATTCGCGCACCTCGATCCGGCCGATGTCCTCCTTGGCCACACCGGCTTCGCGAATCAGGGCGCCGACGAGATCCTTGGCGCTGGCGCGGTCCTTCTTTCCTAAGCCGACGAAGACTTTCACCCGCGCGCCCTCGACCGGCGCTGCGACTGCCACGTCCTGCGTCCCGCTGGCCGCCTCGCCTTGCAACGCCAGCAACGCCGCCGCGACCTCCGCCGGATCGAACCGCTCGAACAACGGATCCAACAACGCGAGCTCCGCGTCCACGCCCCCTGCCCTGAGGACCCCTGCCACCCGCTCGCGCAGCGCTTCGGCGCGATCGCGCGCGCGGTCCGCGCCGGACGCCAGCACCAGGGGCGTGAGCGTCGCGACCGAGCGGAGATACGGCAGCTGGGCCGCGGCGATGAAGACCACGGGCTCGCCGGGGCCCAGGCGGGCGAGTGCTGCGATCTCATCGCGGCTGGGGAGCGCCGTGCAGACCACCGCATCCGGGCGCGCCTCGGGCGAGGCGATCGGGCCGCCGTTCCAAACGAACGGTGTCGTTGCGCTCATCGTGTCGAGGGCGTCGCGCACGGCGAGCGAGCGGCCGAACGACGGGACGACGGCGTAGCGGGCGCGGCAGACGGGCGGGAGCGGACGACCGCTCTCGTCCACCGGCGGAGTCCCGACGACGAGGGCGCGCCGCGCATGTCGCTCGAGAAAGTCGCCGAGCGAGCTGGGATTCCAGCTCAAGACGATGCGCCGCGCGTCGCGCGCTTCGCCGAGCAGGGTATCGAGCGCGGCGGCGCCGTCGCTCGTGACCAGCGCTTCGGGCCACGCGAGGACAACGTGCGCGACGGCGTCGAGCTTGAGGGTGGCGCGCTCCAGCAGGGCGGCCAGGTCCTTGGCTGCCCCCGCGAGGATGTCTACGGACCGTTCCTTGAGGATTCGGCTGGCGCGGGCGAGGCCGGTGACGGCATGGATGCGGGCGTCAGGGGGTGCGGCGGCGACCCACTCTGCCGCGCTGGCGTCGTCCGCACACAACACGAGCACGCGGGGACCCACGCCGGGGCCACGTACCGGCGCTGGCGGGCCCAACAGATCCCACACGTCTCGTGCCTGCTCCACCGCCGGGGGCCGCACCAACACCACCGGCCGGCCGCGCTCCAGCGCGGCCTTCGCGTCTGCTTCCGTCACACGGTCCTCGATTGTCAAAGGGCGATCCGTCGGGAGGGATGGTATGGGGCGGCGCAAGGAAAGGCAACCGTACCCCGTCATCCCCACCCTGAAGCGTGGGCCCGGCGCGGCACTGCCCTTCAAGGGCCGCCTGGGAACACGGTTGCGTGCGATGACCGGACGGGGCTATCGTCCCGCCCATGACTCCGGGGTCCGGCCTCTCACCCAACCTGCACCACCTCGAAACGTCTGCGACGATCGCCATCTCGCAGGAGGCGAAGCGGCGCAAGGCGGCCGGCGAGGACGTGATCGATCTGGGCGCGGGGGAGCCGGATTTCCCGACGCCGGCGCTCCCGTCCGACGCCGGGGTCCGCGCCATTCGCGAGGGCAAGACCCACTACCCGGCGAACGAAGGGATCCTGGAGCTGCGCGCCGCCGCGGCGAAGCACCTGTCGCTGCTCTCGGGCGGCCGCCCCGTGAACGCCGACAACATCGTTGTATCGAACGGCTCGAAGCAGTCGTTGTTCAACGCGTGCTTCACGCTGTTCGGCCCGGGAGATGTGGTGGCGATTCCGGCGCCGGCGTGGGTGTCGTATCCGCAGATCGTGTACCTGTCCCGCGCCCGGCCGGTGCTCGTCCCCGGGGAGGCCGAGTGGAGCCTCAAGGTGGCCGTACGGGATCTCGATCGCGTGGTTCCGGGAGCGCGGGGGCTGATCCTCTGCTCGCCCTGCAATCCCACGGGCGCCGTATATACGCAGGCCGAGATCAAAGCGATCGCGCACTGGGCGCGCGACCGCAAGGTGTGGATCATCGCCGATGAGATCTACCGTCGCATCCATTACGGCACGGGCGCGGCGCCGTCCTTCCTCGACTTGCCGGACGATCTGCTCGAGCGCGTCGTGGTGATTTACGGGGTGAGCAAGGCGTACGCCATGACCGGATGGCGGATCGGGCTCGCGCTCGCTCCGGGCCCGATCGCGAAGGCGATGGCGGCTCTGCAGTCGCACACCACCACGGGCGCGAATCATCCCGCCCAGTTCGCCGCCGCCGCCGCCTTGGGAGACGACCAGGTCGAACGGGATGTCGCGCGGATGGTGGCCGAGTTCCGCAAACGCCGCGATGTCGTGGTGGCGCGCTTTCGGCAAGAGCTCCCCGGCGTCGAGTTCGTGGAGCCGCTCGGCGCTTTCTATTTCTTCTTCCGCGTCGATTCCTTCGGAAGGATTACGGGGGCGGAGTTCTGCACCCGGCTCGTGACCACCACGGGCGTGGCGCTCGTGCCGGGCTCGGCGTTCGGAGACGATCGCTACGTGCGGCTATCCTACGCGGCGTCGTTGGACAACATCCAGAAGGCGCTCGATCGGATCATCGGGTTCGCGAAAAAGCTCGCCGACTAGAGCTTCACCGCTCGCTGGCTCAGGGCCTCCACACCGGTCGCCGTCATCACGCAGTCATCTTCGATCCGCACGCCGAACTTCCCGAGCTGATAAATCCCGGGCTCGATCGTGAACACCATGCCGGGCTCGAGAGGCGTCTTGTTGCCTTCGACGAGGTACTCGGGCTCGTGGCCATCCATGCCGAGCCCGTGGCCCAGGCGGTGCGTGAAGAACGGGCCGTAGCCCACGGCGGTGATCGCCTTGCGCGCGGCGCGGTCCATCGCTTCGCACGGTGTGCCCGGGCGCCCCAGCGCCATCGCGGCGCTCTGGGCGTCGTGCACCACGTTGAACACCTTGCGGAACTCGTCCGACGGGCGATCCCCGAACCAGATGGTGCGGGTGATGTCGGAGGTGTAGCCGCCCACGCGGCAGCCGCAATCGATCAGGACGACCATTTCGCGCTCGAGCTTCGGGCCCCCCGGTCCACCGTGCGGCAGCGCGCTGGACGGGCCGAACTGCACCAACCCGTCGCCCGGCGCGCCGCGCTGCTGCATCTCGTGCTCCAGGATCTGCGCCACGTCTCGCTCGGTCGTACTGGCGGCCAGCTGGGCGAAGGTGGCGCCCATCGCGTCCAGCGTGATCGCGATCGCTCGCCGCAACAGCGCGATTTCTTCGGGCGCTTTGATGACGCGCAGTCGTTCCGTCACTGGCGCGGCATCCACGAACTTCCAGTCCGGGAGCGCGCGCCCGAGGCGGAGGAACGTCTGGTACGCCGTGGTCGACTCGAGTGCGATGGTGCCCTTGCCCGACCCCGGCTTGAGCCGGCGGACGGTATCGCGCACCAGCGCGTGGGGATCCTCCTGCTCCTCCCAGCCGTGCAGCTCGGCGATGACGCTGTGACGCTTGACGCGCTCGACCTCGAAGGAGGGGCAGACGATCGCCGGCGGCCCCGCGACCGGCAGCAGCAGGGCGATCAGCCGCTCGCTTCGCCCCGGGTTGTAACCGGTGAAGTACTCGTAGTTGGTGCTGGGCGTCGCGATGAGGAGGTCGAGTCCGCGCGTTTTCAGCTCGGCCCGGGCGCGCTCGAGGCGGCGCTGGAAGACGGCCGGGGCGAGGGAGGGCTCCTGCCCCGATTGCGGATTGCGGATTGTGGATTGCGGATTGGGCGGAGGGGAATCCGCAGTCCGCAATCGCCAATCCGCAATCGCGGCGGCGCCAGCCGCCACAAACCTTCGCCGCTGCATCGTCCTAGCTCCTCCCGAAAGTGCGGCCTATATTACCCGCCCTTCGCGGAAGCTGGAAGGCGGGTTCCCGATGCAATTCGAAGCACGGATCGAGCCACTCACGGGCAAGCTGCCGAAGGTCACCTATCGTTGGGACCCGGAGACCGACATCCTCTCCGTGGCCTGTAAGGGCACGGGGAAGGCCACGGGGCTCAATGGGACGGTGGACCTGGAGGGCGGCGACGGCTCGTTCGTGGTGATCGACGTCGCCGGCGGTTGCATCCACGGCGTGGACGTCGTCACCTGGCCGGACGACATCCGCACCCGCGACGCCCTCCCGATTCCGGAGCCCGCCAAGGACGGACGCGTCGTGTTCCCGGGGCGCAAATCGCAGCCGCGCGTGGCGGCGGTCGAGGTGGACACCGCGCTCACGGTGGAGAAGAACGCGAACGAATCCGTGCTCCATATCCGTGTGGGGCGCCAGCGGGTTGCTACCGTGGTGCGCGTGGCCGACCTGTTGCTCGTCGAGGTGGACAAGAACTCGCGCCTGGCGGGGCTGTGGTTCCTCGAGGTGCCCCCGTTCCCCAATGTGGAAGCGACGGCCTGACGGAGGTTGGGGGAGGTTGGTGGAGGTTGTGAAGGGTGGTGGAGGTTGATCGCGGTGTAATGATTCTCCACGCGCAAGAACGGTCCCGGTTTCCTCCACGCTCCGCGTATTCTGGAGCGTATGTCGCGGTACGAAAAGCTGCACGCGTGGCGCGAATGCCACGAGCTCGCCCTGGCGGTCTACCGGGTCACAAAACGATTCCCAGATGACGAGCGCTACGGGCTCACCTCGCAAACGCGACGCGCGGCGTTCTCCGCCGCGGTGAACATCGTCGAAGGTTCTGCACGCCGCAGCACATACTGCCCGAGGAGGACTGGCCCGGCCTCAGCGACCTCCAAAGCCGCGCCCGGTTTCTTACGTGGCAGCTCTACCAAGCCCTGGGCCGCAAGTAACCTCCCCAATCTCCCCCAACCTCCCCAACCTCCCCCAACGCCCTAGATTTCTGCCTCATGTCCGACCAGCTCCCCCGCCTCGGTGGCCTCTCCGAACCGGAGAAATACGAGCGCCTGGTCGAGCGGGTCCCGGGTGTGTGGTGGAGCGACGAGGGACCGTTCGCCGGGCTGCACGAGCTGAACGCGGTGCGGGTCGAGTACTTCCGGCGCGTGTTCGGCGGGTTCGGGGGGAAGCGCGTCTTCGACGTGGGTTGCGGCGGCGGTATCCTGGCGGAGACGCTCGCTGCCGAAGGGGCGAGCGTGACGGGTATCGATCCGTCGGAGAAGTCGCTTGCGGCCGCCCGGGAGCACGCGCGCCGCTCGGGACTTTCCATCGACTATCGCAGCGGCAGCGCCGAGGACCTGGGCGGCGCGGGCCTCGAAGGGACCTTCGACCTGGTGTTCGCCGTGGACGTGCTCGAGCACGTCGATGACCTGGAGCGCACCATCGCGGGCATTGCCCGCGTCCTGGCGCCCGGCGGCGGGCTCGGTTTCCTCACCCACAACCGCACCATCGCCGGGTTCCTGCAGGTCGTGTGGGATGAGGAGTACGTGCAGCACACCATGCCCGAGGGGTTCCATGAGTTCGCCCGTTTCATCACCCCCGCCGAATTGACCGAGGCGTTCGCCCGGCATGATATGGTGGTGCAGGAGATGAAAGGGGTGGAGCGAGCGGGTGACGGTACGGGCCGGCGTGTGCTCACCGACGATTTGAGCGTGACCTACCTCGGCTGGGCGCTGCGGACACGCTGACCGTGTCGCGCTCCTGGGTCGATGCGATCCTCGCCGCGGGTGTGGTGCCGGCCTACTACGTCCCCGACGCGAGCCTCGGCCGCACCGATCTCGAGGAATTCACCGGCGCCGACCCGGTGGAGGACCCGGAGCTCCGAGTTCACCCGCTGACCGGGGCGCGCGCGCTCGCGCCTGGCGCGGTCGGATTTCTGGACGGGATCGAGCAGTGGCGGGTGGCGGGATACGCAGGAGTGATTCCGATCGTCCGGGCATACGTCGCCGCCGCGATCCGTCTCCGGGGGGCCGATCGCCGCCCCCGCACGGTCGCCGAGGACGCCGCGGAGCTCGCGATCACGCGGCTCGACCGTTTGTCCAACGCCGTATGCCGGGCGCTCGAGGGAACCGGAGTCCGCGTGGTCGAGATCTCCGCGGAGGACGCCGGCCAGCCGGCTCGCGCCCTGCCGGCCGCGCGCGTCGAGGTGCAGAAAGCGCGCGCCGCCCTCGAGCGCCGGCTGGCGGAGCGGCGGCTCTCGCGGCTCGGCGCCGACGAATGGCTCGTGACAGATGGTGTGCTCTCCGATTCTCCGGAGCTGTCCGCGCACCCCCGAGCCCTGGGGGTCGTGAAGAGTCACGGCGCGGAGTACTTCGACGGCCCGGAGCTCGAGCGGGCGCTGACGCTGCCCGCGCTCCACCGCACCAGCGTGTTCCGGCCCAAGCCCCGCGGCGCGCGGCGCGAGATCTATTCGTGGTATCTCAGGTTGTGGCCCTGGGAAGGGAATGACCTGTTGTACGGGCTGCTGCGGGTGGAGGCACGCGCGCATCCTGACACGATCGCGCTCGCGTCGCGAATCTCCGCGTGGCTGGTGACCGAACGCGCCCCGCTCGCGACCCCCGACCGCCGGTGGGATCGGTTACTTTATCCTATCCATGATGTGGAGACCTACTTGAGAGCGCGCGCGCCGCGCGACCTCCTCTCGCCGCTCGGCTCCCGCCTCCCTCTTCCGCGGACCGGATCGTGATCGAGCGACGCGATCCCGCCCCACCGCCGGTCGGTCGCGTCGTCGCCACCGAGCAGAAGCCCGCGACGCCGCACCAATTTCACTTCTGGACCGCGAACCAGACGACCATCGGGATCGGAGCGATCGTCAGGGTCGAGGGGCTGGGGGCTGGGGACTCGGGGCGGCTCGTCTATGGCGTGGTGACCGATGGGTTCGCCTACTCGGACTTGGCCACGCCACTCCACGATGTGGTCGGCGCGGAGGGAGATCCGGCGCGCGCCGCGGAGAATCCGACCGTCCGCCAGGAGATCCGGCTGTGGACCGCGGCGGTGCTGCGCCAGAAGCCCGAGGAGCCGCTGCAGCCGGTCCCCCTCGGGCAGGTGCACGTCGCGAACGACGTGGACGTGGCACAGGCGCTCCGCATGGACGCCTATCTCGGCGGGGCAGAGCCGAGCGCGATTCCCGTGGGTCTGTATACGTCGGGGGCACTGGAAGCGCCGGTGTATCTGGACGCCGATTTCTTGCTCGGGCCGGAGGCGGCGCACCTGAACATCTCTGGTGTCTCGGGGCTCGCCACCAAGACCAGCGCGGTGGAGTTCCTGCTCGGATCAATCTTCCAGCACTTTCCGCCCCATAAGGGGCGCATCGCCGCGGTGTGCTTCAACGTGAAGGGTCCGGACCTGTGCTTCCTCGACCAGCCCGGCGCGCTCGACGAAGAGGACCGCCGTCGCTACGAGCGACTCGGCGTCCGGTCGCAGCCGTTCGAGCTAGTGCGCTATTTCGCTCCCTTCAAGGCCGACGGCGTGAACCTGAACACGCTGCGCACGCACCCCGATCTGGTGGGCGACGTGGAGCCGCTCGTCTGGGGGCTGCGCGAGGTGCTCGACTACGCCGAGGTCCTGCTCAACCGCGACGACATCGATGCGAAGGCCGACGCCTTCATCGACTTCCTCTCGGATCGCATCGTGGACAAGGAGTTCGACGACGGGTTCGGCGGGGCGCATCGCGTGGTCACCTTCGCCGATTTGGAGCGGCTGTTCCGGTCGATCTTCGACGGCCTCGAGCTCGGGGGGGGACGCGGCGACACCTGGCGGACCCACCACATCGCAACCATCCGCAAGGTGCGCAACCGCCTGTCGAACATCTCGACCCGCGCCAAGGGCCTGGTGACCGATGACGGCCCGTCGAACGATCTGCCGTGGGGGCGGTTCGAGGACCGGGCCGTCTACGTGGTGGACGTGGCCAACGTCGATCCGCTCGGCCAGGATCTCGTGTTCGCGCGCGTCGTGTCGAAGCTGCGCGAGCACCTGGAGCGTCGGGATCTGGGTGTCGACGCCGTCGTCGTGTTCGTGGACGAGCTGAACAAGTACGCGCCGGCCGACGGGCCCGAGACCTACGTGAAAAGACGGTCCCGAGACCTATGTGAAGAAAATGCTGCTCGATATCTCTGAGCGCGGGCGTTACCTTGGTTTGGTGCTGTTCGGGGCGGAGCAATTCCGCTCGCTGGTGCACCGGCGCGTGGTGGGGAACGCAGGCACCATCGTGTTCGGCCGCATGGACTCGGATGAGCTCGCAACGCCCGGCTACCAGGTGCTTTCCCCCGCCATCAAGATCAAGCTCGCCACGCTCCCGATCGGCGAGCTGATGGTGCGCCACCCGCACTTCACGCAGCCCATTTTCGTGCGGTTCCCACGGCCGGCGGTGCTGCGCGGCCGGGACGGGGTGGAGCGGTTCCCGCCCGCGGCGGACCTGCCGTTCGAGGACGCGGTGGTGCGGCAGCTCGTGAAGCTCGACCGGCGGGTGCGGCCCAATTTGGTGAAGGATCTCATCGCCGACCGGCGGGAGGAGGACGTACGCCGCGCGCTCGCGCACACTCGCCAGACCCGGCCCCAGGACGCATTCGCCCACTTCAAGAAGCAGCTGGGCGGCCGGGTCGCCGCCGTTCCGGCCGCCGCGCGCGAAACCGTGGCGCCGCTCAACCCGATCTCCGACGACCCGTATTGAGATCGTGAAGCTCGCGCACCTGGCCGATCTGCACCTCGGGTTCCGCCAATACGACCGGCAGACGCCGCGGGGAGGAAATCAGCGCGAGACCGACGTGGCCGAAGCGTTCCGCCGCGCGGTGGACGACCTGCTCGTCCAGCGCCCGGACCTGATCGTCTTTGCGGGAGACATCTTCCATTCCGTGCGGCCGACCAATCCCGCAATCCTGTTTATGTTCCAGCAGCTGCACCGTCTCCGCACGGGACTGCCCGACTCTCCGATCGTGATGATCGCGGGCAACCATGATACGCCGCGGTCCACGGAGACCGGGACCATTCTCCGGTTGTACGAAGCGCTGGGAGTCCACGTCGCCGTAGAGGACGCGCGGTATTTCACGTTCTCAAAACTCGATTGCTCGGTCCTCGCAGTTCCGCACCAAGCGCTCACCCAACCCGAACGCCCCGCACTACGACCGCAACGGGGGACCACCTTGAACGTGCTCTTGCTCCACGGCCAGTTGCCCGGCGTCGGCGAGCAGCGGGGCACGATGGAGTATGGAGGCGCGACCGTCCAGCTCGAGGATCTCGCCCCGGCTCAGTGGGACTACGTGGCTCTGGGCCACTACCATGTGGCGCGCCAGGTCGAGGCGAATGCGTGGTACTCCGGTAGCGTCGAGTACGTTGCCCCCAATCCCTGGGGCCAGATGGACGACGAGAAAGAGCTCGGGGTGCAGGGGAAGGGGTATCTCCTGGTGCATCTGCCGAGAGCGAGAGTGGAGTTCCGCCCAGTCGGGCTGACGCGCCGGCGGCAAGGGCCTCACGCCCAAGGAGCTGGACGAACGGATCGCCGCCGCCGTCGCCGGCGCCAAGCCGGCGATCGACGATCAGATCGTGCGGCAGCTGGTGTTCGACGTGTCGCGGGCCACGGCCCGGGACCTGGACCACGCCGCGATCCGCGCCTACAAAGCCCGCGCGCTCCACTTCCAGCTCGATCTGCGGCGGCCCGAAGTCCACCGGGTGGAAACGGCGGGCGCGGGGGGGGGGCGCCACCAGACGCTGCCCGAGACGGTCCAGGAATTTCTCGAGCACCGGCCGCTCGATGCCGACCTGGATCGCGGGGAGTTCGTGCGGCTCGGCGTGGAGTACGTGGCGCGCGTCGGCCGCGACGACGACGGGACGACCTGATGCAGCTGCTGCGCCTCCGCCTCGTGAACTTCCGGCAGCACGCCGATACCGAGCTAGAATTTGGACCCGGGATCACCGGGATCATCGGACCCAACGGCTCAGGCAAGACCACCATCCTCGAAGCGATCGCCTGGGCGCTGTACGGCGTGCAGGCGGTGCGCGGGGATAAGGACTCGATCCGCCGGCTCGGCGCGAAGGGCCGAGCCGGCGTGGAAGTGGACCTCGAGTTCCGGCTCGGCGCCCACGAGTATCGCGTGAAGCGCGGGCTCTCCACCGCGGTGCTCCATCAAGACGGCCAGGTGATCGCGAATTCGCTCAAAGCGGTCACCGACAAGCTCGAGCGCACGCTCGGCATGACCCACGAGGAGTTCTTCAACACCTACTTCACGGGCCAAAAGGAGCTGGCGGTGATGGCGGCGCTCGGCAAAACCGAGCGGGCGGCATTCCTGTCGCGCGTGCTCGGCTACGAGCGCCTGCGGGAGGCCCAGGAGCGCGTGCGCGAAGTCCGCAACGCGGTGGCGGCGGAGGTGAAGGGTCTCGAGGCCGGACTCCCCGACAGCGCCGGGCTCGCCGCGGCACGGCGGGCCGCGGAGCAGCGAGTCGCGGGGGCCCGGACGTCGGCGAAGAGTGTGGAGGCCACCCGCCGTGCCGCGGAGGACGCGCTGGGTCGCGAGGAGCCGCGCTGGAACGGGTGGATGACCCGTCGCGAGCGCACCCTGTCGCTCGACGGCGAGCGGCGCATGGCGGAGCAGGCGGTGGTGTCGGCGCGCCAGGAATTCCAGCGGCTCGACAAGGAGCTGGCGGATGCGCTCGCGGCGCGGGAGCAGCTGCGCCTGCTCGGCGCCGAGCTCGCGCCGGTGGCCCGGCTCAAGAAAGAGGTCGCGACGCTGGAGCGGCTGCAGCGGGAGACGGACGAGCGGCGCAGGGAAGAGGCGCAGCTCGCCGAGCTGGCCCGCAACGTCCGCATGCTCGAGCGCCGCCTCACCGAGCTCGGTGATGTGGCCGAGGGCCTTGCCCGGGCGGATACGGCCGCGCGCGAGCTGCACGAGCGGCTGGAGGCGGCGGAGCGCGCCGCGGAGGAGGAGCGGACGGTCTGGGTGCGCGACCGGCAGTACGCCGAGACGAAGCGCACCGAGCTGCTCAAACTGTACGAAGAGGTGAAGGAGCAGCGCGACCAGATCGTGAAGCTCGGGCCGGAGGGAACATGTCCCACCTGTAAGCGGCCGCTCGGGCCCCAATACGCGGGCGTGCTCGCGCTGCTCGACGCGCAGCTCGAGGTGATCACCGGCGACGGCAAATATTTCCGACAGCGGCTCGAGCAGCTCGCGCAGCCGCCCGCCAAGCTGCTGGACGCGGAGGCCGAGCGAGACCGGGTGCTGGAGGAGAGTCGCGGCGCCAGCGCGCGGGCGGGGGAGCTGCGGGCGCAGCTCGAGGAGCGCGACCGCGCGGGCGCGCAGCTCGAAGGCGCGCGGCGGCGGGCGGGCGACCTGGAGCACCGGTTGACTGCGCGGCCCTCGGGCTACGATGCGGCGCGACACGACGCGGTGCGGGCCGAGCTCGCGAAGCTCGAGCCGGTGGCGCTCGAGGCGGCCGCGCTGGAGGAGCGCGCCCGGCGCGCGGAGCGTCTGGTACAGGAGGCGGAGCAGGCCGAGCAGCGGCTGTCGACCGACGAGCGCCGGGTGCGTGACCTCACCGAGGCCGTCCGCGCCGAGGGCTTCTCGGACGCCGGGTACCGCCAGGCCAAGGATCGCTACGATCGGGCCGTCGGAGCGCTGCGCGAGGCCGAGCTCGCGGTGGTCGAAGCCCGCGGCGAGCTGAACCGCGCCGAGGAAGAACTGGCGGAGGCGAAGCGGCGGGAGGCCGAGCGGTCGCAGCGCGAGCGCCAGATTGCCGCGCTCAAGGCGCGCCAGCGTCTCCACAACGAGTTGGACCGCGCTTTCTCGGACCTGCGAGGCGAGCTGAACGCGCGCATGCGTCCCGAGATCGCCGAGCTCGCCTCCGGCTTCCTGGCCGACTTGACCGACGGGCGCTATGACGAGCTCGATCTCACGGAAGACTATACGCTCACGATCCTCGAGGGCGGTGTGCCGAAGCCGGTCATCTCGGGCGGCGAGGAGGACATCGCGAGCCTCGTGCTGCGGCTCGCCATTTCGCAGATGATCGCGGAGCGGGCGGGCCAGCCGCTGTCGCTCTTGGTGCTCGACGAGATCTTCGGCTCGCTCGACGAGGCCCGCCGGCTGCACGTGGTCGGCCTGCTGCGCCGGTTGGCCGACCGCTTCCCCCAGGTCATCCTCATCACCCACATTGAGCAGGTGCGAGAGGGTCTCGATCGGGTGATCCGCGTGGACTTCGACCCGGCGCGCGGCGCGAGCGTCGTCCGGGACGATACCGCCACACTGGGAGCCGCCGATGCGGGCGTGGCTGCCTGAGCGTCAGGTCTACGGGCCCGAGCCCGCGAGCGAGCGCGACATCGAGGGGCTGAACCGCGTCTTCGCCGACGCGTTCACCGACCGGTACCGCCGCGACGGGCTCGTGGGCGTACGCGTGCCGCACCTCAACCCCCAGGTGTGGCGCTACGCCCTGCTCGATGCCGGCCCGGGCGCCATGCTGTGGCGCGACGAAGCCGGGCATGTCGTCGCCTTCAACATCGCGCACCGCTCGGGCGCGGAAGGGTGGATGGGACCCCTCGCCGTGCGGCCCGACCGCCAGGGGGCGGGAGTGGGGAAGACGATCGTCCGGACCGCGATCGACTGGCTGCTGGAGCAGAATGTGGCGACGCTGGGCCTCGAAACCATGCCCCGCACCGTGGAGAACATCGGGTTTTACGCGCGGCTCGGGTTCTTCCCCGGTCATCTCACGGTGACGTTGACGAACGACATCATCACGCGCGGGCATCGCGCCCCGATGGTGTTGTCGCAGCGCAAAGGTGCGGCCGGTGGCCAGACGCTCGAGGCGGCGCGCCACCTCGTGGCCGCGCTCGCCCCGGGCTACGACTTCACTCGCGAGATCCTGCTCACCGCGGAGCTGAGCCTCGGCGACACGTCGCTCATCGACGGGGAGGACGGGCTCGACGCGCTGGTGCTGTGGCACTCGGCGCCGCTCGCCGAGGGTCGGCCGAAGGATGAAGTGCGCGTGTTGAAGCTCGCCGCGCGGGACCCGGCCAGCTTCGAGGCCGCGATCGCGGCCACCGAGGCTGCGGCGGCGCGCGCCGGCATCCGACGCGTCGCCGTGCGATGCCAGACGCGCTTCGACGATGCGTTCCGCCGGCTCGTGGCGCGCGGTTATCGCGTTCGCTGGACCGATCTGCGGATGACCTACGAGGGCTACCCCGAGGCCCATCCCGCCGGGGGCGTGCTGCTGTCCAACTGGGAGATCTGAGCCGGGGTGGCACTAGCGCAGACAGCCGATGCGGACCTTGGCTATCACCATGTCGTCGAACCAAACGCTTCCTGAGGCCGGGTCGGTGATGTAGTTCTGCGGCCACAGATGGTTCAGCTGAAGCGTCGGGCTGTTCCGGAACTGGATGTCGAGCGGGCCCGGTGCGGTGGACGAGTAGCGGCACTGCGAGCCATCGGCACCCGCTGGGCAGAAGTGGTCTTGCACCCAGTACCCGCTCCCCGCCGTATCGGGAAAACGCTGGATCAGCAGGTCGTTCTTCCACACCTCGAGCACTGCACCGGCGTCCGATGCCATATCGGTGTTGAGCTTGGCGTGGACCTCGAGGCACGCCCACGTGTCGTCAACCGCCATGAAGGCGGCCCGGCTAATGAGGGCGTTCCCCCAGTACGAGCCCGCACAGCCCGAGCAGGTGTGCATCGTCATCCAATAGTTGTAGAAATCGAAGGCCGGATTGGAAGCGCCGTTGCCCCACACCGGCTCTATGGCGAAGGAGACACGGTCGTTTCCGCTGGGTCTGATTCCCGCCTGCGGGTTCGGCCAGTTGCTCGGGGGGTTGTAGCCGCCGAGCCAGAGACCCGTGTGGTGCCAGGGCACGCCGGCCTGGTACTTCACGTACCAGCGCCAGTAGAGCTCGTCTTGTCCGGCGTCGAAGCGCTTGTACAGGTCTGTGGCTTGGCTGGTTGAGTTCCTACCGTCGGACGTGAGCTGCATCGAAACCGCGCCGCAGCTACTCGAAGGCCTGTCGGCGACCAACGCCATCCCCGCAGGGTTCTTGTGATCGTTGTAGCGCGCCGTCACCGCCGACACCGAGCCCTCCTCGAAGTTCTCGGCCCAAACCACAGCCGGATCGCCGGCGATTCCCTGGTCGCAGGGGTAGCGGTCGGCGAGGTATTGGGCTCCCGAGGGTGGCACCGGCGGTCTGTTCGGTTCCTGGCACGCGGCGGCCAGGAATAGGCCTCCGCACACGAGTCCGCGATGGACGACGCTGCAGCAGCAAGAACGAAGCAGCACGGAGTGCCTGCCTTTCCAACCCGTGGCGTCTCCGCAATCACTAGGCGGTAGTCGGACTCCCTGCCGGTGACGCCGCTCACTCCGGCCCGGGGCATGTGCCTGGGTGCGCGTTTTCGTTGCGTGGGCGCGTCGCGACGTTGTAGCGCGGAACTCGGCGCCACGACTGCGAAAACGGGGTCCCGTGTCCGTCGCGCGGGACCCTTTGTCCTTGCGCCCCGAACCCGAATCGCCAATCATGGAGCGCGCCCTAAACGCAAAAGAATCCGCGAAGGAGGAGGCAGCGTGATGAACCGTGTTCTGCAGCTGGCGCTCGCGCTGACGGTGGCCTCGGTCGCGCGCGTGGTGACGGTGGCGGCTCAAAGCGCTCGTTTCGGCTTGGGCGGCGGACTCATCGCTCCCTTGAGCACCTACAAGGACGACGACAAGGCGGGGTGGCTCGCGGGCGCGAACGTGGAGTTCGCGATTCCCCTCTCGCCCGTCGGCGTTCGCGTTGACGGCTTGTACGGGGAGACGAAGCACAGGGACATCGGCGGCAGTCCGGTGGACGGCAAGACCAGGCTCATCGGCGGGCTCGCGAGCGTAGTCTGGAACATCCCGGTGCCGGCTCCGATCGTGAAGCCGTATGCGCTCGCTGGCGGAGGCTTTTACAACGTCAAGATCACAAATCCCAATGGCCTGCTCGGGGTCAGCACTTCGGAGTCGAAGTTCGCCTATGGGGTGGGTGCCGGCGTCAAGGTCGGCGTCGGTCCGGCGCGCTTCTTTGCCGAGGGCCGGTACGTCAGCGTTCGGACGAATCCCCACACGACGTTCATCCCGCTCACGGTGGGCGTGACGTTCGGCGCGAGGTAGATGAGCGCCGCTGTCACGACAGGAACTTCGGCGCGCCCACGATAATCCGGCGGGCGCACAACACCACCGCGGCGGCGTACAGCACCTGTACCGGCCCGCTGCCGTTGTGCGCGCCGAACACCAGGACGCCCCAGAGCAGCAACAGCCCGATGGCCGCGACGAGCGTGAGATTCATGTCAATCCCCCCCACGGGTTGGCGTGACGATTCCGCGTGACGCAACTGCTTGACGTATCCGGTCCACGCAGTATTGTACTCAAGGGACGGGGAGAAAAATTATTGAGCCAACAGCTCGATCGTGGACCCAGATACTGTGACCGATGTCATGCCCCCGCGTGGGGAAGGCAAACGCCATGGTGAGGGACCAGTCATTACTTTCGGGCTTCAATAATCCTCTCCGTTCCGGTCGTACCGATCGGCCGGGCCGCGTTACAGCGGTACCGGCCGATCGCGTTTCCCGCGGATGATCTCCCAGAAGTAGCGCGGCGCGAGCAGGGTTTTCCGTCCCACCCCGAATTCGATCGCGAGAATCACCATCCAGACCCCGTAGGCGACGGCCACGGCTTCGCGCAGGTTGGGCTGCAGGAACTGCACCAGCCACAGCAGGAACAACACGCTCGCGTCGCGCCAGTCGAACTCCATGTTCGCGAGCACCATCAGCGCCAGCCCGGATTGCAACAGGGTGAGCAGGATTTCCAGCCGCTGGGGTCCGTCGAAGTGGAAATCGAGCCACACCCCGTGATGCCGCAGGCTGGAGTAGCCGTACACCAGCGGGATCATGGCGGCGAGCACCGTCCACTGGTTGATGTTGCTCGACACCATGTTCATGAGCGCCATCGGCGCGCGGGTGACGCGCCGGGCCCAGTAGAACGCCGATACCTTCTCCGGAAACTCGGAAAGAAACGGCGCCACCCATTGCACCAGCACGAACTGGCTCACGCCCACGAGCCCCGCCAGCGCGAGCATCGACTCGAGAAACGGGTGCGCCGTGAAATAGAGCAGCGCGCCGCCGCCGCCGAACAGGGCGGCGATCGCGACGGGGCGGCGCCAGCCGGGTTGGCGGTACGCCCAGCGTGAGACCGCGGGAGCGTCCGCCACGTGGTCGGCGCCATGTGGAGCGTTGCGGAACAGGACCGCGAGATAGGCGACGTAGAGGGTCAGCAGCACCACGGCATCGACCCAGCTGAGCTTCTGCTTCAAGAGAATCACGCCGAAGTACAAGAGCGGCGGCACCAGTCCGATGATCTCTACCGCGTGCTCGCGCTCCAGCCGGATGACGGGAAGTAGGGGCGCAGCATGCAGTGGCCCTCGAGCCGCCCTCCGGCGGCTGGAGACCGCGAACACGAAGTAGATCATCGGCCATCCCAGCCCGAGCAGCAGGCGAATGGCGCCGGTGAGGTTCGCGATCGCCAGGTGGGCGCGCTCGGGCTCACGCCCCGCGTCCCACGCGATCACGGCTTCGACGCCGAACTCGGGAAGCGTCTGCAGCCAGGCGAGGATCGCGAGCGCGAGACCCTGGGAGATGAGGAATTGGGCGGCTTCCGCACCCCAGGCGACGAGGAAGGCCGAGGCGAGAATACTGGGAAAGGTCCACAGCGCGGACAGCGCGGAGCCTCCCGCCGTGGACAGGAAAGCGAGTAGCTTTAATTTCACGTGCGCCGAAGATAGTCCTGCCCCGGAGGCTCAACAAGCATGGGACGCGACAAGCTGAAGTCCGCCTACACCGAGCCGCTGCCCCCGGTGCCCGCGCCCGGCACGCGCACGCCGTTCGAACATCTCGTGCGCGAGATGCTCGACCAGCTCGGGGAGGACCCGACTCGCGAGGGCCTCCGGCAGACGCCGGCCCGCGTCGAGACGTCGCTCAAGTGGCTCACCCGCGGCTACCACATGTCCGTGGCCGACGTGATCGGCGACGCGCTCTACAGCGAGCGGCACGAGAACCTGGTGTGCGTGCGCGACATCGAGATCTACTCCCTGTGCGAGCACCACCTGCTGCCGTTCTTCGGCCGGGCGCACGTCGCCTACCTGCCGAACGGGCGGCTGGTGGGTCTCTCCAAGATCCCGCGCGTGATCGAAGTGTTCGCCCGCCGGCTGCAGGTGCAGGAGCGGCTCACCGATCAGGTGGCGGACGCGCTCATGGAAGTGCTCGACCCGCGCGGCGTGGGTGTGGTGATCGAGGCGTACCATCTCTGCATGATGATGCGCGGCGTCGAGAAGCAGAACTCCAAGACGGTCACGAGCGCCTTGCGGGGCGCGCTGCTCCAGGACGCGAAGACCCGGGACGAATTCCTGCGGCTGGTCTACAGCCGGGGCCCGGGGTGAGCGACCCGTCTTCCACCGCCCTCGCCGGCAAGCTCGCGCTCGTTACCGGCGCCTCGCGCGGCATCGGACTGGCCGTGGCCGAGCTGCTGCACGCCGCGGGTGCGCACGTCGTACGGCTGGCCCGTACGCTCGTGGACGGCACGGCCGACCGCCGCACGGACCTGCGCTGTGACGTGACCGACCCCGCGGCCGTGGATCGAGCCGTCGGCCGCGTCCTCGCCGACCGGGGGGTCCCGGACATCGTGGTGAACAATGCGGGCATCTTCTTCATCAAGCCGGTCGCGGACACGACGCCCGACGATTTCACTCGCACCATCGCCGTGAATCTCATGGCTCCCTTTTTCGTGACGCGCGCCCTGGTTCCCCACCTCGTGCGCCGCGGGAGCGGTCACTGCGTGACCATCGGCTCCATCTCCGATCACGTCGCCTTCACGGGATCGACCGCCTACGCCGCCAGCAAGTTCGGCCTGCGCGGCATGCACGAGGTGCTGCGGGCCGAGCTGTCGCGCACCGGCGTCCGCACGACGCTCGTCTCGCCGGGGCCGGTGGACACCCCGCTGTGGGACCCGATCGACCCCGACGCGCAGCCGGGATTCACCAAGCGCAGCGCCATGCTGCAGGCGGGCGACGTGGCGGAGGCGGTGCTGTTCGCGGTCACGCGGGCCCCGCGGGTCGACGTCACCGAGATCCGCCTGTTGCCGACCATCTATACGCTGAGAGGGTGACCCAAATGCGGAGTGCGGAGTGCGGAGTGCGGAATGGCCGTGCCGGGTTCGATGTCGGAGCTCACAATCGACGCTGGCTCGACCATTCCGCATTCCGCACTCCGCATTCCGCACTCTTTGCCGCGCTGATGGTTCTTGGGGCACCGGCACCCGCCGCCGCGCAATCGCTCCCCCCGCTCCCCGACACCACAGGCTTCGGCGTGCACGTGCTCGCCCTGGCCCGTGCACCGGACGAAGCCGTCTGGGTCGGCACCTACGGGCAGGGAATATTCGTGCTGCGCAGAGGAGCCGGGAGCTGGGAGCAGCTGCGGCACTCGAGCGACACCACGGCGCGGACGATTTCCTTCGATTTCGTGAATGCCTTCGGATTCGGGCCCAACGGGGAGATCTGGTATGGCACGGTGGGGAACGGGTGGGGCCTGCCCGCTCGGCCGACGGCGGGCGCACCTGGACGGAATACGCCGCGCCCGCGCGGTGCCCGCCTCCCGGCGCCGAGTGCGTCAATCGCGTGCGGGCACTCGCCCCGGATACTGGGAGTGCCGTGTGGGTAGGGACCGAGCTGGGGCTGTACCGGCTCGATCCGACGCGCGGCGCGTGGCTCGACAAACAGGGGAGGCGGTCCTGCCCCGTCGCACCCGTGGTGAAAAGCTGCCGCGTGGATCTGCCGCCGGTGCAGGCACTCGTGCGCGTGGGCCCGGGACAGGCCTTCGCCGCCACGCGCGAGGGCGTGTACGCCGAGGACGGCGACGCGCTCAACGTCTGCGACCTGACGCGCAGCGTCAGCGCGCTGGTGCTGCTGGCGCCGGGGGTCTACGCCGCCGGGAGACCCACCGGCCTCGGGACCTGCCGCATCGATCAGCGACTCACGCTCGTGGGCGTTACCTACCAGGAGCGGCCCGACACGGACTCCCGCGGCACCCGACACACGTGGTTCGCACGTCCCATCGCGCTCACCGACCAGCCGTACATCGATCAGACGTACCGCTACGGCTCGACCATGGGGGGCAATTTCCAGCAGCACCAGGGCGTGGAGTTCAACAACCCGGACGGAACGCCCGTTCATGCGGTCGGCGACGGGGTGGTCGTCTTCGCCGGGCCTGCGGAGCAGGGGGCCAACACCGTCGCGATCCGCCACGACCGGAAGTTCAAGGGGCTGTTCCTGTTCTCGACGTATTACCACAACGCGCAGCTCCTTGTCTCCGTGGGCCAGCGCGTCAAGGCGGGCGACGTGATCGCGCTGGTCGGGAAAACGGGCCGCGCCACCAACGACCATTTGCACCTCGAGATCCACGCCGCGCCGGTCGACTCCGTGCAGTTGATTGTGGACCCGAACGAGCGGTACCCGAAGTACACGGTAAACCCGGAGCTCTGGATCCGTCCGCTCCCCGGCACGGGGATCGTGGCGGGGCGGGTGTGGGATGCGCAGGGCCGGCCGGCGCCGCAGGTGCGCGTGTACGGGCTGGTGAAGGCGGAGCCGCAGGAGACGCCGTACTCCTACGCCGAGACGTACGGCGAGCACAATCACCCGGACCCCGATTATCGCGAGCATTTTGCGGTGTCGGATGTCGACCCCGGCGAGTACACTATTGCGGTGGTGGTGGACGGCCGGCGCATGACGCGCCGCGTGCGCGTCGAAGCGGACCGCGTCACGTGGGTGGAGTTCGGCAAGGGTGCACATTGAGCTGACGGAGATGCTGCGCTGCCCGGAGCGTCACGAGGAGGGATACCTCGTCATGTCCACCGGCGAGATGCTCGGACGGATGGTCCGCTCCGGCATGCTCGGCTGTCCGGTCTGCGGCAAGGAATATCCCATCGTGCGGGGCGTAGCGCAGTTCTCGCGCCCCTCCGGCGCACCGTCCGGTACCGCTCCCGGCTCCCCGCCCACGGTCGATGCCCAGACACTCCAAGCGCTGCTCGATCTGAGCGGCCCCGGCGGCTATGTGCTGCTACTAGGCTCCGCCGCTCGCCACGCGGTGGGCCTCGCGGGGCTGATGGGCGGCATTCACTTTGTGGGCGTGAACGCACCGGACGATGTGGAGGAGCTCCCGGTGCTGAGCCTGCTCGCCTGCGAGGCGATGATTCCGCTGCGCCAGACGGTGGCGCGGGCCGTCGTCGTCGGCCCCGACCGCCTGGGTGCCCCCTGGCTGGCCGAAGCGCGGCGCGTGCTGCTCCCGGGGCGGCGGCTGGTGATCGAGAGCGAGCGCGTCGCCGCTCCGGCGGGCCTCACGCAGCTGGCGCTCGGGCACGGCCTGTTCGTCGCCGAGCGACGCTGATCAGCGTTCGATGGCCGCCGCGGTGGGGTCGGCCGCCGCGTACACCCGATCGATCAGGTCCTTGTAGTTCTTCTCGACCTGGCGGCGCTTGACCTTGAGCGACGGCGTGAGCTCCCCCGACTCGATCGTGAAGTCCCGTTCGATCAGGACGACCTTCTTCGGCATCTCGAACTTGGCCAGGTCGCGCAGACCGCCCATCACCTCACGCTCCATTTTTGCCTGGACGTCGGGCAGCCGGATCAGCTCGGCGGGAGACGCGTAGGTGAGGTTCCGTTCCTTGGCCCACCGCTCGAGCTGATCGAGGTTGGGCACGATCAGGATGATCGGGAACTTGCGCTGGTCGCCGAGCACGACCGCGCTGGCTACGAACTTGTTCAGCCGCACCGTGTTCTCGATCGGCTGCGGCGCGATGTATTTCCCTCCCGCCGTCTTGAGCAGATCTTTTTTCCGGTCGGTGATCTTGAGGTAGCCGTCGGCGTCGAGCTCCCCGATGTCTCCCGTGTGAAACCAGCCGTCCGCATCGATCGCCTCGCGCGTCTCCGTCGGCTTGTTGTAGTAGCCCTGCATGATGTTGGGGCCCTTGGCGAGGATTTCGCCGTCGCCCGCGATCTTGATCTGGACCCCCGGGATCGCCTTGCCCACCGTGCCGAATTTCGGCCGCGCCAGCGGATTCAGTGTCAGCACGGGTGACGTTTCCGTCAGCCCGTAGCCCTCGATGACCGGCAGCCCCGCGCTGTAGAAGAACCGCCCGATCTCGGCCGAGAGCGGCGCGCTGCCGGACACGAACAGCTTGATCCGTCCGCCGGTGCGCGCGCGCAGCTTTGAGAACACCAGCCGGTCCGCGATCGCGTGCGTCAGCTTCAGGCCGAGAGGCACCCCGATGCCGGCGAGGCGGTGCGCCGCCCACCGTTCTCCCACGCGCTTCGCCCACTGAAAAATGCCGCGCTTCACCGCGCCGCCCGTATGCGCGTTCTCGAGCACGCGGGCGTAGACCTTCTCGTACACGCGCGGCACGGCGGCGACGATGGTCGGCCGGACCTCCTGGAGATTCTGCGCGAACGCGTCGATCGACTCGGCGTAAACGATCGTCACGCCCACGTGCAGGAAGTAGTAGTCCACCATGCGCTCGAGGATGTGCGACAGTGGCAGCAGCGCGAGGCACGTGTCGTCTTCGCTGACCCGGAGCGTGTCCACGCAGGCGCGCACGTTGGAGCAGATGTTGTCGTGGGTCAACATCACGCCCTTGGGCGGCCCCGTCGTCCCCGAGGTGTACAGCAGGGTCGCGAGGTCGGCGGGCTGCACGCTGAGCGCTTCCTCCTTGAACCGGGGATACTTGGCGACGGCCGCCCGGCCCCGCGCCTCCAGCTCGGCGAGCGTGACCACCCCGTCGCCGCCCCGGCCATCGAACACGATCACGTGGCGGAGCGACGGCAACGCGCTCTTCACGGCGCGGATCTTTTCCACCTGTGCCATCGTCGAGCAGACCACCGCCGCCGCGCCGGCGTCGCGCAGCATGTATTCCACCTGATTGGCGGGGAGGGTCGGGTAAATGGGCACATCGGTGGCGCGGGCACACAGGCACGCGTAGTCGGTCAGGGCCCACTCGAGCCGCGTTTCCGCGAGGATGGCGACCCTTTCGCCCGCCGCGAGCCCGAGCTCGCGCAAGCCGAGCGACAGCGCCTGCACCCGTGCGGCCGCGTCCTGGTGCGAAACGTCGCGCCACGCGCCATCCGCCTTGTGGCGGAACGCGGCCGGATGCGCCCCATAGGCCTGCACCGCGTCGAAGAACAGCTCGGTCAAAGTACGGGGGGGGGCGCTCATGGTCGGAACCTCACGACGAAAGTGGCGGGCGAGCCGGGCACCGTGTCTCCCACCGCGCGGCGGCGCGCAATTGCCTGTATGACGACGCTGTCCGGGACCGGCGCACTCAGGAGCCGCACCTTGACGAACGCAATTCCGCCCGAGCTCGTCGTCACGGTGTCGCTCGTGGCGAGGACATGGGTGGAGTCGTTGGTGACGAGTGTGACGGGCCCCGAGGATACCGGATACGTAATCGAGTACACTACGGGCCGGCCGGGCAGGGGCACCGTCAACGAATCGCCGCCGCTGGCCGATTTGATCGTGTCCGCCACTTCTACCTGGAGAGAATCAGACACCGAGTCCGCCGATAACGCCACCGTGTGCACCGTCGCTCCCGTCGCAAACAACGTATCCGCGGCCGCGAGCGTACGAATCGAGACCGCGTTACTGGTGATCCCGTACGACCGCGACAGCGCCACCAATCGCCCGGTCTGGCCCAGACGGTTCGCGACCGTCCGGCCCGTGAGGCTGTCGAGAACGATGAGGATCGGGGCGGTGTCGCCCGCGGCCCACAAGACGGTCGCCGCGACCGAGTCGCCGTGGCCGTCCAGCACGCGGGCACGTGGCGTGAGGGTATCGTACTCCTCGAGGCTGTCGGGGGCGATGACTTCGATCGCGATCACGCGGCTCAAGTCCCCCGGGCCGAACTTGTTGCACGCCACCACCGCCATGAGCACGAGGACGCCGCCCGCCCGGCCCAACCCGTTCGCCCGGCCGATCAGGGCGCCTCCGCCGCGGCGGCTTGGGTGGGTCCCGAGGCGCCGAGGTCGCGCAGCGCCTGCGTCGCGTGCTCGATCCATTTCTGCGCGTCGGGCCCCTTGGGCGGGTGCGCCAGGAACGCGCGCAGGTGCTGGGTCGCACCGTCCGGGTCGCCGCGCTTGAGCAGCAGGAACGCGAGTCCGTAGTGCGCGCCCGCGAGCTCGCGGTCGAGCTCGAGCGCGCGGCGGTAGTGCCGGATCGCTTCGTCGATGCGCCGCGTCTTGGTGAACGCGATCGCCATGTTCTGGAGAATGCGCGCGTCGTTGGGATGATCGCGCAGCGCCAGGCGATACGACGTGAGGGCCGAGTCGTAATCGCCCTGGCGTTCGAGGGCGAGCGCCTCGTTCAGATAATCGAGGCGCTGGGGGTTGATCTCGTCGGCGCCCGAGCCGCCGAAGAGGCGGCGCCAGAAACCCATGGGCCGAAAATAGCTTGCGGCCTCGCGAGTGTGCAATGTAGCTTCACACCCCATGCCTGCCCCGCCGCCGCCCCGCACACCCCCGCCCCCTCCGGCCCCGCGGCCCCGCAACGCGCGCGTCACCCGCAAGGCGCCGCACGGCGTCCTCGAGGTGGATTGGCCGTTCTTCGGGGAAATGTGCCGGGCGCTGGCGCTCAAGATCTTCCGCGACTACGACCCGGACGTCGTGATCGGCATCGCCCGGGCGGGCGTGATCCCCGGCGCGGTCGTGGCGAGCATCCTGCAGCGCGACTTCGCTTCCATGGCCATCACCCGCACCGAAACCGGGGGGCGGCCCGTGGTCATCGCCGGGCCGACACGGCTCGTGACCGGACGGCGGGTGCTGATCGTGGATGAGACCTGCGACACCGGGGCCACCATGAAACTGGCCCTCAACGCCGTGCGCGAGCTGAAGCCCGCCGCCGTGAAAACAGCCGTCTCGTTCCGCACTGGCGAGTTCAAGCCGGACTTCTACGCGCTCGAGACCGACAACTTCGTCATTCTTCCCTGGGACCGAGAGGTCATCATCGACGGGGAGATCGTGATGCGGCCCGACTACGCCGCGAAGCTCAAGGAACTCGGCGGTTGATCGACCGGCTAACCGCGGCGCTGGCCCGCTCTCGCGCCGACTACACCGAAATCCGCGTCGAACGCACCTGGAGCACGGCCGCGACTTTCCGCGGCCGGCGGCTCGAGTCCGCGACCGCCGGCGAAGACCAGGGTGGCTTCGTGCGCGCGCTGCACGCGGGCGGCGGCTGGGGCGTCGCGTCGTTCACGTCATTGGACCGGCTCGAGGCTATGGTCGCGCGGGCCGGCGAGTTGTCGCGCGCGGTGCCGGTGGATCCCCCCATCCGCCTCGCCGACGTCTCCCCGCATCAGGCCGACGCGCTGCTCGATCTCGACGGCGACGTGCGCGGCGTGCCCATCGCTGAGAAGAAGCGGCTGCTCGAAGCATACAACGGCGCCATGCTCGGCGTGAGCGACCGCATCGTCGACACGCTCGCCGTGTACCGCGACGAGGTGACCGAGTACTGGTACGTGAACTCGCAGGGCACGATCCTGCACGAGCTGCGGCCGGACGTGGCGCTCTCCGGGACCGCGGTGGCGCGCCGCGACGGCACGATCGAGAAGGGACTCGAGTCGATCGGAATGCGCCGCGGCTGGCGCTCGGTGCAGGACAAGGCGGCCGGGTTCCGCGAGGCCGCGGAGCGGGCGGTCCAGCTGCTCGACGCGCCCATGGTGAAAGGCGGCACCTATCCCGTGATCCTCGACCCCGAGCTGGCCGGGGTGTTCATCCACGAGGCGTTCGGACACCTCTCCGAAGCGGACTTCGTGTACGAGAACCCGCAGGCGCGCGAGATGATGACCCTGGGTCGCCGCTTCGGGAAACCGGTCCTCAACGTGGGGGACAACGGCGCGGCCCCCGGGTTGCGCGGCACCCTGCCGTTCGACGACGAGGGAACACCCACCGGGGACACCGAGCTCATCAAGGAAGGGATCCTGGTCGGCCGGCTGCACTCGCGCGAGACGGCGGCCGCGATGGGCGAGCGGCCCACCGGCAACGGGCGGGCGATCTCGTTCCGTCACCAGCCGATCGTGCGGATGACGAACACCTACATCGCCGCCGCCCCAGGGGGCGGTGGGTTCGAGGACCTGATCGGGGACGTGAAGCTCGGCGTCTACGCCTGCGGCGCGTTCGGCGGCCAGACCGTGCTCGAGAACTTCTCGTTCACGGCGGCGTACGGCCGCATGATCCGCGACGGGCAGGTGGCCGAGCTGGTGAAAGACGTCGTCCTCGCGGGAAATCTGTTCCAGACGCTCGACCGCATCGATCACATCGGTGGCGATTTCCGCTGGAACCAGATGGGCGGCGGGTGCGGCAAGGCGGGTCAGTTCCCCCTGCCCGTCACCGAAGGGGCACCGCACGTCCGCATCGAGGAGGCGCTGGTCGGCGGAGACGTTGGGTCATGATCGCGCAGCTCATCGACGCGGCGCGGCGCCGGGCCGACGGAGGCGCCGATGCGCTGTGGCGTCGCTTCGAGCGGACTTCGGTCGCGTTCGAATGGGGCCGCCTCAAGTCGGCCGGCACCACCGAAGAAGCGGGAACGAACCTCCGCGTGCGGCACCGCGGCCGCGTCGGCGTCGCGGGCACCACCGCCACCGATGCCGCCCCTGACGCTCTCGTCGGCCGGGCCCTCGCGTCGGCCGAGCTGGGCGAGGAGCTGGACCTCGTATTTCCGGGGTCGGCGCCCCTTGCGTCGCTCGCCACGTTCTTCGACCGCGCGGCGAATGCCTCGCTCGACCAGCTGATCGACATCGGGCGCTCGCTGCTGGACCGGCTCGCGCGGGACGGCTGCCGCATCAACATCACGATCGAGCGCGAAACCACGGCGACCCGGGTGGCCAACTCCGCGGGCGCAAGCGGCGAGTATCGCGCCACCGGATTCGGGGTGAGCGCGGACGTGTGGCGCATCGCCGGCGATGACGTGCTCGTCGTGTCGGATGCGTTCGAGGGGGCGGATTTTCCCTCGGACGACGCGCTGGCCGCCCTGGTCACCTCGATCAACGGGCGGCTCGATCACGCGCTACGCGTGGTCGCACCGCCCGAGGGTGCCCTCCCCGTTGTCTTCACGCCGGCCGGACTGTCGGCCCTGATGCTGCCCGTGACCCAGGGCCTGTCCGGGAAGGCCGTGCTGCAGGGCATTTCCCCCCTCGGGGCGAAAGTGGGCGAGCAGCTGTTCGACGCGCGCTTCTCGCTCCGCGACGATCCCCTGCGCGTGGGTCGCACCGCGTCTCGTCCGGTAGACGACGAGTGTGTTCCCTCCCGGACCACGTGTCTCGTGGAACGTGGCGTCGTGCAACGGTTCATCTACGACCTCGAGACGGCGGCGCGCGCGAAGACCGGGAGCACAGGAAACGGGCAGCGTGGGATCTTCGGGAAACCAGTGCCGGGGTACACCAACATCGTCCTGAACGACGTAGGGGCGCAGCATGCTGCGCCCCTACCGTTGGGCGGCGGTCTCCTTCGCGAGGTGAAAGACGGCTTGCTGGTCGATGAGCTGATCGGGGTGGGGCAGGGGAATGTGACGGGTGGGGCGTTCAGTCACCCCGTCGCCCTGGCGTACCGGGTCGAGCGGGGCGAGATCACGGGTCGCGTGAAAGACGCCGCCGTCGCGGGGAACGCGTACGAGCTGTGGAAGCGGGTTGGCGGCTTCGGGAACGACGCGCGCTGGTCGGGGTCCCGCTGGGCGCCGTCGGTGCTATTCGAGGGAGTGAGCGTCGCCCGGCGCTGACGTCGTCGCGTGACGCGTTTGCGTGACGTCTCTGCTTGACGTCTTCAGTATTGAAGCACCCCCGTCTGCGCGATCATCTTCCACTGCGTCCCGACCTGCGTGTAGATCTTGCAGGTCCGCCCCTTCCAGTGTTGCGGCTCGGCCGTCTGTTTGTGCCGCCACAGGGTGTCGATGTCCACGACTGCAAACGCCCCGTCGCCCTCGGCGGAAACCACGATCCTTTTGATCTCGCGCTGGTTGTGCACCAGCATGTGGGTATCGAACAGCTCCTGCCACCCGTGCCGCCAGCGCTCCGCGTTGAAGCGGCCCCACACCATGACCCATGTCATCGGATCGTGCGATTGTGCGGTAGGAGGCCAGGGCCAAACCATGGCCGGGTGAAAGCAGGAAACCAGGAGCTGCGCGTCCTGGGTGTCCCAGGCTCGGGTTTCCCGCTGTACGATGTCGCGGATCTGCTGTTCAGGCTGAGTCAGCGGCTATTTCGCTCCGAGCGCCTGCTCGTACCCCGTCCCCTGCGTCATCTGCTCGAACACGGTGTTGAGCGTATCAGGGGACGCGGACAGGAACCGGCACCGCTCGTCGTTGCGCGAGCGGCACTCGACCTCCATCACGGCGACGGGCTCGCCTGAGAGGCGGCCGAAGAAATCCGCCAGCATGCCCGACGAGAAGAAGCACATCGGCTCCTGGGCGCTCCCCGGGGCCGCTTCCGCCCAGTCGCTCGAGTCCAGGACGAGCGCCGCGTTACCGAGCTGCGACACGCTCACGGAACCCCAGCCCGTCGCCCGGAAGAACGCCGACAAGACGTCATTCAGCCGGCCGGCGTCGAGCTCGTCGGGCCGCGCCACGCCCGTCTCGCCGGGGAGCCAGGTGCAGAACGCCTGAAACACGCCCGCGCCGGCGGCGAATCCCACTTCCTGCAGGATGGGGACGGTGAAGTCGGGCGTATCGCGGATCAGCGTGTCATGGAGCTGCCGCAGCGCCGCGCGCCCGATCGTGAGGGCCTCGGTCGCGGCGGCTGGGGTGGAAGGGGCGCTCATCTGGGACGCCAACTTAGGGTTTGGCCCGTGCGCGGCGCAAGAGTTCCGCCTCGTCGATGACCGGGATGCCGAGCGCCTTGGCCTTCTCGAGCTTCGACCCCGCGTCCGCGCCCACGACGAGGGCCGTGGTTTTTTTGGAGACGCTGTCGGCTACGTGCCCGCCCGCCGCCTCGATCAGCTCGGCCGCCTTCGACCGGGAGAGCGACGGCAGGGTGCCGGTCACCACGTACGTCTGTCCGGCCAGCGGCCCCTCCCGCTCGGCGGCGGTCGGCTCGGTGAAGTTGAGCCCCGACTTGTCCAGGCGCTCCAACAGCTTGCGGTTCCGGGGCTCGTCGAAGAACCCCGCCACGGCCTCCGCGATCGCCGGCCCGACCCCGCGGATCTTGCCGATCTCCTCGACCGAGGCGTTGCGAAGCGCCTTCATCGTGCCGAAACGGCGCGCGAGCAGCTTCGCCCCCTGCGCGCCCACGTGGCGGATACCGAGCGCGTACAGCAGCGTCGAGAGGGGCTGCTTGTTCGAGGCCTGGATCGCATCGACCAGCTGCTGGGCCGATTTCTCCGCGAACCCTTCGAGCGCGAGCAGGTCGGCCGGTTTCAGCTCGTAGAGATCGGCCACGTCCTTGATGAGTTTGGCGTCGAGCAGCGCACGCACCCGCTCGTACCCCAGGCCGCGGATATCCATCACGGCGGCGAAGTGGACGATGCTCTCGAGGATCCGTCCGGGACACGAGACGTTGGAGCAGTACGCCATCACCTCGTCCGCCGGGTACTCGACCTTCGCGTGGCACACGGGGCAGCGCTCCGGACGCTTGAACTTCCGCTCCTTCCCAGTCCGGCGGTCGCGCACCGGCCCCAGCACCTGCGGGATGACCTCGCCGGCACGCGTGACTTCCACCCAGTCGCCCTCGCGAATGTCCTTAGCTTCGATCAAGTCGAAGTTGTGGAGCGTCGCGGTGGAGACCGTGACGCCTCCGATCTCCACGGGATCGAGCACGGCGTACGGCGTGAGCGCGCCGGTGCGCCCCACGTTGATCCGGATCTCCTTGAGCTTCGTGATCTGGACCTCGGGCGCGAACTTGCGCGCGATGGCCCAACGCGGCTCGCGGTTCCCAACCGTGCCCAGCTCGGTGTGCAGCTTGAGGGGGTTCACCTTCACCACGACGCCGTCGGCGCCGTAATCGAGCGTGGGGAGGAGTGTCTCGAGCTTCGCGATCGCCGCGTTGACCTGTTCGAGATTCGGGGCGAGAGTGTGGTGCCGCTCGACCGGGAAGCTCCATGCCACGAGCGCTTCCAGCAGCTCGTGCTGCGTCGCGACGGGGAGCTTCTGGCCGGGCGCCTCGATGTGGAAGCAGAAGATTCGCAGGCCGCGGCTGCGGGTGATCTTGGGATCGAGCTGGCGCAGCGATCCCGCGGCGGCGTTGCGCGGGTTGGCGAACGTGGGCTCTCCTGCCTTCTCACGCTCGCGGTTGAGCTCGGCGAAGCGGGACTTGGAGAAGTACACCTCGCCGCGCACCTCCATCAGCCTGGGCCAGCCCTTGCCCGTGAGCCGCAGCGGGACGTCGACCACCGTGCGCAGGTTGGCGGTGACCTCTTCGCCCACCAGGCCGTTGCCGCGCGTGGCGCCGACCGCGAACACCCCCTTTTCGTACGTGAGGCTCACTGCGGCGCCGTCGATCTTCACTTCGAGCGTATAGCCGGCGGTACGGACCTCTGGGACGAGCCGGAAGTTGCGATTCTCCCATTCGGCCAGCTCGGCCTCGTTGAAGGCGTTGGCGAGCGACAGCATCGGCACTAGGTGGCGATGCTTCTTGAACGCCGACGCCGGCTCCGCGCCGACGCGCTGCGTGGGGCTGTCGGCGGTGCGGAGCTCGGGATGCTTGGCCTCGAGCTCCTGCAGCTCGCGAAACAGGCGGTCGTACTCGGCGTCGGACATCTCCGGCTTGTCGAGTACGTAGTAGGCGTAGTTGGCGCGCTCGATGAGCCGCCGCAGCTCGGCGGCCCGTGCGGCAGAACCCTTCACCGACCCTTGGCTTCCTCTTGAATGACCGCCATCGCGACGCCCACTAACCGGTCGAGCTCGTCCGCCGAGGCGCGCGGCAGCAGTCCTTCGGCCCAGGCGCCCTCGCGCTCGCCGAACGCCGCGAGCAGGCGGCGCACGAACGACAGCAGCGCGACGCGCTCGAGCTCCATGCGCCGCATGATCTCACCGGTCTCCTGCTGCCGCTGGGCCAGACGCTCGTAGCGGTGCGCGTTGCGCAGCGCGTGCGCGGTGATCGAGGCGACCACCTGCACGAATCGCACATCCTCGTCGGAGAACGTGGGGCCGTCGCGGAAAGTGCGCAGGAAAATCGCGCCGATCGCCACGCCGCGCCACGTGATCGGCACCACCGTGATCGACTTCACGCGACGGCTGATGAGCTCGCCCTTCACGTGCTTCAGACTCGGGTCGGTGGCCGCGTCGGGGATGAACACCGTCTCGCCTCCCTGCATCGCGCGCTTCAGCTCCGGGTAGCGCTCGAGGTCCACCACGTAGTTGCGAATGGTCGGATCCTCGTAGGAGGCGACCAGCCGCACGGACCGGCCGCCCCGCTCGGCCAAAAAAATCGAGCAACGGTCCAGCCCGAACGCCTCGCCCAGCTTGCGGGCGATGCCCTGCAGAATGTCGATGAAGTGGAGCGAGGTGGAGACTTCTTTGAGGATCTCGATGATGGCGAGCAGATGCTTGCGCTCGCGCTCGAGCTCGGCAACGCGCGCCTCGAGTGCGGAGGGGGGAGTCATGGCATAGTTTGCGTCCCCGGCGGATACGGCGTCAAGTTGCCGCGCGCGTGCGCCCGCGATAGCTTCGGAGCCCATGCGATCGCTCATCCTCGCCGTGTGCGTTGCCGTATCCTCGCTCGCCGCACAGGGGCGCCCGAGCCCCACGTCACCGCCGCTCGGCGCCTGGACTCCGGTGCCGGAGTTGCCGGGCATGGGCCGCCCCATCGACACCGCGACCGTCGCCGCGCGGCGGCGCGCGCTGCTGGCCCGCATCGGCCGCGGCGTCGTGCTCGTGCCCGCCGCGCATGAGCGCGAGCTCGAGCGCGACTACGTACAGGACAACGACTTCCGCCAGAGCAACACGTTCTTCTACTTCACCCAGCTCGAGGCCCAGGACGCCTGGCTCCTCCTCGTTGCGGGCGGCGGCGCCCCCGAGACCCTCCTGTTCCTGCCGCCGCGCGATCCGCTCCAGGAGCGCTGGACCGGCCTGCGCCTCGGGCCCGACAGTACGGCGGTCCGCCTCACCGGTATCCCGCGAGTCCTGCCCACCGACTCGCTCGACGCGGTCGTCTCAGCCGCGCTGGTCCGCGCCCGCGGTCCGCTGTACGTGCCGCTCGACCAAACGACCCGGGAGGAGCCGCGACTCCGCGACCTGCTCTTCTCGGGGCGCGACGTGCGCAACCTGCGCCCGGGCGCGGATTCGCTGCGCCTCGTGAAAGACCCGGACGAGATCGCGCGCATTCGGAAGGCCGTCGACATCTCGGTGCTCGGGCACGTCGCGGCAATGCAGGCGGCACGCCCGGGCGCCTGGGAGTACGAGATCGAAGCGGCCCTCGAGGCGGCGTTCCGCCGCAACGGCGCCGACCGCGTGGGTTACCCGTCCATCGTGGGCAGCGGGCCCAGCAGCACCACCCTCCACTACGACGTCAACCGGC
>WNFO01000079.1_pt1 | contig 61105 bp, 48 predicted proteins | sample 5400251 | NCBI WGS metagenome assembly WNFO01 (sample SAMN13153354, study PRJNA577476) | soil metagenome | isolation source: 100 cm saprolite under Madrone tree | place: USA:California | collected 2016-06-14 | reverse complement strand
AATCTTTGCATGAACCGAGGTCGCCTCCCGGGTATTCGTCGTCTCGCGTGCCTGGGCATCGAGGTAGGTGACGCACAGCACGACGCCAAACAGAGTGGCCACCGGCAACTTCAGCTTTCCCGTCATTCATCTTCCTCGCGAATGTTGAATTCTCCAATGACCACCATAAATAATGCCAGCTCTCCCTGCAAACGGCGCCTCTTTGCCCTCCTTTAGTCAAATTCTTCAGCTCGGCCCTGATTCTGCAGGGCCACCGGGTCTTGTCCCTGACCCTGTAGAAAGGTGAAGAGTGCATTTTGCCTGGGAAGTCGTGGAATTCTCTTCTCTATAAGCAGCTGCCTTCTCTTGCCTCCGATGGCGGGTAGCCTCAGATCTGGCGGAGTCACAGTTGTCCGCTGATCCAGAGCCCGAAGAAACACGCGCAGCGCTACGACTCCGTTGGCTGCCGCCGCCGGCGTATCAGGCCGTCTGGGGCGTTGCCTTGAGGTTCAGGCTGCTTCCCTGATTTCCTGGTGCAGCGGGAAGGGAGTCGGTTTCGTCGACTCGGAGCCAAGGTGGTTTGCCGCGACTCAAGCCCGTGTTCAGTGAAAATACCTTCTTGCTGCAATTTGCTGCAGTAACCGTTACCTCCGCCCAGTCGCGAAACCGAGGTCCTAAATGTGATGTGCGGCAACAACATCGGGGTCAACACGTTTGTCGCATTGAACCTGCTACCTCGGAGGCGGGGTTTCAGCTGACGAAATCGGGCATCCGGCTTCGACGGTGTTGAACCTGTTGTAAAGCAGAATAAACAACGCTTATCCCCAGCACCAGACGCGGTACGAATCGATGGCATCGGCCCATGAGGACAAAATGAAGCGCTTGGTCAGCTTGCTGTTTCTTGTACTGGTAGCATCGTTGCCGGTGTTCGCGGACTCGGTCCAGCTGAACCCTGGTGGCTTGATTGTGATTTCTCCGGCTCCTGCCGGTATCTATGGTTATACAAGCATCGCTAGTTGGGCTGGCTCGGGTGGGATCAGTAGTGGATATATGCAATTCTGGTTGAAGAACGAAGTGTCCCTCGGCGGTGGTTCGACTGGCTTCGGCTTTGGCTACGCGGAGGTGTTCGCTTCGACGCTCAACGGCGGCTCGGAAGCACTGTACGGCTCCTTGAGCAACACGGTGCTGACCGCCTCGGGTCTTCTCACGGCACAGTTCACGGGCTGGAAAGAGTCTTTCGATGGTCAGGGTTGTACCTACTCGTACTTCAACAACGGCACGTTCACAGAGAACATCTCCCGCTCCGGCGGCTCTGGAAATGGTATTGGCACGCTCAACGTGACCGTGCCCGAACCCAGTTCTCTCATGTTGTTCGGGACTGGTCTGGCAGGCCTGGCTGGTGCAATCAAGCGCAAGCTGAAAGCCTGAGGCAGCCCCTGGGCTCTGGAAGCGACGTTTCACCACCGATACTGCGGGTGCCGTCACCAGAAGTTTGTCTTGGACTGCATAGATAACCTGAGATAGAGTACGGCTGTGAAGGCAATTGTTTGTGCGCAGTAGCCATCAGGCTTCCGCCTAACACGCACGAATGAGGCCCTGAGAAAGAAGTGGACCAGGCTCACAAGATTCAGGGACCCAGGGACGCTCATGACTGCATGAGTCGGTAAGGCCAGAGGAAGGCAGGTAGAATTACCTGACCGGATCCCTGATGTCCTCACCAGTGGTTAGGCGGGTCATTTAGGAATAGGCGATGTCCAACGATCTGATGCTAGGCCCAAAGCCGATGCTGCTCACGTGCTTGCTCGTCGGCATGCTCGCTTCCTCCGCTCTGACTCAACCCCTTCAGGACAAGGAAAAATCGGGAGTGTCCGCGACCACCAGCACTCCGGCTTCGGTTCCGCATACTGCAGCGGTCCCGACGATCGCTTCCGCGGTCCCGAGCGGACGCCAGGCCACGATGTTACGGCGGCTCTGGGGCATTGACGACATTCATCTTCGCTCCACGGCCTCGGGCTCCTTGATCCGGTTCAGCTATCGCGTGGTCGATGCCGACAAGGCCAAGATACTGAGCGACAAGAAGGCCACTCCGTATCTCATCGATGAGAAGAATGGCCTCGCGCTCCAAATCCCGCAATTGGAAAACGTAGGACAATTCCGCCAAGTGGCCACGCCTCAAAATGGTCGCGAATACTGGATGGGGTTTTCCAACAAAGGCCGATATGTGAAGCCTGGAGACCACGTAACGGTAGTAATCGGCACGTTTCGGGCAGAGGAACTGGTGATCGAGAGTTCCTCAGCCCAGCCTCAGCCGTGAAAAGGTGACGCTGCGGTTCTCCGATGCTCCGATAGAACATCTGCTCGGCCAGGGGATCTGGACATGCGATGTTTACGCGCGTGCACAAGGGGTCCGATTGGTTTGCACGCTCTGTCGTGATCACTGGCAAATGCGAACGATTCGGAAACACCACCATTCAATCAACCACCACGTATGACGATCGTGTCTGAATTGCTCAACTCAGGTTGAGTCTGGTCGGTCGGGAGAAAGCCGCTTGGGAGCCGTTCCCGAGAATTCCAGAGCCGCCCTGCCGTGGGCTGCACGACACTCAGCAGTCCTCTATGCGTCCGCTAGCCGCCGTGCGCCCAAGGCAGGCGGTATCCCGACCCACAATCAAGCCATTCAATTGTCTAACCAGCTGTCACGTTAAACCATTCGGTGGCCCGGTGGGCGTTGATCCGGAACGCTCTCCTTTGACAGCGCCTGGGAAGCCAACACTACAAAACGGGACCGCGATCGATTGGATCAATCAGTTTAGTGATCGGGAAATTTCTCCGCGACCGCCGGTGAAGTGTTGACCGACGACCTCATGAACTCGCGATGCCGGCACATACTCTTGGCTACCATGGCCTGCCTGGTTCTTGCCCCGAGTTTTTGCGGCTACGCGGGCGCACAACAGAGCGAGCCGGTCGGCAGTGCCGCTTCTACCGCCTCGGAAGGCCTCGCCTTCAGCTCACGTGACAAAGAGACAATCCGAGTCTTTTACGAAGCCCTTATTGGGAAGGCAGGAAGGCCATCCGTCTCGGGTGGGGGACGGACGCCGGAGTTTCAGCTGCATGTCGAACGGGGTGACTCGCTGCCGCCCGCCTGGCGGAAGCGGCTCACACCCTTTCCTCCTGGGCTGGAGAGCCGCTTACCCTACCTTCCGCCCAACTACGCACGAGGATCCATCGATTCGGATATTCTGATTGTGGACATGCGAACGCGGCGAATTATGGACATTCTCCACAACGTCTTGAGGTTCTGAGGCAGCGCCAAGTCGACTTGGCGTCGATTTTCGCGGATTGCTCATTCGCTGCGCAATCTCCCATAGATCGCGCGAAAAACATGGGACACGACCGCATCTTGCTCGACCGCATATTGCTCTTGACACTTTTCGCAGCATCGACTAAACATCTTCGATAGCGCTATATTCGTTAACCGCAAACTCCTCCCGCCAGCCGGAAAGAAGGACGGCCATGATGTCGGCCGAGTTCGGCAATGTCCTAGCTGAATTCACCTGCCCGCACCGAAGTGCATCCCCTCTACCATACCAACCCGCATCGGAATGTGGTTCTGTTTTGACTAAGATTCCCATACGGTTTCGCTTAAGCAAGAGATGGCAGGAGACTGATAAAGACCTCTCACCGCGTGTCCGGGGTCACTGACGTCTGGGTCGAACCAGGTGTCAGGCAATGGTTTCAGTCCGTCTTTAGCTGACGAGAAAGGGCGATCTGCGAATACGCCGCTTTGCTAGATTCATCACACACGCCCGCTGAGAAAAGCAGAAATGCAGATGGGTCGGTGTTGACGTCGATGATTCCCACGATGAAGTTACCAGAAGTTTGCATTCGTTTTACAAGCTCCCGTACTAAGATGAGGCCGGTCACCACTGGCTGCGCTCACGTCACGGTCAGATGGTTGGTCGACGACAATCCCAGGCTGAGTTCCCCTCCAACTACAGCATCCGCACCTCCCCTGCTTGAACCTGAATTTTTCTCCAACGAGGTGAAATATGCGCACGTTGTTCTTTCTGGCCACGCTGCTGCTGCTTCTCGCCCATCTCGCGATGGCTGACGACAATAATTTTGCAGTAGGAACCTGCAAACCTAAACTCACCAGCTTTTCCACGATTCAGGCCGCTGTCAGCGCGGTTCCCCCAGGCTCGACCGTTCTAGTGTGTCCCGGTGTTTACCCGGAGCAAGTCACGATTTCGCGGCCCCTGACTCTGCAGGGCATTGCGGACAGCAACCTCGACCAGATCGTGATCACGGTGCCTGGTACCGGCCTCGCCAACGTGACGAGCGTGTTTGGCGAGTTGGTGGCCACCCAGGTGCTCGTTCTGAACGCTGGCCCGGTGAACATCAGCAACATCGCAGTAGATGGCACGGGCGGTGACCAGGCATGTGCTACATCGGGCATATGGCTGGCGGGGATTTTCTACGGTGCTGGGTCCTCCGGCGAGGTAAGTCGGGTCCGGGCAAGCGGTCAGCTGGATGGGGGCTGTGGCGTCGGGATCTGGGCAGAAAATGACGTCAGTTCGAACCAGCACGTAACCGTTCAAGGCAGCAGCGTGCATGATGTGGATGGCTATGGCATTTCCGTCGGCTCCAGTGGGATGACGTCAACGCTCAGCGTCACGGTCAGAGACAATGTCGTTTTCCCAAACATCGCCTCCGCAGCTGGTGTTGTCGCGAACAGTGTTAACGGTGATATCAAGGACAACGACGTGAGTAATGCTCTGTTCGGATTCTTTGCCTCGGCTCCCGGCGCGCGTATCTCGTCGAATAACGTGACCTCCACAAATTATGGCGTCGTGCTTATCGCCAGTGGCACGGTCCAATCCAACGATATATCAAACTCTTCTGTGGACGGAGTCGTCCTCAGCGCCCCGGGCGCAACCGTTGAGTCCAACCGCATTGTGTTCACGGCATCGGTGGGGATCGAGTTTGATTGCTTCGCCGGCACCGTGGACCACAACACGATCAACGATGCCGTAATCGGACTCGCCGATGTCCCTGCGAGTTTCAGCGGACCGAATACCTTCGCCAACACTGGGATCGCAATCTCTTTAGGCACCGGCTGCCCCGCCCCGAGTTCAGTGAAAGGAGCATCCCGACTGGGTGGGCTGAGTTCATTCTCGCAGTGGCGCACGCCTGCCAATCCGTCCGGCGTGCACCCGTAAGGCACATGAGGGGGGAGGCGCCCACGTCCTGATCGTTAGCCTCCTCCAAAAGAACCTGGTTGCAGGATTTCGCGTACTCGGAGCGGCTCACGGCCAATCTGACGCTTGACCGCATGCCTGAAACCTGTGGAGAAGATCCCGCTTGGGACAATGCCGGGATCAATTTCCCGAACCGCGTCGAGCGCACCGTCTGAACGTTTTACTGGGCACTGGTCGGGGGAGTGCCCGCGAAACGTCGAAGATTGCTGCCGGAGCGATTGGGGCGACTGGAAGGAAGCGCACCTGCACGATCTCGAGCGGGTCGATTCTGATATTCGGGAGCGCGTGCTGCGGATCGATAGGATGCATTTCGGACATGCGACGGGGAGGCCGGTGGCGATTTTCTCGCAGGAGCGGGCGAGACCTGGCAAATCGGAAATGGTCGGCCCTGGTTCGCCAATTCCGAAGCAGAGGCAAGGTCAACCTTGCCCGTAGCGTGGTTCGACAAAGAGTTCCCGTTCGAGAATTGTCGTCCGTTCGCGTGGTTCAAAGTCCGCACGGAACGGGCGAGGTGACGCCCTTTGATGCATTCCTGCCGCCGTGTCCAACTCCTTTTCGTCCGCCCGCTCTTGCTGCCAGGAATTTCAGGGGCGCCCGGCCGATTCTTCACTGCAAGTTTCGTTGAATAAATTTCTTCCGGACGCGGAGCGGGAGCAGAGCCGAGTGCCCGCTTGCGGGCGATCACGCGAAGATTTCTCGCAAAAGCCCGCGACCTCTGGCTGCGGCCGCGCTCGCATCGGGTAACACCCGGGGAACCTCGCCAAACCTCCAACGGGCCATTTCCACGTCCCTAACCTGCTAAAAACAGGCCAGATCCGATCCTTGACAAAACATTACAAATTGCAATATAAACATAGCGATTTGGCATATGACGCTGGGCGAGAAAATCCGCTACCTGCGCGAGGTCGAAGGGTCCTTGCGCGAGCTGGGGCGCCCCATGACCCAGCAGGAAATTGTGCGTGCGGTGAAGCAGGAGCAGGGCAAGAGCATCAGCCAGTCCTACCTCTCGCAGATTGAGCGCGGCTCGCGCCGTCACATGACGCAATCGTCGCGCACGTTGCTGGCGCGCTTTTTTAAGGTGCATCCCGGTTTTCTGGTCGATGACCCCGAGGGCTACCACACCGAGTTGGTGTCGGACCTGCGCACCACGGAAGGCAAACTTGACGTGTGGTTGCTGCAAGGCTCGGAGCGGTTCGTGAGCGACCGCGAGGTGAGCGACGTGCTCATCAAGTGCGCGCGCCACAAAGATACGCGCAGCTGTTTCCTGCTGCTGGGGGCGATTCTCGATGCGCCCGGTCTTGCCGAACGGCTGCTCGAAGCGCTTGATCCCGATGCCGCGCGCAACCATCGCAGCCGAAGCCGTAAGAGCTCGGAAGGGAGGCGGGTCCAATGACGTGGGCAGATTTCTACTTGACCTGTTTTGCGCTCGGTTTCGCCTTCAGCGCGCTTTCGTTTTTGGGCGGAGGATCGCGCTGGCGCTTCCATCTGCCCCACGTTCCGCATGGCGCCGGTCATGTGCCGATCCCAGGCGCAGCCCACGCTCCGGTCGCCGGCCATGGGCCGGGTGCTGGCCATGCGCCTCGAACCGGCGGGTCCGGCGCAGCCGAGAGCCTGACGATTTCGCCGTTTAACTTCGTCACGTTCACGGCGTTTCTGGCGTGGTTCGGCGGAACCGGCTACTTGCTGACCCGCTATTCGAGCGTGTGGTTCGTGATGGGGCTCGGGATCGCGCTGGCCAGCGGCCTGGTGGGCGCGGGCATCGTGTTCCTATTTCTCAGCAAGGTCCTGACCTCGGAGGAAGAGTGCATGGATCCCGCCGATTACGAGATGGTCGGAGTCCTGGGCCGCACCTCGCTGTCGATTCGCGAAGGCGGCACGGGCGAAATCATCTATTCGCAAGCGGGCACGCGCCGAACCTGCGGCGCCCGCAGCGAGGATGGGGGCGCCATCGCCAAGGGCGTGGAAGTGGTCGTGACACGATATGACCGCGGAATCGCCTACGTGCGTCTGTGGACAGAAATGTCCGGTGAAGACGCCGCCAGCGAGGGCGCGACCAAGGCATGAGCCGTTGTGCTTCGGCAGAGACGCGGCCAGCCTCGTCCCTGCCGTGACGAGGGCGGAGCAGGAAAGATCGAAATGGTTGATATCAGAGAACGCCTTCAGTCGTGCCGACTGAGTGCGGATCGAACCGGGCTTTCGCCTCGGAGGTCAACAGCGATGAACCGCAGATTTTTCACAATCCTGACCGCGTTGCTGTGGCTGGCCCTGCCGCTCACCGCCCTGCGCTACGGGCAAGTCTGGGACCAACTCCCACTGCGCATGGCGACACACTTCAGCGCCAATGGCCAGCCCAACGGCTGGATGCCGCGCGAGGTCTCGCGCTACTTCGCGCTGGGCCTCACCGCGTTCACCCTGGTCATTTTCACCGGCATCACGGTCGTGGTCCTAAAGCAAAAGGCTACGCCCGATTCGTCTACGTTCGCGCTGCTCGGGTTCTTCTACCTCATCCAGGGCTTGGTGTTCTACGCGAATGAGAGCGTCCTCCATCACAACCTCACCGGCAGCCCCGTCACCGTGGCGCCGATGTTGCTTGCAGTGCCCATAGCGATCGTAGTTTTCTCGCTGATCTATCTGCGCGCCCGGCGCGGTGCTGCTCTTCCGATAGGCCAGACGCTAGCCGATGAAGTTCACAACTCGCCGGTCTTTGCGACCCTGTTCGCGTCGCTTGCCGCGATCCAGATCGTGATCCTCGCTTCCGTTGCGCAGGCCGGAGTTCGCCTGGCGATGGGTCTGATGGGATTGCTGTTTTTGCTCATCGCCGTCCAGGCCTGGAGCGGCTTCCAGTATCGCTTCACGCCCGATGGCCTTGAGATCGGGACGCTTGGCCTCCGCCTGCGCTCGATTTCACGCGACCAGATCGGCCGCTACAGCGTTGAGAAGTGGACCGCGTTACGAGGCTACGGGATCCGGGGCGTCGGCAACACCCGCGCCTACGTTTGGGGCAACAAGGTTGTGCACATCACCACGGCCGAAGGCGAAGTCTTCCTGGGACACAACGATCCGGCGCGCATCGTGCGCGACCTGGACACGATGAAGCAGTTCGCACATTCATAACGGTCTAGGAGTTTCCGAGCATTGCGAGGAGGAGATATGACGTTCGGCATACACACTGAAGTCTGGGTCATCGTGGGACTGGTCGTGCTGATCACGATGTTCCTGATGAGCTTCCTGGCCAGGCTCTACCGCAAGGCGGGCCCGCACGAAGCGCTCATCATTTACGGATTCGGGGGGACCCGGGTGGTGAAAGGTCACGGAGCCATCGTATGGCCGATGGTGCAGATCTGCCGGGAGCTTTCCCTGGAACTGATGTCGTTCGACGTAGCCCCGCAACAGGATCTCTACACCAAGCAAGGTGTGGCGGTCACGGTCGAGGCGGTCGCACAAATCAAGGTCAAGTCAGACGTCGAGTCGATCCTGACCGCATCGGAGCAGTTTCTGACCAAGAGCGACCAGGAGCGCGAAGGCCTGATCCGCCTGGTGATGGAAGGCCACTTGCGCGGCATCATCGGGCAGCTCACGGTGGAAGAGATCGTGAAGCAGCCCGAGATGGTGGGCGAGCGCATGCGCGCCACCTGTGCGGATGACATGAGCAAGATGGGGCTGGAAGTGATTTCGTTCACCATCAAGGAAGTCCGCGACAAAAACGAGTACATCACGAACATGGGCAAGCCCGATGTGGCTCGCATCAAGCGCGATGCCGACGTGGCCACCGCCGAAGCCGAACGCGATACTGCGATCAGGCGGGCGGTTGCGACTCGCGAATCCGCGGTTGCGAAAGCGCAAGCTGACCAGGAACGCGTGCTGGCCGAGACGTTGTCGCAAGCCAAGCAGGCCGAAGCGCAACGCGACCTCGAAGTCAAGAAAGCGCAGTACCTTGAAGTCACCAAGAAGCAGCAGGCGCAAGCCGACAAGGCATACGACATCCAGGCCAATGTCATGCAGCAGCAGGTCATTGCCGAGAGCGTGCGCGTTCAGCAGGTCGAGAAAGAGGGCCAGGTCAAGGTTCAGGAAGCCGAGATCATGCGCCGGGAGAAAGAACTGATCGCGACTGTGCTGAAGCAGGCCGAGATTGAGCGCCAGCGCATCGAGACGCTCGCCCAGGCCGAGAAGCAGCGCCTCATGTCGGAAGCCGAAGGTCACGCCTCGTCGATCCGCCAGCAGGGCGAGGCCGAAGCCGAAATCATCTTCAAGAAAGGCGAGGCCGAAGCCAAGGCCATGAACGTCAAGGCCGAGGCCTTCAAGGAGTACAACCAGGCGGCGGTCCTCGACAAACTGCTCACCGGCTTGCCGGAGGTCGTCAAAGCGCTGGCCAGTCCGCTCGCGAACGTCGACCGGATCACCGTGGTCTCAACCGGAAACGGCGACGCGGCCGGGTTGAACAAGGTGACCGGCGACCTGACCAAGATGGCGGCCCAGGTCCCGGCGTTGTTCGAGACGCTCACCGGCATGAAGCTCGGCGACATGCTCGGCAAGGTCCGCCAGATTGGCGACAAGGCCGAGAAGCCTTCCGACAACGGTGGGAAGAAGTAAGGACGTGCAGGGGACGGGCGCAAGCCGTCCCGCTTTGAGAACGTGGAGCGACGCGAAGGCAGGCGTGGGCCGTCCCGGACCATGGCTGAAGGGGCGGCCTGTCGGCCGAGCCAAGTTCGGCGGGAAACTGAGACGAGGAGCGCAAGTCATGATTCGCAAATCAAGTTTCGGAACAGGCATCGCGCTGGGAGTTGGGATCGGCGCGGCCTTGGGTGTGGCGCTGCACAACCTGCCCGTCTGGGTTGCCTTGGGTGCGGCCGTGGGTGTCGCCTTCGGGCTGATGTTGCACCGCCGGCGAAACGGAGTGTCGCAGTGAACCTTGCCGCCGAACAAGCATCGTCCCCAAAGGGTCGATGGAGCGGCGAGCCGGGTCGAGCCAAGCTCGGCCTGTCGAGCCCCGCATCAAGCAGCGGGAGCAAAGGAATCCTTTTGTATGACAGCAGCAGCCAAATCGAAGCATCTGGGCCTCAGCGTCGTGATCGGGATCGCGATTGGCGTTCTGGCTGCGATCCTCTCGGGTCATGTCGCTGTCTGGCTCATCGCCGGAATCTTCGTTGGCATCGCGGCCGGTGCATCCTTGGGCCGCAAGAAATGTCCCGAGTGCGAAGCCAGAGAGCACGCGGGCGTGCGGCAAGCGGCGAGCTACGAGCGATGAGTTACGAGCTGACAGCTCATGGCTGATGTCCAAAACCGGGAACTGGGAACTGAGAACCGATAATTGAGAACTGAGGTGTTCCATGGCATTACTCGAGCGCGTTTCCACATTAGTCCGGGCCAACCTGAATGATCTCATCGACAAGGCGGAAGACCCGGAAAAGATGATCAAGCAGGTCATCCTCGACATGCAGAACCAGCTTCTGCAGGTCAAGACGCAGGTGGCGATCGCCATCGCCGACCAGCACCTGCTCGAAAAGAAGCAGAAAGAGAACGAGGACAAGGTCGCGGAATGGATGCGCAAGGCCGAGCTCTCGGTCGACAAGAAGCAGGACGACCTGGCGCGCGCCGCTCTGCAGCGGGTCGAGAGCTATCGCGACCTGAGCACCAGCTTTGGCCAGCAGGTGTCCGACCAGAAGGCCCAGGTCGAAAACCTGAAGACCGCCCTGCGCCAGCTCGATCAAAAGCTGACCGAAGCCCAGGCCAAGGCTGATCTCCTGATCGCGCAGCACCGCCGCGCCCGCGCCGTAGGCAAGGCCAGCGACGCGAAAATCAACATCGGCGACGGATCGAAAGCCGCGGCCTTTGATCGCATGAAGCACAAAGTCGTGCGCGAGGAAGCGGTCAGCCAGGCGAAAGCCGAGATCGCGGTCGACGACGTCGAAGACCGCCTGGCCGCGCTTGAGAAGGAAGACCGCATCGAGCAGCTGCTGGTTGAGCTGAAGACCAAGCGGGGCGCGTAGGGTCGCGTCGCAGACTGGGAGTCCCGTCCCGCAGAACAGGCTGGGCGCGCAGGTGGATGTTTGCGGTCGGGGTCCTGCTCGTCCTGCTTGCGGGGGGCTGATCTTGCAGTGGGCTGACCTTGCGGTGGGTTGATGAGCCGGGCGCTCGTCGACCACGACAACGATACCCGCCGATCGAGTATTCTCCCACGATTGTGGTCTGCGAAGGAATTCTGGCGTGGGCTTTGCTGATTCGAGACTCGTTTGTGCCGTTTCGCCTAAGTCGGAAGGCCGCTGCCCTTGGTGCCCGGTTTGGCCGCAATCGCAGATCGATTGCGTAACGATCGTGCAGCGACGATCCTTGAGCACGGCCAGTGGCTGAGACCAGTGGGCGCTGGGGCCAGCTTGCCTAGACCGGAGGTCCACCTGTGAAAGAGGTTGGCACCCGCCATTTTGTTGCTCGTCGCTCTCTCGGCTCGTGCCTCAATCACCTGTTCCAGACCGCCAAGACCGGCGCTCCCGCCGAGTATGCGGAGATCGTTGAGACCATGTCGCCACGCTCGACCAGATCAGTGGCTGGATTTTGAAGCAGTAGGCCTGCCAGCCAGCAGAGCGCCAGCACGCAGCGAAGCGCAGGGGCTGAAAAAGCTGCGGTCACGATACAATCGAGGAAAAGGCCAATGCGCAAGGTTTTCCATTTCGATTCGCCCTCCGACCCTTACGTGGCCGACGCGGCGGTGCTGTGCTGCTTCGACCACCGCATCAGCACGGTCGTGCGGAAATTTCTGCGCAAGCAGGGTATCGACCGCTCCGACATGATTGTGGTGGCGGGCGGCGCCCTGACGCTGGCTTCGCCGCGCAACGACTTCGAGCAGGATTTCATCCTCGAACAAGTGCGCATGTCGATTCGTCTGCACCAGACCACGCGGGTGCTGGTGATGAGCCACTCCGACTGCGCAACCTATGGCGGGCTCGCCAACTTCAAGGGCGATCGCACGGCCGAGGCGGAGCATCATCGCGACCAATTGCACCGGGCGGCACAACTGCTGGCATCGAATTTTCCGGAGATCTCGATTGAGCCTTACTTTGTGAAGTTTGATGGAGTGTGGGAAGTGCAGCCAACTGCGCGGCCGCGCGCCCTGCCGGGCCACGACCTGCAAGCAGTGGGCTAGGAGGGGCGAATCTGGCTGCGAGCCAGAAGCTCGGGGTAGTTTTTTCGAACCTGGTCTTCTGCTCTGGCTCGCTCCAATCTCTCAATCGGCTGTTCTGCTATCTCGAAGTCTTTCCCTGCAAACTACAAACGATGTGAGTCGTCGCCCGCGCCCGGGCGGTTGAAGGTACAGAACGCGTTTCACAGACCGGTAAAGGTCCTACGAGATGAGACGACCGGGCTAGGATTCAGAATCAGCATCCGATTCAGCGCGCGGGGCGAACGGGAGGTCTTCCGTCGTTTCCTCACCCCAATCGAGCGACAGGGTGCGGGTGGTGGTTTCGATCTGGTCGAGTTCGGGAATTTCCTCGGTGATGGGCGCGCCCAGTTCGGGGAACTTGCGGGCGGTGACCATGACGCGGCTTTCCATGGAACCCGCCGCCTTGTTGTAGGACTCCACCGCGCGATCGAGACCTTTGCGCAGGTTGTCCATGTGGATCGACAGGCTGCGCAGGCGGTCGTGCAGTTCCTTGCCGAGCGCGCTGATCTGCTGCGCGTTGCGCGCGAGTTTTTCCTGGTTCCATCCGTACGCGACGGCCTTGAGCAAGGCAATGAGGGTCGTCGGGGAAGCCACGATTACGCGCTGGCTCACGCCTTGTTCGATCAGGCCGGGGTCGTGTTCGAGCGCAGCGCTGAAAAAGGTTTCGCCGGGCAGGAACATCACGACAAACTCGGGGTTTGAACTGAACTGCTCCCAGTAGGCCTTGGAGGCGAGCGCACGCATGTGCTCGCGCACCTGGCGAGCATGGTCGATGAGCTTGTCGCGCCGGATTTGGTCGTCGGTGGCTTCGACGGCCTCGAGGTAGGCCTGCAGCGGCGTCTTTGCATCCACCACTACGTTCTTGCCGCCGGGCAATTTCACCACCAGGTCGGGACGCAGGCGCCCGTCACTGGTGCTGACCGTTACCTGTTCGTCGAAGTCACAGTAGGCTTCCATGCCGGCGATTTCGACCACACGCTTCAGCTGGATTTCCCCCCAGCGTCCGCGGACCGACGGAGTGCGCAAGGCCTTCACCAGATTTCCGGTCTCGGCTTGCAGGGCCTTTTGAGTGCCGATCAGCGATTGCACTTGCTCGGTGAGCGCGCCATAGGCCTGGCTGCGATCCTTTTCAATCTGCAGAATCTGGTTGTCGACCTTGTTCAGCGACTCCTTGATGGGCCCAACCAGCGTCTCGACCGCCTTCTGGCGCGCTTCCAGATCGCCCTTGGCCTCGCTCTGGAATTTTTCGAGGCTCGTCTTGGCGAGTTGCAGGAACGATTGGTTGTTGCTCTTGAGGGCGTCGGAAGCTAGGGCCTGGAAGGCTTCGCGCAGTTCCTCGGTGGCGCGGTCGATCAGGTCGAGTTTTTCGGCCGACGACTTTCGTTCATGCTGAAGCGTGGATTCGAGAGCGGCGACCTGCTCCCGCAGCTTCGCATTGGCTTCCTGTTGCCGGACGAGCTCGCTGCGGGCAGCGGCTAAGTCCTTTTCGATCATGGACAAGCGAACATGGGTTCCAGCCTGGCGCGAACGCAGTCCGAGCCAAGCAAGCGCGCTGCCAAACAGCGCGCCGAGAACCACGGCGGTCAGCGGTCCGATGGCCATTGGTAATTAGCTGTGCCTGGATTCTAGCGGCTAGAGTGGGTGTGTAGCAAAGAAGAAGTTTGTGCCGTCGAACACACCTCCCAGGGTCTGACGCGTAGGCACAATCAGCATGTCACGGGCCCTGATTACCGCCGCACTGGTGCTTGCCACCGGTGCACTGCCGGCGCAAGTGAAAGTAAAGCCGGCTGCCGCCAAGACTTCAGATCGCGCTGTTGCCTCGGATTACCAGCCCTCCCCGAATTTCGACGCCGAAGCCGAACAGCAACTCCTGCAAATGGCCAATCAGGCCCGGGCGCAAGCCGGAGCCCCTCCCCTGCACCTGGATGAAGGACTGACCCTGGCGGCACGCGCGCATGCCGACGTCATGGCGCAGCAACAACAGCTCTCCCACCAATTCGATGGCGAACCCTCCCTGCCCCATCGACTGGCCACGACCAGCGCGTTGCATCTGGACCGTGCCGGAGAGAACGTGGCTCTGGACCTAACGCCCGAACAAGCGCACGAGCACCTGATGCAGTCGCCGCCGCATCGCGAGAATCTGCTGGATCCCGCCTACGACGTAGCCGGATTCGGGGTGATCCGCAGCGCAGCGCGTCTGTATGTGGTCGAGGATTTTGGCCACAGCCTGCCTGCCTACACTTCCGGCCAGACCGAAGATGCGATTGTCGAAGTGGTGAGCCGCATGCGGCGCTCGGCAAATCTGCCGGTGCTGAGGCGGCAAGCAGAATCCACCTTGCACGATGCCGTCTGCTCCATGGCACAGCAAGACCGCCTGGGGACGCGCGCCATGCATGATCTGGCGCAACGCTACTACGTGGTGAGCTACACCAACATGCACCCGGAAGTGTTGCCCGCCACCGCGAGCCGGCTGATCGGCGATCAACACCTGAAGAATGTGGTGGTCGGCGCCTGCTACGCGCGGACGGCCACCTATCCCACCGGGGCGTACTGGGTGGGACTACTGTTCTACTGAGAACTCCGCGAGACTTTCAAACAACCCAGAATTTTGGCAGAACCTGACGTTTGCCCCGTGAGTCAGCCACTGGCGGTCGATCCAGGGGATAACCGGGTTGATTCCGAAAGTTGCGCGTAGTGCGTTTCAGGTTTCCCGACAACGATGAATCGGAGGTAAGATTGGCGCATGGCTAAGAAAACTGGAATGAGTGATTCGTCCCTCTGGATCCTCACGATCGTCCTGCTGGCAGTGGCCGTCTTCATGTATTTCAGGAGATAGCTAGCGACGACCGGAGCGGTCACTCCGGCGATTCCCGAATTTCACGGTTGAGCGCGGCGTCCGAGGAGTTTCCAGGTGTGCGAGCGGTGGCGTTGCGGCTTTGAGAGCCGGACAGACATTTGACGGCTATTTCACCACCGGGGTGGCGTCAGTCGCGATGCAGACCCACTTGCCAGATTTGAACAGCCAGGTGTCTACGAACTGCTCGCGCCGCGTGTAGGGCTTCCCGCTCTCCACACCCTTGACGCGCATCACTCCGGAGGCGATGGCGACCTCTCCGAACACGCGCACATGCATCGATTCCGGCGCGACCTGCTGCTCCTGGGAGTTGGTGGCATGCACGCTGGCAAGGAAGTCGGCCTTGGTCTGTACGCTGCCGTCGTCGTTGACCAGGACAACCGCCTTGTCGAGAATCTCGTCCAGCGCCTTTTTGTCGCCGATCTTGTAGGCCTGGTTCCAGGTTTTCTCAAGCGCGATGATTTTCGATTGGATGGCGGCATCGGAGGAGGTCTCTTGCGCCACTGCAAACCCGGTGGCTGCGAACAGGAAGGTCAGCAAAAGGCTGATGTTTTTCACGGGGCAGTCCTCTTGGACGCAGTATAGGGCAATCGGTCGCAAGGTCGCAGTGATCCTCCGGCGATGTTCCACAGAAGTCACGGGATTGCAGAGGGATGAGGAGTCAGACCGCCACGGGCCCGCGGCTGGCAGGCGATGGGAGCACAGGGATGGTGCTGCGGGTCCGCAGGCTGGCGTTGCTGGACTCTTCGCGAGCTGGCAATCAGGTGCTTCCGCATGTCGTGAGCCGGCCGGCAAGGAAGCGACCGCCGAGGGCTCTGTGCTACTCTCCATCCAAGCCTCTCTCGCCATTTTGCCGGCCCTATGGAAGCCGCGCCCCAGATTCGTATCGGCACCGCCGGATGGTCCTACAAGGACTGGGAGGGCGTGTTCTATCCGCCGGAGGTGCAGCGCAAGAAGGTCCATGCGCTCGAATACCTGGCCCATTTTTTCGATGTGGTCGAGATCAATACTTCGTTCTACGGGCACATCAAGCCGGAACTGGCGAAGGTCTGGATCCGCAAGGTCGCCTTCAATGCAAACTTCATGTTTACCGCCAAACTGCACCGGTCATTCACGCACTCGCCGCTGGCGGTGACCGAGCCGACATCAGCCGCGTCGATCCGGCCGACCGACCAGGACGAGGCGAAAGCGCGCGAAGGTCTGGACGTGCTCGCTGCGGCCGGGAAGCTGGCTGCGCTACTGATCCAGTTTCCGGTCTCCTACAAGAACACCGGCCTAAATCGCGAGTACCTGGAAACGCTGTTGCGGCAGTTCATCGAATATCCGCGGGTCGTCGAAGTGCGGCATGACAGCTGGAACAACCCGGAGACGCTGGCATCATTCGCGCGCGGGGACGTGGCCTTCTGCAATATCGACCAGCCAGTGATCGGGAATTCGCTGGAACCGACCGAGCACGTGACTTCAAGGCTGGGCTATGTGCGGCTGCATGGGCGCAACTACCAAGACTGGTTCGACAACGACGACCGCAACGACCGCTACAACTATCTCTACAGCGAAAAAGAACTCGAAGGCTGGCAGGGAAAGATCGAGACCATCGCGCAGAAAGCGGAGTCCACCTATGTGATCACCAACAACCACTACCAGGGCCGCGCGGGCGTGAATGCGCTGGAGTTGAAGGCCATGCTTGGCGGCACGCGCGTGAAGGCGCCGCCGGGGCTTTTGGAGAACTATCCGGAGCTGAAGAAGTTTGCCGATCCGGACCATGAGGCCGCGGATCCGAATTTATCGCTGCTGGCGTGAGCGCAGTTTGGCACGGAGCCACGGGGGTTCCGGAGAAAAACCTGGAGAAAATCCTCAGGGCGTCGGAAGGTCGATTTCGACGCAAGATGTCGAGGTTGATGCTGCTTATTGGGGTCCGGATGCTCGCGGGCGGCGCAAAAATGACGCACCTGGAGTTGTTGTTGCCAGTGGCTACGCCGATGATCTGCCGCGCTATCGTCAATGGTTTCAGGCGACCAGGCTGGTTTGTGGTGGATTCCTGCATCGTTTCGGTCAAACAGCAAGGGGCAGGTGATCGATAGCTATCCAAAATTACACGCCGGACTTGGGCCAACCTGATTTTCCACGACCGCTACCATTCGGTCATCTGGCAGGCGGCTGAAAACATCGGGGACCCAAAACCCTACACCAACGATTCGCCCGCTACGACAAAACTTTACCTTTCTTGACTGTCTCTTCACCGGTCCTTTGCCGCTTCCGGGAGTCTATGCTTTCAGCACGGACCGCTGTGCGTAGGAGGCACACACCATGAAAGCGGACCGATTCGTCATCAGTTCGAAGTTGCTGGCTGCTCTTGCCTCATCCGCTCTGCTTGCGGCCGGAGTTGCCGCGCAACAGGCGCCCAACCCAAGCCCCTATCCGGAACATGGTCAGGTCATCTCCACCCGCCTTGCAGCCGAAGCGGTCGGAAGCGCGGGCAGCGTTGCTTCCTTGAAAAGGTCGATCTACCGCGTGGATTGCGGTGACCTCTACTACGATCTTCAGGGAGGCCGAAAACCGTCTCTCGCCGTCGGCGAGAATGTTACCTTGCGAATAGAAAAGCAAAAAGCCTATCTGGACGACGGCAAGAATGGCAAACGTTACAACATAGTCGGAACCGGCAAGTCCGATCAGAAGCAGAGTCCCCAACCAAACTAGAGCGACCGCGCCAGCGCCGACCGACCAGTCGTGCATCGATGAAGGGTCGCTTGGCTATTTATGGGTTGACCCTGGAGAGTATTTCTCCGTGCCTCGGTGGTAAAAACTACTGCGCAGCCACTTCCAGCTTGGCGGCGTAGTGGCTTTCCACGTAGTCGTTCAGGATCGCGAGGAACTCGGCGACGATCTTGTCGCCTTTCAGGGTGGTGAACAGGCGGCCGTCGACGTAGACCGGGGCTTTCGGTTCTTCGAAAGTGCCGGGCAGCGAGATGCCGAGGCTGGCGTGCTTCGATTCGCCGGGGCCGTTTACGACACAGCCCATCACCGCGACCTTCATCTCTTCGACGCCCGTGTAGTGGTCTTTCCATACGGGCATCTGCTCGCGCAGGTAGGTCTGGATCTGCTCGGCCATTTCCTGGAAGAAGGTGCTGGTGGTGCGGCCGCAGCCGGGGCAGGCCGTGACTTGCGGGGTGAAGCTGCGAATGCCCAGGGATTGCAGAATCTGCTGGCCCACACGAACTTCTTCGGTGCGATCGCCTCCGGGGGCGGGTGTTAGCGAGACGCGAATCGTGTCGCCGATCCCTTCCTGGAGAACGACCCCTAACGCGGCGGCCGAAGCCACGATCCCTTTGGCGCCCATGCCGGCTTCGGTGAGTCCGAGGTGGAGGGGATAATTGCAGCGCGCGGCGAGTTCGCGGTAGACGTCGATCAGGTCCTGCACGCCACTGACTTTCGCGCTCAGGATGATCTGGTCGGAGCGCAGGCCATACTTCTCGGCGAGCGCGGCGGAGTTCAGCGCGCTCACTACCATGGCTTCCATGGTGACTTCGCGGGCGTCTCTCGGTTCGGGGAGCAGGGAATTCTCGTCCATCATCTTGGTCAGCAGGGCGCTGTCGAGCGAGCCCCAGTTGACGCCGATGCGGACCGGCTTCTGATTCTTGACCGCGACCTCGATCATGGTACGGAAGTTGTCGTCGTTCTTGCGGCCGACGCTCACGTTGCCAGGGTTGATGCGGTACTTGGCAAGAGCACGGGCGCATTCGGGATACTTGGTCAACAGCAGGTGGCCGTTGTAATGGAAGTCGCCAATGATGGGAACACGGATGCCCTGCTTGTCGAGCTCGTCAACGATGGGCGCGACGGCGGCGGCGGCGTCTTCGTTGTTGACGGTGACGCGAACCAGCTCCGAACCGGCGCGGGCGAGGGCAGCAACCTGCTTGACGGTGGAGGAAATGTCGGCGGTGTCGGTATTGGTCATGGACTGCACCACAACCGGTGCATCACTGCCCACGCGGACGCCGCCAATGGAGGCGGTCACGGTTTTTCTGCGCCGAATGTATGCCATGGGAAGAACCAGTTTATCACGCGAAAAACGGGACCCAGCCCTGAGGCGCGCTTGCCAGGGTTGCTAACCTGCTGATTCGTAAGAATAACCACCAAAGACGCGAAGAGCGCCACGAAGGTCAAAGCGTGGTGCTGCCTCGCGTCCTCCGGTGGTGAATGCCTTGGGGACTCCTCAGCCGCCTAGCGGCCAGCGCTTCACGATGTCGTTGTAGATGACGGTGACCGCGAATAACACCAGGAAAACAAACGCGGCCTGGTAGATGCGCTCCTTGATCTGCAGGCTGATGTCGCGGCGCATGAGGCCTTCGATCAGGAGCAGGAGGATCACGCCCCCATCGAGAATCGGAATGGGCAGCAGGTTGAAGATGCCGAGGTTCAGGCTGATGCCTGCAGTAAGGCTGAGCAAAGGCATCCAGCCCTTTTCGGTGACGGCGTGGCCGATGGCGCTGCCGATACCGATGGGGCCCTCCACTTGTTTCATGGAGACCTTGGCCTGGACCATCTTCTGAATCAGTTCCAGCAGCACGAGTGAGTAGCGCTTGTTGTCCTCGAGCGAGCGCTGGAGCGCAGGCACGAGCGAGAGTCTGCCGACTTTCATGAGCGGAGTGCTCTCAAAACCCACCCGATAGCGCTTGGTCTTCTCCTCCGCATCGGCCAGGACGGGTTGTAGCTGGAAGGTCAGTTTCTGGCCCTTGCGCAGCACGTCGACCGTCACGGGGCGATCCTTGGTGACCTGCAGGGTGTCGATCAGCGCCTCGATCATGGGCACGGGCCTGCCATCGACGGCGATGATCTCATCACCTTCCTGGATGCCGGCCTTGGCGGCGGGCATGTTTGGTTCAACTTCCGCGACGATGATGGCCTGGTTGGGACTCCATCCGGCTGAGCCGACTTCCGAGGTGGAGACGGTCTTGGGAACGATGGTTTTCTCGAGCATCCGGCCGTTCCGGTCGATGGTGACGGGCAACTTCTCGTTCGGGCTCAGCATGACTTTCAGGCTGACTTGTTCCCAGGTCGGATTCTCAGCGCCGCCGATGCGGGCGATACGGTCCCCGGGCAGGATCCCGGCTTCAGCCGCCGCCGAATCCGGCTTCACGTAGGCAACCACCCCGGGCTGATCGATGAAGGCGGGGTACTCGTAGTGCACCATGTAGACGACGGTCAGCAGGCCCACTGCCAGCACGACATTCATGAAGGGTCCGGCGATGGCGATGATGAAGCGCTGCCAGCGCGGGTGAGCCATGAACTCGCCGGGATCGCCGGTGCGCTCGTCCATCGGGTTTTCGCCCGACATCTTGACATAGCCGCCCAGAGGAATGGCGCTAATGCGGTAATCGGTCTCGCCCTTGCGGAAGCCGAGGAGGCGTTTGCCGAAGCCGATGGAAAAGACTTCGACCCGGACTTTGAAGAACTTGGCGGCCGCGTAATGGCCCCACTCGTGGACGAGAATCATCACGCCCAGCACGATGGCCATGGTTACCGCAGTCAAGAGAAAATGCGCCATACTGTCGATTACTCCCCCGGTCAGGATACCGAAGTCGCGCGCGGCATGGGGGAGCTACCGCGATGAAGTCGGTGTATGCGCTCTTGCGCAGCGCGCCGCGATTCCAGGTCCGTTTCCAGAACCTGCTTTATAGATTCCATTTTCCCAGTTTTTGTTGCAGAAAGCACGTCCTCGATGATCCTGGGAATTTCATCGAAGCCGATTTCGCCGTCCAGGAAAGCTGCCACCGCCACTTCGTCGGCGGCATTCAGGGCTACGGGCTTGGCACCACCCGCCTCCGCAGCCTCATAGGCCAGTCCGAGACATTTGAATTTCCTCATATCCGGCGGGTAGAAGTCCAGCTGACGTAAGTTCATGACCGGGAAACGAAGGTCGCAGGGAATCCGTTCCGGGTAAGTAAGCGCGTACAGAATAGGAAGGCGCATATCCGTCACGGAAAACTGAGCAAGTATGCTGCCATCCACGAACTCGACCATGGAATGAATCGTAGATTGCGGGTGCACAATGACTTCCACCCGACTCGGAGGTACATCGAATAAGCGGCACGCCTCGATGACTTCAAACCCTTTATTCATCAGGGTGGCCGAGTCGATGGTGATTCGTTTTCCCATCTTCCAGGTGGGATGGTTCAGCGCTTGTTGCACGGTGATGGAGGCGAATTCGGATTGCGGTGTTTTGAAGAAAGGGCCGCCGGAGGCGGTAAGCCAGATATGCTGCACTTCTTCCATCCGTCCACCGCGCATGCACTGATGGACAGCGTTATGTTCGCTGTCGATGGGAAGCAGAGGTTTCGCTTGCTTGCGGGCTTCGGCGGTGATGAGCTCTCCGGCGGCGACCAGACATTCTTTGTTGGCGAGCCCGAGGGTCTTGCCGGCTTTCACCGCTTCGTAGGTGGCTTCCAGGCCGGCGACGCCGACGATCGCACTCACGACAAAATCCACCTCCGGGTGAGTGGAAACCCGCACGGTTCCAGCGGTGCCGTGGACCACTTCGATCTCGCCCAGTCCCTGAGCCTTGAGGCGCTTGCGGAGGGTGTCGGCATTGGAATCGCTGGCGACGGACAGGACACGCGGCTTCCAGCGGACGGCCTGTTCGTAAGCGGCTTCGAGGTTGGAGCCGGCGGCGAGGGCAACGATGTGGAAGCGGTCGGGGTAAGATTCGACCACGCTGAGAGTGCTGCGTCCGATGGAGCCGGTCGAACCCAGAATGGCGATACGTCGCATGCGAATGCTTAGTTTACGCGCAGAAATCCTGAGGCGCTACCACCAGCGACCGACAGGCGCCCTGTCAAGGCAGCTTCCTCCCAGGAACCTGCACAAGAAGTCGAATTCATGGCCCCCGGCGCCACGGTAGGGTCGCGCGCGAAAATCCCCGTTCTTGTTGAAGAGCGCAAGCCTCCAAGGGAAGCCATCCCGAGTCCGCCCGAGAAGCTCTAGTGCATGACGCGCCAGGCGGCCCAGAGCCAGAGCACGGGAGCCGCGAACAGCAGGGCGTCGATGCGATCGAGCATGCCGCCGTGTCCGGGGAGAAGTGTGCCGGAGTCCTTCACGCCGGCTCCGCGCTTGATCAGGGATTCCACCAGGTCGCCGAGTTGGGCGGCCACGTTGAGGGCAGCAGTGAGGAGCAGGATCGGCAACAGCGCCGGCCTCTCCAGTCCGAACATTCCGTCGCTGCGATGAATCAGCCCCCACTTGAGAAAAGCGGTGCTCACCGGCGCGGAATAGTAGATGAGCGCGCCTCCGATCCCGAGGCTTGCGACCAGCGACGCGAGGGCGCCTTCCCAGGTTTTCTTCGGACTGATGCGCGGGGCCATGAGGTGACGGCCCAGGGAGCGTCCGATGAAATAAGCGAAGATGTCGCCGGACCAGACCACCAAGAGCAAATACAGGATCAGGAACGCTCCTGCCCATTGCTCGCGGAGTTGCACGAGCATGGCGAGCGGCAGGGCAATGTAGGCGAACGCGAAAGCGGAGGCCGCCGCGGCTGGATATCCGGTGCTGAGTTGTTCGCGCCGCATCGCGATCGTCAGGAAGACGAAGGCCGCGATGACGGCCGCAAAGGCTGCGACGACACCGAAGATTTCGGTGGAGAGCACCGGCTTGTCCTGCCCGGCGCGGATGAGCATGAGCAGGAAGAACAGAACCACCAGGCCGTACGTCGGTTTGCGCGAGGGTTGGACGCCGTAGGATTCGGTGAGCTTGAGGAATTCGTGGACGGTAAGCAGTGCGACTACGGCGGTGACAATGGCGACCAGGAAGATCGGCGCCCGCAGGACCAGAAGCAGGACAATGGGGATCAGGACCACTGCCGTCGCGATTCGTTTGATCAAAGGGAAGTCGCCTTGTGCGAGAGAGTGTTCTCACGCCCCTCCGGGCGTGTGCCCATGATTGCCCTGTCCCGCGGCTTGCGCCGTGGGGCTTCGTTCTTGCAGCGCTTCGCGGCTCGAGAAATTCGCGATCTCCACCAGCCACGGCGCGGCCCGCGTTCGCCAAGTTTTTCTGCAACCCGCCCAAGCCATGCCCTGGCCAACCCAAATGGATCGGAGCGGCTCCCGATTCTCTGTAACCGGCTACGTCAGCCTCGGGCTGCTTTCGAGGCGTGGTGAGTCGCATGGTCGTCGTTCAGTCCGCCGTAGCGGCGTTCGCGCTTCTGGTATTCTGCGATGCCTTCGAGCAGGTGAAGCCCGCGAAAATCGGGCCACAGCGTCGGCGTCACGTAGATTTCCGCGTAGGCCAGCTGCCACAGCAGGAAATTGCTCAGGCGCATTTCGCCACTGGTGCGGACCACCAGATCGGGGTCGGGCAAGTGCTTGGTGTAGAGATGACGGCTGATGGTCTCTTCATCCACGTGCAAGTGATCGAGACCACCGTTGCGGGCGGCGGCCTGGGCCAGCGATCGGAAGGCGTCGACCAGTTCGGTGCGCGCGCTGTAGTTGAGTGCCAGCGTCAGCACCATGCCGGAGTTCTTTTCCGTGGCTTGCCGTGCGCACTTCATGCGCTCCTGCACGGACTCGGGAAGTTCCTGCTGGCGGCCGATGTATTCGAGGCGAATGTTGTTTTTGTTGAGCGTCGGGACTTCCAGCTTCAGGTAGCGGCCGAGCAGGCGCATCAGGAAATCGACTTCGCTCTTGGGCCGCTTCTTCCAGTTTTCTTCCGAGAAGGCGTAAAGCGTGAGCGCGGGGATGTGGATGCGGGCGGCGGTTTCAACCGTCGAACGGACGGCGGCGACGCCCGCGCGGTGTCCGGCGATGCGGGGCATGTGGCGGCGGCGGGCCCAGCGGCCGTTGCCGTCCATGATGATGGCGATGTGTTTTGGGAGCCGCCCCGGATCAAGCTGCTGGTAAAGTTCCGCTTCCTTGCGATCCAGCCCGGCGGGAATCGTAGCCTGCAACGCCTATCCCCTTCTGATTCAAGAAGCTAACACAGGGGTGTGGAGTTGGCAATGACGGGAGTATGACCGGCGAAGCCGAGCCCTGGCACGGCTTGCAATCGTGGCGCACACAGTCCACAATAGCCGCCCCCGCTTTTTCCCTGTGTCTCCGACAACCGACAACTCGCGGCTCACTCCGGCCTTCTCGCGCGTGCTGGTGCTGCTGTTTCTCTCCGTGTTCATCAACTACATCGATCGCAGCAACCTTTCGATTGCGGCTCCGCTGATCAAAGACGAACTGGGGATCTCAGCGTCGCAGTTGGGCATGTTGCTGTCCGCGTTCTTCTGGACGTATTCCTGCTGCCAGTTGCTCTCCGGCTGGCTGGTCGACCGCTTCGACGTGAAATGGGTATTCGCAGCGGGCTTCTTCCTGTGGTCGAGCGCGACGGCCGTCACCGGACTGGTTCATTCGCTCGCGCTCCTGGTGGTGGTGCGCGTGGTGCTGGGCATCGGGGAGTCGGTTGCGTACCCGGGGTACTCGAAGATCCTGGCGGTGCATTGTCCGGAGGGTCGGCGCGGGTTTGCGAACTCGATGGTGTCGGCGGGTCTGGCCCTGGGCCCAAGTTTCGGATTGTTATTCGGGGGCACGCTGGTGGCGCGCTACGGCTGGCGGCCGTTCTTTGTCGGCTTGGGCTCGTTGTGTCTGCTGTGGCTGGTGCCCTGGGCGCGGTGGATGCCCGCGACCGGCAGGGCGCATCTTTCGCAGGAGGAAGGGGGCCCCGGGATGCGGGAAATCCTGCAGCAGCGTTCCGCTTGGGGAACCGGCATTGGCCTGTTCTGCGGGAACTACTTCCTCTATTTCCTGGTGACCTGGCTGCCGTTTTACCTCGCGCGCGAACGGCACTTCTCCCTGATCGAGGTGGCGAGGATCGGAGGCGGCTTCTTCCTGCTGGCCGCCGTCTCGGCGAGCCTGTGCGGGTGGTTGTCGGATCGATGGATTCGGGCGGGCGGCACGCCCACCCGGGTACGCAAGAGCTTTATGGTGTACGGCGCGGTGGCGTCCGGGTTCTTTCTGCTTGCAAGCGTATTGACTCCCGGAATTCTGTCTCTGACTTGGCTGATGCTCGCAGGCGTGTCCTTCGGACTGACTAGTTCGAACGTGTGGGCGATTACCCAGCGCCTGGCCGGTCCGAAGGCGGTGGGCCGATGGTGCGGCCTGCAGTTGTTCGTCGGAAATTGTGCCGGCGTCGTCGCTCCGGCGGTGACCGGAGTTCTGCTTGATCGGACCAGACACTTCTTCTGGCCATTCCTGATCGTGGCACTTTTCTCATGGCTGGGGGCGCTCGCCTGGATCGTTGGAGTGGGTCCGATCGAGCCGGTGGAGTGGGAACGGCGGGATAGGGCGCCGGCGGCGGAAGCGCTCGCCTACCCCGCCGGATAGCGTCCGGCCTGTCGACGATTCATCGGGGTCTCGCACTCGCGTTCTACCCTATCTGCCACCGTGGCTTCTTCGGTGTTGGTGGTGATTGCGCATAGCGGGTGCCGGCACCACGTTATCGTTCGATTTATATCCTTCGAGCGCCATACAAAGAACAGGCCACAGGCAGCAATCGAATGCAGCAAAACTTGGCTTCGCACATACGCCTTATATCCCCGTGCCTGAACGCGAAGGGGCTTTACAGCCTTTTCGGTAATAAACGAACCATCTGTCTTCCCTCTGCCTGGGAACGAGACCCTGTTTCAGACGAAGAAGCTGCTCAGAGTCGAAGCGGGCGTGATCGGTAAGGGGAACACCTGCCCTGAACGGCTCGCGTTTCCAGGATTTGGCGGAGGCGGTCATGGTCGTCAACCACAAAGCTGCTGTTTGGTTCTGCCAAGCGCAGGGTAGACCCTCGGTCAAGGCTGGATCGGGAACAGCGACTCGAGACGCGGGCAGGAGTGCCCGCGCCACACGTGTCAGTTTGTCTGGTCGGCTTCTTCCGGGATGATCCCCAAGACCAGCTTCTCGGTTCCACGCAGGATGGTAAGTTCCGTTTTCGCTCCGGCGCGGACGTCGCTGAGGACGCGGTGCAGGTCGTCTACACCTGCGACCGGCTGGCCTTCGAGCGCGATGATCACGTCGCCTTCGCGCAAGCCGGTTCGTTCCGCGGGGCTATGGGGCTCCGCCGAGAGAACGACGACTCCGGTCTCTTTGGGAAGGTCGTAGTAACGCACCAGGCGGCGATGGATCGGGACGGTTTGTGCGGAGACGCCGATGTAGCTGCGGCGAATCCGGCCGTGGCGGAGCAGGCGGCTGGCGACAAACTTCGCTGTGTTGATGCCGATGGCGAAGCAGAGCCCCTGGGCGGGCAGGATGGTCGCGGTGTTGACGCCCACGACGCGTCCGTCGGAAGCGACCAGAGGGCCCCCGGAGTTGCCGGGGTTCAGGCTCGCGTCGGTTTGAATCACGTCTTCGATCAGGCGTCCGGAATACGACCGCAGCGAGCGGCCGAGCGCGCTGACCACGCCGGCGGTGACGGTCGATTGGAACCCGTAGGGGTTGCCGATTGCGATGACCAGCTGGCCGACGCGCAAGGCCTGTGAGTCGCCGAGGTTTGCCGCGCTGAGGCCGGCGCCGTCAATTTGAATCACGGCCAGGTCGGTGGCCGGGTCGTCGCCGATGGTGCGGGCGGGGAAGCGGCGTCCGTCGGGGACTGTGACCTCGATGCGGCGGGCGTCGTGCACGACGTGGCTGTTGGTGAGGATGAGGCCGTCGGGGGTGAAGATAAAGCCGGAGCCCCCTCCGTGGCGCTCCTGCGGCTCGGCGCGGCGGCGCGAACGCACCGATTGATGCACTTCAATATTGACGACGGAAGGGCTGACTTTCTCAACCGCCGAGGTCACGGCGCGCGAGTAGGCGTCGAGCAACGGGCCATCGTCAGGGACAGAAGTGGAGGTCGCCGGCGCCGGCGCTCCGGCGGAATCCGCCAAAGACGAAACAAAATCGAAAGCTCTTTCCAAATGCATGAGGGGATAGATGAGTAAACCGGGATTGCGGATTCAGCGGACCTGGAGTAAGGTCATCCAACTCTTTGGATCCCAAGGTCCATCGAAGGGCTAGGTTTCCGGCGGGAAATAGGGCTGCACCACCGTGATCTGGGCCGCTGCCGGAATCGACGTTACAAACAACTATGCAGTTTGGAAGACAAATCAGTGGATGGTCAGTGCTGGCAGGGGTTTTGCTTGCCATGACCGCTCCGGTCGAACTCCTGGGCCAGGCCCACCCGAGCCCGCCAGCCCAGCGAACGGTAACCTCGTCGACCGTGAAGGCCGCCAAGCAACCGGCTTCCGGACTCCTGACGGCCGACGAAGGCCTGGCAGTTCTGGGGGCGGCGCTCGCCTCGCGTTACAGGGTGGAAGCGCACTCTGATTGCTCTCACCTGGTGCACGCCATTTATGAGAAGGCCGGCTTTCAATATCCGTACGAGAGTTCCATGGATCTTTATGCCGGGGACGGCAGTTTCCGGCGGGTGCTGCGACCGCAGCCGGGCGATCTGGTGGTGTGGCCGGGGCATGCCGGGATCGTGGTGAGTCCGGCGCAGCGGACCTTCTTCAGCGCGTTGCGTTCGGGGTTGGGTGTGCAGGCCTACGATTCCATCTATTGGAAGGGGCGCGGGCAAGCGCGTTTTCTACGATACGTGAAAGCGACGCAGGGTCGGGTATGGGTCGCTGCCAAACGGGTTCCGACACTCGAACCTGCCGGTTTGCGCAGCGGGGGTCTGCAGGGGCCGCTGGTGACCGAGGTTGAGGATCCCGAGGACACCGATGCTGCTGAAGAGTCGGGGACAGAACTGAACGCGCCAGCCGTGCTGGCTGCGGTGCCGAGCGTGGTTACCGTTTCAGGGACGCAGCCCAAGGCGGAGCAGCTACAAGCGGCGCTGGTCGGGGAGTTCCGTGAGGCATCGGATGCGGTGCAGGCGCAAGACATCTTCAAACTGCATACCGAACTGGTGGCTTTCGGGCGTCTTGAAGTGCGCAAGGTCCATTTACAGCGTGATTCAAGTTGGGTCGAAGTGCGACTGCAAGCGCTTGTCCCGGTCACGGCTCCGGCCGGGCGAGCGAAGAAGCATGCCGAGGTGCAGCGCTGGAATCTGCGACGGCAGGCAACCGGCAGTTGGCAACTGGTGCTTCCCGCAGATGCCATCTACCTGCCGCGAGAAGACGCGGTGCGCATCCTTGCGCATCAATTGGCAGGCTTGACTGAAGGGAACTCGGACGCTCAGGAACTGGTCAGCCAGAAGGCACAGCTGGCGCGTTCGCTCGATGGGCTGCTGCGCGAATCACCATCCCGCTGATCGTTATGTCCGGGAGCGTGACGGGCGGGGGGCCCTCGACTCTCCGTCACACAATCAAAACCCGAGAGTCCATTGACCAGCGAGTGGCGCAGGCCCCGGAAATCAGGCCGGGGTAAGCCCCGACTATAGCGGTGTCGCCTGCTGCTCGATGTAGCGTTGGAAAAGGCGAATCCAGAAGAGAAAAAAGCCGAGGTCCGAGGACCTCGGCATACGAGTTGGCTGGTTGCCCGGATAGAAACTTGCGGCGCTCTTTCGAGCGCGCGGAAAAACCTTTCGTGCCAGCCATCACGAACGCTCCACAGCCGGCAGGTGTCGGGCGGTCCACGCGCAGCGGGAGTTGGAGTACAACCGGGGGAGGGACGGTTGTATCCTTTTCGAGCAAGCTGCGACTAAGCCGTTCTTCGGGGACGCGTGGTCAGGTCTCTGACCTGCGCCACCAGGCTCGACATCTGCAGCGCGCTCAACTGCGCGACAAACGGTAGAATCTCCGCGATAAACTGATCCTGCGCGAGGTCGCGGATTTCTTCCTGACGGTTGCGCTCGCCGCCCGAAAGCAGATCGGGAACGGTGACTTCGAGCGCGCGCGCCAGCCGTTCCAGAGACGAGAGCGTAGGCGTAGCCTTTTCGTTCTCAATCTTTGAAACGTAGGTGCGGGGGACCGACATGCGAGTGGCGAGCTGGCGCTGGCTCAGCCCGTTTCGCAGGCGCAGCGAACGGATCGAAGCCGCCAGGTTCAAATGTCCGGGGCTGCTTCCAGGAGAAGGCGCGGTTTGGGGCATGGGCGCAACCATCACGATTTCGGGCTCTTCTTCGTCGAGCGAAGCGTGACAGCGGCGGCACAGGTCGTTGGTGGTCCGGAACTGAACGAGCAGGCAGTGGTCGCAACGGACGACTTCCCTTGAATCGACCGGGGCAAGAGTCGTGGCCATCTAGGTTTTGGGAGCTGCCAGAGCGGAGGCACTCCGTAGGAGCCGGTGGTCAGGCATCCGACATGCAGGGTAATCTGAGGGATAAGGCCTGTGGATGTCAAGGACATTCTGGCATGAAACGGGCTCGATGATCCCATAAAAACCAAAACAAACCAGCGAAGACCAGGAGAAAACAGGTAAGAAAGCATGAATGACCGAGCAGCGGCATGGTGTTTACTAACTGAGTTCACCCAGTCGGAAAGTCTGCGCAAACATGCACTTGCGGTGGAGGCGTGCATGCGCGCTTATGCCCAGAAGCTTTCCGGCGCGGAGCAGTTGTGGGGCGTGGTCGGATTGCTGCACGACTTCGACTATGACCAGTATCCGAGCCTCGAAGACCATCCCTACCGCGGAAACGAGATCCTCAAAGAGCGCGGTTATTCGGAGCAGATCCGGCGGGCAATCATGTCGCATGCCGAGTACACGGGCGTAACCCGGGACTCGCCCATGGAGAAAGCGTTGTTTGCCTGCGACGAGCTGGCGGGATTCATCACCGCCTGCGCGCTGGTGAAGCCCGGAAAGTCGTTGGTAGAGGTCGAGGCTGCGTCTGTAAAGAAAAAGATGAAGGATAAGGCGTTCGCCCGCAGCGTGAATCGGGCCGACATTGTGAACGGGGCCGCGGACCTGGGAGTAGATCTGGAAGAGCATATTGCGTTCTGCATTCGGGCTATGAAGGGGATCGCAGCGGAGCTGGGTCTGGATGGGAGCGCGGCGAAGACGGTCGCGAATTCGTGAACAGCGTTACCGGGAGCATTCCGATCTTAGCGGAGGGTCCCGGCGATCTTGCCACTGGCGATGACTTGGGCGATCCGCTCGAAGTCGTGGTACATCACCCGATCCCTGTCCAACTTGGAAGAGACTGCACGGATGGCAGCGTGGGCCTGCTGCAGACGCTTCGAGGTCTTGAGCGGGGCGAGCAAATCGAGTGCCTGGGCAGCGGCCATGGCTTCGATCGCGAGCGTGTTGCGCGCATTCTCGACGATCTTCTTCAGCTTGATGGCGGCGGCCATTCCCATGGAAACATAGTCTTCTTTATTGCCCGAGGTGGTGATTGAGTCGACCGAGGCGGGGTGGGCCAGCACCTTATTTTCGCTCACCAGGGCGGCGGCGGTGACCTGCGGCATCATGAATCCGGAATTCAGTCCCGCACCGGGCGCGAGGAACGGGGGCAGGCCTTCGCTCAACGCGGGATTCACCATGCGCTCGAGCCGGCGTTCGCTGATTCCGGCCAGCGCACTCAGCGCAATCCCCAAGAAATCGAGCGCGAAGGCGACCGGTTCGCCGTGGAAGTTGCCGCCGGAGAGGACGTCGGCGGTGTTGTCTTTCGATTTGGGATCACGGAAGACGAGCGGATTGTCGACGGCGGAATTGGTTTCGATCTCAAAGATGGAGCGGCAGTGCGCCAGCGTGTCGCGCACAGCGCCGTGAACCTGGGGCATGCAGCGTAGAGAATAAGCGTCCTGTACGCGGCCGCAGTCGCGGTGCGATTCGCGAATGGCGCTGCCTTCGAGCAGTTTGCGCAGGTTGGCAGCGGTCGATATCTGGCCGGCGTGCGGGCGGGCGCGATGGATGCGCTCGTCGAAGGCGGCGTCAGTACCCTTGAGCGCGTCGCAGGCCATGGCGCCGATGACGTCAGCGGTATCGACCAGCGTTTCGGTCGCGAGCAGGGCAAGGGTTCCAACGGCGAGCATGGCTTGCGTGCCGTTGATGAGCGAGACAGCTTCTTTGGCTTCGAGGACCAGAGGCTTGACGTTTTCCCGCTTGAGGGCATCGGCTCCCGGGATGCGGCCTCCCTTGCCGTCGTGGCATTCCCCTTCGCCGACGAGCAGCAGGGCGAGGTGTGCGAGGGGGGCGAGGTCTCCGGAGGCGCCCACGCTGCCTTGCGACGGCACCCAGGGAGTTACGCCGCGGGTGAGGAGTGCGCAGATCGTGTCGATGACCACCGCCCGCACGCCGGAGAATCCCTTGGAGAGGGAATTGGCGCGCAGCACCATCATGGCGCGGGTTTCGGCGATCGAGAGGGGCTCGCCGACGCCGACCGCGTGTGAGCGTACCAGGTTGATCTGCAGTTCGCGGATCTGGTCACCGGCGATGCGCACTTCGCTGAGCTTACCGACGCCGGTGGTGATGGCGTAGGAGACCTGGTTGTTGGCGACGAGCTGATCGACGACGGCGCGAGCCGCGTTGACGCGCTCCCGCGCATCGGGATCGAGCAGGACGGGGCGACCGTCGAAGGCGACTTCGCGGACCGCTTCGAGGGTGAGGTCGTTTCCGTTGATGTGCAGGGCGTTCAAGGGCAGTCCAACCTTCGAAAGTTCGAAAGCTTCAAGGTTGCAAGGTAGCAGAGTTCCCGCCTGTCGCGCGAACCGGGGCAGGGTCGGAGGCCGCGAACCTACCTTCCGGTTGCGTCTTGAAACGCCTTCCTGTATTTCTCCGGCAACACGGTCTTGCGCATCTGGGCGTCGGCGACGATGTGAGTGGTCTCGCCTTCGGCGAGCAGCGAGCCATCCTCGATGCGCACCAGTTCGTAGCCGAAGTGAATCACCGATTCGCGAATGTTCTTGAGCCAGGTGCGCACCAGGATCTGGTCGTCGTAGCGGGCCGGAGCCTTGTAGCGGCAGCGGGCGTCGACCACGGCGATGAAACAGTTGTCCTGTTGCTCCATGTCTTTGTAGGAGAAGCCCATCTGTCGCAGCAACTCGACCCGGCCCACTTCAAACCAGATGAAATGGTTGGCGTGGTAGACCACGCCCATTTGATCGGTTTCGGCGTAACGCACGCGGATGCGGCTTTCGTTCACGAGGGGATGGGTTCCGGGGCCGGGCAGGGTGCTGGTCGGGTTTCCGTTCATCCCTGCGAGCTCCATTTCGGCTTGCGTTTCTCGAGAAACGCCGCGATGCCTTCGCGGAAATCGGGGGTCGCGCGGATGGCCGCGTTTTCGCGCACGGCGGCATCGATCTGGGCGTCGAGTTCGGCGCGCGCCGCCTCGCTGAGCAGGCGCTTGGTGTAGAGCAGGGAAGCAGGACTGTTTTCCATCAACTGCGCGGCCAGTGCTCGCGCGCGTGTCAGCAGAGTTTCCGCGGGCACGATCTGGTGGACGAGCCCCAGGCGGCACGCCTCTTCGGCGTCGAACAGGCGGCCGGTGAGCAGCAGGTCGCGGGCAGTCTTCTCGCCGACCTGGCGAAGCAGAAATGCGGAGACGATCGCGGGCACAAAACCGATGCGGACTTCGGTGTAACCAAATCTGGCTTCGGGGACGGCGAGTGTGAAGTCACAGAGGGTCGCCAGGCCTGTCCCGCCTGCGATCGCAGCGCCATTGACAGCGGCAATCGTTGGCTTGGGGAAGTCGTAAAGGGTGCGGAACAGGCGCGCCATGATCTCGGAGTCCTCGAGGCTTTGTTCCGGAGAGCGGCCGATCAGGGCTTGCAGGTTTTCTAGGTCCATGCCCGAGCAGAAGGCCTGGCCCGCGCCGGTGAGGATGAGCACCAGGGCCGTCGACTTGGCCACCTCGTCGAAGGCGGCGAGCAGGTCTTCGATCAGGCCGTAGCTGATCGCGTTGCGTTTGTCGGGGCGATTCAGCGTGATGGTGGCGACGGCGCCGTCGTGCGCGACCTGGAGGGTTTTGTGGCTCATGATGCAGCTTCTGAAGTCTAAACCTTTAACAGCGCCTCCTTCGCCCGGCATGACAAGTCCTGTGGCTTTCGCGTCGCCACCCGGGAGCGTCAATCGGCCGCGGGCGCTTCTGAGAACTTTGCCTGAATGCCTGCGGTTGCCTTCTGGAGAGCATCTAACGAGCGCTTGATGGGCGGTTCGACCCCGCGCCGGGTGAGCGCCTCCAGCAGGTTTTCGGTCGCGATGTTTCCCACCAGCGCATCCTGCGCGAAAGGACATCCCCCTAGCCCACCGATGGCCGAGTCAAATCGGCGGCAGCCGGCGTCATAAGCCGCCAGCACCTTCTCGATCGCCTGCTCGGGACGGCTGTGCAGGTGCACCCCGATTTCCAGGTAGCCGTACTGGTCGAGAACGGCCGACACCACTCCGCGAATCTGCTGGGGGGTCGCCAGCCCGACCGTGTCGGCGAGCGAGATGGTGTGGATGTTCTCGGACTCGAGCAGGCCCACCGCTTCGGTGAGCTCTGCCATGTTCCAGAGATCTCCGTAGGGATTGCCGAACGCCATCGAGACGTAGACGATGGTTTCGAGGCCGGCGTCACCGGCTCGCTTGCCGATTTTCTCGAGCTCCTCGATCGCGTCTTCCAGGGTTTGCCGCTGGTTGTTTTCGAGGAAGGTCGGGGAAATCGAGTACGGAAAGCCGAGCGTGCGGACAGCCTGGGTCTGGATGGCGCGCTCGGCGCCTTTCTCATTCACCACGACGCCGATGATTTCGACGTCGTCGGGAGGATCGAGATCTTTCATGACTTCATCGGAATCCGCCATCTGCGGAACAGCTTTCGGAGAGACAAACGACGCTGCGTCGATGTGCTTGAACCCGGCACTGATCAGGGCCTTCAGGTAGTCGATCTTGATGTAGGCAGGGATCTGGCCCTTGAGGCCCTGCCAGGCATCGCGGGGACACTCCACGAGCTTGACGGAGCTAGCGGTTGGCATGCGACGATTTGCTTTCTGGCATTCAGTGTTCCCGGTTACGACTCGAGTTCGGTCCGAGCGCGCGACCGATCGCAGGGTTTGTGACCGACGTCAAAAAGCGGGTGCTTCCGCCGGAGCGCGTGATGGCCGGTCATGTTTGCAGTACCCCCACCTTGAACTCGGGGACATCGGGGTTCAGGGCGGCAGCCTCCAGCGCCAGCACGACCGCGTCCCGGGTTTCCAGCGGATCGATGATTTTGTCGATCCACAGGCGGGCGGCACCGTAGCGGGGATCGGTCTGCTCGTCGTAGGTCCTCTTTACGGAGTCGAACAATTCCTTCTTTTCCCTTTCGCTCAGCTTCCTGCCGCTGCGCTCGAGTTGCTTGATCTTGATCTCGACCAGGGTTCCGGCGGCCGAGTCGCCGCTCATCACGGCATACTTCGCGCTCGGCCAGGCAAAGACCAAGCGCGGATCGTAGGCTTTGCCGCACATCGCGTAGTGTCCGGCGCCGAAGGAACCCCCGACGATGACGGTAATCTTCGGCACCACGGAGTTGGAAACCGCGTTCACCATCTTCGCTCCTGCTTTGATGATGCCGCTCCACTCGGCGTCGCGGCCCACCATGAAGCCGTTGACGTCGTGGAAGAAGACCAGGGGGATCAGGTTCTGGTTGCAGTCCATGATGAAGCGTGCGGCCTTCTCGGCCGATTCGGTGTAAATGACACCGCCAAACTCCATCCGCTTGTGACCTTCGTGGTCGGTCTGCTGGGCGTGCAGTTTCTGGTTGGCGACGATGCCCACGGCGAATCCGCCGATGCGCGCGTACCCGCAGACCAGCGTCTTGCCGTATTCGGGCTTGTATTCGTCGAAACGGCCGGCGTCGACGATGCGCGCCAGAACCTCTTTCATGTCGTAGGGGCGCGCCGGAGAGGAATCGTAGATGCCGTAGATCTCCTCGGGGGCCAGCGAGGGCTCCTCGGGCTTCCTGCGCTCCCAGGGCGACTGGCGCCGGTAGCCCCACTTCTCGACGATCGACCGGATACGGGAGATGCAGGCCTGGTCGGTGGGCTCGCGGAAATCGACCGTGCCGCTGATGGCGGCGTGCATTTCGGCGCCTCCCAGTTCGTCGGCGGAATATTTCTGCCCGATGGCGGCTTGCACCAGCGCGGGTCCAGCAAGAAAGAGGCCGCTGCCGTCGGTCATCAGCACGTGATCGCACATGACGGGCAGATATCCGCCCCCGGCGACGCACATGCCCATGATCGCGGCGATCTGCGGAATTCCCTGGGCAGACATCACGGCGTTGTTGCGAAAGACGCGGCCGAAGTCGTCGGTGTCGGGGAAGACATCTTCCTGCAGGGGGAGAAAGACTCCGGCGGAGTCGACCAGGTAGATGGTTGGGACCCGGTTCTCGAGGGCGATGTTCTGGGCGCGGATGACCTTCTTCGAGGTCATGGGGAAGAAGGCGCCGGCTTTCACGGTCGCGTCGTTGGCGATGATCATGACCAGCCGGGTGTGGACGCGGGCCATGCCGGTGATCACCCCCGCGGCCGGCGCGCCACCCCATTCCTCGTACATGCCCTGGGCGCAGTAGATCCCGAGCTCGAAAAATGTCTTGGGATCGGCCAGCAGCTGAATGCGCTCCCGAGCGGTGAGGCGTCCCTTGGCGTGCTGGCTCTCGATCGCTTTTGGGCCGCCCCCCTCGCGGATTTTTTCCTCCTCGTTCCGCACCTGTGAAACCAGGTCGGCCATGAAGCGCATGTTGGCCTCAAACTTCGCCGAAGTCGGGTCGACCTTGGAGGGCAGGAGGGTCGTCGCGGCGGTGGACTGCGAGACTTCGTTACGGTCGGCCATAGCTCGGTGACTCGAAACAAATTACGGTATACCAGCCGAGCGGCGGGGCGCAAACCGGGCTCGCGGGGGTGTGCGGGAGTTCGCGGGCCGAGAAAAGGGCGGCCCGGGAAGGGATTTCTGCGGGTTGGGGCGAGGGTTGGTTGCCCGGAAAACTTCCGGACATGTTCCGATGTGACCGAACCCAACTCGATACCCTGTTTTACCCCGGGAACCCTTGTGGTAGTGTTGAAAATACCCGATATTCTCTGAGGTTTTGCTAGTTTTCGTGGGCTCCGTGTCGTCAAAACGTAAGCCAGGCGTCTACATCGCGTGGAAGACAGTCACCTACCGCAGCGTGTTGCTGGCGCTGCTGGCGGTGGTTCTTGTCTTGGGAGCGGCGATGCACTTTGCTTTCCCGCAATTCACCGACAGCACGGTGCGGGCGGCGGGCGTCCTGACGACCGACGTTCTCGAAAGAATTGCCGGCATGGCTCCGGCGACCAACAAGAGCGGCGCAGGGATGGAGAAGTCGGCCCGTTTTACCGCCTTGGACGGAACCGTCCGGATCAAGAAGTCGAGCAGCAGCACCTGGATCACGGCAGCCTATGATGTTCCGCTTGAGAAGGGCGATGTCGTGCAGACCGGTTCTGAGGGCATGGCCAAGGTGGTGTTCAACGACGGCACCAACTACACCGTGAAGCAGGATTCGTTGATCGTGATCGAGGAGAATTCGGCCAACGATCGGCAGCAGACCAGCGTCGCGGTGGCGGTCAGCACCGGGACGGTTGATCTGTCGACGGCAGCCTACGTCCAGGGTTCGAAGTCGCAGGTGATTGTGGCGGGCGCAACCGCATCGCTTGCTCCCGAGAGCGCTGCCATGGTGCACAACGACCCCAAGAGCGACCAGCACGAGATTCTGGTGAAGAAGGGCAGCGGCGAGGTTGCCCGCAACGGCGAAGTGGTTCGCCTGGCCGACTGGGAAAAGGCGACGTTCCGGAGCGAATCGGACAAGATCGTGAAAACAAAGGAGATCGGCCCGCCCACTCCGATTTCGCCGGCGAACATGATCGCGATTTTTACCGGCGGCGGAACCATCACCAAGGATGTCTCGTTCTCCTGGACACCGAATCCGAATGCGGCCGGGTATCGCCTGAGAATCTCACGCAACCCGTACTTCACGTCCACGATCGTGGACAAAACCGTGAATACGGCCGACGTGACCGTGACCAGCCTGGGGCTGGGAGCCTATTACTGGATGGTGCAGGCGGCCGACGCAGCCGGAGGGCTGTCGGCCGAGAGCGAGAAGAACCGCTTCACGATCATTCAGAAGGGCAAAGACGCGGTGGCTATCGACCTGGAACTCGATCCCCTGATCCAGCACGGGCACGTGATCGAGGTGACGGGCAAGACCGAGACCGGTGCCCGGGTCATGGTGAACGGGCATGAGGTTCCGATGGTGACCACCGACGGGAGTTTTCACTATTTCACACCGCCGCTGCCGACCGGGGAGAGCCTGATCACGGTCACTGCCCAGGACACGCACGGCGGAGTCAACACCAAGCAGCAGAGAGTGGTGATTCAGCAGTAAGGCAGCACCGCCCCGGAGGCTTGCCGGGGGGCCAAGAACTTTAGTGTCCGGCAGCGAGCCGGAATATCCCATAGAATTAAGGAAGGCTTCCGCCGGACAATCCCAAACCCAGATCACCGGACAGGCGGTAGTCCGACAGAAGCGAGAGAGAAGTTAAACGTATGTCATCCAACGGATTCCACTCCAGCTCAGGGCGCTTTCACAATCTCCGGTCGCTGTTCAGCATTTTTTCAAGCGACCTGGCGATCGATCTGGGTACAGCCAATACACTCGTGTACGCGCGCGGCAAGGGAATTGTCGTGAACGAGCCCTCGATCGTGGCCATCAACAAGAACACCGCGGAAGTCGAAGCGGTCGGCAAAGAAGCCAAAGAGATGCTCGGGCGGACACCGGGGAACATCGTGGCCATCAAGCCCATGAAGGACGGGGTAATCGCCGACTTCAAAGTCACCGAGAAGATGCTGAACTACTTCATCCAGAAGGCGCACAACCGGAAGATGCTGGTGCACCCGCGCATCGTGATCGGGGTGCCTTCGGAAATCACGCAGGTGGAAAAACGTGCGGTCATGGATTCGGCCTATCGCGCCAAGGCCAGCGAAGTTCACCTGGTCGAGCAAGCGATGGTGGCAGCGATCGGCGCCGGCCTGCCCATCACCGAGCCCAGCGGCAACATGGTGGTCGATATCGGTGGCGGCACCACCGACATTGCGGTTATTTCGCTGAGCGGCATCGTCTACTCGCGCTCCGTGCGCATGGCCGGCAACCAGATGGACGAAGCCATCATGAATTACCTGAAGCGGAAATATAACCTGCTGATTGGCGAACGCACCGCGGAACAGATCAAGATTGAAATCGGTTCCGCCTACCCGCTGGACAAGCCGCTCACCATGGAGATCAAGGGGCGAAACCTGATCGAGGGCGTGCCCAAGACCATCACCGTCGATGACAGCGAGATCCGCGAAGCCCTGAGCGAGTGTGTCTCGACCATCATGAACGCGATCCGCGTGGCGCTGGAACGTACGCCGCCGGAACTCTCGGCCGACATCAGCGACCGCGGCATCGTGCTAACCGGGGGCGGCGCGTTGCTGAAGAATCTCGACAAGCGCATCCGCGAAGAAACCGGGCTGCCGGTATCGATCGCCGACGATCCGCTATGCAGCGTAGTGCTGGGCACAGGCAAGATGCTCAGTGACTTCAAGCTGCTGAGAAAAATTTCGATCGAATAACAGTTTCGAGTTTCGGGTTTCAAGTTTCTGGTGTGTGCTTTTCCTTGGCTGCCACCCGGGCAGTTGCGGAATGATGGCGTCGCTGGGTACCTGCAGAAACTCGAAACGTGAAACTAGAAACTTGAAACTGCGGCTATGGAATCTGTTTTCGGGCGTTACAAAAACCTGATTGTGCTGGTGGGCGTGTTGTTCGCCCAGGTCCTGGGATTGGCCGTCCAGGTGAAGCGCACCACCGATACCGAATCTTCCCGCCTGATCCGCATCTGGGCCGTCAGTGCAGTGACTCCTTTTGAGAAGGCCCTGGTCTGGGTCCAGACCGGCACCGGCAACCTGTGGCATAACTACTTCTACCTGCGCGGTGTCCGGGCCGAGAACCGCGAACTCAAGCAGCAGATCGAGCAGTTGCGTCTGGCGCAGATCCGCCTGAATGAAGACGCCCAGCAGGCCCGCCGGCTGCAGGCCCTGTTCGGATTCAAGGAGCAGTTCATATCGAAGACGATGCCGGCGCAGGTGATCGGATCGGGCGGCAGCGAGCAGTCGCGCGTCATCTTCATCGACAAGGGCGAATCCGATGGCGTAAGGCCCGACATGGCGGTCATCACCGTGCAGGGCATCGTGGGCAAGGTGCTGAAGGTGTTTCGCGCTTCTTCGCAAGTGCTGCTGATCGACGATCAATCGAGCGGGGTGGGTGCGATCCTCGAAAAGTCCCGGTTGCAGGGAATCGTTCGGGGTACGCCTGCGGGCGAAGTGGTGCTCGAAAAAATCATGACCGACGAGGCGGTGCAGGCGGGTGAAGAGGTGCGTACCAGCGGAGGCGATCGAATTTTCCCCAAGGGACTACCGGTGGGAGTGGTGAGCAGGGTTTCAAACGGAGCGGATTTGTTTCTCAATATCCACGTGAGGCCCTCCGCCAATCTGAACAAGCTGGAAGAGGTTCTGGTGGTGACGAAGGTGGAAGAGAAGGAATCGGTTTTGAGCGAGAACGGCCAGGTCCGCGCGGTGGACGTGCTGGCGCAGCGCCTGCCGTCGGTCCCCGACAAGCCCCCGAACGGCTCCGAGGCGGCGGCTCCTCCCAACCCAGGCGTTTCGAGCGGTGTGCCGGCCGCTGCCAAGCCGGCGGCGCAGAAGCCGAACGTGGGCGCTCCGGTGCAGGTGACAAACCCGATCGCGTCCCAGCCAGCCGCGCCTGCTCGAAAATCAGGCGGCCAGGCGGCAGGTCTGAAGTCGGCGACCGAGCAACCCCCGGCCCCGGCTCCCATCACGGTTTCCGGTCCCGACGCGACCGCGCCCAAGCCGAAACCGCCATCTCCTCCCCCCGACACGCCGCCTTCCGCCCCGGCGCCGGATGGGCCTCAGTAACATGCCCATCACTTACACATCCGGGGAGCAGGTTGAAGTCTTCCGATTCAGCATTCCGGTGACCGTGCTGGTGCCGGTGACCGCCTTGTTCCTGCAAGCCTGGCTGCCGCGGCAATTCCCGTTTTTCGCGATGTTCGATCTGCCGCTCCTGGTCACGATCTTCTTCTCGATTTCGCGCCGGAACCCGATTTCCGGTCTCCTGACCGGATCGGCGATCGGCATTTTTCAGGATGCGCTTACCGGTTTGCCGATTGGCGTCTACGGCATTGCCAAGACCGCGGTGGGATATCTGGCATCGTCGCTGGGCGTGAAGCTGGATGTGGAGAACGCGGGCGCCCGGCTGCTGGTGACGCTTGTGTTTTATGTGGTGCACGAGATTGTCTATTTCATGGTGGCGCGCGGCCTGGTGGCGCTGAGCCTGCAATGGAGCTGGCCCCACGAGTTGTGGGCTGCGCTAGCCAATGCCACCGTGGGCGTGATCCTGTTTTTTGCGCTGGACCGGTTCAAGCAAAGAACCTGAGAACGGTGCCGGTTGCCGGCTCCCGGTTCTCAGCGAGGGCGATACGAGGCAAGAGCCGGGTCGTGGCAAAGGACCTTGCCCCTCGGGAAGGGCGCTAGAATTGGCAGAACTCTTACCGGCAGGCCGGGGACGGGCGAACAGGGAACCAAGGCGGGAAACCGAGAACTGGGAACTGAGATCTGATGTTTGGGCGTGATGAAAAAGTATCGGGGATTCGCCTGACGGCGGTGCAGTACTTCATCCTCGTCATCTTCATGATCCTCGCCTACGGGTTGTGGCGGCTGCAGGTCATGCAAAGCGATTTCTATGCCCAGATGGCGGAGAAGAACCGTATCCGCAACGTGCCCATCCTGGCGCCGCGGGGAAAAATCCTGGATCGCGAGGGCCGCATCATTGTGGACAACTACCCATCGTTTTCGGCGCTCCTGCTGCGCGATTCCACGCGCGATCTGAACGCCGATTCCGACGCCATCGCGCAGGGCCTGCATCTGGATCCGAAAGAGGTGCGCGAGCGTGTCCGCAAATTCACTCTGATGCCGCAGTACCAGCCCATCTTCCTGAAGGATGACATCACACCCGACGAACTGGCCTTCATCGAAGCCCACAAGAACGAACTTCCGGAACTGGACACGATCATGGCGCACCGCCGCCTGTATCCGCGCAAAGGATTCATGGCGCATCTGATCGGCTACGTGGGCGAAGTGACCGAAGACATGCTCAACCAGCCCCAGTTTGAGTTCTACAACCCGGGTGACGTGGTAGGTATTTCCGGAGTGGAGAAACAGTACAACCAGGCCTTGATGGGAAAGAACGGCTCGCGGAGAGCGCTGGTGAACAGTCGTGGCAAGGAAGTGGGTCGCCTGGACGAGACCGCCGCCGTTCCCGGCAATCAGCTCAAGCTCACCCTGGATGTCGATCTGCAGATTGCGGCCGAACAGGCGCTGGGCGACCGCAATGGCGCTATCGTGGCGATGGATCCGCGCAACGGAGAGATCCTGGCCATGGTGAGCCGCCCTAGCTTCGACCCCAACGGCTTTGCGGTGCGCATCTCGCGCGACCAATGGAACCGACTGGTCAACGACGACGACCACCCGCTTTTGAATAAGGCGATCCAGGCTCAGCTTGCCCCGGGATCGACCTTCAAGATCATCATGGCGACCGCGGGCATGCAGGAAGGCATTGCGCAGGACATGCGCGTCACCTGCAACGGTGGCGCGTCATTTTATGGCCGCTACTTCAAGTGCTGGGTCGTGGCAGAACATCGTACCCACGGTGCGGTCGACATCAATAAGGCAATCTACCAGTCCTGCGACGTGTTCTTTTACACGCTGGCCGAAAAGCTGGGGATTGATCGCATCGCAAAGTGGGCCATGGCCTTTGGGCTGGGTCAGAAGACCGGCATTGATTTGCCTCAGGAAGTCAGCGGGATCATGCCGTCGGAGGAGTGGAAGATTCGCAACTTCAAACAAAAGTGGTATGCGGGCGAAACGATTTCCGTTGGAATTGGACAAGGAGCGGTGGCCGCGACTCCGATCCAGATGGCCCGGGCGATTGGAGGGATTGCGAGCGGTGGCCTGGTGGTGCGACCGCACGTTGTGAATCCGACAGACTTCCCGTCCAACGTGGTTCCGGCAAGCACAGTGCCGGACCAGACCCACATTCCTCTTGACCCCAACAACTGGACGATCATCACCGACGCCATGGCCAACGTGGTGAATCCGGGAGGCACGGCGGCGCTCTCGCACTTACAGGGGATTGACTTCGCCGGCAAAACCGGCAGTGCCCAAACCATCAGTAACACACTCAAAGCCAAGCTGGGCGCGGAAGGCAAGTCCAAGTTTAAGGACAATGGCTGGTTTGTGGGGGTCGAACCGAGGCGGAATCCGGAGATCGTGGTCTGCACGCTGCTGGAGGAAGGTGAGCACGGCTACTTGGCGGCGCGCACCGCGGCACAGGTGATCAAAGCTTACGTGGAGAAACAGCGTCGCCAGCCCACCAAGATGGCTAAAGATGCGGGCAAGGTTGACATCGGCGCCGTCTGGAACGGGCCGAACGACGATGGCGACAATCTGGACGGCCTGCATGCGGGACATTTTTCTGTGAACGTTCCGAAGAAGAGATTGCCGCTGGCGACAGCGGCTCCGGGTCTCGAGTAGGCGATGGCCTGGCAGGCACCGAATGAGGCAAACGATTAAGCGACCGAACGACCGAACGACCGAACGATCAACGACCAGGGACCAAGGACGAACGACTGAAAAAAATCGGCAAGCTGATGACCGAAAAACGAAGAACCGAGAACTGGCAACCGAGACCTAATTTCTAATGTCACGTTACGTCTCATACCGCGATTTTGACTGGCTGTTGCTGGTCTTCGTCCTGCTGATCTGCGGACTCGGCATCACCGAGATCCACAGCGCTACCGTGCACACCAAGTTCGCCGGAGCGCACATCAAGCAGCTGTACTGGATCGGCGCCGGGGTCGCGGGCATGTTCCTGGTCAGTTTGCTGAACTACCAGGCACTGCTCGAACAGGTGCACTGGATGTATATCGCGGCCATCGCCTCGCTGACGTCGGTGATGATCTTTGGCCAGAAATACCTGGGCGCGCGACGCTGGATCAAGATGCCCGGGGGCCAGCATTTCCAGCCATCGGAGTGGGTGAAACTCATCCTGATCCTGGCGGTCGCCAAGTATTTCGCCGACCTGCACCAGCGGGAACTCTCCTGGTCGGATTTCATCAAGGCGGGCGCCATGGTGGGTGTTCCGATGCTGATGGTGCTCGCGCAGCCCGATCTCGGCACGGCGCTGACCTACATGCCCATTGCGCTGATGGGTCTGTTTCTGGGAGGGGTCCGGGCCAAGCAGGCGTTGATCGTCTTGCTCCTGGCGGGGCTGATGATGCCCCTGGCCTGGCACAAGCTGAAGCCCTACCAGAAAGAGAGGCTGGTCAGCTTCGTTGAACCGGAAGCCGACAAGCAGGGCTCCGGGTACCAGGTGATTCAGTCGTTGATCGCGGTGGGTTCCGGCGGCCTCTGGGGAGGCACCGGCACGCAGACTCACCTTTCCTATCTTCCCGTGCCCCAAACCGACTTTATTTTCGCGGCCTTTGCGGAGGAACACGGATTCGTAGGAGCTTTAGGGGTGCTCCTGCTATACTTCATCGTGCTGATGCGTTTGACCCAGAACGCACAAACGGCGCCCGACCGCGCCGGAACGTTCGTCGTCATGGGCGTGGTGGCTGTGCTTAGCTTCCATATCCTGGTCAACGTCGGCATGGTAGTCGGTTTTATGCCGGTTACCGGAATACCCTTGCCACTCATGAGTTATGGCGGGTCATCGGTCCTGTTTATGTTTTTGGCGCTCGGCATGGTGATGAATGTCCGCATGCGCCGTTTTGTGAACTGAGGCAGGACGACGACCGGCAAGGCAGTGCTACCGCGCCAGCCATGCGCGGCCCAAAAAATGAAGATTACGATCGTCCTCGCGTAAAGAGGGCACTCACCGGCCAGAAAGAGAGTTGGAGGCCGGGCAGGATTGCAGCACGCGCTGCCGGGCGGGAAACGGCCCCCTCCCCACTGAGGAGAGAGCGGCCACAACCCCGGGGATGCGCACATTGCGATAAGTGCAAAAGATTCCCAAGCTTCCGCAAAGGATTCGCTTCTGGAGTGCTTTCCAGGAGGCAGGCCCACTTGTGCGTGGACCGGTACCCATCGCGACGCTGTTTCCTCCCCATTCCTCCCTGTCTTTGTCCCGGTGATTCTGCCGGCCCCCAAACGGCCCCAGAACCCGGAGTATGAATGACGAAAGAATTGTTTGTAACCTCGACCCCTCACGAAACCAAAGTGGGTCTGGTCGAAGATGATCAGCTCGCCGAGATTTACCTCGAGCGCGAAAACGAATACACCCTGGCCGGATCCATCTACAAAGGACGTGTCACACGCGTGCTTCCCGGCATGCAGTCGGCCTTTGTCGATATCGGCCTCGAACGCGACGCCTTCCTGTACGTTTCCGACTTCATGGAACTGGAAGAGCATGACGACGACCTCACCGACGTCGTGCCCACGAACCGGCCTCCGGTGCAAGAGAGCCGCCCGCTGCCCCAGCCGAGGGCAGAGAGCGCCGCTGGCGCTCCTTCAACCGAAAACGCAGCCTACGTCATCGAGTCCGAACCATTTACAGAAGAGATTTCCGAGGAAAGTCCGGCAACGTCTGCGGCGGAGCCCGGCCATAGCGATGCAACGGCGCGCGACCGTGGCGGGGAGCGCGGAGGATTTCGTGGAGGACGCCGCCGGCGTGGCCGCGGACGCCGTGGGGAACACGGCGACCGGTTCGAACGAGGCGGGAACGATCGCGGGGAGCGCCCGGACCGTGCGCCCTCGGACTCGCGTTATGTGCGCCCGGCAGCGCAGGAGTCCCCGGTTGGATCGTCGTCCAGCCGCCCGCGGACTTCCGATTCCCGGGCATCCGAGTACGGTCCGCCTCCCGGATATCAGCCGATCATCCTTCCGGGTGAGTCGATCTCGAAGTATGCGCGCCTGGCGCAGCAGCCGGCCGCGGCAGCCGGTCGGACCGAGCAGCCCCCGGTCAGGCGGGAAGAGACCATGGCAGGTCCTGTCGGGCGCAACTTTCCCGACGATGAACCTCTGTTCGCCACCGGCTTGACCGAGCCGTTGCACGAGCAACATGGCGATCTCGATCACCATGAGGAAGTCGCGCACCAGGAGTGGGAGCGGGAACACGCACTGCAGGATCGGATGAATCTGACGGCTGCATTCGTGGGAGAGGCCGTGACCGGGAGCCACCCCGCAGAGGAGCTCGTGGAAGACGAGGCGGGCGAAGAGGAGACATTCAACGCTTTACCGAAATCCGGTGCCCGCACATTCGTCGAGACCTCCCGTGAACCAAAGCCTGCTGTGGACGCGCCCAGTGTGTACGGCAGTTCGGCCGGGGTTGTCGAGGAGGCCGAGATCATCGACGAAGAGGAAGCCGACCTCACCTCCTACGTCGAGGATGTGGAAGAAGACACAGCGTTCGAGGAGCTGGAGGAGGAAACCAGCGCGGCGGAGGATTACCGTCCGCGCACGCTCGAGATCGCAGCGACCGGCGAGCCCGCCAGCCACTCAAGCCACGAAGAAACCGGGCACGAACACGTTTTTGGAGAAGAGCAGGCTGCGCCGCTCGAGGCGGTGGCCGGCGAGCCCGGAGCTCCTGAAGAGGAGACCGAAGAGGATAGCGTAGAAGCCGAGATCGAAGATGCGCAAGCCGAAGCCGAAGCCCTGTTGGAGGCTGAAGCCCGGGGCAGCGGCACGGTGGATGCGCGGGTCGAAGTTCGCAGCGCACCTGGAACAGCCGGCTACACCCAGCGCGCCCGCCGGCCGGAATTCGATCGTCGCCGGGGACGCCGCGGTGGACGTCGCTTCCGCTCCGGAGGAGGCGGCCCGCGCCGGGAGAACTCGGCGGTTCCTTTGATCAGCGACCTGCTGAAAGAAGGGCAGGAAGTCCTGATCCAGATCGCCAAGGAGCCGATCGGCAAGAAGGGTGCGCGCATTACCAGCCACATCGCGCTGCCGGGGCGCTTCCTGGTGTACATGCCGACCGTCAACCATACCGGCGTCTCCCGCAAGATCTCTTCGGACGAAGAGCGCCAGCGCCTCAAAAGAATCATCATCAGCGAGCGCGACAACGGGCAGGGTGGATTCATCGTCCGCACGGCCGCGGCGGGCGCATCGGAAGAGGAGTTGCGCGCCGACATTCGGTTCCTGAAGAACTTGTGGCACGAGATCAAGACGCGCGCCGAAGATTCCAAGGCTCCGGCGCTGATCTACCACGACTTGAACGTGGTCGAGCGCGTGTTGCGCGACCAGGTCACGTCGGACTTTTCGGCCATCTGGGTCGACACCGAGACCGAATACGAGCGCATCCTGCGCTTCGCGAACCGCTTCCAGCCCGCGCTGGTCCGGCGCGTGAAGCTCTACACCAAGGACACCCCGCTGTACGAGCAGTTCGGGCTGAAGGAAGAAATCGACAAGGCGCTGAAGTCGAAGGTTTGGCTGAAATCAGGGGGCTACATCGTCATCAACCAGACCGAGGCGTTGGTGGCGATCGACATCAACACCGGCAAGTACGTCGGGAAGACGGCGCGGCTGGAAGACACGATCGTCAAGACCAACGTGGATGCGATCAAGGAGATTGTCCGGCAGATCCGCTTGCGCGATCTGGGTGGCATCATCGTGATCGACTTCATCGACATGGACGAGCGGCGCAACCGCCAGAAGGTCATGCAGGCCCTGGAAGAGGAACTGCGCAATGATCGGGCACCCTCGAAGGTGCTGCAGTTTAACGATTTCGGCCTGGTTGCCATTACCCGCAAGCGGGTCAAGCAGTCCCTGGAGCGCACCATCGGATCGCCCTGTCCGTACTGCGAGGCGACCGGGTTCGTGAAGTCGGTCACCACCGTCTGCAACGAGATCTACATCGAAATGCGGAAGATGGCCAAGCAGTTTGACCGGCAGGACGTGATGCTGCGCGTGAACCCCGAAGTGGCCAAGGCCCTCAAGGCGCAAAACGGCCGCTGGTTGAACGAAATGGAAGAGTTGACCAAGCGAACCATCATCGTGAAGTCCGACCCGGCGCTGCACGAGGAAAAGTTCGACATCAACTAAGTCTGGGAAATCAAGCGACGGGTGTCTCGCCCGTCGGGCCGGGCACAAGCCCGGCTTTTTCTGCTTGCATGAGATGGGATGGTGGTCTCGAAGGCAGTGTCTTTGGGCAGCAATCTCAGGCGACGGCCAGCGTCTTCACGACAAATTCGGCCCGCTCGCGCAACTTGCGCATCGAGGTTTGCAGGGCTTGGGCCTGAGCGGGTTCGCCGCCCCCCTGGGCCTGTTTGAAAACCAGCCCGCCGGCTTCATGCACCGACCGTGCAACCTCCAGCAGCACCATGAGGGCGTCGGCGCGCAGCTTCCACAGGGAGGTGGCGGGCTGGCATCGCTTCAACTCTTCCAGTTCGGTCTGCATGCGGGCCACGACCGCGACACTCCGGAGCAGGCTGCGGGCCACTTCGGCGCGCAGGCTTTTCTCTTCGAGGTAGTCGGCGCAATAGGCTTCCGCCTCGGCGGGCGTCAGGTTCAGGTTGAAGAAGCGCATGGGGACTACCTGCCGAAACTTGGGATCGGCCACCCGCACGAAGATGCGGATCGATTCCTCGATCCGGCGGAGTTTCGCTTCCTCGAGGGAAAGCTGTTGTGCGGTGACGGGCACGGGGACCAGCCTTAGCGGCCCGGGCCCAGGGGCGGTGCGAGCCGGCTTGGCAGCGGCGGCGGCTCCCCCCGAACGAGAGGTGGCGACTGCGGTGGCATTCGCCCGCCGGATGCGGGGACGCTTGTCGATTTCCTTCTTGAGCTTGGAGACGCGGCGGAACTTGTCCAGGGCGGTAATGTAGTCGATCTTCAGCAGTTCGCTCTCTTCGAGCGCCTCGACGTGCTCGACGGTGACGTCAACACCGTCGATGTTGCTCAGAATGCTGCCACCCAGTTCTTCCACCGCATGGGCGAAGTGCTTGATCTCCGAGATGGCCCCATGAAACAGCGCGTCGAATCGTCCTCCGAACGTCACGTTATGAGGCGCGATGGTCGCGAGCACCCCGGGGTGGTAGAAGGAACGTCCGAACGACTGTTTCAACTCGCGGACGCGCGACATGATACCGGAGTCAATCAGGGCATTGAAGTTCTGGAATTCCTGAATCTGCTCGCGCAGGGGTTCGAATTCGCGGAGCAGTTGCACGTGCTCTTCGGGAAGCATGGGAGCATCGGAGTCCGCCAGGATTTCGATCAGCGCGATTTCAAAGGGCGACAGGGGTAAAGTTCCGTCGAGACCATAGCCCCGGCGCTCCCACTGTCCGAGAACACGCGGGTGACGATACAGGAAAGTCGCGACCAGATCGGTCTTGTCGCGGTCGGTTTCGGCGAAGTCCCGCTTGCGTGTGTAGTAACGAAGCAGGGCTTCGGCGATTTCGGCATCCGTATCGCTCGTGAGCGCTTGCCGAACCATGGCGGGCGTGATGGCCATGTCGAGCAATTGCAGCCAGCGGTGCATCTTGCCCAGGGTTTCGCGCAGGTTGGAATTGGCCTGATGAATGGCCTCGTCTTCCAGTCCGGGATGAACGGGCAGCTCGCCCTGGAGATAATCACGCAGCAGCTTCTGGTAAAAGCCGCTGACGTTTGCCAGGATCGACAACTCCCATTTCGGGTCTTCGCCCACGCCTACTCCTTGCGGAAACCGGTCTCGCTACCACCTGCGGGTAATCTAGGGTAATCGAGGTGCGCGAAAACGAAACCTTACTTCGGTGCAAGCACTTCCACGGCGCCCCAACCCTTTCAAGGACAGGCAGATGAAGCCAAAGGCAGGGAAGATGCCCGGCTCTCGCCCGGTCGGCGGGCGCGCGCCGTTTGCCGGCAAGCACAAAAACGCCGCGGCTTTTGGCGGGGCCGCGGCAGGAGGCGAGTCGCTAATCTCAGCTCGCATAATACCCTACTATGTCTACAAATACAATAGGGATTAAAGGCGACCCGGTTGGGTCCCTGCGGGGGCCCTTTGCCGCTAGGCCAGGCTTGGTAAGGGATTGAGGTGAAGCGGGAAATGCAGGTGGTCGGGTTCGAGCGACGGGGAATCCCTCAATCGAACACCACGGTCTTATTTCGATAGAGCAGGACGCGGTCATCGATGTGCCAGCGGACTCCGCGCGACAGGACGACCTTTTCGAGATCGCGACCCTTCTGGATGAGGTCCTCAACGGAATCGCGATGGGAAATGCGCACGACATCCTGCTCGATGATGGGACCGTCGTCGAGTTCTTCGGTGACGTAGTGGCTGGTCGCGCCGATCAGCTTCACGCCCCGCTGGAACGCCTGGTGGTAGGGCTTGGCACCGACGAAGGCGGGCAGGAACGAGTGATGGATGTTGATGATGCGGTGCGGGAAACTGGCCACGAACTCGTTCGAAAGCACCTGCATATAGCGGGCCAGCACGGTGAAGTCCACGTGGTGCGCGCGGATCAAGGCGATCTGTTTTTGCTCGGCTTCGCGCTTGTTGTCCCGGGAAACGGGAACGATGAAAAAGGGGATCTGGTAGAAGTCGGCGATGGGCCGGTTGTCGGCGTGATTCGAGAGGATCAGCGGGATGTCGCAACGCAACTCCCCGATCTTGTGACGATAAAGCAGATCGACCAGGCAATGGTCGTACTTCGAGACCATGATCGCCATTTTCTTGCGCTCGCCGGGCTGGGTGAGTCGCCAGTCCATGTCGAACTTTTGCGCGATGGGCACGAAATGGCCGGACATTTCACCGAGCGGAATATCGAAGTCGGCGGGGTCAAACTCCACGCGCATGAGAAACCACGACGAATCGGCGTCGGTGTGCTCATCGGTGTGGAGAATATTGCCGCCGTGCCGGTAGATGAAGTCCGAGACGGTGGCCACCAATCCCTTGCGGTCGGGGCAACTGATCAACAAGACTGCGCTGGTCTTCATGGTTTTTACACTGTCCCGTACGGTGGGTGAAAGACGCAGCTTGCCGTTCTCAGGACAGCCCCCGGCGACCCTTCAGGTCCTTCAGAATCTCGCGCGCGGCGTTCGATCCCGAACCGCCCGTCAGGCCGGCGCCCGGGTGTGTTCCACTGCCGCAGAGATACAGGTTTGTCACGGGCGTGCGGTATCGCGCCCAATCGAGCAATGGCCGCATGGTGAAGAACTGATCCAGCGCCAGTTCCCCGTGAAAGATCTGGCCCGCGGTTAGGCCATAGTTGTCTTCCAGATCCTTGGGCGTGATGACCTGACTCTCGAGCACCAGTCCTCGGAGGTCCGGGGCATATTGCGCCAGGGTCTCGACCACCGTGTCCCCGAGGGCGCCCCGCCGGGTTTCCCAATCGCCCTTCAGCTTGTAAGGCGCGTACTGCATGTAGATCGACATCACGTGTTTGCCGGGAGGGGCGAGCGAAGCATCGGTCAGCGACGGGATGGTGGCCTCCAGGTAGGGTTGCCTGGAGAAGTCGCCATACTTGCATTCGTCAAATGCGCGTTCCAGATAATCGATGCCAGGGCTGACCTGGATGCGTCCTGTGAGCGGCGCGCTGGTGCCGTTTCTGAGGGCAGTGAAATGCGGCAAGCCGCTCAACGCGAGATTGACCTTTGCGACCGTTCCCATCATTCGGTAGTGCTGGAGTTTCTGCGCGAAGTCGGGTGAAAGATGCGTCGGGTCGACCAGCCTGAGGAGCGTGCGTTTGGGATCCGCATTGGAGATGATGGCCCTGGCCGGGATTTCCTCGCCGGACGCGAGGACGACCGAGGTGGCGACTCCGTCTTGCACGCGAATTTCGGCGACCTCTGCGCGGGTGCGGATTTCCGCGCCCGCGCCCTTGGCCGCGGAAGTCATCGCCTGGGTGATCGAGCCGATTCCGCCGGCGGCGAAGTGGGTCGCGCCTGCGGGATGCGAATCGCCGGCGCCGCGAATGAGCAGCACCAGGGCGCTGCCTGCCGACCAGGGTCCAAGGAAGGTTCCGAAGATGCCGCGGGCGGCAACGGTGCCGCGCAGCAGGTCGGTCTCAAAGTACTCGGCGACCAGATCGGCGATGGCCATCGGTCCCCAGCGCAGCAGCCGGTACAGATCTTTCTTGCCCAGTTTGCGGAGTGCGCGGCCGGTCTGCAGCATTCCCCACAGGTCGGTCCTGCTGGGATCGTCGATGTTCGGGGGAGTCAGTTTGAGCGCGTCGCCGATCACGCTGCCCATCTTGCGGATCGATTCCTGCAGTTCCGGATATTTTGTTGCATCTTTCGGAGAGAACCGGGCGATTTCCTGGGCACATTTATGCACGTCGTTGTAAAGCGTGACCGCGCGGCTGTCGGGAGCGAGCGAGGTAACGCCGATCTCCGGCGTGATCAGCTTCAACCCATGCTTTTCGAGTTGCATGTCGCGCACAATGTCGGGGCGGATGGGGCCTGCCGTGTGCGCCAGGGTTGAACACCGGAAGCCGGGATGGAATTCCTCGGTGATCGCAGCGCCACCGGTTTGCTCCCGGCGTTCCAGAACGAGCGGCTTGAATCCCGCTCTCGCCAAATAGAAGGCAGTGACCAGACCGTTGTGACCGCCACCGATGATGACGACGTCGCGTTTCTCGGCCATGGTCTAGGCAGCCCCCTTGAGGTCTTTGAGAATCTCGAGCGCCGACAAGCGCCCGGGAGCGCCCATGATGCCGCCCCCCGGATGCGTGGCTGATCCGCACATGTAGAGGTTCTTGATCGGGGTGCGGAACTGTGCCCAGCCCGCGACCGGCCGCAGGAAGAAAAGTTGTTCGAGCGAGAGCTCGCCCTGGAAGATGTTGCCCTCGGTGAGGCCAAACTCGCGCTCCAGGTCCAGCGGAGTGACAACCTGCCGGTGCAGGATGATGTCGCGAATATTGGGAGCGTACTCGGCGATCGTGTCGATGACCGTGTCCCCGAACCGGTCGCGCTCGCTGTCCCAGTCCAGCCCCGAGGCGAGTTTGTAGGGCGCGTATTGCACGAAGCATGACATCACGTGCTTGCCGGGAGGAGCGACGGAAGGATCGGTGAGCGATGGGATCACCATGTCGATGTACGGGCGGCGGGAGAAGTGTCCGTACTTCGCATCGTCGTAGGCACGTTCCATGTACTCGACGCTGGGCGAGATCGACATCGCGCCGCGCAGATGCAGACCTTCTCCGGGCATGCACTTGAAGTTTGGCAGGCCGTCGAGCGCGAGGTTCACTTTGCCCGACGAGCCCCGATACTTGTAGCGCCGGATCTCACCCAGGAAATCGTCCGAGATGTTGCCTGGCTCGATAAAGTCGATGAAGGTGTGCTTGGGGTCGACGCTCGAGGAAACGATATCCGCGAAGATTTCGTCGCCGCTGGTGAGCACGACGCCCTTGGCTTTGCCGCCCTTTACGAGAATCTTAGCCGTGGGAGCCTGGGTGCGGATCTCAACTCCGGCTTCCCGGGCTGCGTCGGCGATGGCGTTCGAGATGGCACCCGTTCCGCCGCGCGCGAATCCCCAGGCGCGGAAGGCGCCGTCGATTTCCCCCATGTAGTGATGCAGCAGCACGTAGGCGGTCCCGGGCGAGCGCACGCCGAGGAACGTGCCGATGATTCCGGATGCCGACATGGTGGCCTTGAGCACGTCGGTCTCGAACCATTGGTCGAGGAAGTCGATCGCGCTCATGGTCATCAACTGGACCTGGTTATACTTGTCCTCGCTGGAGAGGCCCTGGAAGCGCCGGCCGATGAACAGCAGCTTCATCAATTCTCTCGGATTGAGGGTGGCCGGATCGGGCGGCACCATGCCGAGGATGGGCTTCACGAAGCGGCACATGGCCTGCATCGCCTTGCCAAACTCATCGTAGGCTTCAGCGTCCAGCCTGGAGTGACGGGCAATCTCGCGGTGCGTTTGGCCGTGATCGTTCACCCGCCACAGGTAATCGCCGCTCGGCATGGGCGTGAAGGTACCGTCCAAGGGCAGAATCTCGAGGCCATGTCGGGGGAGGTCGAGGTCCCGGATGATTTCCGGGCGCAGCAACGACACGACGTAGGAGCAGACCGAGAACTTGAAGCCGGGAAAGACTTCCTCGGTGACGGCGGCGCCGCCGAGCACGTGGCGGCGTTCGAGCACCAGAACTTTCTTGCCGGCCTTGGCAAGGTAGGCGGCGTTCACGAGGCCGTTGTGGCCTCCGCCGATCACGATGACGTCATAAGAAGTGGCCATGCGCTTTTCGCCTTTAGCTTTCAGCTTGCTTTTGAAATCGGGCAACCGACGGGGAATATGGCGGGAGCAGCAGGGATCTGTGGATCAGAGCCCACTGGGGAGAACAGACCAGGCTATCAAAGTGCCACGCATAGCGGATCAGTCTGACATTCTATCCGACCCAACAACGCTTTGTCTCGAAGATTGCGTCGCGCGCGTTCTTGCTGATTCAGCGATGGAACGCCACCCATGTGGCGGGTGGTCACATGGCCGACGAAGCTCGGTCCTGATCTGCGCGCGAACTTGGTGGCGCACATTCGTTTCACACATGCATTGCGCACAAACGGATGGATGAGGGCGGACAAGACTCTCCCCGTCGTTTAAGTTTTTGCGTCATGCGCACGCTCCTGCTTATAATCGGCGCCAGTCATCAGTTTACTGCGAGGATTTCCTTTGCCCATTGGAACGGCATTTCATGAGCGTACATTTCCTCTCTGCCACAGCCTGAACTACCGCGAGTGGTCGGGATACTACACCGTCAGCGTGTACGAGGTGCATCACGAGCACGAGTACAACGCCATCCGCAACGCGTGCGCGGCGATCGACATCTCGCCCCTCTACAAGTACCTGATTACCGGCAAGCATGCCAGCAAACTGGTGAACCGCGTCATCACGCGGGACATCAACAAGGTCTCCGTGGGGCAGGTCATCTACTGCTGCTGGTGCGACGAAGACGGCAAGGTGATTGACGACGGCACCATTTCGCGGCTCGAGGAAAATGTGTATCGCTGGACGGCCGCCGATCCGAGCTTGCGCTGGTTCAGGCAGAACGGCCTCAACATGGACGTCCAGATCGAAGACATCTCCGAGCAGATAGCCGCGCTCGCGCTGCAGGGGCCGACCTCAGGCAAGCTGCTGAACAACGTGGCCGAGGCCGACATCTCCAACCTCAAGTACTTCCGGGTGACGCGCGGCCAGATCAACGGCGTGCAGGTAGACATCTCGCGTACCGGCTACACCGGCGACCTCGGCTACGAAATATGGGTTCCCTGGAAAGAGGCTGTGAGAGTCTGGGACGCCCTCATGGACAAGGGAAAGCAGTTCGACATCCACGCGGCGGGCATGCTGGCGCTCGATGTGGCGCGCGTGGAAGCAGGATTGTTGCTGATCGAAGTCGACTACACCAGTTCCAAGAAGGCGCTGATCCCGTCCCAGAAGTTCTCTCCCTACGAACTCGGGTTCGGCAAGATGGTGCATCTGGAGAAGGAGAACTTTGTCGGCAAGCGGGCGCTGCATGTAGATCAGAAGAACGGCGTCGCGCGGCAGCTAGTCGGGCTCGAAGTCGACTGGGTCGAAGTTGAGGAGCAGCATGACAAGTTCGGCCTGACCCCGGCGGCACCCACCCAGGCGTCGCGGGTTCCGGTCCCGGTCTATGTCGGCGACCGACATGTTGGGAAAGCGACCACCACCACCTTCTCGCCGCTCCTGAAGAAGTTGATTGCGCTCGCCAGCGTGGAGACGACTTATGCAAGGCCCGGCACCAAACTGCAGATGGAGTTGACCATCGAAGCGAGCCGGCTGAAGACGACAGCGACGGTGGTGAAGCTGCCGTTCTTCAATCCGGCCCGGAAGACGTCGGTGCCGGTATAAGGATTTTGTCTGATGGAAAATTCGTGGCAAGAAAAGCAAGAGGCACGGAGAAAAGTTCCCGTGCCTCTTTCGCTGTGATGTGCAGCAGCGATTTTGAGTACCAGCCTTCTCCAGTCGTCTGGGTGGACGCCCCAAGCCGGTCCACGCTTAGCGCACTGAAGCAAACAGAATCATGTCGTGCGGAGTCGTCATATCCTTGGCGGTTTCAGATTCGAGATCGCTCTTGGGCAATGCCCGTCCCCGCTCGTCGCCCTCGGTCCAGATCTGCGACAGGAAATAGCGGTCGCCGTAGACTCGGAACACGAGCTTGGTGCGATCGGCGGGCTTGTTGGCCTGCGCCGCATTCGCGTTGACCATCTTTACGGTTTTGTTATTGAGACCGCGGAGGACCAGAATCTCGTTACCGCCGCCGATGCTGGTAATGGAGTATTGTCCGGCGGGAAGCTCCACGTGATTCACGACGAAGTTAAAGGGCACATTGGCCCGGATTTCCTGAGAGGACTGCGCGAATGCCGATCCCGCTGCCAGCACCAGGCTCAGCACGCCGACGAGAGTAAGTGCCTGCTTTTTCATATATGCTCCTTCGGGTCGAGAACGGCGGAAGCCAAACAGGATCGGTCCAACCCAAGACCCCAGCGCTTCGTGTCGAACCAGTGATCCGTCTCTACACCCTGTCACGGTGTTGATCACCGTGTACGCAATGGGTAAGGCAACCGGCGTGCCAAAGCCGAAAACGCCCAGGGTTCGGTCGCCAGACGACATCCAAGTGATTGATTCCCCGAGAAATTCGTCCCGCAGGAGAAATCTCGTCCGCCCGGAATGAAACGACCGATTGGCTGATTTCACTAACCAAGCAGTTAACCCGTCCGCCCTTCGGTTAATGCTCGCGAGGAGCGATTCGCAGGAATCCATGAAACCGCGTGCACTGGATAGGTCCGTTGTGTTAAAGAAACGCCACGCAGGTTCTGTCGTGAGTGACATCCTTGGAACACGCTCGAAGCTGGTAGGCGTTGCCGGTCCCCTCAAGGACCGGACGCTTGCGCTGCAGACGGCCGAATTGTCGATCGGCCGGGATCCTTCCAATGACCTGTGGACTTCAGACCCCGCCATGTCTCGCAGGCATTGTCTGATTCGCTGTGAGAGCGGGCGTTTCTTGATTCGCGATCTGGGCGGGCGCAATGGCACGCTGGTGAATGGCGTTCGCATCGAGGAACACGACCTTCATCATCAGGATCGAGTTTCGATCGGTTCCTCGCTTCTGGTGTTCCTGGTCCCGGACCGGAGTGTCCGCCTGGAGGAAAGTCCGGTCGAACTCTCTGAGACCGAGGAACTGGCGATCACGCCCACCTTCCTGCGCAGCGAAGATGCCCTCTATCTGCAACCGGATCGAATTCTCGCGGGGCTGCCCGAGACCGACCGGCTCACCCGCGATCTGAACACCTTGTTGAAGATAGCCAACGGGATTGGAGCCATCCGGGACCGTGAAACACTCGAGTGGCAACTGCTGGGGATGGTGTTCGATGTGGTTCCGGCGGAGCGAGGCGCGGTTCTGCATTTCGGAGACGACGAGATTATCGACTCGGCCATCGCCTGGGATCGAACGCTCGGCCCGGGGCATCCGGTCCGCGTCAGTCGCACCGTGGTTCATCGCGTTCTGGCTGAGCGGGCGGGCCTTATGGTGCGCGACGTCCGGGCTGATGATTCGGTCTCCGGAGTCAAGACCCTGGCTCAGTCCCAGGTCCGTTCGCTGCTGTGCGTGCCAGTGTTTGAGATGGGAGAGCCGGTCGGAGTGATTTATCTCGACAGTCGAAACTCCGGCTGCGAGTTCGACCAGGACCACCTGCAATTCATGACCGGGGTGGCGAACCTTGCCAGCCTGGCGTTGCACAACGTGCGACTGTGGGATGGCCTGCGAGAAGAGAACCGGCGGCTTCGTTCCGAAATCGATCTGGAACACAGCATGGTCGGTGGGAGTGCACGCATGCAGGAGATTCTCGGGATCATCCAGCGGGTCGCTCCGACCACGTCGACCGTGCTCATCCAGGGCGAGAGCGGCACCGGAAAAGAACTGGTAGCGCGCGCAATTCACAACAACAGTTCGCGCGCCGAGCGCCCGTTTGTCGCCATCAACTGTGCCGCTTTGACCGAGTCCCTGCTCGAAACTGAACTGTTCGGCCATGAGAAGGGGGCCTTCACGGGAGCAACGGCACAGAAGAAAGGCAAGATCGAGGTCGCCAACGGCGGCACGTTGTTTCTGGATGAAATCAGCGAGCTTGCGGTGGAGTTGCAGGCCAAGCTCCTGCGAGTTCTGCAGGAGCGGGAATTCGACCGGGTAGGGGGGATTCGGCCCATCAAGGCGGATGTGCGGGTGATCGCGGCGACCAACAAGAGCTTGCCCGAGGCGGTGCAGGCGGGAACCTTCCGCAATGACCTGTTTTACCGGCTGAACGTGGTGAGCATCACAACCCCACCCTTGCGCGAACGGCGCGAGGACATTCCAGCCCTGGCGGAGAGCTTCATCACCAAGGTCGGGAACAAAAGCAACATCCCGAAAAAACGCCTGTCCCAGGAGGCGCTGGCTCTGTTGGTGCAGTACGACTGGCCCGGAAACGTGCGCGAGCTGGAGAACACCATTGAACGCGCCGTCGTCCTCGGAGGCACCGAGGAGATCATGGCGGAGGACCTGCCGGATGCGCTCCTGGAAATGTCGTCTCCCGGCGGGAACCCGGGAGCGAAGTATCTCGGAGCCATCAAGGAAAACAAGAAGCAGCTGGTCCTGCAGGCTCTGGAGCAGGCCAATGGATACTACGTGGACGCCGCCAAGCTCCTGGGGCTACATCCGAATTCGCTGCTCCGGCTCATCCGGAATCTTGGCCTGAAGTCTGCCGTGAAACCGGGGGGTGCACCCCCCTAAGCGCTTCTTTGAGAAGGTCATGAAAGTCAAGGCCGATCCCTCATCCAGCGGAAAATAGGCGAACCCGCCGCCGGACTGCCCTTCATTGACGGGCGGATGCCGCCTCTTTAAGATGAGGCGGCCCGAAAACCAGGCATCTGCCGAATGATCGGTCAAACTATCTCGCACTACCGCATTGTGGAGAAGGTCGGTGGCGGCGGGATGGGTGTCGTCTACAAAGCCGAGGATGTAACTCTGCGCCGGTTTGTCGCCCTGAAGTTCCTGCCCGATGAGGTCGCTCAAGACTCTCAGGCGTTGGCCCGGTTTCAGCGGGAGGCGCAGGCGGCTTCGGCCCTTAACCATCCCAATATCTGCACGATCTATGAAATCGGGCAGCAAGATGGTAACCCATTCATCGTGATGGAGTTTCTGGACGGTCTGACGCTCAAGCATCGGATCGCCGGCAAGCCCCTCGAGACCGACGTTCTGCTCGGTTTGGCGATTGAGATTGCCGACGCGCTGGACGCGGCGCACAGTGAAGGCATTGTCCATCGCGACATTAAACCCGCCAACATTTTCGTCACCAAGCGCGGTCATGCAAAGATTCTCGATTTTGGTTTGGCCAAGGTTACGGCCGTGACCGATTCTTCGAGCCGGGTTGTAGCGACCTACACTCAGACCGGAACTCTGGATGGGCCGCACCTCACGAGCCCGGGAACAGCGCTAGGCACCGTCGCCTACATGTCTCCCGAACAGGTGCGAGGCAAGGAACTGGATGCGCGTACGGATCTGTTCTCGTTCGGGGTGTTGCTGTACGAGATGGCGACCGGAGCATTGCCGTTTCGGGGGGATACCTCGGGGATGATCTTCGAGGCCGTCCTGAACCGTGCTCCCGTACCTCCCATACGCCTCAATCCGGACCTGCCGGCGGAACTGGAACGCATTATCAACCGGGCGTTGGAGAAGGATCGCGATTTGCGCTATCAGCACGCCTCCGACATGCGCGCGGAGCTGCAACGGCTGAAGCGTGATACCGATTCAAGCCGCCACGTTTCTGCCCCCAGCGGAGAAGCGGCAACCGCAGGATCCGCGACCGTCCAAGCGGCGCCTGCAACCAGCAGCGCAACCGTAGCCGCGGGAGCGCAGCAGCGCCCCTGGCGGTATGGCGCAGCCGCTGCGGCAGCAGTCATCATCCTGGCAGTAGCTGGATTGGTTTTGTACTGGTGGATGCATCGCGCCGCGCCAACCCCATTTCAGAACTTCGCCATCACCCAGGTCACCAATTCCAGCCGGGCCGTCGGTACCGCCATTTCTCCCGACGGGAAATACGTGCTGACGGTGATGGACGCCAAGGGGCTGAACAGCCTCTGGCTCCGCAATGTGGCAACCGGAAGCGACACGCAAGTGCTCCCGCCTTCGGCCACCATTCCCAACGTCGCGTTCTCGCCGGATGGAAACTACATCTTTTTCCGCGAAGCCGTGAATGCCATTGGCAGTGACTTCAATGTTTATCGCGCCCCGGTACTAGGCGGCACACCCAAGGCCGTAGTCCACGACGTAGATACTTCATTCACGTTTTCTCCCGACGGCCAGCGCATGGCTTACATCCGGGCTAACAATCCGGAAACGGGTAAGTACCGCCTGCTCGACGCCAATCTCGATGGCAGCGATGAAAAGGTACTGCACATTTCGCCGATGGCTTTTCTTGCTCGCTGGGTGGCCTGGTCTCCCAACGGCAAACAAATCGCCTATCCCGAGAACCAACCAGGCAATGCGCTGGGTGGAATCAATCTCTTTGATTTGGATACTGGGAAAATAAAGACCCTCATCTTTGCCGATAAAGAGATTAAGGAAATGACGTGGTCCTCGGGTGGGGATGGGCTGTTCGTCATCTATCAGCAAAGAGGGCCGAACTACAACCGACGTCAGATCGGCTACGTTGCTCTGGCAGACGGACAGTTGCATCCCATTTCCCGGGACACCAATAGCTACGCGACTTTGAGTCTTTCGGCAGACGGCAAGACTTTGGCCACGGTTCAGCAAAAAGTCGCGAGCAATTTTTATGTCTTGCCCGGCGAAGGTAGCAAGTCTGGCGACATCGCCCCGTGGGGCTCCGGCGGCGAACACATCCAGTTCTTCAACTGGACCGCCGACGGTGGCCTGCTCACATCCGACCTGAGCCAACTCGTGCGCTTGGATGCGAACGGACAAAATCCCAGCCAGGTAGTGAGCGACCCGGCGGCGAATATTCTCAGCCTGTCTCCATGCGGCACCCGGTACATTGTTTTTCCCTGGGCCTTTCATGACAACAGCAACTCAGTCAGCATCTGGCGTGTGAATGCAGACGGCTCCAATCCTGTAAAGCTGGTGGACGGGAAATTCGATACGTTTCCGGTGTGCTCGGCTAATCAGAATTGGGTGTACTACTGGCCCGGGGTGAAACAGCTTGGGCGTGTTCCTTTAGATGGTTCCGGCAAACCGGAGCCGATTCCCGGCAGTTCTGTGGAAGGTGCATTTCTGGCGGGGCGCGGCATCGGCATTTCACCCGATGGAAAGACTCTCGCGTATGTGGTGGCAATCGTAAATGCGACCGGCCCAATGAGCACGGATAAGATCGCGCTGCTGGAGGTAGCGACTCAGAGTTCGCCGCGCATGTTCGACGCCAATCCGCGAATCTCCAAAGGTGTGGAATTCACGGCAGACGGGAAGTTCGTCGCGTACCCCGTTGCCGAAAATGGCGTGGATAACGTCTGGATTCAGCCAATCGACGGCAGTACCGGACACCGGATCACACACTTCAACTCCGAGCGCATCCTCTCGTTTCACTGGTCGCCGGATGGCAAGCATCTCGGCATCCTCCGTGGCCACACCGATTCCGACGTCGTCTTGCTGCAAGAATCCAAGCGCTAGATTGCCCCTTCGCCGTATTGCGCCATCCGGGTTGTCGCTCCCAGACATCCCCCTCTTGAAGGAAGACAAGACGGAGTATACGAGCTGCGGTGGCAGGAAACAGTCCCCACTTCGCTCTCTAATCACTGATTGGCGCAGGAGGTTCCTTGAATGCTTGCCCACAATTCTGAGTGGATGACGGGCAACTCTGAGTGCGCCGGGCTAAACCGGCATGTTGTAGGGGATGCAAGAGCCCTACAGGAAAGGAAGTAGCGAATCCATCCTGACCTCGAGTCTTGCGGGGGACATCGCGAGGTGTTTCTCGAAGCATAGACAGAGGCACCGGT